>JAABUX010001793.1_pt1 | contig 31616 bp, 28 predicted proteins | sample 5561851 | NCBI WGS metagenome assembly JAABUX01 (sample SAMN10711883, study PRJNA513361) | rock metagenome | isolation source: Antarctica rocks | place: Antarctica: Victoria Land, Richard Nunatak red sandstone | collected 2016-01-03
GAAAGCTCGTCAGGAGCAAGCTCTCCTGGTTCACCCGAGGACTGCGCAAAGCTGCCAGGCTCATACTCCAAGCCCTGCCCCTGCCAAAACTCTGGGAGTGCCTGCTAAACTGATGGATGGTGAGCCAGCCGCCTGCTGCACGCACGGAAATGGGGGCCATCGCGGGAATGCCGGGTGCCGCGCGCCGTGCTGGCCGACGTGCTCGACCGGACCATCGGCCGGCTCGACGGCTGGTTTGCGCAGTTGCCGAAGCCGCCCGGGGGCTTTGACCGGGCGGAGCACAAGGTCGATGGGTTGATCGGGCCTCTGTGCGGCATCAATTGATCGCATACGACTACCGTGCATAGCGGGGAGCAAACAAGCTGGCGATAGCCTTCGCAATTGCCCTGCCCGTTCCCAACCCAATCAGCCGTCAGGCGTTGGCAGGCCGCATCCACCCGGCGACACCCTCGCCGCACCATAAGGAGAGGCCGCCGTGCCCCGGACCGCTGCCAACCTGATGTGGGCCGACGCCCTCGCCCTCGTGGCCCGGGCCGACCGCCTGAACCGCGAGTTCTTCCGCCCGGCCGAGACGGGATGGGAGCCGCCGGTGGACCTGCTGGAAACCCCGAACGAGCTGATCGTCATCGCCGCCCTGCCCGGCGTGCGCGTGGCGGATGTCGAGCTTGTCGTCTCCCACCGCGAGATTGCCATCGTCGGCACGCGCCGGCTCCCGGCGCTGCCCGGCGCCACGCGGGTGCATCGCATGGAACTGCCGCACGGCCAGTTCGAGCGCCGCATCGCGCTGCCGCCCGGCACCTACGAACTGGCCCGCCGCGACCTGGCGGACGGCTGCCTGACCATCGTCCTGCGGAAGGTGCCATGATGGACGCCCCGGTCCCAACCCTGACGCCCTCCCCCTTGCCGGAGGACGCGCTGATCATCGTCGCGACCCGGGAAGCCGTGCTGTTCCCCGGCGCCGTCATCCCGCTCGCCGCCACCCGCCCGGTCACGACCGAGGCCCTGCAGATCGCCGCGCGGGAAAGCCGGCACGTCGCCGTCGTCTTGCAGCGCGACCCGGCCACGGACCAGCCGGGCCTCGCCGACCTGCACGCCATCGGCACGGAGGCCCGGCTGCTGCGCTACCTCACCGCGCCGGACGGCACCCACCACGCGATCCTCCAAGGGATCGGGCGCGTGCGGCTGGCCAGCGCGGTGGAGGGTTCGCCCACCCTCGCCGCGCATGTCGAGCGCATCCCCGAACCCGACGCGGACGGCGCGGAGATCGCGGCGCGCACCCACCAGCTCCGGGAGCGCGCGCTGGAAACCCTGCGGCTGATCGAGCAGGCGCCGCCGGACCTGGTCGCGACCGTCCAGAACGTGGAGCCGCCGGGGCTGCTGGCCGATCTCGTGGCGGGATTGCTGGACCTGGCGCCGGCGGAGAAGCAGGAGATCCTGGAGATCACCGACCTGCCGGCCCGCCTCGACCGCGTGCTGTGGCGCCTCGCCTATCGCCTGGAGGTGCTGCGCCTCTCCGCCGACATCGGCAAGCGCACGCAGGAGACCATGGCCGGACGGCAGCGCGAGTTCATGCTGCGCGAACAGCTCAAGGCCATCCAGAAGGAGCTGGGCGACGACGACGGCGCCCCGGAGCTGCAGGACCTGGAGCGCGCGCTGAACGAGGCCGGGCTGCCGGAGGAGGCGGACCGCTCGGCAAAGCGCGAGATGCGCCGGCTCAAGCAGATGCCGGAGCAAAGCCCGGAGGTCGGCATGGTGCGGACCTACCTCGAATGGTTGTCGGAACTGCCGTGGAAGCTCGGCGACATGCCGCCCATCGACGTCGCCGCCGCGCGCCGGGTGCTGGACGAGGAGCACTTCGGCCTGGAGAAGATCAAGCGGCGCATCGTGGAATTCCTCGCAGTCCGCAAGCTGAACCCTGGCGGCAAGGGGCCGATCCTGTGCTTCGTCGGCCCGCCCGGCGTCGGCAAGACGAGCCTTGGCCAGAGCATCGCCCATGCCACCGGCCAGCCCTTCGTGCGGGTCAGCCTGGGCGGCGTGCATGATGAGTCGGAAATCCGAGGGCATCGGCGCACCTACATCGGCGCGCTGCCGGGCAACATCATCCAGGCGGTCCGCCGGGCCGGCTCCCGCGAATGCGTGATGATGCTGGACGAGATCGACAAGCTCGGCAGCGGCGGCTTCCAGGGCGACCCGGCGTCGGCCATGCTGGAGGTGCTCGACCCCGAGCAGAACAACACGTTCCGCGACGCCTACCTCGCCGTGCCGTTCGACCTGAGCCGCGTGCTGTTCATCGCGACGGCCAACCAGCTCGACACCATCCCCGGCCCGCTGCGCGACCGCATGGAGGTGGTGCAGCTCTCCGGCTACACGGCGGAGGAGAAGCTGTCGATCGCCCGGCGCTACCTGGTGCCGCGGCAGCAGGTGCAGAACGGCCTGGCGGACGGCGACGTGGAGATGGACGACGCGGCGCTGGCCTCCATCATCGGCGACTACACGCGGGAAGCCGGCGTGCGCAGCCTGGAGCGCGAGGTCGGCGCGGTGTTCCGCTCCGCCGCCGCGCGCGTGGCGGAAGGCGGCGTCGAGCGCCCGATCCGCATCGGCCCGGAGAGCCTGCCGCCGATCCTGGGGCCGAGCCGCTTCGATCCGGAGGTCGCGGGCCGCGCCGCGATGCCGGGCGTGGCCACGGGCCTGGCCTGGACGCCCGTCGGCGGCGACATCCTGTTCATCGAGAGCAGCCGGATGCCCGGCGGCGGCCGGCTGATCCTGACCGGGCAGCTCGGCGACGTGATGAAGGAAAGCGCGCAGGCGGCGCTGAGCCTTGTGAAGTCGCGCGCCGAGCAGCTCGGCATCGAGCCGGGCCTGTTGGAAGGCGACATCCACGTCCACGTCCCCGCAGGCGCCATCCCGAAGGACGGCCCGTCCGCCGGCGTCGCGATGTTCATGTCGCTGGCGTCCTTGCTGCTGCGCCGGGCGGTGGACCCGGCGACGGCGATGACGGGAGAGATCAGCCTGCGCGGCCTGGTGCTGCCGGTCGGCGGCATCCGGGAAAAGGTGGTGGCGGCGGCACGGGCCGGGATCACCACGGTGATGCTGCCGGCGCGCAACCGCCGCGACTGGGATGACATCCCGCCCAGCGCCCGCGACAAGCTGCGCTTCGTTTGGCTGGAAACGGTGGACGACGCCGTGCAGGCGGCGCTGACGCCGGAAGGGGCGCTGGCTTAAAGCGGCTTCAGCTTGCGCTCGATGGCCGCGCGCTGCGCTTCCAGGAACGGCGGCAGGGACAGGCGCTCGCCCAGCGCCTCCATCGGCTCGTCGGTGGCGAAGCCCGGCCCGTCGGTGGCGATCTCGCACAGGATGCCGCCTGGTTCCCGGGCATACAGGCTGCGGAAGTAGAAACGGTCCACCGGGCCGCTGGAGCGGATGCCCAAACGTCCATACCGCTCGACCCAGGCGGAGTAGTCGGCGTCTGGGATGCGGAAGGCGACATGGTGGACACCGCCGGCGCCGGGCTGCGCGGGCGGAAGCTGCGGGTCGATGCGGACGTGCAGCTCGGCGGCCGGGCCGCCCTCGCCCATCTCATAGACATGCGTCTCCGCTCCGCCGTCCGGGGCTTGGTAGGTCCGCGCCGGGCGCATCGCCAGCGCCTCGGTCAGGAAACGGCCGGTGGGCGCCAGCGTCGGCACGCTGACCGTGATCGGACCCAGGCCGCGGATCTGGTGCTCCGGCGGCACCGGGGACTTGGTCCAGGGATGCGCCGGCCCGGCGCCTCCGTCGTCGATCAGTGCCAGGCGTTGCCCCTCCGGGTCCTCGAAGGCGATCTGCCGGCGTCCGTCGGCCTCGTGCACCGGGCCGTGCGGAACGTTCAGGTCCGCAAACCGTGCCTGCCAGTAGTCCAGCACGGCCGGGCCGCCCACCCGGAGCGACGTGCAAACGATGCTGTGGGTGCCGCGCCGCTCCGGGCCGACCGGCCAATCGAAGAAGGTCAGGTCCGTGCCCGGCGTCGCCTCCCCATCGGCGTAGAACAGATGGTAGGCGCTGGTGTCGTCTTGGTTGACCGTCTTTTTCACCAGCCGCAGTCCCAGAATCCGGATGTAGAAGTCGTGGTTCCCCGCGGCATTGGCGGTCACGGCGGTCAGATGGTGAATGCCGGTGAGCTGGGTCATGCGGGATCTCCTTTCAGGGCAGGCCGCACAGGATGTTGAATGCGATGCTGCCAGCAGGTGCCGCCAATTTCAACGGGCCGGCAGCAGAGGTCATGCGACGGTCGGCGTCCTGCGGCGTTGGTATCCGTGTTCAACAGCGAGGGTTATCATGGCCGATCTCAGCCAGATCAAGGAACATGCGGATGTCATCGGCGCCGACGGCGTGCACGTCGGCACCGTTGACCACCTTCAAGGCGACCGCATCAAGCTCACGAAGAAGGATTCGGGCGACCAGCGGCACCACTACATCTCCACCGGGCTGGTCGCCGACATCGAGGACGGCACCGTGCGCCTGTCGGCCAACGCGGACGTCGCGGTGACGTTCGAGGAAGGGGAGTAGCCGCAGGCCACGCCTGCCGCATCGCGTCTCCGCCCACCCGGCACTGCGGCCCCGTTTGGATGACGGGATTGTGAGGTAGCAACGCCGGGCCGGTCCTGCCTATGGTGGATGCCAACAAAGGCTGACTGTCAACAAGGCTGGGGGAAGCGGATGGCAATCTACGGCCCGTTGCTCGCGCCAGGCGCGTGATGCGCCCGGCCCTGACGGCCGCCATGCGGGCGCTGCGCTCCGGCGCGGGTGCGGCGGGCGGCGTCAACCGTCTGTTGTGCCAGGTGTTCGACGGCGGCTTGCAGACGCGTGCCATGGCCGACAGCTCGGTTGCGCCATCGGTAACGCTCGACGACGTTTCGGCGGGATACTCCGGCCGATGGGCGGTCGAGCAGGTCAGCGGGCACTTCGCCCCGGGGACGCTCGCCGCCATCGTCGGCCCGAACGGGGCCGGCAAAAGCACGCTGATGGCCATGCTGGCCGGCCTCGCGCGCCCGCAATCGGGCAGCGTCCGCACCGAGGGCGCGACGCCCGACGCCATCGGCTATTTGCCCCAGACGGCGGCCATCGAGCGCGGCTACCCGGTTTCGGCCCTCGAATTCGCCGCGCTCGGCCGTTGGCGGGAGTTCGGCGCCTTCGGCACGCCGCCCTACGGCCTGCTGCCCGAGGTCATGGCGGCGCTGCAAGCGGTGGGGCTGCAGGACAAGGCGACGGCCCCTATCGGCGAGCTGTCCATCGGCCAGTTCCGCCGCCTGCTGTTCGCCCGGCTCATTGTCCAGCAGGCGCGGCTCGTGCTGCTGGACGAGCCGTTCGCCGCGGTCGATGCGCAGACCACGGACGACCTGCTGGCCTTGCTGCGCGGCTGGCACGCGGAGGGGCGCACGGTCATCGCCGTGCTGCACGACATCGGCCAGGTCCGGGACGTGTTCCCGACCGCGCTGCTGCTGAACCGCCGGGTGGTCGCCTGGGACGCGACGGCCGCCGCGCTGACGCCGGACAACCTTGCCGCCGCGGGAATGGGCGGCGCCCGGCAGGACCCGCGGGCGGGCCAGCTCCGCCTGGTGCCCGGCTGATGCGCGCGCTGCTGCTGGAGCCGTTCTGGGCGTATGGCTTCATGCGTACCGCGCTGGTGGCCTGCCTGGGCCTGGCGCTGGCGAACGCGCCTGTCGGCGTGCTGCTGCTGCAGCGGCGCATGAGCCTCACGGCCGACGTGCTGTCCCATGCGGTGATGCCCGGGGCGGCGCTCGGCTTCCTCGTCGCCGGCTACTCGGTGCTGGCGCTCAGCCTGGGGGGGATCGCCGCCGGGGTGCTGGTGGCGCTGCTCGCCTCGGCCGCCACCCGCTTCGATGCGGAGCGGGGCGGGGTGGACCGTAGCGAAGCGCCGCTGGCCGTCATGTACCTGATGTCGCTCGCCGCCGGGGTGCTGCTGGTGTCGCTGCGGGGCAGCAACATCGACCTCATGCACGTCCTGTTCGGCACCGTGCTGGCGGTGGACGCCCGGGCACTCGCGTTCATCGCGGGGGTCGCCACCGTCACGCTGCTGAGCCTCGCCGCGATCTGGCGCCCGCTCGCGGTGGAGGGCTTCGACCCGCTGTTCCTGCGCGCGATGGGCGCGGGCGGCGCGGTGTTCCGCGGCGTGTTCCTGCTGCTGGTCGTGCTGTGCCTGGTGGCCGGGTTCCAGGCGTTCGGCACGCTGCTGGCGGTCGGCCCGATGCTGCTGCCGGCGGTCGCCGCGCGCTGCTGGACGCGGGCGCTGCAGGGGCAGGTGCTGCTCGCGGTGCTGTTTGGCGTCCTGGCGGGCGTCGCCGGGCTGCTGGCCTCCTTCCATCTCAACCTGCCGTCCGGCCCGGCGGTCGTGCTGGCCGGGGGCGCGCTGTACGGCGTGTCGCTGATCGCGGCGCCGCTTGGCCGGGCCGCCCGCGCGCCCGTCTTGCCTGCCGGACAGGGGATGATGCCATGAACCGCCGCGCCTTCGTCTTGGCCGCCCTCGGCATCCCGGCCCTCGCCCGCGCCGCCGCTTCGCCGCCCCGGGTGGTCGCGACGTTCAGCGTGCTCGGCGACATGGTGCGGCGGGTCGCGGGCACCTCCGTGGCGCTCGCCGTCCTCGTCGGGCCGGACGGCGACACCGAGGCGTACGAGGCCACCGCCGCCGATGCGCGCGCCGTGGCCGATGCCGACCTGCTGGTGATGAACGGGTTGAACCCGGAGTTCGAACCCTGGCTGCCCGACCTGATGGCCCGGGCGCAGTTCCACGGCACGCGCCTCGTGGCCAGCGACGGCGTGCGGGTGCTGAAAAAGGCCGAGGAAGGCAATGCCCCCCGCAGCGCGGCGCCGGCCGAGATCGACCAGCACGCCTGGCACGACGCGGCCAACGCCGCCGTGTATGCAGCCAACATCGCGGCGGCGCTGGCCCGCGTGGACCCGGCCCATGCCGAGGACTACCGGACCCGCGGCGAGGCGTACAAGGCCGAGCTGCTGGCGCTCGACGGCTGGGCGCGGCAGCGCGTCGCGGCCGTGCCCGCGGCCAAGCGCCGGGTCATCAGCTCGCATGACGGCTTCGCCTATCTCGCGCGGGCCTACGGCATCACGATGATCGGCGCGCGCGGCTGGACCAACGACAAGGAGCCGACGGCGGCGCAGGTGGCGCAGCTCATCCGCCAGATCCGGCAGGACAAGACCCGGGCGATGTTCGTCGAGAACATGAGCGACCCCCGGCTGGTCCAGCGCATCGCCAGCGAGACCGGGGTCGAGCTGGGCGGCAAGCTGTACTCCGACGCGCTGGCGCCGCCCGGGGAGGACGGCGACACCTACGTCAAGATGGTCCGCCACAACATCGAGACGCTGCGCGCCGGCATGATGCGGAACTGACATGGCGGGCTTCTCCCCTTGGGCGTCGAGCGGCCTGCTCGGGGGCGCCGGGCGGCGGGTCGCAATCGCCGCCGGCGCCTCGGCGGCGCTTTGGCTTGCGGTGCTTTGGGCCTCCATGGGCACGCCCCCAATCCCTGCGCCCGCCGCCACGCAGCCGGATGCCGGGCCGGCCAAGCCTGCGGCGCCCCCGTTGCGCCTGGTTGCGGCGGGCGGCATGCCGGCGCCGGGGGGCGGCAGCTTCAACCGGTTTGGCGTCGAGATGAAGACCATCGCGGCGCCGGTCAACACCCGGGGCGATGTCGCCTTCTTCGCCAAGCTGATGCGCGCCTCCGCCGAGGAAGGGCTGTTCCTGTGGCATGACGGCCAGGCGTCCCTCATCGCGGCCGCCGGCGGCCCGGTGCCCGGCGGCGGCACGGTCGCGGGCTTCACCGAGCGGCCGACGCCGTCGCTGAACGCCAGCGGCAAGGTCGCCTTTGCTGCAACGATAGAGGGCGGCCGGGCCAGCGATGCGATCCTGGCCTGGTCCGGCGGCAAGCTCGCCATCGTCGCCCAAAGCGGCGCCCGCGCGCCCGGCGTTCCCGGCGCGGCGTTCTTCGATTTCGCGCCGCCCGCGCTCAACGACGCCGGCGACACCGCCTTCCTCGCGACGCTCCGCCGCGGACGCGAGACGCTCGACAGCATCTACCTTTCCGCCAAGGGCCAGCTCGCCAAGGTCGTCGCCGCCGGCGACCCGGCGCCCGGCGGCGGCAGCTTCGCGGCGCTCGCGGCGCCGGTGCTGGCCGCGGGGACCGTCGCCTTCGCCGCCGTGGTGGAGGGCGGGCCGACGCCGGGCGGCGTCTTCACCGCCGAAGGGACCGTGCTGCGCCAGGTGGTCGGCGCGGGCAACGTGGCGCCGGGCGGCGGGGTGTTCGCCCGCATCTCCGAGCATGTCGGGATCGACGATGCCGGGCGGGTGGCGTTCGGCGCGTTTCTCAGCCAAGGCGGGGGCCAGGGCGCGCGGCGCGGCGGCGTGTTCCTGTCGGCGGACGGCGCCATAGCGCCCGTGGCGCTGCTCGGCGATCCGGCGCCGGGCGGGGGCACGTTCGCCGCGTTCGGCGACGCGCCCTCGCTCGCCTCCGATGGAAGCCTCGCGTTCATCGCCGCCATCGACGGCGGCCCGGGCACCACGAGCGTTTACGCCACCGGGCCGGGCGGCCTCAAGCGCGTGGCCGGCCCCGGCGACACGATGGCCGATGGGCAGCGCATCGGCGACTTCCCGCTGAACGCCTCCGTCGCGGCCGGCCCGCGCGGCGGGCTGACCTTCCAATCCACGCTCAGCAGCGGCGACGGGCCGGCGGAGGCCCTTGTCCTGTTCCCGCCAGGTCAGCGATAGCTGCCGGGTCAGCGGTGGCTGCCGGGTCAGTTGATGTCGATGGGCGGGTAGACCACGAAGGCGTTGGCCGGGGTGATGAGCTTGTGCTGGGTCCGCGTCACCGGCGCGACCGGACGGCCGGTCGCCAAGGCGAGCGCCAGCGGCAGCACGTCGTAGCCCCAGCGGTCGAGGAAGAACGCGACCGACCCGAGCACGATGCTGCCGCGGTTGGCGGGATCAAGCTCCCGGCGCTCCGAAGCGTTGCCGTGCACGGAGCGGTCGCAGCCTTGTCCCACGATCGCCACGTCGCCGGTCCGGCCCGATGCGTCCGCCGCCGCCTTGGCCGCCAGCGCGCTGGCGTCGTCGAGGGCCGCGACCAGCACCTTCTGGCCGGCGTGCCCGGCCAGGAAGCCGCGCAGCGCCGCGTCGGCCTTGAACGGGTCGCCGCCGCTGTCGAGCCGCACCGGCGATGCCGCCGCCGGCTGCAGGCCCGCCGTGATCCCGGCGATGCGTTCCTCCAGCCGCGTGCGCTGGGCGGGCGGCCCGAGGATCACCGCCGCGACGCTCCGCCCGGCCCAGTTCGCGGCGGCGAAGCGGGCCAGCGCGTCCCCGGCGATCCGCCCCGCCTGCCCGTCGTCGGCGGCGTAGAGCGGCGCGCCGGGCACGCGCTGGCCGACCGCCAGCACCGGGATGCCGGCCTCCCGCAGCGGCCGGGCGGCCTCGGCGCTCACCGCCTCGTCCCAGCCATACAGCACGTAGGCGTCCACCCGGCGCGCGACCGCGTCCCGCACGTTGGCCAGCGCCGCCGCGCGGTCGAGCCGGTTGTCGTAGAACGTGAGGTCGAGGGGCATCCGCCGTGCCGCCAGGGCGAAGCCGCCGCGCACGTCGGCGCCGGTGAAGCCGGTCCCTTCCAGCCGCGTGCCCGGGTCGTCGGTCGCGTTGGCGAAGGCGATGGCGGCCCGCGGCGCGTCCTCCGCGCGGGCGGGGGCCGAGGCGAGGACAGCGGCAAGCAAGGCCCGGCGCCGCAGCCGCGGCGCCGGGGAGGCTGCTGCACTCAGTGCTCGTTTGAGCATTCGCTAGGCCGAGCCAGAAGCAGCCGGCGCCCTTGCGCCGGTTGCCGGTCCGGCGTGGTTTTCGAGCGGAGCGGAGCGGGCGTCTGCCCGTGAGCACCGGAAGCGCAGAAAACCGTGTCGGATGGCCGGCATAGTAGAATGATCAGGCGGACACTCAGCGGATCGCCTCGATGGAGACAAAGTTGCCGGTGACGCCGACCGCCTTGGGCACGGTCATGTTGACGAAGAAGGTCGCGCGCCCGGTGGCCTGGGCCTCCTGGGCGATGTCGTCGGTCTTGACGTTCTCGATGATGTGGATGCCGTTGTCGGCGATGAAGGCCTGGTGCACCGGGAAGATCACGTCCGGCTCTTCGCCGGGGATCACCTCGACCGCCCAGGTGTCGGCGCCCACGGCGACCACCTTCTGCGAGATCAGCCACTTCGCCGCGTCCATGCCGAGGCCCGGCTCCCCGCTGTTGTACAGCGCGTTCTGCGCCGGGAACTGCTCGAACAGGTCGACCCAGCCGGTGTGCAGCACGACGATGTCGCCCTCGCGCAGGGTGACGTCGTACAGCTTCAGCCCGGCCTCCAGGTCCGCCTGGCTGATCACCGTGCCCTTGTCGATGCAGGGCTTGCGGCAGGCGGCGTTGGTCTGGAGCTTGTTGGCCGCCTGATACACGCGCACGAGGTCGATCACGACGCCGCGGGTCGCGAACGACTTGAGGTGGTCGAGGCCGAGCCGCGTCATGTAGTTCTGGTTGATGTACTTCCCCATGGCGTTCTGGTTGTAGTAGCAGTCGTAGCGCCCGAAGTGGCCGAGGCCGTCGAGGTGGGTGCCGACATGGCTCTGGCTGAGCCAGGTGTCCTCCATGAAGGTCGCGCCGTTCTTGCCGAACGCGCCGCCGGGCGCCAGCGAGGTCGCGGTCAGGACCGTCTTGGTGAAGCGAGTGCCGAACAGCGGCACGCCGTCCACCAACGGATGCGTCAGGCTGACGACCTTGCCCTCCTGGATCTCGGCCGCCGCCGCCTTGACCACGGCGGGGGTCACGCGGTTGGTGGCGCCGGTCTGGTCGTCGGGGCCGAACGGCGACGGGGGGACAATCTTCGAGCAGTCGCTCTGGGCATGGGCGACGCCCATGCCGGCGGCCACGCCGAGGCACGCCAGGCCAGCGATCAACAGAGTCCTCATTTTGACCTCCAGAACGTTTCCGTTAGTCTTTCGACGCCGCCGTGCCGGCGGCGTGGGGACTTGCTGTCCCGGCCAAAGCTTGCAGGGTTGCTTTGCCAGTGTCCACCTTGGAATCAGGTGTCCACCTTGGAATCAAGGTTTGTCCGCCGCGCTCCTACGAACGTGCGCCGCGGCGCGCCGGGCTTGGCGGTCAGGGCAGGATGGCGGCGGCGTCCACGTCGCGCGACGCGACCTGGACGCGCCAGTCGGGAATCGCCCCCAGCGGCCGGACGGCCGGAAAGGACTGCCCGGCGCGGGTCGCGAGCCACGTCGCATCGACGATGCCGCACCCTTGGGCACGCAAGCGGCTGCTCAGCATCTGCTCGTTCAGGACCGCCACCGCCTTATCTTCGAAGAAGGGCAGCGTCTGCTCCGACAAGGCGAAGCGCGAGTGCCATTCCGTACCCTGCCCGGTCCCTTCGCCGGTCAGCCAACCCAGGATGTTGTGCTGGTACGCGGCCGAAAGCGGGGCGTCGCTGCGGAACGGCGCCGCGGGGTCGCCGGTGAACAGGCGGCTCCGGCCGGTCACGCTGTTCAGCGGGCCGAGCAGCCGAAGCTCCGCCGGCGGCAGCAGCACGAAGGAGCTGCGCAGCCAGGATTGCAGGCCGCGCCCGGCAAACGCCACGGGTTCGTTGAAATGGTCGATGTGCCCCACCGCGGCGGCACGCCCGGCGACCAGGCCCAGCATGTCCGCATCGAAGCGGCCGAGGTAGCGCGTGTAAAGCTGCCGGAACGCCGAGGTGGCGAGGTGGACCCAGTCATACTCGTCGAGGCGCGGCCCGAGGTGCGCGACGCCGCGGTCCCAGGCGGAAAACTCCCAGGCCGCGTTGTCGCCGCCGACCAGCGTGACGCCCGGCCCCAACCGCTCCGCGTGGTCCGGGCCGAGCGCGTTGTCGATCACGACCACCTCGTGCCCGAACTCCGGCATCTGCTGCGCGAACAGCGCCCGGATGTCCGGCAAGGCATCGCCGTACCTCGCCGTGCCGTGCCGGGCCAGCAAGGTGACGACGCGCGTGCCCGGCGCGTTCATAGGTTGGCCGTCCGCAGCGCCTCGTCCCGGGCCTGCCAATGCCCAATGCCGCCCTGCGCCAACCGGTGCTCCACGCCGCGCAGGATTGCCGCCGCCGCGTCGCGCCACCCTGTAGGCGCCTGCCCCTCCGCCAGCGCCGAGCCGAACGGCAGGCCGGGCGGCGGCGATCCCGACAGCACCCGGCCCAGCCCCTCGATCAAGGAGGCCGGGTCGTCGAACTCGATCAGGCGGCCCGGCAGGCGGGAATGCGCCGCGACCTCCGTCCACAGCGGGCAGCGCCGCACCAGCACCGGGCGGCCGTAGGCCAGGCTCTCCACCACCGGCAGGCCGAAGCCCTCGTAGAACGACGGGTACACCACGGCGCGGGCGGTCGCGACCAGGCGGTGCACCTCGTCCTCGGACAGCTCGCCGCTGGGAATCACGTGCACCCCGGCCACGGCCGGCCCTTGGCCGCCGAGCACGGCGAAGTCCTGCAGCGGGAACGCCTCGGCCAGCAGCCGCAGCGTCGGCGCGATCCCCTTGTGGTCGTAGCTGTTGCCGAACAGCAGGACGTGCTCCCCGGGCGGCATGCCCTGGAACCGCCGCAGCGCGTGCTCGTCCGTGAGGAAGCTCAGATGCACCACCTGCTCCGTGACGCCTGGCGCCACCGGGAAGCGGGTCCGGAAGCGGTCCTGCGAGAAGCCGGAGATATACATCAGCATGTCCGAATGCCGGGCGACGAAGCGCCATGCCCATTCCAGGCGTTCCGGCGCGGGAAACAGGATGTCCCAGCCAATGGTGTCGAGGATGTTGAAACCGATCACGAAGGCGGCGCGGTGCATCTCGGCGACCGTCTCGACGGCCCAGGGCTGGTTGAGCATCACAGCCGCGGCGTAGCCGCCGGGCACGTCGCCGGACAGCCGGTTGAACTGAGGGTAGCGCGCCGCGATGCCATGGAACTCGGTGGCCGCCGCATCGGCGAGGATGTCGATCTGCCAGGGCGCGTCCAACGCCGCGAAGCCGTCCAACATGCCCAGCACGCACTTCGAGGTGCCGTTGTGCAGGGTGGTGAGGCCGCGGCAGTTGAGCAGCAGGCGGCGGCGCGCGCCGGACGCGGGGTAGGCGGCGCCCAGCAGCGGCTCCAGCCGCCGTTGCGCCAGCTTGCCGTTCTCCGCGGCGGCGCGCGCCGTGTCGGGATACAGCGCCGCAAGCCGGGCCAAGTCCCCCGCCGGCAGCGCGGGGTAGAGGTCGCCCGGCGGAAGCGCCGAGGGCACGACGACGCGGTTCGCCACCACGTTGCGGAACCCGCGGCGCCGGGCCTGGCAGAGATCGTGGGCGACCGCGCCCCGCACGGAAGCGAACTGCGTGCCCGGCTCCATCGCGGCCACCACCTCCCGCCGGATCACGGTCATGGCCGCGGACCACTCCGCCGTCATCACGCCGCGCGGCAGCCGCGCCAGGGCCGCGCGGGAAGTCGGGGCCGCGCCCGCCTCCGGCTCGGCGGCGGAGGGCAGCGGCCACACCCCGTCCTTGGTTGCGTCGGCGAACCGTGGCTGTGCGCTGCCGAACAGCGGGTCGCGCCCGAGTTCGTCCAAGAGCGGCTGCACCACGCCATTGTCCGGCAGCAACGGCCCTAGGATGACAACCAGATGCCGCCGCCGCCGCGCCGCATGGGCCACGGCGCGGGACCAAACCGCGGCGGGCGCGGCGGCACCGTCCGGCAGCACGGCCATGCTCCCGGCCGCATGCGCGAACCCGCATTGCGCCTCCAGCAGCCGCAGGTGCCGCGCCGCCGCGTCCCCGTCCAGCCAGGTGCCCGACAGGTCCACGAACACGTCGTAGGCGCGGGCGGCGTCAGTCATGCAGCGCGTCCGCCAGCGGGGCATAGACCACGCCGGGCGAGAAGGCGTGCTCCAGCCGGGTGCGGGCGTGCTCGACCGCAAACGCTTCCTCGTCGTCCAGCAGCAGGCGCTTGATGCGGGCGGCGAAGCCGAACCAATCGGCGGCGACGTGGCAGAAGGCGCGCGCCTCCTCGGACAGGCCATCAGCGCCGGACGGCCAGCAGACCACTGGGCGGAGGTGGCACAGCGCCTCGACGGTCTTGATCTTCAGCCCGGTGCCGGCCGCCGCCGGGTTGATCACCACGCGCGCCGCGGCGTAGAGCGGTCCGAGGTCCTCGACCCGGCCCAGCACGCGGACGTTGCCGGGCGCACCGTGGACCCCGTCGCCCACGGCGCCGACGATCAGAAGCTCCGCCTCCGGCAGCTCCCGGCACACGACGGGCCAGCAGAAGGCAAGGAAATCGGATAGGCCCTTGGTGTTCATCGGGTTGCCGGACGCCACCAGCAGCACCGTGTTCCCGGCTGGTGCTGCCGGCGCGTCGCGGGACACGGCGAAATCGACGCCGACGCTGACCACCTTGCAGCCCGGGGCCAGCCGGGCCAGGTCGCGCGCCTCGTCCGGCTGGATGCCGATCAGGATGTCCGCCCGGCGCAGCAGCGCCGCCTCCTCCGCCTCCGACAAGGCGAGGCCGTCGCTCACGCCGTGGCGCTCGACCTTGTGCGCCTTGGTCGAGAACACGTCGATGGTGTCGATGGCCGTCGTGACGCCGGGGAGCAGGGGGAACGGCCGGGTCATGAACACGTATTCGGCCAGCAGCAGGTCGGGCCGGAAGCGGTCCCGCAGGTGCAGCAGCAGCTCCACGAGCGCGTCGGGGCAGAAGGTGCGCAGCAGGCCGAGCAGCCGGGCCTGCGCCGGGTCGCCGTCGTCCTCATGCAACAGCGCCGGGATGTCCGTCCGCGTGCCGAGCCGGAGGCCGTCGAGCAGCCGGCTGCCGTCCGGCAGGCTGTGGCGAAGGGTGCCCGCGCGGTCGCAGACCAGCAGGTTGGGATAAACCGCCGCGGCGCCCGCCATCTGCTCGGCGGACGGCATCTCGTGCGGCAGGGGGCAGACCACCAGCAGCACGTCCCAGTCCTGCTGGGCGAACCAGGCCAACATGCGGTGAACGCGGTACTCGTTGCCGGCGCGCGGCGGACAGGGCCACACGTGGCCGACGCACAGCACGCGGCGCCCTTGGCCGCGCGGCAGGGCCGGCATTGGCGGCGGCGCCAGGGGAAGGAGGGCCTGATGCCGGAACGCGGCCGGCGCGGCGGCTGGCGTGGCGTTTGGCGCTGCCGGTTCCGGCTCCGGCGGCGGCTCGCTGGGCAGGGGCGGCGCGATGGCGGCGGCGGACGGGGCCGGGCGGCGGACGGAACGCAGGGTGAGCGCGCGCCAAACGCCCTGCACGGACCGGGCCGCCGCCCGCGGCACGTGCGGATGGCGTTCCAGGAAGCCGCGCGTCCGGGCGACGGCCTTGGGGTGCCGGGCGGCGATGCCGCGCACCGGCCCGGTGAGCCGCCAGCTCGATGAGGCGAGCACCGCCCGCAAATGGTCCTCGACGCCCTCCGCCCGGGCCTGCTGCGCGAGGGCGTCGGCGTGCCACTTCGCCAAGTCCGCCTCCGCTTTGGCAAGCCTGGTACGCAGCCCGGCCTCCCGCGTCGCGGACCGCTCGGCCTGGCGCTCCGACTCGGCGCGGTAGGCAGCCTCGTGCCGGGCGTAGCGCTCGGCCCGTTGCCGCAGCAGCGCGCCATGCGCCTGGACGAGGCCGTCATACTCCGCGTCGCGCCGCTCAAGCTGCTGCGCCAGGCTGCGCGCCTCCGCCTCGCGCTGGACGAGGCGTTCGTTCAGCGGCGCGGTCTCGGTGGCGATGGCCCCTTGCGCCCGGAGCAGGCGCTCGGTCAAGGACGCCACCTCGGCCCCGAGCAGCGCCTGCTCCTCGTTGCGCTGAACCAGTTGGCGGTGCCAGTCCTGCGCCTCCGCCACCTGGCCGGCCAGTTGCTCGTCCCGCCGGTTCAGCTCCGCCTGCACGCGCTGCGCATACTCGCTCTGCTCAACCAGGCGCTCGGTCAACGACCGGATCTCCTGCCGGGCGGCGGCCGATGCGTCGTACAGCGCTTCGATGCCGCTGGTCTCGACGTAAAGGCTGCCGATGCGCGGCACGAAGGGCTGGTCGGAGGCGATGGCCATCAGGTAGATCGGCCGGGGCAGCCCGACCGAGGCCTCGAAACGCCCGGCATCGCGCTTCTCAAACGTCAGCAGGGGCGCCGCTCCGGCCGGAACCTCCTCCGCGACCAGCGCCGATCCCAGCAGCGGGCGCTGGGCATACATCGCGACATGGCCGAAGTTCGCGCGGAGCAGCGTGTCGAACTCGGCGTGGGTCAGCTCGTGGACGTGGTAGGGGTTCGGGGGATAGCCCGCCGGGGAGTACACGTCCCGCTCCGGCGAGCTGATGATGAGCAGCCCGCCCGGGCGCAGCACCCGGCGCACCTCCGCCATGAACTCGTCATGCTCGTAGAAGTGCTCCAGCGTCTCGAACGACACCACGGCGTCGAAGCTCTGGTCCGGGCAGGGGATGCGCCGCGCGTCGCCGTGCAGGAAGCTGAGGCCCGGCGCGTCGTAGGCGGCCCGGGCGTGCGCGACCGTGTCCTCCGCGACCTCCACGCCGACGACGCTGCGCGCCACCTGGGCCAGCAGGGCGGCGCCGTAGCCCTCCCCCGATGCCACGTCCAGCACATCCAGGCCGCGGCACAGGCTGCGTGCGAAGAAGTAGCGGTGCAGGTGCTCGATCTCGACCTGTCCCGTCGTCTCCGTCGTCAGCCGCTCGCCCGTCCAGGCCAGCGGGGAGGCCGGCGCGGCGCGGTGGAATATCTCACCCATGGTTCAATCCTGGCCTGTCAGTTCAACCGGTCGCTTCGGCCCAGCACGAAATAGAGGTTGTCCGACGACAGGCGGCCCGACCGGATCAGCTCCCGTTCCAGCATCATCAGCAGCTTGAGGATGCAATGGTCGCCGGCACTGCGGAAGTCTCCCGCACGCCGGGCCAGCAGCGTGCGCAGCAGCGTGCCGCCCATCGGCGACGCCTCCCGCACCGGGAAGGCGGAGAACAGCAGGCTGCGCAAGTCGGCGCTGCGCGGCGCCTCGCTCGGGTCGGCCCGCGCCACCTGCGCCGCCGTGTCGATCACGAGCGCCGGCTCGGCCTCCCCGGTCAGCAGGTTGACCCGGAGGTGCTCGGGGAACGCCTCGAAGATCTCGTCGAGCATCCGCTTGGTCTCATGGGTGATCTGCAGGCGGGACGGGCCGAAGTAGTCCAGCCCCAGGATCACCCCGTCCGGGGCGACGACCCGGTTGAGGAACGGCAGGAACCGCTCGATGTCGGTGCAATGGTGCATCGAATGGCAGAAGAACGCCACGTCGAACGCCTCATCGCCCACGGCCTCCGGGTTGTTGTAGTCGAACTGCTGGAACTCCTGGTCCGGGCACAGGCCCTGGAGGTTGTCGCGCGCCCGGGCGAGCAGCGCCGGGTCGTACTCCCGGCAGACGATCCGCCCGACCGGCCAGCCGCGCGACAGCGCCGCCTGCTCGATCTGCCCGGTGCCGCAGCCGAAGGAGACCATGGACAGACGCCGCCCGGGCACGCCGTCCCGGGCGGCCAGGCGCTCCATCAGCGGGTTGAGGTGCCGGTGCAGGGAATGATCCACCCAATCGCCGCCGACCGAGCGCGGGTGCCCGGTGTGCAGTTCGGCGACATGGTCGTGCATGGCGGGGATGCCCATCCAATCGGTGAGCGCGCGCATCTCCTCCCAATTCTCGGCGAGCACCTGCCGCCACGTCGAGACGCCTTGTTCGTCTGCCATCAACCCTGCTTGCCCCCGTTCGCGTATGGCGCATCGGCGTCCGGGGGGATCAGCCCCGGACCATGGCCCGGCGTCAAGGCCCATCGGGCAGGACACCCCAATTCTGAAAATCCGCCTTGGCCGATTATGCCAATGGTGGCACCTCGGGAAAAGCGAGGTTGAGCGAAAGGATGCCTCACCATGCCCACACGCAACGTCGTGCTCACCAACCACCACGAGGACATCATCGCAGAGTTGGTCGGGTCTGGCCGGTACCAGAACGCAAGCGAAGTCCTGCGAGACGGGCTTCGGCTCGTTGAGGAGCGCGATGCCCGCGAGGCCGCGAAGCTGAAGGCGCTCCAGGCGGCCATACTGGTTGGCTTCACGGATCTCGGTCAAGGCCGCTGCCGTGATGTTGCCGCTGACGACCTCGGCGTTGTTGTCGAAGGCATTGGCCGCAAAGCTGGCGGGTAGGTCCATCGCGCCGATTTCTGGAAATGGTGATGCCCGGCGCCGTTTTGCGTTCACGCGGGACGGGAGGTTAGGATGGCGACCTTCAAACACGGGCGCCTGCGCGATGATTGCAACAACCTTCCCCCCTCACCCGCGCGGCACAGCAATGCCGGTCAGCGCCGCCCGATGACCGCCAAGCCGAACGGCACGGCGCCGGTCCATGCCGTCGCCAGGAAGATCATCGACGAAGTCTCCCCCTTCTTCCACGAAAGCGGGTCGCTGTACCCCGAAGTGCTCTGGAAGATATTCCAGGAGCATCAGGACGCCCGCGCCTGCGTGTCCGTGGAGACCGGCTGCGGCCTGAGCACGCTGCTGCTGTCGAACCTGAGCGACCGGCACACCGCCTTCACCCTGCCGTACGGCGACAGCCTGCAGAACACCCAGGCCCACCCCTACATGCGGGCCGAGACGACGAAGTTCGTCATCGGGCCGTCGCAGGTGATGGTGCCGAAATGGCAGTTCTCCGACCCCGTCGATTTCGCCCTGATCGACGGGCCGCACGCCTACCCGTTCCCGGACTTGGAGTACTACTTCATCTACCCGCACATCCGCCCCGGCGGCGTGCTGGTGATCGACGACATCCACATCCCGACGATCCACCGCCTGTACGAGTTCCTGCGCGACGACGAGATGTGGGAACACCGGGGCGACGCGCGGACCACGGCGTTCTTCCGCCGCACCGCCAGCCCGATCTTCGATCCGCTCGGCGACAACTGGCCCGGCCAGAAGCACAACCGCCGCCACTTCGCTGTGCCCGAGGCGCTGACGCCCCTGCGCGGCGCCGGGTGGTATCAGGCCGAGTTCGGCGTGCCCGGGCCGGACGTTCCAACGACCGCCCTGGACCCGCGCGACGGGGAGATCGCGGCGCTGCGGGCGGAGGTGGCGGCCCTCAAGGCCTCCACCACCTGGCGGACGACGCGCCCGCTCCGCAACGCGGTGGATTGGGTGCGGCGAAGGAAGTAGCGCCGGGTCAGCCCGGCAGGGTTTCGCCGACCTCGTGGCAGGCCAGCCGTTCCAGCACGCGCACCATGCCCGAATGGTCCCAAGCCTTGCCGCCCGCCGCCACCGCCGCGTTGAACAGCTCCTGGCACGTCGCGGTGTTCGGCAGGCTGACGCCCAGCGCGCGCGCGCCGGCGAGCGCCAGGTTCAGGTCCTTCTGGTGCAGCTCGATGCGGAAGCCCGGGTCGAAGGTGCGCTTGATCATGCGCTCCCCGTGCACCTCCAGGATGCGCGAGGTCGCCAGGCCCCCCATCAGCGCCTCCCTTACGCGCGCCGGGTCGGCGCCGGCCTTGGAGGCGAACAGCAGCCCTTCGGCCACCGCCTCGATGGTCAGCGCCACGATGATCTGGTTGGCGACCTTGGTGGTCTGCCCGTCGCCGTTGCCGCCGATCAAGGTGACGTTCTTGCCCATCAGGTCGAAGACCGGCTTGACCTTGGCGAAGGCCGCCTCCGGCCCGCCCACCATGATGGTGAGGCTGGCCGCCTTGGCGCCCACCTCGCCGCCGGACACCGGGGCGTCCAGGTAGTCGCAGCCGAGCTTGTTGATGCGGGCGGCGAAGTCCTTGGTGGCGATAGGCGAGATGGAGCTCATGTCCACCACCGTCTTGCCCGGCGAAAGTCCGCCGGCCACCCCATTCTCCCCGAACAGCACCGCCTCCACGTCCGGGGTGTCCGGCACCATGGTGATGATGATGTCGGACGACTTCGCCACCTCCGCCGGGCTGCCGCAGGCATGGGCGCCCTGGTCCAGCAGCTCCTGTTTCACCGGGGAGCGGTTGTAGGCGAACACGCTGTGCCCGCCGGCGAGGAGGTGCCCCGCCATGGGCCGCCCCATGATGCCGAGGCCGATGAAGCCGATGTTGCTCATTGTCTCTCCTATCCCAGCAGGTCAGCGCGCGGCGGGTTCGAGCACCTTGGGCGGCTCGGTATTGCCCATATCCTGGCTTTTGCGGATCGAGAGCGACGGGTCAAGGCATAGGATGTCCTCGAACTCGTTCACGCTGTCCACCTCCGTGCCCATCGAGATGTTCGTGACCTTCTCCAGGATGAACTCCAGCACCACCGGCACCTGGTGCTCGGCCATCAGCGCCTGGGCGCGTGCGAAGGCGTCGCTGAACTCGTTGGGGCTTTTGACCCGGATCGCCTTGCAGCCCAGGCCCTCCGCCACCGCGACGTGATCCACGCCGTAGCCGCGCGGCGCGTCGCCGTCCGGCTCCACGTTGATGTTGTCGAAGGCGAGGCTGACCTCGAAGTCCATCTGGAACCCGCGCTGCGCCTGGCGGATCAGCCCGAGGTAGGAGTTGTTCACCACGACGTGCAGGTACGGCAGCTTGTGCTGCGCGCCGACCGCCAGCTCCTCGATCATGAACTGGAAGTCGTAGTCGCCCGACAACGCCACGATGGGCTTGTGCGGGTCCGCCGCCCGCACGCCGAGCGCCGCCGGCAAGGTCCAGCCGAGCGGCCCGGCCTGGCCGCAGTTGATCCAGTTGCGCGGCTCGTACACCCGGAGGAACTGGGCGCCCGCGATCTGCGACAGGCCGATGGTGGTGACGTAGCAGGTGTCGCGGCCGAACACCTGGTTCATCTCCTCGTACACGCGCTGCGGCTTCAGCGGCACGGCGTCGAAATGCGACTTCCGCAGCATGTTGGCCTTGCGGTGCGCGCAGGCGCCGGCCCATTCCGCCCGGTCCCGCAGGGTGCCGGCGGCCTTCATCTCGCGCGCCACCTCGATGAACATCTGGAGCGCCGCCTTCGCGTCCGACACGATGCCGAAGTCCGGGCCGAACACCCGGCCGATCTGCGTCGGCTCGATATCGACGTGCACGAACTTGCGGCCCTTCGTGTACACCTCCACCGACCCGGTGTGCCGGTTGGCCCAGCGGTTGCCGATGCCGAGCACGAAGTCGCTGTCCAGGAACGTCGCGTTGCCGTAGCGGTGGCTGGTTTGCAGGCCCACCATGCCGGCCATCAGCGCGTGGTCGTCCGGGATGCTGCCCCAGCCCATCAGCGTCGGGATCACCGGCACGCCGGTCAGCTCCGCGAACGCTACCAGCAGGTCGCTGGCATCCGCGTTGATGATGCCGCCGCCGGCGACCAGCAGCGGGCGTTCCGCCGCATTCAGCATGGCGATGGCGCGCTCCGCCTGGCGGCGGGAGGCGGCGGGCTTGTGGATGGGCAGCGGCTCGTAGGTGTCGTCGTCGAACTCGATCTCGGCCATCTGCACGTCGATGGGCAGGTCGATCAGCACCGGGCCGGGCCGTCCGCTGCGCATGACGTGGAACGCCTGCTGGAACACCATGGGCACCAGCGCCGGCTCCCGCACGCAGACCGACCACTTGGTGACGCCCTTGCTGATCGTCTCGATATCGACGGCCTGGAAGTCCTCCTTGTAGAGCTTGGCGCGCGGCGCCTGGCCGGTGATGCACAGGATGGGGATGCTGTCGGCGAGCGCGGTGTACAGCCCGGTGATCATGTCGGTGCCGGCCGGTCCCGAGGTGCCGATGCAGACGCCGATGTTGCCGGGCTTGGCGCGGGTGTAGCCGTCCGCCATGTGCGACGCGCCCTCGACGTGGCGCGCCAGGATGTGCCGGATAGTGCCGCGCGCCTTGAGGGCGGAATAGAGCGGGTTGATGGCGGCGCCGGGCACGCCGAAGACGGTGTTGATGCCTTCCCGCTCCAGCACGCGCACCGCGGCGTCGATTGCTCTCATCTTGGCCATCTGCTGCTCCCGTTTCCCAATTGCTTGGAAACAGCATCGCGAAGTCCAGCCGAATAAGCCAGTAAATTTGCGAACCTTCCCGCGATGCGGAAACGGGGCAAAGTCTTGCAACAAAATCAGTTGTTTGCCGCATTGCGAAATAACGCTGATTGCGCTACACGGCGGCTGTCAGGAGTTTCCTAACGTGCGAGCACCTCGCTTTTCCGCGCCGCCCAGCAAGCCGACCCGCCTCGCACCGGAACGATCAGACCAGGTGCAGTCGCTCATGCGCGCGCTTACCATCGTCAACCGGCTCGCCGCCGCGAACGAAGGCGTCACGCTGACCGAGGTGGCGCAGCAGGTCGGCCTGTCGCCCTCCACCGCGCACCGCCTGCTCACCACCTTGGAGCAGGAACGCTACGTGCACTTCGACGCCGAGCGCCGGCTGTGGTCCGTCGGCGTGCAGGCCTTCGTCGCCGGCAACGCCTTCCTGAAGACCCGCAGCCTCGTCGGCGCCGCCCGCCCGCACATGCGCGCGCTGATGGAGGAAAGCGAGGAAACGGTGAACCTCGCCGTCGAGGACCAGGCGGAGGCGGTCTATCTCTCGCAGGTCGAGTGCCGGCAGATGATGCGCGCCTTCGCGCGTCCGGGCGGGCGGGTGCCGCTGCATTGCTCAGGCGTCGGCAAGGCCCTGCTCTCCGCCATGCCGGACGGCGACCTGGCCCGGGTGCTGCACCGCCAGGGCCTGGCCCGCATCACCGTCAAGACGATCACCACCACCCCGGCGCTGCGCGGCGACCTCCTGCAGGCCCGCACGCGCGGCTACGCCATCGACGACGAGGAGCACGCCGTCGGCATGCGCTGCGTCGCCGCGGTGATCTTCAACGAGGGGGCGGAGCCGGCCGCGGCCGTGTCGCTGTCCGGCCCCATGGCGCGCATCCCGGACGAGCGCATCCCGCTGCTGGGGGACCTCGTGCGCCGCAAGGCGGACGCGATCACGGCGCAGCTCGGCGGGGAGCTGCCGGATTGGCGCGGCCGGGCGCCGCGCTGACGCCCGGCGCCCCGCTTCGGTAGCCGGGCCTCAGTAGTCGTCGCTGCGGCGCTGCCGCAAGTACTGATCGACGCTCCACGCCCCGCCACCCGCCGCGAAGAGGTAGAGGAAGATGAAGCAATAAAGGATCGCCGCCTCGCCGCCGTTGAGCACCGGAAACGGATTGCGCGGCGCGTGCGCTATCCAGTAGGCAAACGCCATCTCGCCCGAAAGCACGAAGGCCACCGCCCGGGTGAACACGCCGAACAGCAGCAGCAGCCCGCCGGCGAACTCCAGGATTGCGGCATCCCAGATCAGCGTCAGAGGGGCGGGCATGCCGCCCGTCGCCGGGTTCGGGGTGGGAAAGCCGAACAGCTTCTGCGTGCCGTGCTCCAGGATCAGCAGCGCGGCCACGATGCGCAGCACGCTGAGCATACGGGGCGCCCATTCGGCGATGAAGGCTTCGGAGCCGGACGTCCGGCTGCCGGTCATGACGCGATCCATCAAAGTGCCTCTTTCAGTTCTTGGTTCGGGTGAGCTGGGCCGCCTTCAGCGCCGCCGCAACCTGCGTGACCCGGCGTCCCTGGAAACGCGCCACCTCCAGGTCGTCCGCCGTGGGCGGGCTGTTGGCCTGGCCCGAGACGGTGGACGCGCCATACGGCGTGCCGGCGCGGAACAGCACCGGGTCCGCGTAGCCGAGCGGCACGATGATGAGGCCCAGGTGCGCCATCGGCGTGTAGAGCGAGATGATCGTGCTCTCGTTGCCGCCATGCGTGCCGGAGGTCGAAGTGAAGCCCGCCCCCGCCTTGCCCACCAGCTTGCCCTGGAACCACAGCCCGCCGAGGCTGTCGATGTATGCCTTCAGCTCCGTGGACACCGCGCCGAAGCGCGTGGGCGTGCCGAAGGCGATGGCATCTGCCCACTCCGCATCCGCCTCGGTCGGCGCCTCGTAGGCCGCGTCCATCCGGGCGGCGTTCTCCGCCCAGCCCGGCGCACGGGCCATCACCTCCGGGCCGACCACGTCGCGCGCCCGGCGCAGGCGCACCTCCGCCCCCTCGGCCCGCGCGCCCTCGGCGATGGACTGGGCCAGCGCCTCCGTCGAGCCGTTGCGGGAGTAGAAGGCGATCAGAAGGTTGGTTGCCATGGTATGCTCCTTATGAAGGGTGTGACGGAGAAGCAGGCTGGCCGCAAGATGCGGCCGCGCGCAGGGTCAGCGCGGTGCCCCAAGGGTCTTCGAAACGGTGCCCGGCCGTGCCGAGGCGCCCGGCGATGCCCGCCAGCGCCGGCCCGTCCGCGACGTCCAGCGTCACCGACGCGAGGCCGGCCCGCGCCGGGTCGCGCCGGCCCGCGCCGGGGCTGCGCCAGGTGTTGGCGGCGATGTGGTGGTGGTAGCCGCCGCTGGACAGAAACGCGGCGCTGTCCCAGGCCGCCGTGCGGTTCAGGCCGAGCGCGTCGCCGTAGAAGCGCACGGCCTCCCCCACGTCGCCGACCCGCAAATGGACGTGGCCGATCCGCATGCCCGGCGGTGCGCCCGTCCACGGCGTTTCGGCGGCGCGCAGCAGGCCCGGCACGTCGAGCGGCCGGTTGGCCATCTCGATCCGGCGTCCCGCCCCCTCCCCTTGCCAGCGCCATTCCGCACGCGGCCGGTCGGCATACATCTCAACGCCATTGCCCTCGGGGTCGTGGAGATACGCCGCCTCGCTCACCAGGTGGTCGGCGCCGCCGTCGAGCTGCCCGCCGAGCGCCCGGAACTGCGCGAGCCAGCGTCCCAGGTCGGCGCGGGACGGCAGCAGGACGGCGGTATGGAACAGCCCGGCCGCACCCGGGTCGTCCGGCAGCGCGCCGGGCCGGTGCAGCAAGTCCAGGAACGCGATGCCGCCCGCGCCCAGGCGGACGGTGCCGCCTTCCTTTTCTACCACCTCAAGCCCAACGACATCTTGGTAGAACGCCGTCACGCGGCCGAGGTCGCGCACGGCCAGCGCCACCCCGCCGACGCGCAGCCACTCGGCAGCACCCTCCGTCGAAGGGCCGGGCGGATCAGGCGGGCGTGTGTCCATGGGTCTGCCTCGGATGCAATGGCTGACCCGCAAGGTGGCGCGTCGTCCGGCTATGGGGAATGCCGGACTGCTCGGGGTGTTCGATACCGGGTATATCGACTGCATGGACCGGTTCTTGGAGCTTGCCGCCCTCGTGCGCACCGTGGACCGCGGCAGCCAGGCCGCGGCGGCGCGGGAGCTGGGCGTCACCGCGGCCATGGTCGGGCGCTACATCCAGGCGCTGGAGGACCGGCTGGGCACCCGCCTGCTCAACCGCACCACGGCGCGGCAAAGCCTGACGGAGGCCGGGGCCGCTTTCTACGCCCGCGCCCAAGGCATCCTGGAGCAGATGGAAGAAGCGGAGACGAATGCCGCAGACCGGCAGGCGGAGCCGCGCGGCACGCTGCGGGTCAACGCGCCCATGAGCTTCGGCACGCGCCACCTCGCCGCCGCCATCGCCGAGTTCGGCCGGGACAACCCGCGGCTGCGGGTCGAGCTGGTACTCAACGACCGCGTGGTGGATTTGGTCGAGGAGGGCTACGACGTGGCGGTGCGAATCGGGGTGCTGGCGGAAAGCGGCCTGATCGCCCGGCGCTTGTCGCCCTGCCGCCTCGTCCTGTGCGCCTCGCCGGGCTACCTGGAACGCCGCGGCTGGCCGGCGACGCCGGCAGACCTGCAAGGGCATGACTGCCTGGTATATGCCTATGCCAGCTATGGCGCCACGTGGCGCTTCCATGGCGAGGCTGGGGAGCAGGAGGTTCGGGTGTCCGGCAGCCTGGTAGCCAACAACGGCGATGCGCTGATGGCTGCGGCGATGGCCGGCCAGGGCATCGTCCTGCAGCCCACCTTCATCGTCGGCGAGGCGTTGCGGGAGGGCCGTCTGCTGCCGGTGCTGCCGGGCTGGCGGCTGCCGGACTACAGCATGTACGCCGTCTATCCCTCCGCCCGGCATCTGGCGCCGAAGGTGCGCCGCTTCGTCGATTTCCTCGCCACCCGGTTCCGCGACCCGCCGCCTTGGGAGGACGTCGGCATTGAACGGCCCGGCCCGGCAGGGTAAGCTGCGCGATGCTCCGCCGCCGTGCACCGTTGGGCAATGCTTAAGGTCGCCACCGTCGTCGGCAGCGCGATCCTACCGCATGTCCCCGCCCTGGCCCGGCTGCGCCTCACCGTGTTCCGCGACTGGCCCTATTTGTATGACGGCACCGACGCCTACGAGGCCGAGTACCTCGCCACCTACGCGCGCTGCCCACGGGCGGCGCTGGCAATTGCCTGGAACGGGGCGGAGCCGGTCGGCATGTCCTCTTGCCTGCCGCTGCTGGACGAGACCGGCAACGTGCTGGCGCCGTTCCGCGCGGCCGGGCTGGACCCGTCCCGCTGGTTCTACTTTGGGGAAAGCGTGCTGCTGCGGGAGCATCGCAGCGCCGGGGTGGGCGTGGCGTTCTTCGAGCGGCGGGAGACCCATGCGCGGTCGCTCGGCGGCTACGGGCATGCCGCGTTCTGCGCCGTGCAGCGCCCGGACGACCACCCGATGCGCCCGGCGGACGCCGTGCCGCTCGACGGCTTCTGGCGCCGCCGCGGCTTCGCCCCGCGCCCCGGCCTGACCTGCACCATGCGCTGGCGCGACGTGGGGCATGGGGGCGAGACGGACCACCTTATGCAGTTCTGGACCAAGGACCTCGCCGGGAACGCAGCCAAGGACGCGACATGACGCTGCGGCTCGGCGTGCTGCAATACCCGGTCACGCGGATCGCCAGCCTGGCGGAGTACGCCGACAAGCTGGACCGGCTGGCCGCGGCTGGCGCGGCGGGGGGCGGGCAGCTTCTGGTCATGCCGGAATACGCCTGCATGGAGACCGCCGCCGCCTTCGGCACGGCGCCGGACCCAGCCGCCGAGCGCGACGCGGTCTGCGCTGCCGCCCCCGAAATCCTGCGCATCATGCGCGACGCGGCGCGGCGCCACGGCGTTTGGCTGCTGCCCGGCACGCTGCCCTGGCGGTCCGGCGGGCGCATCGTCAACCGCGCCCCGCTGATCGCCCCGGACGGCCGCCTCGCGTTCCAGGACAAGCAGGTGATGACCCGGTTCGAGGCGGAGCACTGGGCCATCGCCGCCGGCGCCCCGCAGCACGTGTTCGAGACGCCCTGGGGCCGCGTCGGCATCGCCATCTGCTACGACGCGGAATTTCCCACCGTCGTCCGCGCCCAAATCGAGGCCGGCGCCTGGCTGATCCTGGTGCCCACCTGCACCGACACCATGCACGGCTTCAACCGCGTGCGCCTGTCGGCCCGGGCGCGGGCGGTCGAGAACCAATGCTTCGTCGCCGTGTCCCCCACCGTGGGCGACGCCCCGTGGCTCGCCGCCCTCGATTGCAACCGCGGCCGGGCCGGCGTCTATGGCCCGGCGGACCGCGGCTTCCCCGAGGACGGCGTGATCGCCGAGGGCGCGGACGCGGCCGGCTGGCTTTGGGCCGACCTCGACCCGGCGCGGCTCCATGCGGTGCGGGAGCATGGCGCCGTGCGCAACCACCGCGACTGGCCGCCGGACTGGTTCCGGGCGGAGCCGGCGTCGGTCGCCGAACTGCAGCCCTACGAGGACGCGTGATGACCGAAGCCGAAACCCTGGTGCAGGCCTACTACACGGCGTTCAACGCCGGGGACTTCCCCGCCATGCTGGCGCTGCTGACCGACGACGTGGAGCACGGCATCAACCAGGGCGGGCGGGAGGTCGGCCGCGACGCCTTCGCCCGCTTCATGGCCGGCATGGACGAGAGCTACAGCGAGCGCCTGGCAGACCTCGTGGTGATGACAGACCCCTCCGGCACGCGCGCTGCCGCCGAGTTCGTGGTGCACGGCACCTACAGGCATACCGCCCCCGGCCTGTTGGAAGCGCGGGGCCAAACCTACGTGCTGCCGGCGGGCGCGTTCTTTACGCTGCGCGACGGCCGGGTCGCGCGGATCGACAACTTCTACAACCTCCAGGACTGGCTGCGCCAGGTGCAGGGAAGCTGACCGGACGCCGCTAAGCATCATTCTAATGATGCGTCTTCAACGAGTCCTAAGCAGGCAATGCCTGCTTAGGTCGCCACCTCGTCGTCGCCCGCCTGGCGCGGCGCGACCGGGGTAAAAGCGCAGCGGTCCGGCTTGAGGTCGATCAGCGGCGTGCCGTCCAGGCAATCAAGGCCGCGGACCATCAGGCTGTTCCCCTCGATGCCGAGCAGCCGCACCAGGCTGGTGCCGATGGGGTTGGGCCGCACGGGGGAGCGGAGCGAGAAGGTGCCGCGGGCGGAACCGTCGTTCGCCGGGCTTTGCCGCAGCAGGTCGCGCCGGGAATGGTGCAGCCAGTACAGCACTTCCAGGTGCTCGTATCGCTCCACGCCCTCCAGCCCGGCCGGCGCCCAGGGCGCGAACACCTCGATCCGGCAGGTCGGGCCGTCGAGCCGGCCCTGGCGCGGGCAGAGGAGGCGGTTAGTCCAGGGCGTGTGGATGCGCCCGATGAAAAACACCTCGGCATCCGGGGCCGCCGGCAGCGCCGCGGCGATCTCCCCCGCCCTGATCTCGTTCAACCGCACCATGCCCAAAAGTATCAGCCGGCGTCGCTGGCGCCCTGGCCCACGGCCTCTGCCGGCGCGGTGGCGCGGGCGACCGGGCTTTCGGCGTCCGGCCAGCTCCGCATCGCCTGCGCCACCAGCGGGTCGAGGCCGGACCCGCCCGCCCGGGCGAAGTCCAGGAACCCCAAGCGCATCTTGGGCGTCCAGAACGCCACGAGATGGTCGCGGATGCCGGCGCAGGCCTGCTCCTCCGGGTAGGCGCGGAAGAAGCCCGCGATCTCGTTGGCCATCCGCGCCAGCTTCTCCGGGGTCATCGCCCGCTACTCCGCGGCATCGAGCGGGGCGGCGATGCGGGTGAGCGACACGTCCTCGTCGAAGAAGCGCGCCTGCCACTCCGAAGGCCGGTTGGTCCGCCGCACCTGCACCGCCGTCACCTTGTACTCCGGGCAGTTGGTGGCCCAGTCGGAGAAGTCCGTCGTGATGACGTTGGCGCCGGTCTTGGCGTGGTGGAAGGTGGTGTAGACGACGCCGGGCTGCATCCGCTCGCTGACGCGGGCGCGCAGCGCGATGTCGCCGGAGCGGCTTTCCAGCGCCACCAGGTCCCCGTCCTGCACGCCGCGGCTTTCGGCGTCGAACGGGTGGATCTCCAGCACGTCCTCCTCGTGCCAGCGGCTGTTCTCGGTGCGCCGGGTCTGCGCGCCGACGTTGTACTGGCTCAGGATGCGCCCGGTGGTGAGGATCAGCGGGAACAGCGCGCCGGTGCGCTCCTCGGTGGGCACGAACTCGGTCAGCATGAACCGGCCCTTGCCGCGCACGAAGCGGTCCACGTGCATCATCGGCGTGCCCAGCGGCGCCGCCTCGTTGCACGGCCATTGCAGCGACCCCTCAGCGTCCAGCTTGGCATAGGACACGCCGGCGAAGCTCGGGGTCAGGCTCGCGATCTCGTCCATGATCTCGCCGGGGTGGCTGTAGTTCATGGGGAAGCCGAGCGCGTTGGACAGCGCCACCGTCGCCTCCCAATCGGCCAGGCCGCCCAGCGGCGACATCACCCGGCGCACCCGGTTGATCCGCCGCTCCGCGTTGGTGAAGGTGCCGTCCTTTTCCAGGAACGACGACCCCGGCAGGAAGACGTGGGCATACTTCGCCGTCTCGTTCAGGAACAGGTCCTGCACGACGATGCACTCCATCGCCCGCAGCCCGGCGGTCACGTGATGGGTGTCGGGATCGGACTGCGCGATGTCCTCGCCCTGGATGTACAGCGCCTTGAAAGTGCCCTCCACCGCGTCGTCCAGCATGTTGGGGATGCGCAGGCCGGGATCGGCGGAGATCGGCACGCCCCACAGGTCCTCGAACGTCGCCCGCGCCGCGTCGTCCGAGACATGGCGGTAACCCGTCAGCTCGTGCGGGAAGCTGCCCATGTCGCAGGCGCCCTGCACGTTGTTCTGGCCGCGCAGCGGGTTCACCCCGGCGCCCAGCTTGCCGATGTTGCCCGTCGCCATGGCGAGGTTCGCCATCGCCATCACGGTGGTGGTGCCCTGGCTATGCTCGGTGACGCCCAGCCCGTAGTAGATGGCGGCGTTGCCCCCGGTGGCGAACAGCCGCGCCGCCGCGCGGACCTCGGCGGCCGGCACGCCGGTCAGCGCCTCGCTTGCCTCCGGCGAGTTGTGCTCCAACGCGATGAAGCGCGCCCAGCTTTCGAACTCTGCCAGGTCGCACCGCTCGCGCACGTAGTCCTCGGCGACCAGGCCCTCGGTGACGACCACGTGGGCCATCGCGTTCAGCAGGGCCACGTTGGTGCCGGGCAGCAGCGGCAGGTGGTGCTGCGCCTCGATGTGGGGCGACCGCACGAGGTCGATGCGCCGCGGGTCGGCGACGATCAGCCGGGCGCCGGCGCGCAGCCGCCGCTTCATGCGCGACGCGAACACCGGGTGCCCGTCGGTCGGGTTGGCGCCGATCACCAGGATCACGTCGGAATGGTCGACCGAGGCGAAATCCTGGGTGCCCGCCGAGGTGCCCAGCGTGGCGCTGAGGCCGTAGCCGGTCGGCGAGTGGCAGACCCGGGCGCAGGTATCGACGTTGTTGTTGCCGAACGCGCCGCGGATCAGCTTCTGCACCAGGAAGGTCTCTTCGTTGGTGCAGCGCGACGAGGTGATGCCGCCGACGCTGTCCCGGCCGTACTGCGCCTGAATGCGCTTGAACTCGCCGGCCGCATGGGCGATGGCCTCTTCCCACGTCACCTCCCGCCAGGGGTCGGTGATCGCCGCGCGGATCATGGGCTTGGTCTTGCGGTCCTTATGCGTCGCGTAGCCGAAGGCGAAGCGCCCCTTCACGCAGGAATGGCCGGCGTTGGCCTTGCCGTCCTTGTAGGGCACCATGCGGACCAGGGTTTCCCCCTTCATCTCTGCCTTGAAGGAGCAGCCGACGCCGCAATAGGCGCAGGTGGTGACGACCGAGTGCTCGGGCGTGCCCAGTGCGATGACCGACTTCTCGTTCAGCGTCGCAGTCGGGCAGGCCTGCACGCAGGCGCCGCAGGACACGCACTCGGACCCCATGAAGTCGGTGCCGCCGGCGGAGATCTTGGAGGCGAAGCCGCGGCCCTCCATGGTCAGCGCGAAGGTGCCCTGGGTTTCCTCGCACGCCCGCACGCAGCGGGAGCAGGCGATGCACTTGCTGGCCTCGAAGGTGAAATACGGGTTGCTCTCGTCCGTCGGCGCCTGGAGATGGTTCGCGCCGTCGTAGCCGTAGCGCACCTCGCGCAGGCCAACCTTGCCCGCCATGTCCTGCAGCTCGCAATCGCCGTTGGCCGAGCAGGTCAGGCAGTTCAGCGGGTGGTCGGAGATGTAAAGCTCCATCACCCCGCGCCGCCGCTTGGCGATGGCGCTGTTCTCCGTGTGCACCACGAGGCCTTCTTCCGCCGGGGTGGTGCAGGAGGCCGGGTAGCCCCGGCGGCCCTCGATCTGCACGATGCACAGGCGGCAGGAGCCGAACGGCTCCAGGCTGTCGGTCGCGCACAGTTTTGGAACTTGCGTGCCCATGCTGGCCGCCGC
>JAABUX010001794.1_pt1 | contig 31607 bp, 29 predicted proteins | sample 5561851 | NCBI WGS metagenome assembly JAABUX01 (sample SAMN10711883, study PRJNA513361) | rock metagenome | isolation source: Antarctica rocks | place: Antarctica: Victoria Land, Richard Nunatak red sandstone | collected 2016-01-03
CTCGCAGGCGCGAAAGTGTGCCACGAGGAGCGGCGCAACAAACGGCGAATTGTGCCTCGTGAGCACGGATCGGTCGAAGCGTTCTCGGACGGGGTGATCGCGGTCGCGATCAGACTGCTCGTGCGGGACATCAAGGTCCCGGACCGGCCAGAACCGCCCATCACCTTGGTTGAGCCGTTGGATTTCGCGGACTTGTGGTCGGAACCCCGTCCCCCCGCCCGCGACCTGTGCCCTGACACCGGAAGAGCCCGCCTCGGCTACGACCGGGCCCGGATCCTGCTGGACCGCCACACCGGCTGGGACTGCACCAGCTTCGCCATTCCGCCGCTACCCACCTCGGCGAGAAGAACGTCGAGCTCCAGACGATCATGGCCAAGACCCGTCACCGCAACCCCCGCAGCGCCATGCGCTACATCAAGCCCGGCGCCGAAGCCGTCGCCGACGCCACCGACCTGCTCAACCTCGGCCGAGGGCATGGCTGAAAGGTCATCTCTCATCCCGGTTGATCGTCCCATTGCACTGGTGACCGGGGCCAGCCGTCGAATCGGCATCGGCGCAGCTATCGCACGACGGCTGGCTGCGGACGGCTGGGACCTGGCCACGACCCACTGGAGCAACTACGACGCCCGCATGCCGTGGGGCAGCGACCCCACCGAAGTCGTGGAGCTACACCAGGACATTCACGACGCCGGCGCTCGCTCGGTGTCCATCGAAGCTGACCTGACGAGCACCGACGCGCCCAGCGAAGTCTTCGACTTCGTAGAGCACCGACTGGGACCCGTGAGCGCGTTGATCCTCGCTCACTGCGAGTCGGTCGACTCCGACATCATCGACACCACCATCGAAGCTTTCGACCGTCACTTCGCCGTCAACGCCCGGGCGACGTGGCTGTTGATCCGGGAACTCGCCCGGCGCAGCCCCGCCGTCACCGGCCGAGGGCGGATCGTCGGCCTGACCAGCGATCACACGGCAGGCAACCTCCCGTACGGAGCCAGCAAGGGCGCACTCGACCGTATCGTCCTCGCCTCCGCCAGAGAGCTGGCTCACCTCGGGATCACCGCCAACGTCGTCAACCCGGGCGCCACCGACACCGGCTGGATAACACCAGAGCTCCAGTCGCAGATGGCCGCGGCCACAACTCTTGGCCGAGTGGGTTTACCAGCCGACTGCGCCAACCTGGTGTCCTTCCTCTGCTCAGAGGCCGGCGGCTGGATGAACGGTCAACTCATCCACAGCAACGGCGGCCAGCAATAGTCCGTGAGCCTTCCGTCGCTGGACGTTGACCCTCGCTACCGCCAATTTTCGTTCCGATTCGCGAGACCCCGCCCACACCACCGAGCTCCTGGACCCGCCCCGCCGGGCGCAATAGCCGCGCGCGGCCGCCGAGCCGGAGGCCGGCCATGGTCCCTTAGCGTGACTTTTCGTTCCGATGTTCCCCAAGCCCCGTGCCCGCGGAGTCCCGCGCCCGCTTTGCCCTGCCCCGCTTGCGTAGCTCGCGGGCGAGCGCCACTTCCTCGGCGGCCGGGCCCGCGCCCTTCGGCCCCGGAGTCTCCAGCACGCACGGCAGTCGCTCGAATCGCGGCTCGGACAGGAACACGGCGCAGCCGCGATCGCCGAGCTCGCCGTCGCCCAGGTTCGCGTGGCGGTCGCGATTGCAGCCGAGCGGCCGGGCGGAGTCGTTTAGGTGTAGCGATCGCAGCCTGTCCAATCCGGCGACGCGATCGAGCTCATCGAGCGTCTCGCTCAGGCCCTGTGCCGTCCGGATGTCATATCCCGACGCGAGCAGGTGACAGGAGTCGAGGCAGAGCCCGAGCCGCGGGGTGCCGCCGCTCTGGCCGCCGCTGCCGCTCTGGCCGCCGTCACCGCTACCGCCGCCCTCACCGCCGCCAGCCGCGTCCAGGAGCGCCGCCAGCTCGTCGAACGAGCGCCCCAGGGTGCCACCTGCGCCGGCCGTGTTCTCCAAGTGCAGCGGGCAGCGCTCTGACTCCGCCAGCGCCTCGCCGATCACGGCTCCGGCGCGGGCGATCGCCTCGCCCACGTCCCCGGTCTTCGCCGAGCCCGGGTGCAGCACCACGCCGCAGCCGTCGATCGCGTCGCCGATGCGCAGCGAGTGGATCAAGGATTGCAGCGACTTCTCGCGGATCTCGGGATCCTCCGAGGCGCAGTTGAGCAGATACACGGCGTGGATCAAGACCGCGCGAACCGGACTAGCGTCCATCGCCGCCCGGAAGGCGGCAAAGTCCTCTTCGCCGTATGCGGTAGGTCGCCACATCCGCGGCGACTGGTTGAAGATCTGGATCGACTCGCAGCCGCGCTCGGTGCCCCGCTCGATCGCGCGCGCGAGCCCGCCGGCCGGTGACACGTGGGCTCCAATTAGCATGTGTCATAGGTTGCCATGCGCGTTCGCTTCGCTCCATCCCCGACGGGGGCGCTCCACATCGGCGGCGCCCGGACGGCGCTGTACAACTGGCTGCTCGCCCACGGTGGCCCGGACGGCCCGGGTGGCGTGGGTGGCCCGGACGGCCCGGGTGGCGTGGGTGGCCCGGACGGCCCGGGTGATCGGGCCGGGCAGAAGGGCGTGCTCGTGCTGCGCATCGAGGACACCGACCGCGAGCGTTCGACTCCGGAGAACGTCGAGCAGATCCTCGACGCTTTGCGGTGGCTGAAGCTCGACTGGGACGAGGGGCCGATCTTCCAGTCAGAGCGTGCGCCACGGCACGCACAGGTGCTGGCGCGGCTGCTGGCCGATGGCCATGCCTATCACTCCGGCGCCACCGCGCAGGACGTGAAGACCTACAAGGAGGCCCACGGCTCCGAGCGCGGCTACCGGGGGACGCCTGAGCAGGCCGGCGCGGTCCGCTTGCACGTGCCCGACCACGGCGAGACGATCGTCGAGGACGTGATCCGCGGCGTGACGCGCTTTCCCAACGCAAGCATGGACGACCCTGTGATCGCCCGCGCCGATGGCTCGCCGCTGTACAACTTCGCGGTCGCGCTGGACGATCTCGACGCCGCGATCACCCACGTCGTGCGCGGCGAGGACCATCTCTCGAACACGCCCAAGCAGCTCCTCGTGTTCGAGGCGCTCGGCGCCGCGCCGCCCCGCTACGCCCATCTGCCGCTCCTGCACGGACCCGATGGGCGTAAGCTCTCAAAGCGTCACGGCGCGGCGTCGGTGCAGGAGCTGCGCGCGGCGGGCTATCTGCCCGAGGCGGTCGACAACTACATCGCCCTGCTCGGCGCCGGCTTCTCGGCCGACGAGGAGCACTTCAGCCTGGAGGAGCTCGCGGAGCGCTTCCGTGTGGAGCGGGTCTCCAGAAACCCGGCTGTGTTCGACATCCAGAAGCTGCGACATTTCAACGGACGCCATCTGCGCGGGCTCGGGATCGACGAGCTGACGCGCAGAATGGAGGAGTTCACCGGCCGCGGAGGACTGCGCGGAGCCGTCGAGATCTGCGCCGAGAAGATCCAGACGCTGGCGGACTTCTGGCCTCTGGCTGGGTTCCTCTTCGACGGCCCGGCCGATGACCAGACCGCGTTTGCGAAGACGATCTGCGCAGACGGCGGTCCCGAGAGCTTGCGGGCTGCGCGCGCCGCGCTCGCGCGCGCGCAGCCATTTACGGTGCACGGCGTCGAGGCTGCCCTGCGGGAGGTCGTCGAGACCCGAGGCGCCAAGCCGGGAAAGGTGTTCCAGCCGGTCCGGGTGGCGATCGCCGGGAGCACCGTATCGCCGGGCATCTTCGAGAGCGTCGCGTTGCTGGGCCGCGAGGAGACCCTCGCCCGGATCGACCGCGCGCTCGCACGAGCGGACTCGAGTGCTCAGGAACGCGAACCTGCGTCCTGGTAGAGACACAGCGTGGAGGTGCTCAGCGGTGCGTAGATCGTTACTCGAGCGCATGGACGTTGGGGTGCTCGCCGGCATGGCCTTGCTCGTATTCGCGCTCTGCCCCGCGGTTGCCGGCGCGTCGTCGCGATCGTGGTCTGGGCCGATCCACCTCGATGGCGAGGCTTATCCTCAGTCCCTGAACGGCGCGGCGTGCCCGTCCGAGAACCAGTGCACCGCCGTCGGCTCCGCTGGTTCAACCCGGCCAGGCCGCTCGTCGTGACCCAGACCGTGGGCGTCAAGCACAAGGTGCGGTCAAGGCGCGCACTGACTTTCACCGCCAGATGATCTCGATTACCACCAAGTCTCCGTATGCCCTGAACGCTCTCGTCGAGCTGCACCTGCAGGGGGACACGGGACCTGTCCCGATCGCTGAGCTGGCTCGTCGCCGAAAGATCCCCGTGCAGTTCCTGGAGCAGCTATTCGCGATCCTGCGCCGCGCGGGCGTGCTGCGCTCCCAGCGGGGGGTCAAGGGCGGCTACAGCCTCGCACGACCGGCCACCGAGATCACCGTGCTCGAACTGGTCGAGTTGCTCGACGGGCCGATCGGGCAGGCCGCGAGTGGCGTGTTCGCCGACGCGGCGCACGCCGCCCGGGCGGTACTGTCGAGCTCGACGATCGCCGACGCCGCCGAGGCGGAGAGGATCGCCAACGGAGCGCCGATGTACCAGATCTGAGCGTTCGAGTCCCACCGTGGGCAGTCGAGAGCTCGGTCCGCTCTGCGCGGGCGCGTCAGAGCTCGACACTCGACGCGGTAGCCGAAGCGACTGTCGCGCACGTGTCGTTATCCGCGCTCCACACGACACTCGATCTTCTGAGGACCGCGACTGTCGAGTTATGAGGCACCCGTCGTTGAAATGCTTGGCGTTCACGCTGTGTCCTCACGACGTAGTCGGGAGTGTGACTAGCGGCCGGCACTGGGAGCGCCATTCGCGAAATGACCGGCTGCAGGACGGCTGGAGGCTCAATCATCCGCTACTGCGATACGAACACGCATATCTCGACCGGGATTGTGCCTTTCTCGTAGCCTTGGCTGTGCAATGGCTCGCGTGCCCACGAACATCGCCGCGTACGTCGGCGCCACGCCGATGGTCCAGCTCGCGCGCATCGCCTCCGAGCTCGATGTCGAGCTGTTCGCCAAGCTCGAGGCGTTCAATCCGGGGGCCAGCGTCAAGGACAGGATCGGTGTCGCGATGATCGCGGCCGCCGAGCGCGAAGGCCGGATCGAGCCTGGCAGGACGACGATCGTCGAGGCGACCAGCGGCAATACGGGGATCGCGCTGGCGTTCGTCTGCGCCGCCAGGGGCTACGAGCTCGTGCTGACGCTGCCCCAGGGAATGAGCCGCGAGCGCGAGGGGCTGCTGCGCCTGTACGGCGCGCGCGTGCAGGTTACCGAGTCGCTCGGGGGGATGACCGAGGCGGTACGGGCGGCGCAGGCGCTCGCCAGCAGCGATGACGTCTTCCTGCCCGACCAGTTCTCAAACCCCGCCAACCCGGAGATCCATCGCACTACCACCGGGCCCGAGATCTGGGATGAGCTCGACGGTGACGTGAGCGTGTTCGTCGCCGGCGTCGGGACTGGCGGCACCGTGACCGGCGTCGGCGAACTGCTAAAGCAGCGCGACCCTCGCTGCCGTGTGGTCGCCGTCGAGCCCCGCGCCTCGGCGGTGCTGTCGGGATGGCCCCCGGGGCCACACAGGATCCAGGGAATCGGCGCGGGGTTCGTGCCGCGCGTGCTCAACCGTGAGATCCTCGACGAGGTGATCGTCGTCGAGGATGGGGACGCGATCGACACCGCTCGTGCGCTTGCACGCCGCGAGGGAGTGCTGACCGGCATCTCCGGCGGAGCCGCGGTGTGGGCATCGCTTCAGATCGCCAAGCGACCGGAGTGCAGGGGTGCGCGGATTGCGACGATCCTCCCCGACTCCGGCGAGCGCTACGTGTCGACCCCGTTCTTTTCGCCCTGACGGCGACCCGAGCGCGTGTTTGCTCAGGCGCAATGCCACCGCACCGCGGTCGCTACGCTCTATATATGCTCGGACTCGGGCGGATCGCCAGCACGGCGGTGGAGATCAGGCGTGATGTCGGCGCCGCTCACAGCCGTGACCCAGCCGCACGCGGCGTCGGCTCGCTGGAGATCCTCGCCGGCTGGCCGGGGGTCCATGCGCTGCTCGCGCATCGCGTCGCGCATACGCTGCACGGCGCGGGAGTGCCGCTGGCGCCGCGCGCGATCGCAGGACTTGCACGCGCGCTCACCGGGGTCGAGATCCATCCGGCCGCGACGATCGGCGACGGCTTCTTCATCGATCACGGCATGGGCGTCGTGATCGGAGAGACGGCCGAGATCGGCGACGACGTGACGCTGTACCAGGGCGTCACGCTCGGCGGCACGGGATTCGCCGCAGGCAAGCGTCATCCGACCGTGCAGGACAACGTGACGATCGGATCGGGAGCGAAGCTGCTGGGTCCGATCACCATCGGACACGGCTCGAAGATCGGCGCGAACACCGTGGTGATCCACGACGTCCCAGCCAACTCGACGGTGGTCGGCAACCCCGGTCAGCCGGTGCGCGTCGAGGGACGGCGTCCCGAGGGACCTGACGCCGACTGGGTGCACCTCCCGGATCCGATCGCCGACGCGATCAAGGGGCTCGCGCGCCGGATATCCGCACTGGAACGGGCGGCCGGCGAGACCGGGGAGCAAGGAGAAGCTGGGGCACGCCGAGCACCTGAGGTACATGCGCGGACCGACGGGCGGGACTCCCCTACTAGGCTCGGTCCTGATCCGGCCGGCGGATAGGCACGCCCGCCCCGTTTCGCCGGCGTTCCGGGGCCGGCTCGGGAAACGAAGCATCCGGCGCCTCCGCCTGCGCCTCCGCCAACGCCGCCTTCGGCGTCACAATCTCCACATCTGGCCTCTCGACCGCCACATCCGGCCTCCCGGCCTCCGGCACGTTCCGCCTTCCCCGAACCAGGTAAAGCGGACGGCCCTTGACCTCGTCGTAGATCCGGCCGACGTACTCGCCGATGATCCCGATCGCGATTAGCTGGATGCCCCCCAGCAGCAGCACCGCGATCGTGAGGGAGCTGAAGCCCGGGAGATAGGAGCCCAGGATCCGGAGCACGACGACGATGGGGATCGCGACGAACGCGAGTGTCGAGATCAGGAATCCGAGCAGAGTTGCGAGCTGCAGCGGCCGGTCTGAGAAGGACAAGATCGCGTCGAGCGAGAAGCGCACCATCTTGGGGATCGTGTACTTGGTCACGCCCGCGTAGCGGGCGTCCCGGCGATACGGGACCGCGACTTGGCTGTAGCCGACCCACACGGTCATCCCGCGCAGAAAGCGCCTGCGCTCGCGCATCGATAGCAGCGCGTCGAGAGCGCGACGGTCGAGTAGCCGAAAATCGCCGGAGTTGTGCTGCAGCTCGACCTGCGCGAGCCTGTCGAAGAGGGCATAGAACCAGCGCGCGGTGCTGAGCTTGAAGCGCGATTCGCCTACGCGCTGCTCCCTGACGGCGTAGACCACATCGATCCCAGCCCGCCAGTGGTCGAGCATGCGCGGGATCAACTCGGGTGGATCCTGGAGGTCGGCATCCAGCATCACGACGGCGTCTCCGCGCGCGTGGTCCAGCCCGGCGGTCAGCGCCGTCTGATGACCGAAGTTGCGCGACAGATAGACGACCCGAACTCGAGCGTCGGTTGCGGCCAGCCGGTGGAGCGCCGCGGCGGATCCGTCGCTGGACCCGTCGTCGACGAGCACGAGCTCGAAGGACAGGTCCTCGAGTGCCGCGCAGACGCGCGAGTAGAACTCCTCGATCGTGGCCTCCTCGTCGTAGACGGGCGCCACGACACTGAGGAGCGTCAGTGACCGATTGCCATTTTCGTCAAGCGGAACCGGGGTGCTCATCGCTGCATGGTAGGGCGCCGCGGCGCGCTCAGCTCAGCTCAGAGTCCCAGTGAGCTGCCGTGGGGGATGTAGCCGAGCAGCAGGATGCCCTGTACGACGGCCGAGATGACGGCGGCTGCCCGCCACAGCCGGCGATCGGTTGCGAGCGCTGCAAGCGGGATCAGCCAGGCGACGTACCAGGGAAGCAGTGAGCTCGCCGTGACCAGCAAGGCCAGGGTTGCCCAACCGGCTGCGTTGATCCAGTCCATCTCGTTACGCCAGACTCGCCGCAGCAACCAGCAGCAGACCGCCGCGAAGACCACCGCAAGCGCGAGGCTCGCGACATGGCCGGCCGACCCGAGGCCGAAGCGCGTGCCGATGAAGCCCGGAATGCTGTGCCAGTCGCCTTCGCTCTGACTCTTGCGGACGGTCGCGAGCAGGTGCAGCGGACCGGTGCCGAACACCGTGAACCCGAGCACCGCGACTGCGACCGCCCCCAGGCCGGCGCCCACCATGCGCTCACGGCGGCGCTCCCGGGTGCGCCGCCCACCGCCGCCGGCGGCGATCGCGAACGGCACGAGCAGCCCACCGGTCAGCTTCACCCCCGCGGCCAGCACAGCCAGTGCACCGCCGGCTCGCTCGCGACTGCGAAGCATCAGGTAGAGGCCTGCTGTCGACACCGCAAGCATCAGCAGGTCGTTGTGTCCGCCGCCGACTCCATACACGACGATGAGGGGGTTCAGCCCGACAAACGCTGCCGCCGTCACCGGGTTCAGGCCCCGCAGGCGGGCGCCCTTCCATACAAAGGCGACGATCGCCAGACTTGCAAAGGCGGCGATCGCCTTGTAGGCGAGTGCGCTGGCGGCGATCGAGAGCGGCGCGAGCAGGTAGCCGAGTGTCGTAAAGAGCGGCCCGTACGCCGTCGGCATCGTCACCCACTTGGCGCCGATGAACGGATACACCGGGTCGAGCGCGATCGCGTACGGACCGTGGAGATACGGGTTGGCGCCATACAGCGCGCCCATGCGCGCGTAGGCTTGATAGCTGAACATGTCAGTTGAGAGGAGAGGTGGCGCCAGCAGCACCAACGCGTGCAACGCCACGATGCTCACCAGCACCGCGCGTCCAGAGAGCCGGGCGGCAGCCTGGACGGCCACCACGTAAGAGGCGAGCATCAGCGTGAGTACGCCGATCAGCCCGGGGACTCCGAGGCTCAGCCCCGCACTGCCGAACGGACCCGCGAGCCAGCCGGGGACCGGGCGCACGGACTCGGGCAGCAGGTTGGACGTCCCGGGCGCGGATATGGAAATCACAAGCGCACTCAGGAGCAGCCCGGAGAGACCCAGGAGCCCAGCGCGCGCATCCGCAGAGCGCGCGCCGGAGGAAAGCGCTGGTGCGCTGAGCCCGAGCGCCCCGCCCTGCGTGGTTGCGCCTAGCGGTTCGCGGACGCTCATCGACCAAAGGATGCCCGCGCGATGGTCGCCTCAGGTGTGATCGAGATTGCGATTACGTTAGGGCCGCCGTAGCGTCGCCTTGTCGATCAGGCCCTCTCGATAACGTCGCGGCTGTGCGCTGCGCGCGCGAGCGCGGCGGTCGCGCTCCGGCGCAGCCGCGGCACCAGCCAGATCGCTTCAAACGCGATCCGCGCGGACATCTTGCTGGACCCCGCGGTTCGGTCGCGGAACACGATTGGGACCTCACGCACCCTGAACCCGGCCATCAGCGCCCTGTAGGTGACCTCGATCTGAAACACATAGCCTTCGGCGGACACACTCTCCAGGTCGATCGCCTCCAGCACCTCACGTCGGATGCACTTGAAGCCACCGGTGAGATCGCGAACGTTCACCCCGAGGAGCGTGCGTGCGTAGAGGCAGCCGCCCCGGCTGACGAGCCCGCGCAGCGCTCCCCAGTCGCGGACGCCCCCGCCGTCCACGTACCGTGAACCAAGCACCAAGTCGGCGTCTTGCGCGGCTGCGAGCAGGTCACCCAGGTAGCGCGGATCGTGGGAGAAGTCGGCATCCATCTCGAGCACGAGCTCCGCTCCGCAGTGCAGCGCACGCGCGAAGCCTGCGAGGTAGGCGTGGCCGAGGCCGTCCTTGCTCTTGCGGTGCAGCGCCTCTACACCACCCAGCTCGCTGCAGAGCGAGTCGGCGATTGCTCCGGTCCCGTCGGGAGAATCGTCGTCGACCACGAGGATACGGTGCTCGCCGGTAGCCAGCCGCGCCAGCTCCGCGCTCGTCGCGCGGACGATCCGCTCGATGTTGGCCGCTTCGTTGTAGGTGGGAATCACTACCCAGATTCGCGCTCGCATGGGTTCGAGAGCGTAGTGGGGGACGGTGATCGCCGGCACCGGAGCGCAGGGCGCTCGAGCACGCCGCGCCTGCCAAGCAGCTTGCGCCGGGAAGGCTGACCGGTGCGGGAGGGCTGAGGGTGCTTATCGGCGCTGGTATGCGACCCGATTCCAGCTCGGCTCGACCGAAAGCGCGATCGGCTCATTGCCGCGGTCGGGCTGAATGTAGACGAATGCGCTGGCGTCCTCGTCGAACGCGACGTCGAGCTCACCTTCCTTGACGCGTTGGTCGAGCCAGGCGCTGCGAAAGATCAACCGTCGCAGCCAATGCACGAGCGAGCGCTCCGAGGGCCCCACGAGCTCCGGCCAGCAGTCGTTGACGTGCTCACCGAGAGCGGATGCGGGATCGCTCACCTCGCCGTTGACCACCAGGTTGATGAGGTCCTCGGCCTCGTCCTCCTGCACGGCGCCCGCCAAGAAGCCGAGCTTGCGGGCAGCTTGCTCGCAGCGTTCGCGGAAATCGCGCTCGCCAAACGTGAAGCGAAGCTCTCCGTACTCGAGCACGAAGTCCTCGCCGGAGCTGTAGTTCCCGCGCCGGTACATGAATGCGTCGCGATCATATTTGGGATTCCTCCCCGGCCGTACGCACTGAATGCGATGTTGCAGCCAGCGAACAGCGGATTCGCGGCGTGGAGCAAACTGAAATCGGACGCTGAGAGGGGGGGTGGCTTTCCCCTGCTGCAGGCTCTGTAAGACATGGAGCCCGGACCCCCCACGATTCTAGTCGTCGAAGACCATCAGGCCACCCGAACCTTCCTGGCAGACAACCTCTCAGCCGACGGGTACGAGGCACTCCAAGCCGAGTGTGCGAACGACGCGCAGCGTCTGATGGAAACGGCCTACCCTGACCTGGCGATCATCGACCTCGGCCTTCCAGACCGTGATGGGCTCGAGCTGCTGCGCCAGGTGCGGGATGCCGACCGCGTGGCCGGGAGGCTGAACCCCGATCTCCCGGTGCTCGTCCTATCTGGCCGCTCGGGCGAGCTCGACCGGCTTCGGAGCTTTGAGCGGGGCTGTGACGACTACGTGACCAAGCCCTTCAGCTATCCCGAGCTCCATGCCCGAATCGGAGCGCTGTTGCGCCGCAATCGAGGTCGCCCGAAGCTCGGCCGGTTGCGTGTCGGTTCGCTGGAGATCGACCCGCTCGCGCGCCAGGTATGGCTGAGCGGCGAGCACGTGTCCTTGTCGAAGAAGGAGTTCGCGCTGCTGCGCGCGCTGGCGGGAGATCCGACGCGGGTCTTCACGCGTGAAGAGCTGCTGCGCGACGTGTGGGGGTACCGCACGATGGGCAGGACCCGGACGCTCGACTCGCATGCTTCGCGTCTGCGTAAGAAGCTGACCACCGGCGGGGATGGGTTCGTGGTCAACGTCTGGGGCGTGGGGTACAGATTGGTGGATGGGAGCGTGGACTGAATGCCCGGGGGCGTACCTACGCTCGCGCTCGCGCTCACCGGTTGGGCGATAGCCACCGCCGCAGCGCTCGTGGCCTGCAGGGCCCGGCGGGCACTCACTGTGCGGATGGAGCTCGTGGCGCGGGCCTGTCACGAGCTCCGCGGGCCGATCACGGCGGCTCACTTGGGCCTTCAGCTCGGCACGCGAGCGGGAGAGCTCTCTCCCATTCGCCTGCGGGCGATCGAGTCAGAGCTCGGGCGGACTGCGATCGCCCTCCAGGACCTCACCGAAGCTCGTCATGGCCGGCGCTACGTGCGAGGCTGCGAAGTGGTCGATGTTCAAAGCCTGCTTGCCGACTCGGTCGAAGCGTGGCGAGGCGCCGCCGAGGCCAGGGGTGTGCGCCTCGCGCTGTGCCGGTCTGAGCGTCCGGCGCTCGTGCTGGGAGATCGGCTGCGCCTGGCGCAGGCGACCGGCAACCTGATCGCAAACGCGATCGAGCACGGGGACGGGGTGGTGGAGGTGTGCGCCCATGCCCGCCTGGGAAGCGTTCGGGTCGAGGTGACCGATGGCGGCGCCGGACTTCCGGCCCCGGTCGCCGATCTCGCCCGGCGGGCGCATCGCGGTAGTGGTTCTCGGGGCCGGGGGCTGGCGATCGCCGCCGAGATCGCAGAGGACCACGGCGGTCGATTGGCAGCGGCGCCTGCGCGTCGCGGTGCGAGGCTCGTGCTCGACCTGCCAGTCGCATTGCAGGACGCCTCGGGAGCTGAGGGTGATCGGCGGCGCCCAGAAGAGGGCTGAGGTGGTCAGCCCGTCGCCCGGAACGCAATCACAGCGCTGAAGCTAGTGCCGTCCACCTGGTAGGCGTAACAGCCCGGGCCGCTGACTCTGGTGGATGTGAACCACTCGCGCCCCGTACCACGTGGGGTCGCGGCGCCGGCGCCCGGCGCAGAGAGCTGCAGCTCGTCATACGGGACGGCGCCTTTGCCAAAGCCGACCGCGCCCGCGGCGTCGCCCGCGCTCGTGCGGCCAAGCGCGCGGCCCCGAATCAGAATCGGCCCTTGATAGCTTGCCGCCGCGGTCCAGATCACGCGTGCGCCTTCCCAACTACTGTCCGCGAAATGGGTTAGAGAAAGCTGTCCGGAGCCCAGCGGCTTGACCGGACCGCTAACCGGCGAAACGGGGCAGGGTGAGCCTGCCACCAGTTGGGGGAGGTGCAGTGGGTGGCGCAGCGATGCCGGAACCGCACCAGAGCAGCCGTCAGAGCAGAGCTCATAGGTGGCGTATCCCGTCGTGGCGCGGAGCCCATTCGGCGGTGCTGGCGCGCCGGAGGGCGCCGGCGGGTGGGCGGCGGCGCCCCTCCCCGAAGACCTCCGTGCCTCGACCGAGCCGCTGGACCCGTTGCTCCCGCTGGCACCCGTGGCGGTGGTGGCCGTGGATGGCGCGCTCCCCTGCCTGGGAGGCCCTGAGCGCGAGCCCGATGAGCCGCCGCAGCCGCTGAAGCCAAGCACGAGCAGGCCGAGCAGGCCGAGCAGCACTGCCCTCGTAAGGGGCCTCCCCATGCGCCCAACCGTAGCGAAGCCCGGGCCTACGCCGGCTCAGCCGGCATTGCCTGCGAGATCGAGCGCCAGAGAAGCTCGATCGGGTGGTAGATCGGGAGCGGATTGCCCAGGTCGTTGAGGTGGCGGGCGAGCTGGGCTGTGCACCCTGGGTTGCCGGCGACGATCGCCTGCGCGCCGGTGTCGAGCAGGTGCTGTGCCTTGCGGACACCTAGCTCGGCGGCCGCTTGGGGCTGCACGAGGTTGTAGATCCCGGCCGAGCCGCAGCAGACATCAGGCTCGACGGGGACCTCGAGCAGCTCCAGCTCGGGGATCGAGGCCAGCAGCGTGCGGGGCTGCGCGCGCACGCCCTGGGCGTGGGCGAGGTGGCAGGCATCGTGATAGACCACCCGCAGCCGCAGGGGAGCGCGCGGCGCCCTGGGCGCCACGGACGCGAGCAGCTCTGTCACGTCGCTGACCTGCGCGGAGAAGGCCTCCGCCTCCGGCGTGCCGAGTAGCTCGCCGTACTCCTTCATCGCGGCCCCGCACCCGGCGGCGTTGACGACTACGTGGTCGAGCGGCCCGAGCGCCGAGAAGCAGGCGATCGTCGTCCGCGCGCGCGCGATGCCTGCATCCTCCTCCCCGGCGTGGAGCTCCAGCGCGCCACAGCAGTCCGGGGCCTCCGGCGCGAGGACCTCGAATCCCTCAGCCGCGAGCGCGCGTATCGTCGCGCGGTGCACGGCAGGGTAGAACACGCGTTGCACGCACCCGAGCAGTAGCCCGACGCGACCACGGGACTCGCCGATCGGGGCCGTTCGCGCTGCCAGTGGCGCCTTGCGGGCATACCGGATCGGTGCGCGCGGCGCGATCTCTGCCAGTGTCGCCAGGCGCTGTGGAAGGCGCTCGGTCCCGAGCTTTCGCGTCGCCGCGAGCAGAGGAATGAGCGCACGCAGGCGCTTTGGGTGCGGCAGCGTCTCGAACAGGAGCAGGCGCAATGCACGCTCGGCGCCCGTGCGTGCGTGGTGGCGCTCGACTTGCGGGCGCACGCGCTGGATCAGACGGTCATAGCGGACCCCTGACGGGCAAGCTGTGACACAGGCCATGCACCCGAGGCAGCGGTCGAAGTGCGTGACCATCTCTTGGGAGAGCGCCTCGCCGTCCCCCGCCCGCCTCCCCGCCCCTTCGCCTTCCAGCGCCTCGTCGATCAGCACGATCCGCCCCCGGGGCGAATCCGCTTCCTGCCCCCACAACACGTACGTTGGACAGGAGTCTAGGCAGAACCCGCAGTGAACGCAGTCCTCGACGATGGACAGCTCGGGCGGTCGGTGGGGGTCAAAGCCCGGCAAGCTAGAAGCACGTCCTGCGCGAAGATCGGAGCGCCGGCGCCACTAGATCCCGCCCACGAAGACGCCGGGATTGCACGTGGCGCTCGGATCAAAGCGCGCCTTCACGCGCTTGCACAGCTCCAGCGCCGGTCCCTCGCTGCAACCCCAGGGATCCACGGCCGCTCGCAACTCGGCGGGCGCGTCGACCAGGACCGACTTGGCACCATGCGGCAGCTCGGCGCGCAGCCGCGGCAGCGCGCCGGGATCAAGCTCTACGAAGCACGATCCGAGCGCGGCGCGGCCGACAAGGGTCCCTGCGCACGCCTGCGCGCAATCCAGCAGCTCCGCCAGGGAGCTCGGTGGCGCTGCGATTGCCAGCAGCGCCCTGTCCCGTGAGCGCTGGCCGGCGCGCTGACGGGCCCACAGCTCGGCGTCCTCGGTGCTGATGTCGACTTGCTCCAGGCCTTCACGGCGCATCAGCGCCGCCACGCGCTGGCAACGGCGGCTTGCCTCCACGCCACCGCAGCGCGCGAGGATCCCGCCGCGGCCGGCGCGCCAGGCGATGTCGAGGGCCTCCAGCTCCAGCGGCGCCATCGCCAGCGCGCGGGCTGCGGACGCGAGCACGCTGGGCTCGCTGCTCGCGCCCAGCGCGGTCGCGCTAGCGGCGGGCACAGGGTGCAGGCGGACACTCACCGAGAGGATCACGCCGAGCGTTCCAAACGAGCCGGCGAACAGCTTGCCGAGGTCGTAGCCGGCGACATTCTTGATCACCTTGCCCCCCGAGCGCGCGACCGTACCGTCGCTGAGCGCGACGGTCATCCCGACGATGAGCTCACGCGGTGCGCCGTAGCGGTGGCGCAGGGGGCCCGAGTCCCCCGTGGCGATCATGCCCCCGATCGTCGCGCCGTCCCCGCCACCGATGCCGAGCGGGGGGTCGAGCGCGAGCATCTGGCCTTCGGCGGCGAACGCCTTCTGCGCACGCGCGACTGCCACTCCTGCCTGCAGGACCGCCGTCAGGTCGCCCACGTTGTGCTCGGTGATCCGGCTCAGCGCCGTGGTGCGCAGATCGACGTCGGGCGATGACGCTGCGGGGGCGCCCCATTCGAGCTTCGTGCCCCCGCCGCGGATTCGCACCGAGTGGTGCTCGGCGCTGGCGCGGGCAAGCGCCTCCGCCACGGCTGAGAAGCTGGTCGGCTCCAGATCGACGGGATCGCGCACGACGCTCAAAATCGCGCCGCCACGCCTTCGCGCTCGAGCGGATGCTCGCGGTAGGGTCCGGGCACCTCGCCGCACAGCCGGGGTGTCGGCATCACCTTGCCGGGGTTGGCCAGGCCGGCGGGGTCGAACGCGCACCGCAGGCGCTGAAAGGACTCGAGGTCGGGCTCTGAGAACATCGAGGGCATGTAGGCCTTCTTGTCGACGCCCACGCCGTGCTCGCCGGTGATCGAGCCGCCGGCATCCACACACGCCTTGACGATCAGGCCGGCGAGCTCCTCGGCGCGCTCTGCTTCGTTTTCGCGTGCTGCGTCGTAGCACACCAGTGGGTGCAGGTTGCCGTCACCGGCGTGAAACACGTTCGCTACCTGCAGCCCATACTCTGCCGATAACGTGTCGATCTGGCGCAGCACCTCGGACAGGCGGGTGCGCGGAATGACCCCGTCCTGCACGTAATAGGCGGGAGCGATACGGCCCATCGCCGCGAAGGCGGCCTTGCGGGTCTTCCAGATCAGCTCGCGCTCGTCCGCGTCGAGGGCGACGCGGACATCCTTGGCACCGGATGCCGTGCACAGCTCCATGACGTGCTCGAAGCGCGCCGTGCACTCCTCTCGCGGGCCGTCGAGCTCGACGATCAGGGCGGCTCCCGCGTCGAGCCGGTAGCCGGCGCCGGTGGCCTGCTCGGCCGCCTGGATCGAGAGCCGGTCCATCATCTCGATCGCGCCGGGCACGATCCCCGCGCTGACGATCGCCGAGACCGCCTCGCCGGCATCGCCGGTGTGCTCGAAGAACGCCACCAGCGTCCGGACGTGCTCGGGCACGGGGATGACCCGCAGCGAGATCCGGGTGGCCACGCCGAGTGTGCCCTCCGAGCCGACGAACGCGCCCAGCAGGTCATAGCCCGGCGCGTCGCGCTCGAGCTCGACCACGGACCCGTCGCTGAGCACCACCTCCAGCCCGGTCACGTAGTTGGTGGTGAAGCCGTACTTGAAGCAGTGCGCGCCGCCGGAGTTCTCGGCGACGTTGCCGCCGATCGAGCAGACGATGCCGCTGGACGGATCGGGAGGATAGAAGTGGGTGGGGGACACAGCCCTGGAAACGGCCAGGTTCGTGACGCCGGGCTCGACGACCACGCGCGCGTCATCGAGCTCCACAGACAGGATGCGGCGCAGCCGCGCAAGCACGATCAGTATGCCTTGCGCGACCGGCAGCGCGCCCCCCGACAGCCCGGTCCCGGCGCCGCGTGCGACCCACGGCACGCCGGCCTCGAAGCAGGCCCGCACGACGCGGCGAACCTCGTCGGCGCTGCCGGGAAGCACCGCCGCGACCGGGGTCTGGCGGTAGTGGACGAGCCCGTCCGAGCGGTAGGTGGCCAGGGCGTGCGGATGCGTCAGCACCTGCTCTGAACCGCAGATCGCCTCCAGCAGGGCGATCAGATCCACGCCATCATTCGCCATCGGCGCCTGATGCTAGTGGACGGAGACTTGCACGTAGCGGCTGTAGATCGTCTGGCTCGGGGGGGTGAGGAGGACGTCCCCCTTGGGGTAGGTGTACGCCAGTCGCACCGTTCCGCCGGAGGGGAACTTCACGCGCACGTCGAAGTAACCGTCGGGGTCGGTGATCGGCACCGTCTCCAGGGTCCTGAACGCCCCGCCCAACCGGGGCTGAAACTGGATCTGGACACTCTGAGCTCCGTCACCGTGGTCGGTCAGCGCGAAGTGGGCCGGCCGCGCGGCACCCCAGACCTCGAGTCGATCACCGGACCGCGACCTGGTCACGGGAAGGTAGAGCGGCAAGACCCACGCGGCGTAGGACGGCTTCGGCTTGCCTTTGTAGGTCAGCAGCCCACTCGCAAAACCGCCGTAGTCATTGCTCTTGAGCGCCGGAAGGGAGTCGTAGAGCAGGTACTGGTCGAATGACCGCACGCGCGGATTGCGCCAGCTCAGGTACTCGGCCCAGTTGAGGTAGTACGGGGCGATTTTCGCCGAGAGCCATGGCAGGCGCTTGGTCGGATGCTTAGGGGGGCTGGTGAGGTATCCGAACTCGGTGTCGTAGATCGGGAAACGCTTGCCCGAGTGGTAGACCCTCTGGAGGCGATCGAGCGCCCGCCCGGTCTGCCCGAGCTCGGCAAGAGTGGAGTAGTCGGGGTCGGGATGAGCCTCCTTGTTGGGCGGGTACCAGCGCATGTACGGATGGTCGGAGAATCCACTGGCTTCGAACAGCCCCGGATTCTCGGCGCGGAATCGCCTGGAGCCAGCGGCGGTGGTCGGGCAGCCTCGAATCGCCGCCGCCTTCCCGCGAAGCTCGCGGTAGGAGTGGTTCACGCAGTAGAGCGCGCGCAGGAAGACCAGCGGCTTCATGCCCGAGAAGACCCCCCAGTAGTCCACCCCGCGGTCGGCGACCTCGCCGAACAGGATCATGTCGCGGCCGTGACCGGTCGCGTGCAGCGCGCTCCATGCGGCACCGACGAGGCCGCGATACATCCGCGGGGAGTTCTCGATCGTGAGATGTCCGGGGACCCCCTGCGGCGCGAGACTCGGACCGTAGTCAGGCTCGTTCCAGATCGTCCAAGAGCTGACGCGCGGGAGCGGCGCGGAGGATCGAGCCGGCTTGTAGCTGCCGCCGTAGCGCTTTCCGACCGCGCGCACGAACGACCCGTATTCACTTGGCGAGGGCTCCCACTCGGGATATGCCTTGTCGCGCGGAGCACCGGGACCTGTCGCCCACAGCGGGGCGCCGCCCACCAGGCTGAAGATCACCTTGATCCCGTCCCGCTGGGCGTCCTTGGCGATCGCGTCGTATGGCGCCCAATTACGGGCGGGATATGCCGCGGGGTTGGTTGCCTTGAACCGTCGTGGGCGCCGGTGGGAGCCGCTGGCCGGAGCGATTGAGCTCCAGAACAGGGAAACACGCACCGTGTCGACACCCATCAGGCGTAAGCGCGCGAGCGTTCCGACGGGGTTCCCGAGTATCTGGGGGTCGTCCTGGAGGATCGCTTGCTGGCTTGTGGATGCGGCCGCCTGATTGACGAAGCAGGCCGGTAGCGCCGCGAGGGCGAGCACGAGTGCACGCGTCACGCACAGCATCGTCCGGGCTGGAAGCTCTCGAGCGGGTCCCATCACAAGGGAAACAGCTTGGGCCGCCCAAAGTTTCGGCTGGCCGCCGAGGAATTCGGCGGCCGCCTCCAACGTGCGGGAGACATCCGCTTGTCCCGGCGGTTTCACCCTAGCGAATCATTACCCTCACGGTCCGGCTGAGCACCGCCGGCCCGTGGGGGTAGGACCAGGTGAGCCTGAGCGTGCCGCTGCTCGCGAAGCGCTGGAGGACGTCGAAGTAACCATAGGGATCTCTGAGCGTCAGCGTCCTGACCGCTCGGAAGGCACCGCGCGAGTCGGGCTCGAACTGGATCTTCACCTGCTGGTTGCGGCCAGTTTCCTGTTTGGCGAAACGGGCCGGCCGCACGCATCCCCAGACTTCGAGCGGCTGGCCGGCGCGTACCGAAGTCACCGGGAGGTAGAGCGCGAGGCGGTAGGCGTAGAACGTGGGCTTTGGTGCGCCATCGGCGAACAGCAGCCCGGTCGGGAATGAGGTCCCCCCAGAATCGATCAGCTCATACTGATCGTATGAGCGCACCAGCGGGTCACGCCAGCTTACGTACTCCGCCCAGTTGAGGTAGTAGGCGGCCTGCGCTCCGGGAGTCCCCCCGACCTCGGGCGGGTCGGTTCGGTAGCCGTACTCCGTCGAGTAGATCGGAAGGTGCGTGGCCGAGCCGTAGGCCCGCTGCAGCGTGTCGAGTACGCGCTCGAGACGGGGAAGCACGGGCAGGTCGGTGTAATCGGGCTCCCCGGGCGTTCCGACATTCGGCGCCATCTCCTGGGGATAGGGATGGTCGGAGAAACCGCTGGCGTGAAAGAGCGCCGGATGGACCGCCGCGAAGGCGGCTGTGCCGGCGGCGCTCGCCGGGCACCCGCGCGCCGTCGCCGCCGCTCCGCGCAAACTGTGGTACGAGGAGTCCACGCAGTAGAGCGCGCGCAGGAAGCGCAGCGGGACCATCCCGCTGAAGTTCCCAGGATAGAGATTAGAGGGGACCGTGATCCCGCGCGGGGCAAGCTCGCCGATCAGGATCGTGTCCCCGCCGTGACCGGTGGCGTGCAGCGCTGTCCACGCGGCGTCCACAAGGCCGCGGTACAGCCTCGGAGCGACCTCGACCGTGGAATCGTCGGTCGCCTGTGGGGCCAGATCGATGCCGTAGTTGGGCTCGTTCCAGATCGCCCAGAAGTCGACGCGCGGGAGCCGCGAGGAGAATCGGGACGCCTTGTAGCTACCGCTGTAGCGAGTGGCGACCGCCTTTACAAAGTCACCGAATTCCCGTGCAGACGGCTTCCAGTAAGTATGTGCGCTTGGCTGCGGCGCGCCGCGGCCCTCTGCCCAGCGCGGCGGGGGTGCGCTGAGCGTGAGGTCAAGCCCGATGCCCCGCGCCGCGGCATCGCGCACGATCGTGTCATAAATCGCCCAGTTGCGCGCGGGATATGCGGCGGGATCGGTGGCGTCGAATCGTGCTGGAAGCCTAGAGGACCTCGGGTCAGGCGCGATCGCGCTCCACGGCAGGACAACGCGCACGCGGTCCACGCCAAGCTTCTTCAGGGTGTCCAGCGTCCCGGAAGGATCGACTTCCAATTGCGGGACGGCCTGAAAGATCGACTGCAGGCTGTGCCTCCGGCTGGGGGGCAGGTGCAGATGCGCCGAGACACGCTGGGAACCGCACCCGGTGACGAGCAGCACGCTGAGAACCGCCACAAGAGCGGGACCGACCCGCAGCGCGGGCAAGGGGATCGAGCGGCGCACGCGCGCAGGATAACCGCCCACGGCATGCGCCTCGGCCGGGCCTGCCGCTCCGCCCCTCAGCCGGCATGGAAGCTGCCATGCTGGAATCTCCGAGCTCGAGACATGGTTAGCGTGTCGTGACACAGTTGGTTTGGGCGCCGTTCCGGGGCCCCGTGGCTCACAGCGCCGCAGCCGCTCACGGAGTTGCACTGGTGACGGTGACTGGCGCGTCTCGGCTGAGGATGGTCTGCCCGGATGGATAGCGCCAGGCGAGCCGCACCGTGCCGCTGGCCGGGAATTTCACCCGCACATCGAAGTAGCCTCGGGGCGAGGTGATCGGGACCGTCGCGATCATCGTGAACGGCCCTGCCGAGCCCCGCTCAAATTCGATCCGGACGCTCTGGCGGCCCGGCACCGTCTGCGCCGGCCGTACGCAGCCCCAGACCTCCAGCGGGTGGCCGGGAGCCGCAGTGCTCCCGGGAAGGTAGAGCGGCATTCGATATGCGCCGTAGGTGGCCTTCGGCCCGCCGGTGTCGGTGAGCAGACCGGTGGCGAACCCGCCCGCGGTCGGGGCCGGGTCATACAGGAGGTACTGCATGGTCGTGGCCAGGCGCGGATTGCGCCAGGTGAGATACTCGGCCCAGTTGATGTAGTCGGCTGCCTGCGCTGGCGAGAGGAAATGACGGCCGTAGTGCAGCGTGTCGTTGGGAGGGTCGGTGATGTAGCCGAACTCCGTGTTGTAGATCTGCAGGCGCGTGCTCGAGCCATAGGCCTGCTGCAGGCGATCCAGCGTAGTGGCGAGCCGCGGGAGCTGGGCGAGCTCCGCGTAGTCGCGATCCTCGGAGTCAACCCGATCCGGCGGCAGGTCGAACGGGTAGGGATGGATGCCGAAGCCGCTGGCGCTGAACAGCGCCGGATGGTCAGAGCGGAATCGCTGCGAACCGGAGGCGCTCGTCGGACAGCCGAGCGCCGCCGCAGTGGTGCCGCTCAGGGTCCGGTAATCGGATCCCAGGCAGTACAGCGTGCGCAGGAACTGCAACGGCTTGGTGGTGGAGAAGTAGCCCGGCAGTCCCTGCGGAAAGCGACGGCTTGCCGGGCCCTTGAAGCCACGCGGCGAGAGGCTGCCAATGACGATCGTGTCGTCACCGTGGCCGGTCGATCCCAACGCCTCCCAACCGGCGTCGAGCAGCCTGCGGTAGAGCTTAGGAGAGGTGGAGAGGGTGGAGCCCGACGTCGCCTGGGGAGCCAGGTCCCCGCCGAAGTTCGGCTCGTTCCAGATCTCCCAGAAGCTCACCCGTGGCAGCGGCGCGCACGACGGGCAGGGGCGATAGCGGCCGCTGTAGCGCTTCGCGACAGCATGCACGAATTGGCCGTATTCGGCCGCCGAGGGCTCCCAGTACAACCGGCTCGGTCCGGGCGGGGCGCCGGCGCCCGTCGCCCACAGCGGCGCGCCGCCCGCGAGCAGGAAGTCGACGGGGATGTGTTCGCGGTGGGCGTCGGTGACAATCGCGTCGAAGGGCCCCCACGCTGTCCCGTAGGCGGCTGGGTCAGCCGCGTCGAAGCCAGGGGGACGCGTCGCCGAACTGGGGTCGGGAGCAACGAGCTGCCACTGCATCTGCATGCGCACCACGCCAACCCCGAGGCTGCGCAGCGTCGCCAGCGTTCCGGCGGGGTCGACTAGCATGCGCGCGGGCTCTTGGAACATGGCCACAGGCCCAGCCAACCTGGCCACAGGCCCAGCCAACCGATGCCCCGGCGACGGGCTGCTGGCGTCGCCGCAGCCGGCGAGCCCGATGGCCACGATAACTGCGGCGACGGCGAGCAGAAGTGCGAAACGTGCTCTGAGCATCGACTGCCGGGTGCTGCCGTCGGGCACGAGCGCCGCCGCGTGGGCTAGCGAATCGTGACGCCGACGTTGCGGCTGTAGATCGTCTGACCGGACGGATAGCGCCAGGCGAGCCGCGCGGTCCCGCTCGCCGGGAATCGGATCCGTACATCGAAGTAGCCGCGTGGCGAGCTGATGGCGACCGTCTTGATCGGATTGAACGCGCCGCGGGAGCCGCGCTGGAACTGGATCTGGACGCTCTGGCGCCCCGGCGCGGTGTGCGCCGGCCGTACGCAGCCCCACACCTCGAGTGTGCGGTTGCGCGTGGTGGAGGTGGAGGGCAGGAACAGCGGCATCCGGTAAGCGTAGTAATCGGCCTTCGGGCGGCGGTTGTATAAGACAAGCCCGGCCGCAAAGCCGCCGTAGCCGAAGGTGCCTTGCCCGACGGTCGGGTTCGCGTCATAGAGCAGGTATTGCATCGAGGTGGCGATGCGCGGGTTCTTCCACGACAGGTACTCGCCCCAGTTGATGTAGTGCGCGGCGGTGTTGGGCGAGACGAAGTGATCGCTCTTGTTGGGCGGGTTGGTCTCGTACCCGTACTCCGTGTTGTAGATCAGCAGGCGCCTGCCCGACCCATAGGTCTTCTGAAGACGATCGAGTGCCGTCTCGAGCCGGGGGATCTCGTTGAACTCGACGTAATCGGGATCCTTCGAGTCGGCCTTGTTGGGGGATAGGTTGAGCGGATATGGGTGGATGCCGAAGCCGTCGGCGTTGAACAGTGCCGGATTCTGGGCGCGGAACCGCCGCGAGGCGCTGGCCGTGGTCGGGCAGCCGACCTTCGACGCGGCGCTGCCGCGCAGCTCACGGTAGTTGGAGCCGACGCAGTAGAGGGTCCGGACGAACTGCAAGGGCTTCGTCGTCGACATATCATCGGGCAGCCCCTGTGGGAAGCGTGAGCTGGGCTTGGCATTGAAGCCGCGTGGCGACAGGCTGCCCACGACGACGGTGTCGTGACCGTGCCGGGTGCGCTGTAGCGCGCTCCAGCCGGCGTACAGCAGTGATCGGTAGAGGGCCGGCGAAGTCGACACAGTGGACCTGTGGGTCGCCTGCGGGGCGAGCGAGGGACCCCAGTTGGGCTCGTTCCAGAGCTCCCACATCTTGACCGTCGGAAGCGGTGACGCGGCTCCGGCAGGGACGTAATGACCGCTGTAGCGGGTGGACAGGGCCTGGACGAGGCTGCCGTACTCCTTCGCCGACGGCCTCCACTGGTAGTAAGGACCACCCGAGGGCTGACCGGAACCGGTCGCCCACAGCGGGGCGCCCCCTCCCACCAGCAGGAGCACCTGGATGCCATCGGCACGAGCGTCCCGGATGATCGCGTCGTACGGGCTCCAGGCGGCGGCCGGGTAGGCGGCCGGATCGGCGGCGTCGAAGCCGGCGGGCCGCTTGAAAGAGGTCGGATCGGGAGCGAGCTCGTTCCAGTGCAGGTAGAAGCGGATCGTGCCGACGCCGAGGCTGTGCAAGGTGGCCATGGTGGCGCTGGGATCGTTCATCAGCCCCTGATCCTCCTCGAACAGAGCGATCTGGCTACGCGAGGCACTGGCCATCGCCGGCGCCAGCATCAGCCCTGAGCAGAGAATGAGAAAGAGGGCCGAAGCGACTGCGGCCAGCGTGGATCGACGGATCTGGTTCAAGAAACTCATCCTCTCTGAACAACTTGTGCGGGCGAGAGTTGCGGAGCCGGTCGAGCGCTCGCAGGACGGACGGAAGCGCTCCGAAGGCACTGTAGCGAATCACGATCGAAGCTTTGCGGCTGTGGATCTGCTGGGCGGGCGGTCGTTGGCGGCGCCTACGACCACCCCTGCTCGAGCCGGCTGATGGGATCAGCCGGATCTGCGCCGAGGACCTGCGCGAGCGCCTGCACCAGACGGCGCTGAGGCTCGAACGCCGCGCCGCCCCCCATCACGCCGATCCGCCACACGCGGCCCGTGAGCGGACCGACGCCGCCGGAGATCTCGATCCCATGCTCCAGGAGTAGGGATCGCCGCGCGGCTGCCTCGTCTACGCCGTCGGGCACGATCACCGCGAGCAACGAGCTCAATGCCTCTTGCGCCGGGGCGAGCCGCTCCAGTCCGAGGGCCGCGAGCGCGCGTCGCAGCGCCTCGTGCGCGCGACGGTGACGCTCCCAGCGCGCATCGAGTCCCTCCTCCAGCACGATCCGCAGCGACTCCCGTAAGGCGTAGACCATGTTGATCGGCGCGGTGTGGTGGTAGGCCCGCGGGAGGGCCCCGCCGGCGTCCTCGCGCCAGTAGGTGAGGATCGCTCGCAGGTCGAAGTACCACGACCGGCAGGCCCCCGTCCTCGCATTCAGGCGCTCGAGCGCGCGGGGCCCAACTGTGAAGGGTGCCAATCCGGGCGGGCAGTTGAGACATTTCTGGGTGCCGCTGAAGGCGACGTCGATCCCCATTCTGTCGATCTCGATCCGGTGCCCAGCCAGCGAGGTCACGCAGTCTACGAGCAGCAGCGCGTCGTGCTCGCGGCATGCCTCGGCGAGCCCGTCGAGCGGCTGGCAGACGCCTGTCGACGTCTCGCCGTGGACGACGAACAGCGCGGCGGCGCCGTCATCTAGCGCGGCCGTCAGGCGCTCTGGCTCGATCGCCCTGCCCCATTGCGCCTCCACCCGCGCCACCACGGCCCCATTGCGCGTCAGCTCGTCGGCCATCCGCTCTCCGAACAGGCCGTTGACGCCGCACACGACGCGCTCCCCAGGCACGACGAAGTTGACGACCATCGTCTCCATCCCCGCGCTGCCAGTCCCCGAGACGGCGAGCGTCACGCGGTTGCCGGTCACCATCACCCGGCGCAAGCGTTCTATCGTGTCATCCATCAGCGCGCCAAAAGCCGGATCGAGATGCCCGATCGTCGGTTGCGCGAGCGCCGCGAGCACGGATTCGGGCACGGGACTGGGGCCCGCCCCGAGCAGCAGTCGATCAGGGGGCGCGAGTTCGTCGGTCACGTGTAGCTCCTGGTGGCGCGGGGGCGGGGGCGCGTATGCGGCGCAGGGCAAGCGGTGCGGCGTGGGGGAGCACGGCGCGGCGCGCACGTTAATAGATCGTGGCGGTCGCCCGCGGCACGAGCTCCTCCAGCGTGGCGGTCGCCCACAGCACGAGCTTCGCTTGTGGCGGTCGCCCACAGCGCCCTGATTCGGCAGACTGATCAGATCGCGATGCCTGCCACCACCGCCGAGATGCCTCCGCTGATCAGGCGACTCGGAGCCGGGGTGCGCGACGTGATGGAGCTCCGAGCGCTGCCGGCGCCCGTTGCCCGCTTCCAGTGGCGAGCGCGGCGCCTCGCGCGGCACCTGGGCGATCGCTTCAGCCTCGCGTCGGCGACGCGCCCGGCCGACCTCGCGGTGCTGCTCGAGCTTGCCGATGGACGCCGGCGGGTCGTCGAGCTCGGAACCGCCACAGCCTGGACCGCGATCAGCCTCGCGCTGGCCGATCCGCTCCGCCTCCTGACCACGTACGACCCGGTCACGCAGCCCCTGCGGGAGCGCTACCTGGCGCTCGCGCAGCCGCGCGCGCGCAGGCAGATCGAGCTCGTCGGGGGGCCCGGATTGGCCGGACCACGAGATCGCGATCCGATCGAGCTCCTCTACATCGACAGTTCGCACGAGCGCGAGCAGACGATCGCAGAGCTGCATGCATGGCGCCCGGCCCTGGCGCCGGGCGCGTTCGTGATCTTCGACGACTACGTCCACCCCGCCTTCCCCGGCGTGCGGGAGGCGATAGCGGAGCTCGGGCTCGAGGGTGAGTTGCGCGGCACGCTGTTCGTGCACAGGCCGTCCGCGTCGTAAGGGCGCCCGTCAGCCCCGGGACCGTCATCCACGACCAGCTACGCCAGGGCGCCGGATGGGTCGTCTGGGATCTTGCAGTAGCGGATACCCGGAGCCCGGGGTGGGATGCCGGGACGGCCGGGGCAGCGCTCAGCCGCGGGGGGCGTAGCGATGGTGCAGCATGAGGTCGTTGCCGTCCGGGTCGGTGAAGAACGCCATGTGGCAGACCCCCGTATCCAGCGTCTCTCCGGAGAACGCCACACCCTTGTCCTCGAGCTGGGTACGCGCCGCCCCCACGTCATCGACGTGCAGCGCGAGATGGGCGTTCTTCTGCGGTGCGAACGCCATCCCTAGCCGCTCGGGCTCCCAGATACCGAAGCAGGTCTCCTCGATCCAGACCTCGAAGCGCGCGTGCTCATCAGGTCGGAGCCCGAGGGTCTCGACGTAGAAGCTCCGTGAGCGTTCCGCGTCCTGGGAAGGGATGGCGATGAAGTCGAGTGTGCTGATCATGGCGCAGATGCTAACGGTCACAGCGCTCACCGAGCCCGGGAGCGACTGGTGAACCGGGCTGGGGATCTGTGGACGTGAAGCACTTCGGCGCTCAGGCCGGTCCCGCACCGCGAAGCGTGTGCTTGGCGCGCAGGAGCTGGCGTTCGACCGTGCGCGTCGTGCAGCCGGTGTACTGGGCCATCTCGACGTAGCTCAGGCCGAGGCCGTGCAGCCACAGCAGCCGTTGCTGGCGCTCGGGCAGGGTGCGAATCCCGTCGAGCTGCTGTCTGTGCTCGAGCAGCACGTCGGGACCCGGCGAGCACGCGGGCACCGTGGACTCGCCCGCATGCTCGACAACGGCGTCGAGCGAGAGCTCGCGGTCCTCGCGGCGAATCAGCTTGAAAGCCTCATGGACGGCGGTCTTGGCCAACCAGGACAGTGCCTTCTCAGCCTCCACGCGGTCGCCGTGGTAGACGAGACGGGTCCACGCAAACTGGCATGCGTCTTCGATCACCGGGTCTGACGCCCGAACGTCCAGGCGCACGATCTGCTCCAGGCGCCGCGCCAGCGCCGTGTAGAGCTCGCCGACGTCCGTGGTGCGAACCCCGCGCTCGCCAGCCCCGGCGGTGCGAACCCCGCGCTCGCCAGCGTCTGGGCCGCGGACGCTGCGCACGGCGACGCTGGATCGCACTTCTCGGCGCTCATCTCGGGCATGATGAAAATGATCCATAATAGTTATAGTAAAACTAATTGAGACTAAGTTGCTACGAATTAGACTAGCAGATTCAATCTGAGTTTTGCTATGGTCAAAGGGCGTCAAATTGGCTCACTTCATCTCAGGAGGTCTCGATGCATGTAAGCGCGGCAGTGAGCGCACACCCCAATCTCACCGGCTTGCCCGGAAGCAACATCCTGCAGCAGCTCGTCAATGGCGCCGAAGCGTGGGCTCTGGCGATCGCGCTGCTTGGCGCATTCATCGGTGCGGCGATGTGGGCGGTGGCGTCGCACACCCATAGCCATCAATACGCCGCGCGCGGACGTATGGCGGCACTGATCTCGGGAGCCTCCGCCTTGATCGTGGGCTCGGCGCCGGGGATCGTGAACTTCTTCGAGCACCTCGGGACGACCGCCAAGTGAGCACCATCCAACGCACTGGAGAACACCGCCAAGTGGCCACCATCCAACGCACCCGAGAGCACCGCAAGGCGATGAGCACCCGCCGCACACGATCCATCCTGCTCGTGCTCGCAACGACCACGGCGATGGTGGCGCTCGCGGCTCATCCGCCGCCCGCGTCGGCCTTCAACCCGTTGAAGCCGGTCTGCGGCCTCCTCGGCGGCATTCCGGGAAAAATCTGCACCGTCGTGTCGGAGCCCGGCAGGGTGGTGCATGCCGGCAAGAAGCTTGTAACCGGGCACCCCGGTGCCGCGCTCAAGGCACTCGCCGGCGGCACCAGCTCCGGCGCCTCCACCGCCCTCGGTCTCGCCGCGATCGTGACCTGGGTCGTCGGCGGCGCCAAGTTCGCCTTGCAGGAGACGGCAAGCGTACTCGGCGAGACGACCAGCCCTCAGCTGGGCACTACCTGGTTCTCGTCGGCCTACTGGCGAATCGCCGAGATCGCCGCCCTGCTGACGCTGCCATTCCTGTTCGCCGCAGCGATCCAGGCGATGCTGCGCTCAGACCTGCACTTGCTCCTGCGCGCCGCGCTTGGCTATCTGCCCCTCTCGCTCCTGGCGGTGAGCGTGGCAGCACCGCTGACGATGCTCCTGCTGGCGGCCTCAGACCAGCTCTCCGCGCTCGTCTCCTCGGCTGCCGGGCACGCGGGCTCCAACTTCCTCGGGCATGCCGGCCTGGCCGCCGGCATCCTCAGCCTCGTCGACCGCTCGCCCTTCATCGCCTTCCTGGTGGGTCTGTTCACCGCGGCCGGGACGATTGTGCTGTGGCTGGAGCTCGCCATGCGCGAAGCCGCCGTGTACGTGGTGGTGCTGATGCTCCCGCTCGCGTTCGCAGCGCTCGTTTGGCCTGCACGGCGTGTCTGGGCCGTGCGCGCGGTCGAGTTGCTGGTGGCGCTGATCCTTTCGAAGTTCGCGATCGTAGCCGTGCTGACGCTCGGCGGGGCAGCCCTGGATCAGGGGGGCGGCAAGGGCGTCGCCGGCATGGTGGCGGGCTTCGTCCTGGTGCTGATGGGCGCTTTCGCACCTTGGGCGCTGTTGCGCCTGCTGCCGCTCTCAGAGCTCGCGAGCGGAGCCGCGGGATCGCTGCGAGGCGAGACTCGGGCGGCTCTGACACCGGCGTGGGAGACAACCAAGGGGAGGGGCAGCGCCGCGACCGGCTTGGCCGAATCCATCGCAGCCAGGATGCGACCCCAGGCTGCCGAGACCGAGGCTTCGGATCCCGCCGGCGAAGGGGGCCCGAGTGCCGCATCCTCGGCCGCGCGGCGGCTCACCGCAGCCGGCGCGCCCTCGGCCGCCGGCTCGCGGGGCTCGGGCGGCGCGAGCACCGATCGGAACGCTGGTCCCGAAGTGGACGCGGGCAGGGTCGATGCACCCATACCTGATCGGGATGAGACTGGGAGCACCGATCCGATGCCCGAGGCTGTGACCCCCGGCACCGCCGCCGCGGGCGCCAGTACACCCGGCAGCGACAGCGCGGGCGCCAACTCCGCCGCCGCGGGCTCCAGAGCCGCCGCCTGGACACCCGATAGCGTCGCCGCGGGCGCTGGATCCCGCCCCGAGGATGGTGACCCCGCCGGTGCAGCGGTCGATGCCCAGCCCGCCACTGGGGGCGGCGCGCGCGAGCGCCTCCCGGGACTGGGACCGATGTGGCAGGCGGAGAATGGGTCCTGGCGGACGTTGACGCTCGGTCCCGAAGGCAGGCCGCGAAAGCAACTCTGGCCTGCGGAGGATGGCGAGGACTGCGCTCAGAGCGCGCGCGCCACCGGAGACGACCACGATCCGCTGCCGCGCGAGCAAGACCCCGAGCAGGGCCGGCTATGAGCGCTCCGCGCCTCACCTACCGCTTTGGCCCCCTCGAGCGCCGGGGCATCCTCGGCCCGGTGCGGGCGGGTCAAGCGGTGACGCTCGTGGCCGGCGCGCTGCTCGCGATCGCGACGCTCGACCAGGCTCCGAGCGCCACCGGAGCATTCGTCGCGGTGCTGGCGTTCGGCACCGGAGTCGCGCTTGCGATCGCGCCGCTACACGGCCGTACAGCGCAGGAATGGGCGCCGATCGTCGCGTCGTTTGCGCTGCGCCACATACGAGGCGCCGGCCGCTTTCGCTCCACCGCGCCCGCGACGGGAATGGTTGCTCGGGGGCACGGTCGCCAGGTAGCCATCGAGCTGGCGCCCGTGGCACCCGTCGCTCCCGCGGCGCTGCGCGGAGTACGGATCATCGAGGTCGCGTACCGGGACGGTGCGATCGGCGCCCTGTCCGAGCGCTCGGGGCGGAGGCTGACAGCGGTGCTGGCGTGTCGCGTGGTCGCCTTCTCGCTCCTGGACGCCGAAGCCCAGGAGCGCCGGCTGGCGCGCTGGGGCCTGGTGCTGTCTGGCGCGGCGAACACACCGGTCAGGCGGATCCAGTGGATCGAGCGCACAGCACCCGCACAGGGCGACGAGCTGGCCCGCTGGGTCCATGCCGAACGTGATCCCGCCGTGCCGCTGCGGGGCACGGCGATGATCGAGTCCTACCTGGAGCTGATCGGGACGACCTCCAAGGTCACGCAGGAGCACGAGATCCTGGTCGCGCTCCAGGTCGACGCCGCAGGAGTGCGCCAGCGGGGGCCCGATGCGGTGCTGCAGGCGTTGACCGAGCAGACAGAGCGGGTCGCGCAGGGTCTCGAGGCCGCTGAGGTGAAGGTTCTCGGGGCGCTCAGCTCAGGCCAGATCGCGCGGGTGCTGCGGACCGCGTTCGATCCCTACGCCCGCGCCGAGCTCGCCGCGCTGGAGAGCGCCGATCCCAGCCGTGAGGGCCTGGCGGAGGCAAACGCCTGGCCGCTCGGGGCCAACGAGGCATGGGAGCACTACCGCAGCGACGGGGCGGCCCATACGACGTACTGGATCGGCGGATGGCCGCGAATCGACGTCTCGCCGATGTTCATGGACGCGCTACTGGGCCGCTCGAGCGTCGTGCGGACCGTGGCTGTCACCTTCGAGCCGATCCCTCCGGAGCGCTCCACCCGGGAAGTGGAGGCGGCGATTACGAGCGATCGAGCCGACCGCGACCTGCGCCACCGCTTCGGGCAGTCGGAGACTGCACGCCAGCGTCAGGCACAGGAGGCGACGATGGACCGGGAGAGCGAGCTCGCGGCCGGACACAGCGAGGTCCGGCTGGCTGGCTTCGTGACCGTGTCGGGTAGGGATCACGACGACCTGCGCCGGGCCAGCTCCGAGGTGCTGGAGCACGCCGCACGCGCACGGCTGGAGCTTCACCGCATGTACGGCCAGCAGGCCGACGCCTTCACCTTCACCTTGCCACTGTGCCGAGGGCTCAGTTGAGCCCGACCGCGTCCTCGAGGTCGCAATGAGCCTCCGCGCCGCGCAGCGCCCCGGCCACAGGTGCACGACTCGGCACGCCCAGGCCATCTACCCGTTCATGACCGCGGGAGGCCTGGGCGGCCGCGGCGTGTTCATCGGGCGGGACTCCAGCGGTGGAGCTTTCTGTTATGACCCGTGGGTCCTGTACGGCGATGGTGCGCTCGACGACCCGAACGTGATCGTACTCGGCAAGCTCGGGCAGGGAAAGAGCTCGCTTGTCAAGACGCTGCTGTGGCGAATGCTCCTGTTCGGCCGCCGAGCGTTCGTGCTCGACATCAAGCGCGAGTATGGCCCGCTCTGCGAGGCGGTTGGCGTGAAGCCGATCTCGCTGCAGCCAGGCGGCGGCGTCCGGCTCAATCCGCTAGCGTCGCGGCCCGAGGAGCACGCACAGCTAGAAGATCGCTGAAAAAGTCGGGTTCTGTCCGACCGGTTTAAGACCATTCGGGGCATGCTCAACACTCAGTCGGCTCAGGTGGGATTGTTCGATGCGGCGGTGGTGATGGGTCCGTTGCCGGA
>JAABUX010001795.1_pt1 | contig 31605 bp, 29 predicted proteins | sample 5561851 | NCBI WGS metagenome assembly JAABUX01 (sample SAMN10711883, study PRJNA513361) | rock metagenome | isolation source: Antarctica rocks | place: Antarctica: Victoria Land, Richard Nunatak red sandstone | collected 2016-01-03
TCCGATTTGTAGCCATCCTACCCCATCATTAGCCCCTCACACCCCACCACCAGGTAAACAGGGGAGCAAATACCTACGAGCCATCCCCCTCAGCGTCTTCACACTCCGATCCACATACCCCTCACTCCTCAGAATCGTCACCCTAGTATGCTGAATAGTCTCCCTCTGCAACTGCAAATCCGCCAACGTCCCCCGCCCAATATCCTCCGTCTCGTTCGCCACCCGCTGGCTGTCCCTCAGCCGCTGGCTACTCCTGTCCAGCCGGTCCGTACCCGAGAGCAACTGCTGGCGCTGCTCCAGCTGATGATCTGTGCCGCTGCCGTCGTCATTGTCGTTGTCGCGGTAGCGGTTCCCGAAGAGGGCTTTGCGGTCGTCGGCGAGGGATTTGAGTTTGCGCTTTGCGGCGTCGATGTCGGTTTCGTAGTTGCGGAAACGGGGGTTGAGGCGGGAGCGGGTTGAGGAGGGGATGTTTTGTTTTTCGATGCGCATTTGATCGAGCTGGTGGGGGTTGTGTTAGTGATGGCTTTGAATTGCAGGGGGAGAGAGGTTTACCAGCTCGTGGGCTTCCTCTAGTGATCGCTCCGCCAATCGCACGGCTGATTTCCGGGGCTCGCCTGATAGTTCGGTGATCTGGTCGAGTTTCTGGTTGAGATCTGCTTGGACGAGCCTGAGTTCGGCTTCATAGCTGCTGAAGAGCTCGGAGCCGGCGTCTGTATCTAATGGGTTCGACATTATGATGGGGGTTATTCCTGGCTGCCTAAGTGGCTGCTATGCTTTATGCAAAAGAGCGTTGTCGCAGGAAGGATGCAGAGGAATTGTAGTACTTGAGGATAAGGTTGGGAGAGACTCGTTTGTAGCAGAACTGAAGAAGAGGATGGTGTGATGGAGCGGTCCACGGAAGATGCGTAAAGTACTTAGGAGGGAGGCACCGAGGATGTCGTCGCTTTCTCTTGGCACTGGGTCTTTGTTCCGCAAATACCTGCCAAGCAATAATCGCGTGCCATTAGAAGACGAATACGACTGATGGAGGTAGACTAATGTATTCGTAGACTAGGTAATGTATTTTGCCTGAATGTTGGAAGAGAATTCTTTTTCTCCTTGTAAGTTAGTATCATCAAACACTTGAGTATGTCAGCTTTTCACGCCTCATTCCTGAGCCGTTCTTTGCGTTTTCCATGACTTCAATAGAACTTAACCAGTGTCATCTATGTGTCTTCCTCTCTCATCAGCATTGAAAAACAGACCAGAATGAACGGTAGAAAGAGGGTGGCTATTGTGGGTAGCGGCTGTAGTGGCATCGCAGCTCTATGGGCTCTCAAAAGCACCGACCATGAGATTCATCTCTACGAATCACAAGATCGTCTTGGGGGTCATACCAATACGGTATCCTTCAAGCATGGTGACCAGACCACCAATGTCGATACTGGTTTCATCGTGATGAACAGTGCTACCTACCGTCAGTCTTATGGTCATGGCCTCAGCTTGGTACCTGACTCACAGTCGCAGCAAATTTCATCGCCTTTCTGAGAGAGATCAGCATACCTCCAGTGCCGACAGACATGACATTTGGTGTGTCTCGCGACGAAGGTTTATTCGAATGGGCCGGAACATCTCTGTCTTCTATCTTCGCTCAGAGTTCTAATATCTTTCGCCCGCGGATGTGGCAAATGATCTTTGATATTGTCCGGTTCAATCAATTTGCCTTGGATCTGCTCTCATATGAAGACGAAAGCGAAGAAGATATTAGTGGAGCCAATGGGTCAGCAGTCAATGGCTTAACCAAACCTGATCTGAAGCGACCCCACCAGCAAAGCATTGGAGAATATTTGGATCAAGAGAATTACTCAGAAGCCTTCCGCAATGACTATCTGATACCTATGACTGCATCTGTCTGGAGTACAAGCCCAGATAAAGCTTCGCTAGAGTTTCCCGCAATCACTTTGATTCGATTCATGTGGAACCATCATCTTCTGACTACGGTAGCTGCTCGACCAACCTGGATGACGATCAAGGGCGGATCGAAGCAGTATATTGATGCTGTGATGGAGGACTTTCCTAAAGACCACGTTCATTTGGGCACCACAGTCAAATCATTACGAATACAAAGTAACGAAGAGATCCTCATTGGTACTGATGATGGAAAGGAAGAAGTATTCGATCATGTCATTCTTGCCACCCACGGGGATCAGGCTATGAAAATCATTCACGATATAGCCACGCCCCAAGAAAAAGATATCCTCTCTGGCTTCAAGACTAACAAGAATACAGCGTCACTCCATTCGGATCTCTCAGTAAGCGAATCTGTTTTCTACAGCACTCTCTTTGGTGCTAGTGTCTTCCAAGACTCTCTTATCGAACACCTATCTCATTACTGACGCTCACTCAGCTGATGCCAACCCGTCGGATCGCTTGGTCATCCTGGAACTACATCACAACCTCCCCGTCGCCAACTACTGCCCCATCAGTCTGCCTCACATATTGGATGAACCTTTTGCAACATATACCCGAAGAAGTCTATGGCTCAGTGCTCGTGACGCTCAACCCGCTACACCCACCTGATCCTTCTCTCACGCAAGGTACCTGGACTTATCACCATCCAATTTACAACGCTGCTTCCATACGCTCCCAGAAATTGCTGCCTCGCATACAGAACACGAGAGGGATAAGCTATGCTGGCGCCTGGACAAAGTATGGTTTCCATGAGGATGGCTTTTCGAGCGGACTGAAGGTGGCCTTGGAGCATCTAGGGGCAGAGCTGCCATTTGAATTTGTTGATTCCACGTTCTCGAGAGGGAGGAGACCTGTGCTTGGGTGGATGGACTATGGTGTTAGGGCTTTTGTGTATCTCGTGCAAATCTTGTTGTTTTTCATTGGGTTGACATTCAGCAAGAGGCCGGGCACCACTAGACTACGGTAGTATCCGAGGGCCGAAAGACACAGTAGCTTCTCTTCATTTAGACCACACACATACCCTAAGAGCCGTCAGGGGGGCGGCGACATGAGGGCAGCGATGCAAAAAGGTCATGGATGCCTATGATACATATCGAGACTCTTCTGTCTCGACGCGACTCCTTTAGGGATTGGCTGAGGACCCTATCACGATGAGCGACAGCACTGGCGTTGCTCCATCTCGCTCTTCTCTTCATCCTTCCAATCTAACTTTACCACAGGTTATAGCGCAAGAAAGTCTCCGAGACCGACAGCCTCAGGAAAACTTTGTGTGAGGGGCCCACTTGGTATGTTTATATGTACCTCTCGAGGAACGGGTTCTGCCTCTATAGATGCGATCGAGGGTTTGAGCACGCGATGGTGGATCATGATCCTTCTATACCTTATGAACCACGTTGCCGGCTGAGCACGGAGTAAACGGGTTGCTTAGGAACTCCAACCACGGTCGTGACTCCGCCACGAGCATGGGATCTGCTGTTCTAGGCATTCCACTAGCTCTGACATTGCTGCTCTGACATAGCCATTTTACATCTGACACGAGGTTGAAACATGACTGAATCCCCCTTGCACAGCATCCCCCAAAATAGTCCGAATTGAAGGTGGGATCTTTCCTTCACTAAGGTAGGTACACATACCTTAGGTTCAGTCATGGACAACACCAGATTTATTAGCCGAGTTGGATTCGTTTGAACGGCACAGTAATCATCTGCCGACGAGGTCTCGGGCCCATCAGCCATGCCGACGGTCGAACATCTCCATCTCACTCAGCCTTATAGCCTTATAGGGGTCAAGCTAATTCGGACTCTGAAACGCTCCGATTGGTTGCACTACCCAGATCCTCGTTGTTGACCCCCTTCCCCACCTCTACTGCACCGAGAGTGTTCTTCGCATTATTATGAAGACACTGTGAGATAAATCGCTCATCGCATCGGCTGTAAGTAGGAATGATGTCAGCCGAAGCCAGTCAGCCGCTTGACCAGAACAGAAGAGCGGTAAATCGCGAGGTCTGCGAGCTGCGAACGGCGGGAAAGTTCAGCCCCTCGTAACTCGCCGGGCTTTCCTTGTTCTTTCATCCTACTATTCTCTATGGAGTCACGAATACGCTGACGAGGACATGATCTGACACCCTGAGTCCCGCTACTTCTGTTCCAAGCTGTCCAGGAATGAACCGCTGCTCGCATCTTGAAGTAGAATACTTCTATGTGAATACTCATGCGCTTCGGTCTTCCATTGTTCCCGGCTCCGTGCTACCGAAGCCATACGGAGTATCTTTGTAGGATTCGACCTTCCTGCTCCTTCGACCTCCCACTCCCCTTCACTTTCCTTTTGTTTACATACCTAGCATTCCTAAGCCACCCTTCCTAAGCAGTCTCATGAGATTCCGCATGCGTAATGCTCTCATATCTTGGCAATGCGGCTGAAGTTGCTCACTGGCAGGAGTGCAAACAGATCCCACATACCTGTACCATTTTCTGTCCCATTGCTCTTTCCATGAATTACATTGCGAACGCACTTGCTTCACGGCCTACCTCCGCCAGATCCATGCTCTCCTTCACCAGCACCCAAGCCTCATCAATTCTTGAGGAATCCACTCCAGAGGAATTATCCGACGGAGAGTTTCCTTTCAACAATACCCGTGCGTCCTCTGTCACGACAGCTGTCAAGAAGACAAGTGCACCCAGCGATAAAAGCAGACCCAAGACCGTCTTCTGTCTTGCACACCCACCACCTGTTAGCATACACAAACAGCATCTGCACATTCGGCCAAGGGTACTGCTGCAGCTACAAAGCATCACAGATACGGCCCGTCCCAACCCAGTGCTCGAAGTACTACCCTCCTTCGTATTCGCCTCCAGGCTTGCAAGACGATTTCCCCGTACCTTCAAGGGCAAGGCCGGGTTGGGTGCGGATGACTTGGTAATTGTCAGCAGTGAGAATTACAAGTTGGATGGAGCGGAGGCTGGGCAGTCAGATGGTATATTCGAGGCAGAAAAATGGGATGAACGGGAATTGGTAGCAGCCATCTGTCAAGTGGCCAAGGATGAAGTGGGCAGCCAAGGGACGACGCAGATATGCTTGAACGATGGGTCACTATGGACAGCTTCTCGCCTGGCAAGCGGAGCATATGAATTTGTGACGGTGGATGCGCATGGACTTCGGACTGTTGCGAGATGGGTACCCAAGCAGCCAAGGAGCCTTCAGCGCGCCTCTACCATAAGACGAGAACGGTCCACTTCGGAGGAGAAGAGGTTCAATTTCAGCCTACTTAATCCAAGCTCCCGCCGTCACGCTATCATCGCCAGCATGGATCGTCATTCGATTGACATCTCCGCCCAGTACACTGAGCCACCCGTGTGCCCTAGAAGTCCTGCTCCCTCTACCCCAACGAGCTCATCCTTTTCAACATCTGAAGAATTTCCCCTCAGCGTTCCGGTAGAGGTCAGCCAATCATTGAGAACTCTAATCACTGTCACCGGCATATGTGTGGCGTTTCAAGAGGGATTCTCGGTGCACTTTAGGCATACCGATAACGCACCGTCATCTCCAAACCTGGGCACGAAACAGCGGCATCGAAGCCTGACTCTGGGTAGCAATGGAAATGGCGCCGAGCAGCCTCTGAGCCCTGCGCGGTCTTCCTTCGCTCATGGGCAAAGAGCTCGCGGTAACCTACAACAGACCAGCTCAAGCTCTGCAGTTCCACTCTCGCCTAGGAGCATTCAGGCAGATACACCGCTCCGACGAACTATGTCTACAGGTGGGGCGTTTTTGCAACGGATCAAACGTCGGAATATTTCGGGGACTCATGCCAATCAGTTGAGTCCTGTTGGAGATTATGAGGGTAGTGATGCCGAGAAGACACCGAACAGAATGGACAGTCGCAGTACCTCCGGCGTATCTTCTCTATACAGTAGCGCTGCAAGCTCCACCGTAGAAGAGGGTTCTCCTCTGAGCACTGTCCCCAGCAGTGGCTTAGATGTAGCGCAGGAAACATCAGCATTGACTTTGGGAGTGACCAAGAGGCCTCGGAGATTGTCAAGACTGTTTGGTTTGCCTCGAAAAGCGAGTGGAGCTCGAACTTGAAATATAGATTTTACTAGCATTGATTGACAACCCATTGACCCAATGAATCCTCACCCTTGCTTCATTGATTGTCACTATCAAGTCACTTCCGAGATCAAGGGACACAAGGAAAGTCTGGAAAGATTGCTATGATAGGATTGGTCGAGGTGGCGACCACTTCATGCATAAACTCCGTCTCGGTTCGCCTGCTGATCCGTGCTTGGCGTTTATTTTTACATTTCGCGTTGCCAGTTCTAGAGCTCACGTTCAGATTTTCACGACTTATCATTGTCGCTTTCATTTCATCCCACGCTTCAATTATACGTGAGTGACAGTGTCACAGCCATTGGCTTGTATACTTCACTACACTAGGTACATTGGGGAGCGGTGAGCTGTCCATGCGGCCGTTTGAGATTTACCAAATCATCAACAAAGAACCAGAATACTGGAACTCGGAATAACTCATTGCAGTCACCACCACCTCTCGGTAATCAGGTCACATTCGGGAAAGTTGTTGCACATTGTCGTATTGGAAAGCTGGAATATCGTATAGGGATATCTCATATCGGATTGTTGGCGCTTGCAATGGGAAGACCTACGACTACATGATATCTTGAGCATGGCTCAGAATTTCAACAACAACCATGGGGCACCTCATGGATCCCCACAATCGCACCTACCAAATGGATATGAAGACCTTATGGGTTCTCTGAAATCGCCTGGGCTCGCCGGGCCTGCAGCGTCTTTTCAACAACCGGGTTTCGCACCTCCACAGTGGTCAATGCTGAATTGGCAGCAAAATCCATCGCAGGGAAATTTTCCATTCAGCATGCCTTCGCAGATGTCGCCTGTTAACCGGATGTCTTGGACGCAAAATGGTCATGAGGGGTACGTTCCATTTTCCCAGGAGGATGATGATGATGAATTATTCACCGTTGACGATACCGACTTGGTGGGGCAAAATGGCCAACAACACTCGAGCTCAGGCGTTGGTACCTCGGATAGTATACATGTTTCACAGAGTCGCCAACAAGTGCGATCAGGACAGCTTATCAGCCTGTCTCCGTCTTCGCCACTGACCTTACCTCCTCCACAAGTGCAAGTAGGAATAGCTCCTGGAGTGGCAAGAGCCCCGACATCGCCAAAAGCAAATAATGCCGCTACTACTGCTCGTGCCGCAGAGCTCAGAGCTAAGTTACTTGCGAGTCGAGGGCCGAAAGCAGCATCGAGGCAAGCAAGTCCAGCCGTCAAGATCAACGAATCCAACGATGCAAAAAAGGTTGAGCTTCATATCACAAAAGCTAACGGGGAGCCACAGTCGGACATCAGACACCAAGCGACTTCTACTGCTGCATCAACACTCACGTTGCCTAGCCAGAAGAAAGACAATAAGCCTAACCTGCATCCGCTCTTGACGTCCTCAACAAACACAGCGACAAGTCTCAACGGCGCAATTGACAACCTCATGGCCGATGCCAGGAACGCAGTGGATATTCCCAAGCAGGAAACTCCTCTGGCGAACGGCAAACATACGGGGGTACAGCTCAGTGGAAAATCAACACAGGCTGGTATGAATAGTGTCAACCAGACTGGGAGTATCACCCAAGAGCCAACACCAGCCATGAGCAGGAATCGTTCGGCTTCCGACTTGTCTGAACCTGGGGAAATTCGAAGTGGTGCAGCCACACCGATGCCTGCTGAACAACCAGAGTCGTCAAAGCTAAGCGACAACAGCAAGGCCATGCAGGACAACCAAGACAAGGAAGAGAAACTTGCACGGCAGAACGAGGTCAACAAGACATATCAGCCCCTCAAGAAACCCAAAGCACACAAGACAGAACCCAAAGGTTCACAAGCAAAACCCTTGCCCGCACCCAAACAAATACCAGCCCAACCGCCAAAGCAGAGTAGGAAGCCCAGCTTGGAAAAGAGGGTAGGGGACTACGAACGACCTCCAATACGTGAAGAGTCACTTCGGGAAGAGCACCGGGAGCGAGCCAAAGATTATGATCGTAGGGACGACTATCGGGAGTCCCGCCGAGCTACGATCCCCGAAGCATACCCTAGCCCCTACGATCTTGAGCGTGACGTCGCGGCTCGTAGGCAAAAACTTTCCGAGGATAATTCGAGGAGAGCGGCTGAATACAAGAAGAATCTAGACGCTCAGAGAGCCCGTCAGTCGGCCTTGGACAAAAGCAAATCGTCGAAAGAGAGTCAGCCTCGAGAGGCTGGATCTAAAAGGCCGGCCCAGTCTCCTGTGGCAGGCGCAGACCGCAAGGATTCCATCATGTCTGAAGCTCCTACCAATACTGAGATGCAAACTGACGATTCGGGAGACGGTCGACATGGTGTTGATACCGTCATGCTTTCACCTCAAGCACAGCCTGTCGAAGGCAACGAGGACGTCAATGATTGGCTTGAGTTGACTGATTTTTATGACGAGGAGTATCGCGAGAAACGACTGGAGCTTTTTCGGAAGAAGAAGGCATTAGATGTCCAGCGGGAAGAAATCGAGCGTGAGGAGCAAATGCAATTCCAAGAGAGGACTTTGCGAAGCCGAGCCCACTCCATCTTGCCTAGCGCTACGACTTCGCCAGCGACGCGTCGTCCATCCACGGTCAATATTCGAATGCCACCCCCACCACTGCCGCTCAAGCAAGCTAACAATGATACTGGTATCAAGATCAAGGACTCGGCATTGTCAGCAAGTTTACCCGCATCCCAAGCATCATCACCCATGTTAAAGAGGCAGCATGCTGAAGTTGATACAGAGATAAGTCCAACTCGGTCCGTGGACAAGCGGGCACGACTAGACAACAACGGGCTTCCCCTGGATGAGCGACCACTAACACACAATGCAAGCGTGAAAGGCGAGAGAGCCTTCGTCAAGGGCGAACCTGTGCCACTGGAAAACCGGATGTCAAGGTATGACGACTGGCCACCTCCTCGTGGACGTCCTCGAAGCAGATCGCCAGAATTCCGCCGTCGTAGTCTGAGTCCTCGTCGCCGACGCTACTCGCAAGAATACTCGCCAGGACCACCTCCTGGTTACTTCCGGGACTACTCGACTGGCCCAAGAAGAGCCAACGAGCAACGCACCTGCTTCAACTGCGGGCAGCAGGGCCACTATCACGGCCAGTGTCCGGAGCCTCGACGCGACGGTAGGGAATACCAACCGGCGCCTAGACGCTACGAGCAATACAAACCGCCGACCTATGTTTCGCCCAACTACCTCGGGAAGAACCCGCAGGCGAATCCGCCGAAGACGCGTGTGAACTCGGTTTCGAAGATCGAAGAGGTGTGATGCTGCTTATCTATTGATGATTCTTTCACCATAAGGGCAAGCCTGCAGTCGACGATCTGTACGCATTTTCTCTTTCTAGCTTTTACCATCTCATCATATGATGAGTTTCAGATAGCTTGCCTCCTCTATTCCTGGCTACCTTTTACAAATGTTTGTAATTTCGATAGATACCAGATACCTGCAATACCAAAACAAAAGCCAACAGTTGAAGATGTGCAACTGCAATCCCATGCTCATGCGTGCAACGTACTCCTTTGGACATCTCTTCCTTCTACCTCTGTGAGTGTAAGTGTTGTGTACTAAAATTCAATCTAGGTTAACGTTTATAGTTACTAAAGGGCCTTGGTAAACTAGAAGAGATTTTCTTTCATATTATTCTTTTCCATATTAGCCATCATTTATCAAATACTATTGCACTACACCCAAAACACGTGCAGATGACCCAATTCACCTCACATCATCCAACAAATCATCGTCTTTCCTCCCAACGGCTTCCACATTCCTCGCCGGATGGACCAAGCGAAACGGTATCGACGACGACGGCGGTTCGAGCCCCGGCAGCCAAGAAACCCTGACCACGAACAGCGGCGCCACCGTCACAGCCATCAGCGGCCCATAGATCTCCGCTTCATCCGAAGCAGCCAAGGTATTCCCCGTCAAATAAGCGGATAAGTCGACATCGATCTCGCGCAGCCCTCGCATCGAGGCCATTTCTTTCCAGACGCTGTTCCACGTCGAGCTTTCTTTTCTGGGCAGCTCGTCGCCAACTTCGGGCCAGAGATCGTAGCCGAAATGCCAGGTCAGGTGGACCTTCTGGATCGCGTTCCAGCGCTGCGAGGGCAGTGTTGGGGCGAGGGCGAGGTAGGCGTCGAAGGAGCGGAAGTCGAAGAGGTGGTGGCTGTAGAGCGTGTTGACCAGTTCGGAATAGCTGGGTTTTCTTATCAATTCGTTACAATATCGCCACTTCAACAACTTCCGAGGTTCGGCTTACACTCTTCGGCAGCTCTGGAGCAGAGGCAAGAGTCGCTGTTGGCGAAAATTCGCTTTCTCCAATGATGGGAGTATTACGTTCCACGCTTCACCGGCCGAGCACCTGTAGTTATATTCCATCCCGCACGTGTGCCAGCATTTGATGAGTTGGAGTGGTTTCCGCTTGTTCTTGGTGACGTGGACGACGTCTCTACCGTCGTTCAGGACCTCTTGGTATATCAAATCTCGGATCTCGGGAGGTAGCCTTGTGAAGAATGCGGATTGAAACTGGTCTGCAGTGGTTTGTTGCGCTCCTGGGGGCAGGGGCAGGGTGAGAGCCCTCTTTCGCTGAGCAGAGAGCGATCCATTTTTAGGGGCTTGAGCACGCCTGAGGCGTTTGTACAGACGCTTGAGGGGAGATGACATTGTATGTATAAGAGTACCCTTGGGGAATGATGGCTGTCAGGGTGTAACAAGGGCGACTGTGAAGATCTTACGGTGTATCAAAGCTGTTGTTCTCTCGATTGATGGGGCCCACGGGGTTCTTATTGGAGAGGCGTCTAGGGTGTTGAACGATCGTCGGTATAGACTGTATTCAGTCATGGTCTCTGATGACTGACTTTGTACGGCGTGTCGTTTGCTACATGCAAAGATATCGAGAGGCGAAGTGGTGAAGATCTACAGCTCAGACACCCAAACCGGACTAGCGTAGAAAGCTAACTCACAAAAACGGAGCTAATGATCTCTACGTAAAATATCTCGCGGTAAACCATCACTCGGCCTATACTTCCAATGACCTGGCATCACACTTCACCAACTTATCTCGCGGTAGCCAATCGATTTTTTTCCGAGTTCTCATAGCGAAGTTCAGTCTCAGTCGGCCTAAAGAAGACGAATATGTTTGATTCTTCCTGTTGGCTTAGAGGAGGCAACCACCCACTGCACGTTCGCTTGCATCGACAACAACGAAACATTGAAGTATAGGATCAGCCCCTGTCATGGCGTTTTCCATGATTGCTTTCTTGACCATATCAAAGGAGCAACGGCGTGTATGAAGCCTTTCAAGGACTTGGTACAATATCTGTGGACAACCTCTCCACCGTGCCCGTATCTACATAATACTGTATTTACGCACTTTCGAGTCATCTTCGAGATCAATCGTCAAAAGCAATTAATTAAAGGATGCTGGCAGGCCACCGGCATTGGCTAGTGGATGTAGTTCAAGCCGAAGGATATTTTTGTATATCACTAATGCGATTGTGGCTTTGAGCCTGTGCTTTCGGTTCTAAGGAGCTCTTTCATGAATATCCAGATATGTCATCTATCAATGTGACTAATTAAATTCTGGGAAGAAAGACCTCAGAATTTGAAGCGAATGGGAAGTCGCACATCGCATATTTCTCACAACTTTATGACCCAAACGTAAGGCTCCCACTCCCAACAGGCCCCGCTGTATCATCAAGGATAGTAATCTCGATTTCGAACCACCCACGCAGGTCATCAAAGAACCCCCTTATTCCTTCTAACGTGTCGGCTAATATTAGCCATGTCAAGTCTTCCCGAGCGAGTGGTCGACTAATCCTGAGATAGAGTTTCTTTTCAGACCATTCAAAATTGGGTTGCGATACGTGTCCGTCTCCATGAGCCGCGGCGACAGTCCGGACGATGCTGTATTGCGCTTTGGCAATGAGGGTGAGAAAAGTCTCATGGTATATTGGGGGCCCATATTTGCTGAATATGAGGGATGTCGTGGTGCCGGGGACTCGCATCTGGTAAGGGTCTATTGGATATTCTTGGAGACTTCTTGACAATGGTTGTTAGAAAGCTTGACAGTTTAGGTTCTTAGGCTATCCTAAGGCTTTTCACTTACGGTGGTGTCGCCAATTGCTGCAGATTATGATTAGCCGGGTGCTGTGACACTGATGTTATGTTGATAAGGGGACTCTTTCCATGACTCAAGTCGAGGGTCGAAGTAGGTTCAGCAAACCCAAAGGCTATAGCTAAGGAAGACATCTTCCATACGAGCATTCTGTAAAGGACGCTTCACTCTTCGACACTAAATCTCAGACTCAGAATTGCCAAGTTCATATTGCCCGATATCAAGTCCCGTCATGGATCTTTATTCGCGCAAAGCGCGAAAGGCTGAGCTTTCGTTCTGGAGTAATTGCGCAAGACACGGACTCCGAAGGTACGGTATACGCGCATCGCGACTGGATACATAACCCAAGCAAATATCACACACGGATACAATAGTCGTGCATGCATTTGGGAACCCAAGAAAATAGGACCATCTTATAGTCTCAAGACCCTAGGCTCGAAAGTGTGAGAACTTCAAGGATGGAGGAGTTGCAAGAGAAGTTGCAGATAGCAAGAACAACAAGGACCAACGACTTCCTCTCCCAAATCCTGCACTTCAACGCAGGTTCCGAGCTCCCAGGATGACGTTCTGTTCCTGACTTATCCAACATTAGGTTCCTGAGTTTGATTGGAGTAGCAAGCGCTATCTGATGACAGCACACGCAAACTCGTGTTGGATCAGGAATCCGAGTTGACCCTAAGACTGTTGCTCAAGACCAAGTATCTCGTCGTCATTGACATTGTAATATAAAGGTCGGAGAAGCATTTAGCTGCACTATGCGTGAGGGCTATTTATTTTGGGATAATCGTGGCGATGCTGCAGGTCTCCGCGATGGAATCAAAACATCTCGATAGCCGAATGAAATGCGGATTCGCATACGGAACATCAACTTCTTTTTGAGTGTCTGCGAAACAGTTTGAGGAATGAATGTGAATGCACGTTGGTACGAGATCATAAATACCACTTATCAGCACCGCTGAGAAGTATTCTATACATGTGTACCGCAAAAGAAAGCTCTCTTTCTTGCTAGGTTCGTCGGAGTACCTAGCTAGTAGACAGTTCTCAGCTGCAGGCATGGTCGATCCAGAAGGTGGTTCTTGGTTTCGAAGCAATGTCCCTTCAATAACCATTTGGCATTCTTAATATTGATGATAGTCTAAGACTGGAGATTATCTCGGTACTCGAGGGTACCATGTATATTTGCGTGTCCAACAAGATACTTGCACGCCCGATGTTGATCAGCGTGCTTCGGAAGCACGTAAAATAGGGAAGATGCATCATAAATCTGAAGGAGGACCGTTCAGATTTGTTTGGAGTCTATCATAGAGTAGCTCTTTCCCAGGTAGACGTGGCGTTGTGAAGAACTTTTCGACAGGTTGTACATTAGTTCATGCAAATGCATGCAACTGAGGTTTTGTATGCTCATGTTTATAGCGCGTCTATAAACAGCTAGCGCCTACGCGGTCGTTAGCGGATGCGACTGCTATTGGCATCAGACATATGGGTTGTCATTCCATGTATTTGACTTAGCCAGCTAGAGAGCGATATTACTCGGTCCTTTAGCCATGTATGCGACCGAATCAACACCGAAAGATCCATCGGTACATGCTTCACCCACCACTCCCGCTTGACGGCCAACCATGCTCGCCTCGGGCTTCACCAGCGCACCCGTCTCCCAGTGTCTCTTCTTCGGAGTCATTGCTTCGTCAATCCTTGTTAGTATCACGGATACGAAGTACCTTTTCTACATACAAGTCGTCCCACACCTATGGAGATATAAGCAGCTATGGAGGCTGTTGACATGGCAGGTAAGTCTGTTGAGGTCTTTCGATGGTCGACTTCGCTCATACCATTATACTAACGAATGTATTATAGACATGCTACACAAACTCCACCGAGCTGCTCTTCGCCGCCATGACACTCTACCACCTCCGCATCATTGAAAGACTCTGGGGTTCTCGAAAATTCGCCGTATGCTTCTGGCCCATCCCACCTTTCCTCCTTCACGCAACCTAACACAGATCTAGTCATTCCTCACAACCATACTTCCACCAACACTCCTACTCCCACCTCTACTCACCACCATACTACGCCCCCTTACATTCGGCGCCTTCAATCACCTCCCCGCAGGCCCCACCCCCCTCATCTTCGCCCTCTTAGCCCAATACCACGCCGCCATACCCACCGTCTACAAATACCGCATCGTCACCTCCGAAGCTCCCTCTCAACCATCACGCTCTGACGAAGGCAACGGGATGGTGTTCAGCGACAAATCCTTGACTTATTTCCTCGCGGGCCAGCTTGCGTTATCGTCGTTGCCCGGCTCGGCATTAGCAGCTGCAGTCGGCTGGATGGTCGGCGTGGCATGGAGGGGCGAGTGGGGTCCTGGTGCCTGGAGTCGATTGAGGGTTCCTGGCTGGGCTGTTGGTGAGAAGAAGGTGGAGACTGGAGAAGGGTTTGAGGGGTTACGGAGGAGGCTGGAGGGTGAGGGGAGCGGAAGCGGTGTCGATGGTAGGACTGATGGAGAGGCGAGGAGGAGAACGCTGGGAAGAGGTATACTTGACCAATTTAGAGGTTCTTTCTGAAGTCTCTGTATCATAAAAAGTCAATCATCCTACACTAGAGGCAAGAATTGCAGTGTTAGAATTGCTAAATTCCAGTTGGACACTCTGTGGGTTACACCTATCTTATGAGTGATTGGTAGACTATGTGACAAAGTCGTATAAAGCAATTATCAAAATCCCTGAAGCAGCTCCTGGTATCACATGTATATAACACAGCACTATAGACTCCTAGCTCCCATCGCTGATGCAGAAAGTACACATAGACTTCGCCATGACGAAAGGCTATAGCGTAAGGAATAGCAAAGCGTTGATCGTCAGCGCGGCTCCCATCAAAAGCTTTGTGTCCGTCTTTGATGGGCGTTTCGCAGCACTTGTGGGCTCATGACTATTGGCGCTGATGTGCTTGGGACTTGTGCACAGTAGCTGTGTGGATACAAAAGGGGTACCGGTGTACACGGTACCATTCGTGAAGAACACCAAGAGGACTGGAACCGTCCTCTTGACCCATTTGTCGTAAGTTGAGAAGTTCCCCTCGCGATAATCTTCGTAATCCCCATAGAGGGGAACGGGGAGCTGGGGCGGATTATTCGGGCATTCGGTATTATTACTCTCTCTCCTGAGATTGTGTCCTACAATGAAACTTGGAGTCAGTCTTCTTCTTACCCATTAATCAACGCCACAGTGGATGCTTACCTTGCGATTGGATAAGATTGAATGTTCCCGATGCAGCCGTTTTCGGACATGATTCGGGCAGTGTGTTGATGCTCTGGCTTAAGGAATCGCAGGCCTGCTGTAGCGACATGGTGGCACTGGAAGCGATGCTCTGTGATAGCTCATGGACAGTGCTTTGAATGTCGTTGACGCAGGCTTTGCTGAGCAGGCTGCTGCAGTCGCCGTTATCCAGAGCCTTTCCGTCAGCGCTAGTAGGCATAGTGAATAGGAAATTGCAGGTGGAGAGCAAAGGTGGTACTGGGAGAGCCATCGGTCCGTCACTCGAGGTATCTAAGTAGATTGATGAATGCAGTTGCGGTCCTTTTTGCCCACTGTAGAAGTTTTCTGATTGACCAAGAATATTCTTGACCTGCCAGACTTGGGTCGTATTGCTGGTCAACGGAGCCGTAGATGTGTTCGCCGAGGATGCAAATGGTTGTACTACCGCAGGTATTGTATATGTGTTTGATGCGTTCGGGCTCTGATAGAGGTTCACAACATTGTTGCAGTAAGCTTTCGTCAGGGAATCCGTTGCGCTGCTGGTATTGTCCATAGATTGAGCGGTTGTGACAATAGCAAAGGAGAGGGAGGCCGTCAGGTAATAAGGAAGACTGTACGACGGCATCTTAGAAAGACACTGTGAAAATATTGGAAGGGTATAGATAGACAATTTTGGTCTGCGGAACAGTAATACAGAGAACAGCGTCTAAGTTCAAGAGCCAAAGATTTCTGACATGGGCTGGTCATCCTGATGATATACAAGTTCCAGAAACATTGAAACGTAGACTGAATCACGAGACAAAGCTTTGACAAGCACAAATAGATCTGAAGCAAGATACAACCTGGCTTCTCTGACGTTCTGGGATCCGCCTTACTTGCGGCTGTGTGGGTTTCATATGTTGTACTGAAGGCGCAACAACGTTTCAAGAGCTGGACGATCCCCAATCAACATCAACCAAAGGCAGCATATGAACTGGCCACATGGATCCAAGGACACCAGGGGTATATACATGATGATGTTGGCGGTTGTAGATGTATAGAGGAAGACTGTACGGGTGCAAATCCAACACAAGTGCTGATAAGGGATTGAGATCAGTGTCCATTCAAATGGTTCTACCATAAGCGCACAAAGCTGGCGTCGACCCCTCAACGGATGATGCCTCACCCTTCAGTACACGATTCTATGTTTGTCGCCTTGTTGTGCAAAGGCATCATAGTCAGGGGAAAGGAAGCAGAGAAGTCCATGGATTAAGAGTGACCAATGGGACCGTAGATTAGGTCTAGCCCATCCGGCGGCTGACTCATCTACCTTAGCTTACACAATATCTCTTGGCAGGGGAGCCGTAGTCTTGTGGTGGTGTGAAAGTTGTGAACATAGGTAGTATCACCACCAAAGACTAGTCCCTGGGAGGCCGATGCGTCCGCTTTGCTGTACATGGGGCCTCATTGCTAGAATATGTCCGCGTATCCATACCATGAACGGCTCCCTTTTACTCGGACCCCTTTGACCATCCCATGATTACAGGGCATCATCAGCCCTAACCCCCAAACCGCAGTCATGAATGGGACGGGAGTAAGGAGAACCCCCTCCTCCTCGGACTATGACTCCCGTCACAGCTCGGGACTAAATGTTCAACCTTCGTCGAAAGTGCTGCTTGAAGGCTACAGGAACTTTCCTGGTGGAACGGACTCTGGTAGAGCGGGTCAGCCGCACCAGAATCAGGTATGTGTGACAGGAATTGTCAGATATAAGGGATCTCACACTCTGTACAGAGGAATGGGACGTATGCGCGAAGTTCGGACCTCCTGGATCTAGACGACCCAGTCTCAATGCACCTTTTGATGGAAACCGCCATTGGTGACAGCCAGCAGTACGGGGTGATGTCCTTTGAGGAAGCTGATGAATTGAAGAAAGAGGTCACTGTCCTATCGAGCCGAATTGAAGCAACGAAACGAAAACTGGCCATCGAAAGTAAGATTCGGGATGCATCCACGTCACTAAGTCGACTCTACAGCCTGAATGGTCGAGATAGCATGCCGGATGGTCTTGAAAACCCTACGCCGAAAAGACATCGTCGTAGCTTTACCAGTAGGAGCAGCGGAAGCGATGTCCTGAACAAAACAGACGATGAATTGGCGGCCAGTACGGAAAAGTGCGAGGATCTGGCGCAGGAGCTGTGGAGGCTGGAGAAGCGATTGCAGATTTCGCAGAGGAGCCTGCTTGAACATACAGCTGGGGTTTTGCAAATGACGCACAAAGGCTTTGTGGACAAGGATGCGCCATTGCAGCCGGCAGAAGGCATGAATGGTTACACGGATGGCGCTCGCGAGCTACCAGTACTCGACATCGCCAATGATTTCGATGACACTAGCTTCTATCGAACTCTAGATACACTATTAGGACCTAGCGACAATCATATGAACGGTCACGTTGCTGCAGCCTTCGAGCAACAGACTCAATCTATTCTTGAAACAGAGCGGAAATTATGGGACCTCAATCGGCGACTGAGAGATTCTATCGCGCAAGCGAGTTCAGGACGTAAAATGCTGCCACAGCCTCCCGCTCCACAATCTACGGATCACAGAGAACCAGAAGCATCGCTACAAGGGCAGATAGAATATCTGGAAGCGGGTCTGGATACTATGCAAAGGAGCCAGGTTGACACGCTGCAAGGATACAAGCAGTCCGCCTATGCAGCAGAGGAAAGGCTTGAGGATCTAAATACTCAACTCCACGGAATCATCACCCGAAGCAGCAATGAACCTAACCCACAATACCCACTTCCACCAGACGTGTCCGGGAAAAGTCCAGAAGCACAAATAGCGTTTCTTGAAGGCGGTCTGGATGCTTTAGAACAGAGTGTCCAGAGAATGAAGGACGAAAGTCAGAATTTGTCTTCCAGATGTTTAGACCACGAAGAGAAGGCGGGCCAGTACGACGGTACGATGCAAAGCCTTTGGTACAATCTCGTTGCTATCGAAGAAGAGTGGAGGCAGCAGAGTCAAGGCCAAAAGGATGGATCGGATGCGCCAAAGGAGACTTTCTCACTTGAATCCTTTGCCTCGAAAGTCCAATCGCTGCACAAGCGCTCCGCAGGTCTCCAGGAACAGAAAGATATTTTAGGCCGGCAGGTACAGCAGCAAAGAGAAGTAAACAGCAAATCAGACACCGAGAAAGATACGCGGCTAGCTGAGCTTGACAAAGAGCTCGAACATATCAAGGAGAACCTTGCAGCAACAAGCAAAGAACATGCAAGTAAAAGTGATGCGCTCAAAGTCCAGCTTGCTGCGAGTGACGAAGCTAAGGGCCAGCTCTTCTCTGAGATCCAAGATAAGCACAACACTATATCGGATCTCGCAACCCAATTGCAGACTGCGATCGTGAATCAGGAAAATCATGCAGCCAAGGCCGAGAGCCTAGAAGAGACCGTTCAGGCAAAATCAGCCGAAGCTGACAGAGCGCGAAACGAGATGCAGGGTTTGGAAGGAGAAATGGTTCGCCTGCAGACCGAACTGACGGTTGCGAGAGCAGAGCTCGACGGAGCGTATGGAACCCGAGCTCAGCGGGCAGCCGAAGTTGCATCTCATCCTGCTTTACTGCAAGAAATCAGCGATCTCAAAGAGCGTAATAAAACGTTAGAAGCCACAGATAGCGGTAATGTGGAGCTGAATCAACGCGTGCAAGCTCTTCAGAAAGAGCTTTCCGAGACGATCGGCGAGTACGAAGTCATGACCAAATCCAGCATCGAATATGAAAAGGAACGGGAGCGTCTAGAGGTCCTGATCGACGGGTTGCGCGATCGCTGCGAAACGCTAGAGACCCAGCTGAGCGACGAGAAGGTCAAATGGCTTGGTGTCAAGAGTCCTGGACCTCCGGGTAGCAGAGAGTCGATGGGGGCAAATAGTACAAGCACATCCGTATTGAAGACCGAGTTCAAAAAGATGATGAGGGAGACAAGGGCAGAGAATATGAAAGCATTGAGAGTGAGTTGATCTTTCGTCCCCATCTTTGAATTTTACTAACTGGATTTGAAGTTTGAGCAGAACGAGCGTCGCAAACTTGAGGCTCAGGTGCGGACTCTGGCGAGAGACCAAACCCCTGGAAAGTCTTCTTTGAGTCAAAGCATGACGGCGCAGTGAGCGATGAGATTAGCATAGCGACTGGTTCGACTCTATTGGATTTTCGCTTTGGAAAGTTGGATATATGCATATATGAGTTCACACATCGAGGCACTCGGTTACACATACTTGTGGACATCACTGATATTTACGGAAAAGGTACATACGGAAGTCCCTTTCCAGCGAAGAAAGGGAAGCCTCTGATCTGCATCCAATTCGGTCTTCCAATATCCTTTGACCGTGGATGTTTACATTGAAGTATTCTGGTCTCGCTGATGGCAACGCTTTGGGTAGTATTGGGACGGCTACAGGGTCACTATAAGAAACATTCACTGCAGTAACGGTAGTGTGCTCAAGACAAAGGACCCTTCAGGGCTGATATAGCTTTGGGTTGCTCTATACCATAGATGCGAAGGAGAGAATCCATTCCCAAAGAGATCCAACTCAAGTCTCGATATGCCAGAAATCCCGTTTCGGAATTTATGGTATCCAATGATTTCCCTCCACTTGCCACATTCTATGAAAGCTAGCCTTGCTATCAGTGTCGCTCCTGCCCTACATGGAGCACACTCACCATCGATGTCATGCTCGCATACTTTTCTGCATTCTAAGCTGACTTCGCTCAGTATCTATCTCATCAAGCATCAACAGTAACAGGCGCCGCTAGCACAACCCAGAATGCCACCCTCCTCAGATGCTCGCTCCCCACTTGAGAACACTACGAATGGACTGACTCCATCAACATGGGGCGCAACAGCCAAGACAGGCCCTATTCTTCGCCACAAACGCAGCAACCGAGCCCTCCATCCATGGCTCGACTCATCAGAGAGCTATCCGTCACCCCACAGCTCCATCTACGAAGCATCGCTTGTCGATTCGATCACCGAGCACGTAAGCTGGCATGACGCCAAGGACTGGACCACCGCCCCTGCACCAGACCAAGGCTTTTCAACATTGCCGAACAACGAGCCTGCATCATGGAAAGATACCGTCATAGACTCCTCAGGCAACGCGGTCCCAGCCTCATTCCTGCAAGGGACACCTTCACCAAAGCACCACACACCGCACAAGCTCTTCCCAATCACAGAACAAAACTCCCTCGCCACCTTACGTCCCGGCCCCTCCATCTCCACCCTGAAAGACCACTCATCAAAATCCACCATCCGCCCCCTCTCCCCAGGCCTCAACGGCAAAAAACAGAAATCGTTCTCCACATCCAACCTCCCACCCAATCCCCCAGACCTTAATTCCACCCCCTCACCCCCACCATCCCCTCAGGAATTCTACACCCCCATCTCACCCCATCGCCCACCGCCAGAACGCATGCCCACGCCCCCCAACCTTCCAAGATTTAACACCCCCGCCGCAAGCGCCTACCGCCTCCCACCCCCCACCGTCCGCTTCCGAGACCGATTCCGCTCGCCCACGCCGGCGGAGCGCGAATGGACGATGCAGACTGTAGCTCTGCCTCGCGGCGTGGTGATGAGAGGCGAAGGTGGAATCTTGGTCAGAGGGAAGTTCACGCCGATTCGAAGTGGGCATTTCCCACCCCAGCGACAGCAGCATGCACTTTTCAGAGTGGGCGACGCTGGCTCGCATCATCGGAGTGGTGCGGCCAGGGAGCGGTCGTCAGCGAGACCGGTGGTTGGGGATGGACATGTGCGTTTTGCGGGGCCAAGGGTAAGGCGGCAGGGTGCTGGTAACGAGGGACCTGTGCCGGTTTCGGCGGCTGCAGGTGGGGTGACGCGGAGTGGGGAGAAGAAGAGTGGAGGGAGGTCGGAGAGGGTGTTAGCGAGGTTTTATTGGGTTGTGGGTTGTTGTGGGGTTTGTGAGAGGTGGGAGGCTTCGGCTGCGAGGGGGAGTGGGAGTCAGAGGGGGTTTGATGGGGGTGTCGGGGTGGGGCAGATGCCTTTGTTTGTTGGTGGCTTTGATGCTAGGGAGCGGTGAGTGGGATGGAGAGGAGGTGCCATTGTGGATACTTAGATTGGGGCTGAGGGTGGGGTTGAATGGGACTGGTTTGGAAGGCACCTTTGATTGGAGTGTCTTTTGTGTAATGGATTGAGGGGCTTTGACTCTGAGATTGATAGGTATTGGAAAGGTAGATGAGGATGGCCTGAGGAGAGCATTCTCGATTTTCAGACATGCACGCTTTTGTCTGTTGTCTACCATCGCGAACAAATACATTCTATGCCACGCTCAAGGATATGGATACAGGGCCGCGAGTATCTAGGATTTGATTTATAGCTGTACAAGCGCACGTTTTCTCGATCGGGCCCAGGTGTGCTGTGGTGACCTTGGCTCTCCTCAGGCTTCCTTGTGGGATTGTTCGAGCTTGACGGTCATCTCAATTGGCGGAAGAGTTTTGGTGCGGCGCATTGGGTTGCGCAGTGGGAAAGGTGGAAGACTGGATTAGGATTGATAGTTAGCGAATTGTGCATAGCTTATATGGTGCTTTTTGTTGGAAGGTATTCTGTCACTGCTGCTGGTTGGGATTCCAATAGTAACGGAACCCTTTGGAGGGATTTGCAGTTTCAGGGGACAGAGCGGACTCACACTCCTCCACGCAATCTTCCTTGGGTCCCTTGTGGTCTGGGTTCTGGTGCTGCCTCGTGACGCGGTCGGCGCACTCGTCGTAGTGGTGCTTCAGGGACGCGCATTGAGCTGATTTGGAGCATTCTGTAATCGTTGCGTGTCAGAAAATTGTGCCATTGGACGTCATGGAGCTGGAATATGCCCGTTTGGAGAGATGCAGCATCAATTGGTGCGAGGGTAGTGCTGTCGAGCTTGCCGCTGGGGGAAAACTATTGTAGGTAGAAGGAATTCTGCAAGGACGTGGTAGATGGTAGCAGTTTGGATAGCTTCTTGCACATTTCACCATGCAGGAGGTCAGGAAAGCCAATGGCGTACCTTCTTGCAGCTTTGGGAATGGATCCTCAGGCTCTTCCTCTTCTTCTTCTTCTTCCTCTTCCTCTCCTCCCTCGTCGTCACCTCCCTCATCACTACCCTCTCCACCATCCGCATCACCATCCTCTTCCCCTCCTTTTGCTTCCGACTCTTCTTTATCGTCGTCACCTCCCTCGTCTGGTTCCTCCTCTTGTGGGGGCGTCTCGGCGTGTATTTCCGTGAAGGACAGCGAGGCGTAGATATCTGATAATATGTCGGAGAGAGCCATTGCGGTGGTAGGGGCGAGCGGACTATCACCGCTACAGCCGAAAAGGATTTGGAGGTTGGGGAAGGAGAGGAATTGAGGTATTAGGGTTTACGGGAGGGTAGAATTGGAGTGATATGATTGGCTGAAACGTTGGAAGGAGGACTTTGATGATTTCCCATGGATGCGAAGCATTATCCATTATCGGCATTACAGATGGCGATACAATATGTTGTATCTCATAGATGATAAGTATTTCGTGCCATTGTATCTAGGGTGGGGCAGCTTCCATTGCATTTCTTTGAATGCTTTCCAAACAGATTGAGTGCGCTAAAGCTTTAGAATACGTACCTAACCAACAACATCTTACCAAGGACACAACTCTGCATTACCCTCTCAGCTATAAGAAGCATTTAGGCCCTTCATTCTTTGGCTTCCAGTAGAGTCCATAGCGAAGTCTCGCAAAACTCCAGTAGGCTGAGCTTCCATGTCGACTTCCACATGTTAGCGTATCAACAGCTCTGGCTAAATCCATCCCTAAATGCCTCTCTGTCGTTCTCTTTGGACCAATCATTGGCCCTGTTGGGACACATGGGTGTTTCATGTTGACTGCTGGCCAAAAGCCTTGTGCAACAGAGTTAATATTCTAGACTAGCTATGATCTTGAGCACCGTATGATAACAGCATTGTCATTAGATCAAACTATCACGCATTTGTTGAATAGCATACAAAACGATGGGTAAAATATGAACTAGTGCAGCCACGGGTTCACAAAGAGTGTGACTATGCCTCAAGATATCCCATCATTGAATCAAGAGATTCGATTAATAGAGCGTAGAAAAAGCATACACAAGCTCTGTAGATAGACATTTTGAGCAACAAGACGCTCGATGAGTTACGACGGACAAGACCACAGAATCCCTAAAGGATCAGCTCCAGTAGATTGCATACATGGATGGGAAGACATGTCAAGAATGGGAACGCGCTAGGCGCGCGGTTCGTAATTCGTGTCTCCAGCGTAGCCAAGCGTTTCTTCCATGTTCATCACCAACAATACTTCGTATTTTCGATTATATAAGACCTGCAAGTTTCATACCATCAACTGTTCGGCCTGGACTCCTGCATTCAGTCTCTCACCACGTTAATCATGGCTCCCTCAAATTACCCGTTCTACCAGAAGGATGAGAAAGTCCTCTGCTTTCACCATGAATTCCTCTACGAAGCAAAAGTGATAGACTACAAACACGTGGACGAAAATGACAAGAAGAGCCCGTACCAGTACCGGGTACATTACAAGGGGTGGAAGAACACGTGAGTGAATTGTTTTTTGTACGGGGTAATCACTGTATCCTCTGTCGTTTTACACCTGCCAATGCCACCCAACACCCAATGTGGGTGGAATGATAGTGCTTCTTCGAATATTCCTTCCCACGATTTTAGTCTCCCTCCGACCTCCTTCGTCTAGAGATGCCGTACCCTAATCCCTCCTAAAAGTCCTACCCGCCAGAGCAATCGTTAGTCCCGTATAGAGCGTTTTCCCCTCTTACATGCTGGATCACGTCTCAATACCCACTCCAAAGCATCCTTCTATACACTTGCAAGCTGATCGCTCGCATTGCGTTCCGGCTGGTCATGTTTGAAATTTCATACATACGCTACCATCGTCCGACTCCTCTTGCTGGTTGTGCCTTAATCCCTCGCACATCAATTCTTGTCGTCATCGCTGCTCAGACCACATATTTACTCAAATACCGTTGTCATCCTTGCTAGCTGCTCTTCGTTTCTGCACTTATCACCATTTTCATGTTGTCGCCCGAGATGTTCCACTAGTATTCGCCACAAGTCTACGATACAAAACTATTCTCATTTATCAATAAGAAAGCATGCTCAGCACACATTGCTGATGCATCTGGAGACTGGCAGCTGGGACGATTGGGTGACTCAAGAGCGCATTCGAAAGTTCACCGAAGAGAACAAGGAGCTTGCTGCAAATCTCAAAGCAGAGATGGAGAAGCTACACAACCCACCAAAACTGAAGGCTGCCCTTGCCAAGAAGAAGGCCGCCGGCTCTGATCTAAGCTCGACTCGTGGGAGCGAAGAGCGGCTGACTCCAGTGACGGGCCGCGGCCAGAAGCGTGGAAGGGACTATGAGATTGAAAAGGTTCGTGCGCGTTCAGTGTCTACATTTTGCTTCTATTTCGAGATTCCCCAGTCCCCGCCCTCAGAAAGCGAGAGCGAAAGTCAAATTGAAAGCACGCCTACAAGCATTGGTGCATTGTCTAGAAACCGCCAAGTCGTATCCTTCTCTCATGCAATCTACTCGTCCGAACAATCAAAACAACAACCCCCAATCAAGCGTCTCTGGAGCATAGGTTCCTTGCTCATGGAGTTCCTTGCTACGCCGCGCAGACTTATGAGATCCCTGAGCGAGTAGCATGTTTGAGGTTATGATAGCACAGAGAGGAATCAGACGGTAACGAAGAAGTTCAACACACTGGAAATCATGCGCGATACCTTCAGGGCAATTCTTTTCCTTCTTCGCTACAAGCTCCACGAATCGTGCGCCTGTAGTTCAGTAGCATTTTATGGCCAGACTGAAGGCCGCGCCATTTCCTTTGAATATCAGGACCAGAGCGAAGCACTGTCCGATATCGGACCCATTAGGGTTACAATTACATTAGGATTTTGCAAAAACTGTAAATGCGAAGCATCTGCATTTATATTGTTTGCAAGTTGGAGTTAAAAACATGATCAAGTTTACTGACAATGGACCTGTGCTTGAGTAGGAAGAATCCTTTCACCAGCGTCCAGCTATATATATCCCGGTCCCCGACCGCCTAAAAGCACTACTTGTCGATGACTGGGAATATGTCACGAAGAGCCTCTCACTGATACCCCTGCCAGCCGAGCATTCAGTCAACAAAATAATAGACGCCTACTTCGAGGAGGAGAAGAGCAAACGTCGTCTCGGATCTGCAGAGGCGTCGATACTGGAGGAAGTAATATCTGGAACTAAAGAGTACTTCGAAAAGTCTCTAGGCAAGATACTTCTTTATCGCTTCGAGCGCCAGCAGTATTTCGAGGCTCGTCGGAACCTAGACGCCGGACGAGGCGTATGGGAAAACAAGGCTATAGGTGATGTGTATGGTGCAGAACATTTGGCTCGTCTCTTTGGTACGTGTAGTTCTTGATTGGGCTCTAGCCACCAATGAGTTCAGCTAATGCAGTAATCCTATAGTATCTCTTCCTGAGCTTATAGCTCAAACCAACATGGATGAACAATCGGTGAAGAAGCTCCGGGATGAGATCACAAAGATGACCTCGTGGTTGGGCAAGAACTCTAAACGCTTCTTCACTGCTGAATATGAGGCAGCGACTCCCGAGTATATTGAGAAGGCTCGTGGCGATTAGGATGGTGCCTTTGACGATGTTGGGCGGACGCTGCTACTCTTCAATATATATTATTCAGGTTATGCAGCTCTATCATAAAAGCCACTAGCCCCAATACATTTCATCTCAATACCAGCTCTCATTACTTGACCCTCAAGCTCGAACGACTTTTTTCATTACGATCTGTTCCACGATTAAAAGCTACGAGGTGCCTAGCAGTCGAGAAGTCAAGCCGATGTCTACAGTGTAGAGAAAGAAATGCTGACCGAAAATGACGCGTCAGAACATAGAATAGTATCGTCATGGATAAAAAATCCTAAAGAAATGGCGATGATGAGAGTATCGAACTCTACACAAGTCAGCATGTTAGTGGAGACGAGATTATGATGACGAAAAGGACGATATCATCCAGCGAATAGCGATCCCATGCACCAATACATTCCTCCAGTTATGATACAAATAGTAGCTCCTCAGCGCTCAAATCTTCTCCCCAACCAGCTCTAAACAGGGCATTTGAAGATAGGGGTTTTCAAAGACACGGGTAAGGGGTGGATCGTGGAACAGATGAATGAAAGATTACATTACCTCAGGCAGGATTGCCTCCACGATGTCGAAACAAGGTACACGTGGCCTAGCTTTACCTCTCTTGTTCTTTAAGTTCGCAAAGTGGATACTGTACTGTTCCTAAAGGTTAGATTCATGTCTTATGAGTTTATCTTCTTTTGACTATTTCTATAACCCAGTCTCGATACATATTACAACATATGCGCTCAAATACTCCTCCCCATACCCATCCTCATCACATACGACAACCAACATAGATCTCCAAGCTAGTGCACAATACAACATACTGGTATCTTACGCGGAGAGTGCGACAGTAGGACAGTGAGAAGTCCTATGCAAGCGACGTGGTTGCATCGTCATTGCACACTAAAGGCTCATTACCATACTAGGGCTTGTATTCGGTGACTGCCGTCAGCTGTCATGGCTATGTTTCGACGTGATGAAGATGCTGTAGATTGCTTAGAGTATTGAGGAAGGGTTGCAGGCGGAGATTCGTTGGTGATTGTGGAGCGAAACCGTCGTCATCTGTGCATTTGTTTTATGGAACGCCATTTAGCAAAGCCCCTTTCGACGACAATTCCAGAATGACCAAAGTGAATGTCATTGCCATGAGCAAACATCAATGCTAGCAGAATCTACAGATACAAGAGACATCGTGATAGTAAATATGTACAGACCATTTCCATGACTCTCGATCCAGCGATCCCTGCATCAGCCTATTCCCCCTTCAATTTCTCCTGCACGACGCCAAAAGCCACGTCCAACATGTCCAGCTCCTCCTTCATATGGGTCCCCTTCAACCCTGTTGCCACGCTTGCGCTGGGGTTCCTTCCGGCGTACATGACGTGTTTCCGATCATGGTGCGCAGTCTCGTTCAACAAGGTCTCAATTCTCGGCTGCGTGAAGCTCCACGCACCTGCATTTAAGGGCTCTTCCTGCGCCCAAACGATGGTTTTGGCATTGGGATACTGATCGAGGTTTTCCCGGAGTTGTGCCCATGGGAACGGGTTCAACTGTTCGATACGGGTGATGGCGGTTTTGTTGTGCTTGTGCTGAGCACGGTGTTTGTGCAGCGCGACGTAGACCTGGCCTGTGCAGAGGATCACGCGATCAATTTCTTCCGGAGGCGCGATTTCGTTGGTCTCGTGAGCCGGGTCCGGGATAATCCATTGAAAATGTGATTCGCCGGTAAAGTGTTCGATGGGAGAGCGGGCTAAGGGGTGACGTAGAAGGGACTTGGAAAAGAACAGAATCAAAGCTGTCAGATTGGATTAGTCTCGGGATGCAATGGAGGATTGTTGCGCGAACGTACGCTTTCTGAACTGACGGTTCATCTGCCTCCGGAGAATGTGGAATAGATTTGATGGAGTAGTCATGTAAGCGATCTGCATGTTGCAATCCTGATGTTGGCGATCAAGCTTCTCTGGTTCCGGGAATATTCTAGGGTCTTCGTTGCAGAGCTGTAGGTATCGCTCCATTCTACCGGACGAATGCTCTGGGCCTTGGCCATCATAACCGTGGGGTAGCGACATGACAAGACCAGAGCGTTGCATCCATTTCACTTCTCCCGAAGCGACGAATTGATCGATAATACATTGGCAATTGTTTGCGAAATCACCAAATTGTGCTTCCCAAATGACTAGGGCGTTGGGTGACGAGAGGGAATAGCCATACTCGAAGCCAAGCCTAGGAGTTGCGTTAGTTGAGGAAGCAACCGAAAGCATTTCCTCATGAACTTACACTCCGAATTCGCTGAGTGACGAATTAGATATGATGAAGCTACCTTGCTTCTCACTGATGTGCTGCAGAGGAGTGTATGTTGCCTCGCTTTCCTGATCGTGTAGCACTGCGTGACGTTGGGAAAATGTACCGCGCTCTACATCTTGACCAGAAACCCTGACGTGATGACCCTCATCGCACAATGTACCAAATGCGAGAGCTTCCGCGGTGGACCAATCGATCGCTTTGCCCTCATCGACGGTCTTCTTCCTGCCGGCTAAAATACGTTTCAAGTTCCTATGGACATTGAATCCGTCCGGTGCGCCGCTAATCTTGTCACCAATATGCTTCAGTTTTTCCGCCGGAACACCAGTCGGTAAGTGAGGCAGTATTTCCGTTGCAAGCTCTTTAGGCGATTTGAAACCGTTCCAGGCTGACGTTAGCCACTCTTTGGAAGTTGGTTGATAGTCTTTGCTGGCTTCGAAGCTATTCGAGAGCATTCCCCATACCCATTTCTTGTGCTCCTCGATATCGTCTTTAGTGAAAGACTTTTCCTTGAGAAGTTTCTCTTCGTACTTGTCCACTGCAGGCTCTTGCTCGCTGATCTTCTTATACATGAGCGGTTGGGTGAAGAATGGTTGATCGGTCTCGTTATGGCCCTGTTTCCTGTAGCATACGATATCAACGACAACATCTTTCTTAAATTCAGCCCGCCAATCCGCAGCCATTTGGCAAATGAAATTGACGGCTTCCACGTCGTCGCCATTGACATGGAACACAGGGGCATCAATTGACTTGGCAACATCGGAGCAGTAGGGTGTTGAACGGGCGAAGCGAGGATCCGTCGTAAACCCGATCTGATTATTGACGATTACATGGATCGTTCCTCCAGTGGAATATGCTGGTAGAGCATGGAAACCCATGGTCTCGTAGACGATCCCCTGAGCAGCAAAAGCAGCATCACCGTGGAGCAGGATGCCCATTGCCGAGGTAAAATTCTTCTCATCATTGTTGTAGTGCTGAATAGCTCTGGTCTTACCCAGAACCACGGGATCTTCGGCTTCAAGATGAGAAGGATTTGCCACCAATGAAAGCTGCACACGCTTGCCAGAAGGAGTGGGTCGCTCGAAGTTCATGCCCAGATGATATTTGACATCCCCAGAGCCTTCATCACTAGGCTCTGCGCTACCGCCGAATTCGCTGAAAATTGACTCGTTCGGCTTCCTGACCACGTTACTTAAAACGTTCAGCCTTCCACGATGAGGCATGCCTATTATGATGTCCTTGACGCCAAAGTCAACACTGCGATCGATCATAGCCTTCATCCCCGGTATGAGCGTTTCTCCACCTTCCAATCCGAAACGTTTGTCATTAGGATATTTGGTAGCAAGGAAATTTTCGAAGCTTGAGCTCCAGATTAAGCGATCCAGGATCCTCCGCTTGTCATCAACGGAGTATTTGTATGGGTTGGGAATCTCAACGCGGTTCCTTATCCAGTCACATTGCTCCCTATCTGGTATGTGGATAAACTCTACGCCGTATGCACCACAGTAGAGCCTCTCACAGGTAGCGACAATTTCGCGCAGCGTCATCTTCTCCCTGCCGTCCTTTTTGAATCGGGGTAGGATACCAGGGCCCAGCGTGTATTCCGTATCGAGATCCTTTTCGGTGAATTGATAGTGGTCAAGCTCCAACTCCTTCGGCTTATGGTAGCCAAAAGCTTCCGCTTCTCCACGAATGCCCAGTGGGTCGGTCTTCGCCTTGTGATGTCCACGAGCTTGATATGCACGCACCAATAGCTGCACTTTGAGATGGCTTGTTACGTCTGGCCCTACCGCGGTTGCCAGCCCAGCTCCTGGCATTGCCTGTGGGACGACACTTTCCGGCATCGATACAAGGTTTGGAGGAGGCTGAAATGCTTGAGACATAGGCATGCTGCCATCTTCCATGTTCCGAAAATAAACCTGCCACGAATAGTGTACGCTAGGCGGGTCTCGTTTCCATTGCATGTACATTTCATCGATATAGTTGGCAGTATTGCCCTGGAGGAAAGAGTCGCTGGGATCCTGAAATAAAGTTTATAAGCTTTCAGTAATTCCGAAAGCACTGGGCGGGAGATCTATGTACCACTCCTTTGCTGGTCTCCGCGGCAGCCACAGCATAATGCCGCTGTATTGGTAGCGGAGGACTCAATCTCCTGGCTATAGGTACTGACGCGACTCTCGAAGAAACACCGCCATATGTCGTCCTCGTGCGGGAGCAGATACCTCTTGAGAGGCACCTGCCCGACTTGTGAAAAGAAGCGTGGAGCATTGTAAGACTATAAGCCTTGATCCTAGCGAAGAGGCATTCGTTTGGGATGTAAAGAGGTCGAGCTTCGAGAGGATGGCCTCATCCCACTGTTATCAAGTAGCATGTCAACGTAGTCATGTGCATGGCTGCCAACGAACCATCGGCGGCGGCAAGTCTTCGTCCAATTCCGCTTTGCCCGTAAAAAGCGCGCCAAGGTTCCTCGGGAAAACCTTCCGTTTTCAGATGCTTCTATTCGCAGCCTAAAATGAATCTTAGACCATCTCTTGGTAATTGGCGAATATGAGATGGAGGTGAGGTATCGACTGACATGATACCACCGAGAGGCTCTGCTGCCTACAAGAAGCAAGATGGCACCCTCATCCTCTCCAAGGACAGCCAGTCGGTGTCGTGGACACCGCTGGCTCCTCCGGGTTCGAAGCCCACCCTGACACTGCCTGTTGAGAGCATCACGAGTAAGTCTGGGCTTCATGTTATTGACATTTAGAATTCACATGCAGAACGTAGATCTCCAGCAGACGCCCGAGAAAAACCCAAAGGTAATGCTCAAGATCTTTGGACAGGCGCCAGGCACTTCCGAATCCGAAGCCCATGTGTTTTCCTTCACATCAACTACTGCAGCAAGGGCTGAGGCAAATGCAATCAAAGACGCTCTCCAAGACGCAATACAAGTCGCAAAATCTAGAGATACGCCGCCAGCTGCGCAAGGGGGGGAAGCTTCGTCTGCAGCTATGGCGATGGCTGGTGCGATTACCTCTACGACAGGCTCAGGAAGCGCAACAAAATCTTGGTATGATGATGACAACCTCAAGAAAGATGTGTCTCTCCAGTTGTCATTACTCCAAGCCAATCCCTCTCTTAAGAAAACTTTTGCAGAATCTCAGAAGACCAAGCCTGATTCCATCACGAAATCACAATTTTCAGCGCAGTTCTGGTCCAC
>JAABUX010001796.1_pt1 | contig 31562 bp, 24 predicted proteins | sample 5561851 | NCBI WGS metagenome assembly JAABUX01 (sample SAMN10711883, study PRJNA513361) | rock metagenome | isolation source: Antarctica rocks | place: Antarctica: Victoria Land, Richard Nunatak red sandstone | collected 2016-01-03
CATTAACCTCTGTGTTTCTTTAGGATTCTCTTCAATATGATTCAGTATATCGCTCATGTTTTTGTGTAAAAAAAGATAGCTGATATCTTTTTACCACAGAACGTTACTATTTTGGAGATGTCTATTAGTTATCCATAAAATTATTTATGCCTGTTGGGCAGAATAAAATGTGGGTTTGCGGCCTCTGACTGCTTGGTTATACAGTCTTGGTCAAAAAATCATCGACCCCAAGATTGGCCCACTGCAAGGGGTAGATTAGCTCTTACCAAGCTGAGCGATCGCTACCATTCGTAAGCTATCTGGAGCAGCTACAGTGAGGCCGCGACGTACAGGCTTGACTGAACGATTATCCATCAGCTCCAGTTGAAAATGTTTCATAATTGTAGCTATAACCAACTTCATTTCAACCTGGGCAAATGCCATGCCGATGCAACGGCGGTTGCCACCCCCAAATGGTAGATACTCGTATTGCGAAAATTGCCGCCCAAGAAAGCGTTCGGGTTTAAATTTTTCAGGCTCTGGATATAAATCCTCTCGTCGATGAGTTAAATAAATCGATGGGATCAGCACCGTACCAGCTTCAAAGTTGTAACCCATGATCTCTAATGGGGATTTGAGAAGTCGAATCACATTTACAGCAATTGGATAAATCCGCAGTGTCTCCGAGCATACTGCATTGAGGTAGGGAAGTCGAGAGATTGACGAAAGCTCAAGGTTATGGCTGAGCGGATCAAGCTCACAAGTTAGCTTGTCATGTACCTCTGGTAAATGGTGAATCCAATATAAAGCCCAAGTCAAAGCTGAAGCTGTGGTTTCATGTCCAGCTACCAGGAGTGTCATCAATTCGTCGTGTAATTCTTGCTCTGTCATTGGTTGCCCGGCTTCATCACGGGCTGCCATTAGCAAGCTCAGAATGTCAGTGCCAGACAGTGTACCTTGCTGGCGGCGCTCTCGAATTTCGTCGTAAATGAGTGTGTCAATCTGTTGCTTTTGGCGCACCAAACGTCCCCATAAACTCCAAGAGCCTAGATCTTTCTGCAACGACGGGAAAAAAATGAAGATGGCACTCAGGGGAGTGCTCATTGCGTTCAGCATGGAACTAAGCAGTTGTCTGAGTTGCTCGTAACGCTGTCCCTGATGCAAACCAAATACAGCTTTTAAAATTACCCGCAGAGTAATCTCTTGCATGTATGAACGGACTCTAAAAGGTTCGCCAATCTTCCACTGCGCCGTCACCTGCTCGGTAATTTCACAGATGAGCTGGCTGTACGCACGCATGCGATCGCCATGAAAAGGAGGTGTCAACAACTGTCGCTGGCGCTGATGGCGCTGCCCGCCAAGTAACAGCAGTGAGTTCTCCCCTAATAAAAACTGTAAAACCCCTCCTCCTTGCCCAGTTTTAAATGTTTCTGGCCCAGCAGTAAAGATTTGCTGGAGCGCTTTTGGATTGCTGAAGTACACAGCACCTGGAGATTTTTTTCCACCTACCCTAAAAGTTTCCCCATAACGCTGAGCATTGGTTTCCAGATATTCTAACGGGCGGAACATAAACTGAAGCGTCCGGAGCATTCGTGGAGTCCGAGGACCATCAAGTAGTTTCATCAGAGCAATTCCAAAAGCACTTCTTATATTATTGCCACTGTTGCACCAATGTCGATTGCCCTGTATGGAAGTGAGTTCTACTCTCATCCCCCTAAAATCTGTTCAGCCGTCAGTTTTAGTTCTGGAAAGGTGGCAGAGGCAATGAGAGCGCTGCTGCTAAATTCCTGTTTCTGGTAGACTAAACCCAGCCAACCGATGAACCGTTACTCGCTTATCCTGCTTCGATTCAGGGTCTACTACCCAGTCTTCAGGAATCCCAAGCGTCTGGTACTCGCGGCTATTGCTGGAAAGCGCATGACTAGCAGCCAATCCCTGCGATCGCTGTTAGTGCAGATGAGTTATGTGGCAACTTGGGTGGCAGGAATCTTCTTCTCATGTGTCATTGCTTTTGAGAGTTTGCGACTGGGAGACATCGTTAGATTTTGAGATTAAATTAAAAATAATCCCCAACAAATGCTGGGGATTTATGCTGAAATAGCGACTTTCCTTGAGAGGGAGACCTGTTGTCAAGCTACGGAAACAACTGCCTTCAATGCAAAAATATTCTCCACAACATCTGCTACCGCTTTATCTGGTGTGGAGGCACCAGAGGTAATACCTACCGTGATCGCTCCATCCGGCAACCAATTCTCAGTCACCTCCAAATCCCGATCCAGCGGCTTGTGCTGAATGCGATTAAGAGGGCCAATTCGCTCGGCGCTGTCGATGTGATAAGAAGGAATGCCCCGCTCAATAGCAATCTCTTGCAGATGAGTGGTATTGGAAGAATTGAAGCCACCAATCACAACCATGAGGTCCAGCTTTTCATCCACCAGGTGCAACATCGCATCCTGCCGCTCTTGGGTGGCGTCGCAGATGGTGTTGAAGCTCAAGAAATGCTGATTCAACTGGGCTGGGCCATACTTCTTCATCATTGTGCGCTCAAACAGCTTGCCAATTTGCTCTGTCTCCCCCTTGAGCATCGTCGTTTGGTTGGCAACGCCAATCCGCTCTAAATCCCGATCAGGGTCGAACCCAGCTGAGCAAGCGCGACAGAATTTCGCCCTGAACTCCTCGCTGCTGCCCCCATTCAAAATGTAGTTGCTGACATACTCAGCTTCTGCCAGATTCAGCACCACCAGATACTTACCGGCAAACGAACTCGTAGCAATTGTTTCTTCGTGTTTGTACTTGCCGTGGATAATTGAGGTGTAATCACCCTTCTTGTGCTTCTCCACCGTATTCCAGACCTTGGAAACCCAAGGGCAGGTCGTATCTACTATCGTGCAACCCAAGGCATTGAGTAGTTGCATTTCCTGAACGCTGGCACCAAATGCCGGTAGGATGACCACATCCCCAGCCGCAACGACAGAGAAGTCTTTGTGATCTTCCCTGACTTCGATAAACTCCACCTGCATATCCCGCAAACGTTGATTCACTGAAGGATTGTGAATAATTTCGTTGGTAATCCAGATTCGCTCGCTGGGGAAGTGCTGGCGGGTTTCATAAGCCATCGCTACGGCTCGCTCGACACCCCAACAAAAGCCAAACGCCTCGGCTAGGCGGATGGTGACGTCACCCCCTTGCAGCGTGTAGTTGTTGTCCCGGATTTGCTGAACCAGATTGCTCTGATACTCTGAGTGCAAAACACTGGCGACTTCTGCTTCGTGTCCAAACCCCTTGCGATGGTAGTTCTCAGAATGCTGGAGTGACCGTTTGAAGGCTTTCGTATCCATGCAGTCTTTCCTCTGCGTTCTTTGCGTCTGTTGTGGTTGATCATAAGACGTATTGCCAATTCATCTACCGCAACTCACCAGAGGCCCCAGCAATATTGAACCCGGAAGCAAAATCCTCTCCGTAACCTTCTTCACCATGTTGGTTGATATCGACACCTTGGATTTCTATATCCGGCTTGACCCGCAGCCCGACTGTGGCATCTAGGATCTTAAGAATGATAAAAGTGCCAACCCCAGCTAGAACATAGGTGATAGCAACCGCTTCTAGTTGAACTAATACTTGGGATGGGTTGCCATAAATCAGACCATCAGCACCCCCTGAGTTAACTGCTTTGGTGGCGAAAACCCCCGTCAGAAGTGCTCCTAGGGTGCCACCTACTCCATGCACACCGTAGGTATCTAAGGAGTCATCAAATTGTAGCTTAACCTTAATGCTGATCGCAAAAAAGCAGCAAAAGGACACTATTCCACCAATTAGTAATGCTCCTATCGGAGTGACAAATCCTGCTGCTGGTGTCACGCCTACCAAGCCTGCAACTGCTCCAGTGGCAATTCCTACAGCTGTCGGTTTACCCCGCAAACCCCATTCCAGAATCATCCAGGCTAAGGCTGCCCCGGCAGTGGCAGTATTTGTGGCAACAAACGCCACGGTTGCTAGAGAGCCAGAGGCTAAGGCACTACCGGCGTTGAAACCAAACCATCCAAACCAAAGTAAGCCAGCGCCGAGTAGAATGAATGGGACATTGTGAGGCGGAGCTGGCTGGTCTGGATAGGTCTGCCTCGGACCAATCACCCACGCTGCTACAAGTGCGGAAACTCCAGAACTAATATGCACTACAGTGCCGCCAGCAAAATCTAGTGCCCCCAGACCACCAGATAGGCCGAGGAATCCACCCTTTGCCCATACCATATGAGCGAGCGGGGAATAAATTACTGTTGACCAAATCAGCACAAATAAGAAATAGGCTCGGAAGCTGACCCGCTCCACAATCGCTCCAGAAATTAGCGCTGGAGTAATGATGGCAAACATGGCTTGATAGATCATGAATGCCTGGTTGGGAATTGTCGGAGCATAGGAAACTAGATCGCTATATTTTGGATCCGCCGCCTTCAGTGCATTCTCATAAGCCATGTGGGGTAGATAGGGTGTTGTATCTATACCGACACCGTTGAGAAATACCCACTTCAGTCCCCCGATGAAAGAGTTACCTGGTGAAAATGCGAGGCTATAGCCCCAAAGCACCCAAGTTACTCCTACTAATGCCATGAGCACAAAGCTCATCATCATTGTGTTGAGGACGTTGCGCGATCGCACAAATCCTCCATAGAAAAAAGCCAGCCCCGGCGTCATTAGCAGAACCAATGCGGAACAAATCAGCATATATCCTGTATCCGCTGCTGTTTGAGCATTGGCGATCGCGGCTTCCGCAGATGATGGTTCCGCAAGTGCATAGCCCATCATAGGACCAATAAGCAGCCCTAGTGCGATCGCGCCTGCAATTATAACCTTTTTTAACACTTGTCTTTGACCTTCGAGCTCAAGCAATTTGAATGTAGTGAATTTCTATTGCATCAATTAGCAAAATAAATTTCTGTATCATAAATTACAGTTTCTCCAGGAAGAGCTTAGACACAAGCTGCAAAGGGAACATTTCACATCAGGGGTATTACTGAGACGGTACACACCACAGCCGGTTCTTCCTCAAAACTCTAAAAACTTTGGTATTGCTTATATCCCAGTTGGTCTAGCTTGGCTTGCTTTTCGAGCACTGATTGGGCTAATGTTTGTCGGTACTGTTGCACTCTCTCGATTAATTCTGGTTGTTGGGTTGCTAGGATTTGTACTGCTAGGAGCCCAGCGTTTTTGGCGTTGCCGATCGCTACGGTTGCAACTGGAATACCAGCTGGCATCTGTACGATGGAATAGAGGGAATCGACTCCTTGCAAGTGACGGCTGGGTACTGGGACGCCAATGACGGGGAGTGGGGTCAGAGATGCCACCATACCGGGTAGATGGGCGGCTCCTCCAGCACCAGCGATGATGACCTTGAGACCTCGCTGGTGGGCGGACTTAGCATATTCCACCATCCGCTCTGGGGTGCGGTGGGCAGAAATGATCGCTACCTCACAAGGAACACCGAATTCTTCACAAACTGCGATCGCCTCCTGCATCGTGGGCAAATCAGAATCGCTGCCCATGATGATGCCGATTAGTGTTTGACTCATATTTAGGTATCATGAATTTGATCATGGAAGCAACAACGCCAGCATTCGCTCAACCAAATTTTAACTGCACCAACCTGGATATTATCAACGCTCGACTACCGGGTTATGTAGGCTTGCAGCAAATCTGGATCGATTCACTGGGCAAGATTTCAGAAATTCTGCCAATGGGTGCATTCCAACGTGTCGCATCGTCGGATTTGCAAGTCTTGGATGTAGCAGGGGATTGGGTTTCATTGGGTGGCGTCGATTTGCAGATTAATGGGGCGCTGGGCTTGGCATTTACGGATTTAGAGCCGCACCATGTCCCGTTTCTACAGGAAATCTGTCAATTCCTATGGGAGCAGGGGGTAGATGCGTTTTTACCGACGCTTGTCACGACGTCAGTGGAGAATATTCAGCGATCGCTGTCCATCATTGCTGATTTTATTCAACGTCAAGAGTCTGTTGCGCCTTTTTCTGCCCAAATTCTGGGAGTGCATTTGGAAGGACCATTCCTGAATCCGGAGAAACGCGGGGCGCACCCAGCTGAGTATTTATTACCGCTGACGATTGAGCAGGTGAAGCGGGTACTGGGCGATTACTCCCAAGTTGTGAAGGTGATCACTCTGGCAACTGAGTTAGATCCTGTTGGGGAAGTGATTCCTTATTTGAAGGCGCTCGGTATCACTGTTAGTCTCGGTCACTCTCAGGCAACAGCTGCCCAGGCGGAAATGGCGTTTGGGCTCGGTGCCTCGATGGTGACTCATGCTTTTAATACGATGCCGGGACTTCATCATAGGGAACCAGGTTTGTTGGGAGCGGCTCTTGTCCATCCAACTGTTCGGTGTGGTTTGATTGCTGATGGTCAGCATATCTGTCCTACTATGATTCAGCTGCTGCTACGTGCTAGCTGTTGTGAGAAAGGTGTTTTTCTGGTCAGCGATGCTCTAGCACCGCTAGGACTAGCGGATGGGGTTTATCCTTGGGATAGTCGCCATGTTGATGTTAAAAACGGCACGGCGCGATTGCTGGATGGTACTTTGGCTGGGACGACTCTGCCTTTGTTGGTGGGTGTGCAAAATTTGGTGCGCTGGGGGATTTGTGATGTGGAATGTGCAATCGCTGTTGCAACTGTTTCTCCCCGAGGTGCGATCGGTCTTACAGGGATGCTCGGTAAGCTCGGTGTTCAGCTGTTGCGCTGGCGTCTGGATGAATCAATGGCAGAGTTGGCTTGGCGACGATTGGATGGGATGAATGTAAACGCAGATGAACGCGGATGAACGCGGATGGGATTGTCTTGTTGGCGTGGTAAGTTTAACTGTTGGGAATTGTTTGAAAATGTCTGGTTTATGAATGTAGTAGATGATAAGGTTGTTGTTAGGGAGTATTTCAATTCTACGGGGTTTGACCGCTGGCGCCGGATCTACGGGGATGGCGAGGTTAATAAGGTTCAGCTTGATATCCGCTCTGGACACCAGCAGTCTGTCGAGACTTTACTCGGCTGGCTGAGGGCTGATGGCAATTTGGCGAGTCTATCAATCTGTGATGCTGGGTGTGGTGTAGGTAGTCTTAGTATTCCTCTGGCTCAAGCTGGTGCTAAGGTGTATGCTAATGATATTTCTGAAAAAATGGTGGGAGAAGCGAAGGAGAGAGCTGAAGCAGTTTTGGGTAGTACTGCCAATCTGACTTTCACTGTACAGGATTTGGAGGCTTTGGGTGGTCGCTACCACTCTGTCGTTTGTCTGGATGTCTTAATCCACTATTCCCAAGATCAGGCAGCCCAAATGATTTCCTATCTCAGTTCTATGGCAGAGTCTCGTCTGATTCTTAGTTTTGCTCCTAAGACGTTCTCGTACAGTTTGCTGAAGAAAATTGGCAGTTTCTTTCCGGGAGCTAGTAAAGCAACTCGTGCTTATCTGCACCGCGAAGCGGATGTAGTGAAAATTTTGGAAAGCAATGGCTTTTCGGTGCAACGTCAGGCTATGACTCGTACCCGCTTTTACTTTTCCCGCATACTAGAAGCAACTCGCAACTAAGACTCTGGACTGATGACTCGAATTTTTATGGGCGTAGCAGCTATTTTAGCTGGTCTGTCTGTTGCCGCTGGTGCCTTTGCTTCCCATGCTTTGAAGGAAAAATTGAGTGAACGGGCGCTCCAAATTTTTGAGACGGCTGCCCGTTATCAGATGTACCACGCGATTGCTCTTTTGCTGGTGGCTCTGCTGTTGAGTCGCGCTGAGTTCCCCCAGCTATCCTTGGTAGCAGCTGGGTGGGCTTTTATCATTGGCATTGCCATCTTCTCTGGTAGTCTTTATGCCCTGAGCTTGACTGATATTAAGGTGATGGGAGCGATTACACCACTGGGGGGAGTGGCTTTTCTTGCCGGTTGGGGTTGTTTGGCGATCGCAGCCTTAAGCTTCAAATAAGCTTAATGTATTTACATCTTTCTTTAGGAGTGATTCCTAGATCTGTCTTTAGCTAGGTGAATCCACCCTGTTGATTTATTCATTATTGGTTATTGAGGCGAAAGTTAGTTCCCTCACTAGTTTAGTCAATTGAGCTGTCGTTAATATAATCTGAGGTGCCAATGACATTCGCTACCGATGACACTACAAAACAATCGTTCGAAGCGTTTCAGCGCTTTGATGTAGATACTCAGCTCGGCTTACTGTGGTTTGGTTACAAAGACATCAAAGATCAACTTACGCCAGCTAATCAAACTTCTGCACAAGCAACCGCTGAAGCTTTATTTAATCAAATCCAGGCAATGTCCCACGAAGAGCAGCTGCAGGCACAGCGCGATATCGCGGCAAAAGCTGCTACTGATATTAGCCACTCCTATAGCTCCTTGAGTTCTAGCGCTAAGCTGGATGTGTGGTTGCGCCTAGCACAAGGTATGGATAACGGTACCATCATTCCGGTTCCGCCTGACTATGAACTACCTGCTGAAACACAAGACTTTGTAGCTACAGTAACGAAACTGGGTTTTGAGCAGCGGATTGATTTCATGCGTAGTGTGGTAATAGAGATGGGTGCCGATTCCAAGTAAGGCACTACCCTCTAGATCTTGAAGTAGGGACAAGAGGGGCAGGTTCTTGGCAGAGGGGCTCCAGGAAAAACACAACAAGTTCCTAGGGGTAGCAAGTTTGCCCTTAGGGAGAAGGAGCAAGCTTCAATCACTTCTTTTCTCCCCTGCTCCCCCTGCACAAAAACTCCCCTTGAGCTAAATCAAACTTTTTCTTACTATAGACCTGACATTTTGTCCCTGTTTGATCGGAAATAGTTGTGGTTTGATCTAGGTATTCTTTTTCAACATCTGGTAGTGGGTGATGTTTCAGATTCTGTTATTAACGGCGTTGGAATTCAACTACACCAGTGAAAGGGAAACTTTACTTTGCCTAGATAAAAAATGACAATTCTGACAGGTGCGACGTTACCTCTAATATTAGCTGTGGCACTAGTACATCCGGCAAATGCCCTAGAGCTCAATGGCAATCTTACGGTGGAAACGAGCTTTGAGCTCAGGAATGGCAATGACTTTGTTTTGAGTCAGCCTGGCAGTTCCGAGACCCGAATTGCAACGCCGTCTAGTCCCAATGCGTTGATGATTGTCCAGGACGGTTCACGCTCCACAGAAAATCTTAATCTACCTTCATCTTCAGCTACCCCTTCATCTTCATCGGCTTCTACTTCTACATCTGGTTCTAGTTCTAGACCTTCAGCTACATCTGGTTCTAGTTCTACATCTGGTTCTAGTTCTAGACCTTCATCTTTATCTGGTTCTACCGCTACACCTTCATCTACATTTCCTTCTATAACTCCTTCTAATTCTACATCTGGTTCTACCGGTACACCTTCATCTACACCTAATTCTAAACCTTCATCTACATCTGGTTCTACACCTCTTAACTTTACACCACCTTACTCTACCCCTTACTCTACACCTGGTTCTGCACCTCCTTCTACACCTCGTTCTTCTAGAACTTACTGTACACCTTACTCTAAACATCCTGACTCTAAAACTCGTTCTACACTTTCCTCTAAAGCTTCTACCTGTACACCTTACTGTACGCCTTCTTCCTGTACATACTGTATACCTGACTCCACCCGCGACTGTAGACTTTACTCTAAACCTTACTCTACACCTAGCAGGACATTTGAACCGGCCAACAATTAAAGGTAATTAGTTTGGTTTCAAGCCTAACAGAGGCACAACCACGGTATTCAAACACCGATTGCAGGCACGAAACTGCGAAGGCGTTGATTGGGGCAAACCTTGCTTCCCAAAAAGATCACTGTTTTATGGGTGAAGGCAAAGCCCCGCATCAATAAAATTCACACATTTCTATATGGTGCGGTTTGCTAGTTCATCGGATTCATGTTAATTCAAATATAAATATATTAATTTGGCTCGATAAAAAGTCATGATAAAAGTCAGGTTTTAATTACTTTAACCTGACTTTTATCATGACCATTTTCAATTGTTAATATTTATAAATAAAGGTAAAGTGTTTAAGTAGCAGGGTAAAACTAGAATCCCAGCCCTAAAAACGTAATGATTTTAGTCAACTCGCACAACGTGAGTATTCAGTTCTGATTCGACTTTGAGTAGCAAAATCTCACAATTTACCTGATAGCGTGCCTTCTGTTCCAGAGCCTACTGAGGGTGTGTAAAACATTAGCATTTGACTTTCTAAGCATGAAACTCTAAACAAAAGAGCCTGGCTGCAACGCCAATTTCAGCACTAGAAGTTGTCAAAGTAGATAGTTGAGCTACCTATTAAAAGACTCAAAGCGATTACGTGAAGTTTGAGAGTATTTTTCCTAATTTTGGATAAATATTTGAGGAATACTTGATAAAAATTTAGCTAGTAATCTAGTCTATTAATGTTTGCCTGCTCTCAGCTTTTTTGGGCTTAAGTCACCCGCATGAGGATGTAATCCTCCTTAAATAAAACAATGATGACAAGATTTTCCATTCGTGTCCTGACAGGAGGTTTGCTGGCAATTATCATTAATTTGACCGTGGGTCACCTGTCACCCAAGTTGCTGGCTCAGGAAGCACTTTACGGTTACAGAATTATGCCTCTGGGGGCTTCTATCACTGCTGGCTATCCTGGGTAACCGTTCAGGGGGGGATCAAAAAAACGTCCAATATGAAATCACACGTAATCAGTACGAAAACCAGTCTAGATTGGATTTATACCGGATAATTGTGAGTAGTCAAAAGTGCTATACTGGTCTGCAAATTGTCTTTTAGACATTTTAGGTACGATATTTTGATGCGCATAAAACCCAAAGCTTTTGCTTAGCAAGGCTTTGACGTTTATGCGCATGATGTACCCCCCCGTGAACGGTTACTATCCTGGTGAGGGTGGGTATCGCATCAAGTTGTGGAATACGGCGCTGGAAAACAATTGGAACATTCATTTTGTCGGTTCCCTATCTAATGGTCCTGATAGCCTCGGGGATAAGAACCATGAGGGCCATATAGGTTATCGCATCGATGAGATTGCTGCACTGCTGGATGATGTGCTTGCTACTTACAATCCGCTTTCTTATTCTATTGCACATTGGGACTAATGATGTGACAGAGGATTATGACCTGAGCAATGCACCCAGCCGACTGAAATCCCTGATCGAGCAGATATTTAACGACATTCCAACAGTACAGTTACTAGTTGCCCAAATTGTGCCCTCTGCCAATCAAACATTCAATGACAAAATCCAAACATTCAATGCAGCGATTCCGGATCTCGTCAGCTTTGAGCAAGCGCAAGGCTACAATGTCAATTTGGTGGACATGAATAGTGCACTGACACAGAATGATCTCTTTGATGATATCCATCCCACGCAGTCCGGCTACGATAAGATGGCCGATGTGTGGTCCACAGCGCTCGAGCCGTTACTGCCGTTGGCATACAAGTGACCTGACTGGTTACGATTGAGGGCTCAGATGTAGTTATTGCAACTGTCTAAAATCACCTGAGAGGTTTTTTTGGGTACTGATAGCGTCAAAACTGGTTGTAAGGGCAAATTTAGCAAATACTCATAGGAGCAAATACTTTAGCATGTGCCGTTTACTTGGCTACCTCGGCCCCACGATTCCTTTGGACTCCTTGTTGTATAAACCCGAACACTCGCTCATTGTCCAGAGTTATCAACCCCAGGAGATGACCTCTGGAGTAGTTAACGCTGATGGTTTTGGCGTTGGCTGGTACCACCCGCAACGGGATACTAACCCTTTCACCTACAAAAACACAATTCCCATTTGGAATGACATCAACCTTCCTAGTTTGGGGCGTTATGTTGAGTCGGGGTGTGTAATAGCGAGTATCCGCAGCGCCACCAGTGGTCAGGGTATGGATATTAGTAACTGTCAGCCCTTTGAGTACCAGCGCCTGTTGTGCATCCACAATGGTCGGATTGAAAATTTCCGCCAGACACTGTGTCGTCCCTTGTGCGATCGCCTGGGTGATGTCGCTTACGGGTCCATTAAAGGCAGTACTGATTCAGAACACTTTTTTGCCCTGCTGATTAACGAATATCTTGCCAACCCAACTGTTAGTCTAGATCAAGCTTTGCAAACTGCGTTGCTAACATTGGATGAGCTGGCGAAATCCTATCAAGTGGTAGCCTCTGCCAACATGGTTGTGAGTGACGGGCATCGCCTCGTCGCCTCTCGCTTTGCCACCGGCACATTGGCTCCCTCTCTATACTGGCTACGGGACGATCCAGCCTTCCCAGAGGCGGTCATTGTCGCTTCCGAACCTTTGTTTGAGGGCAATTGGCACCGCTTCCCTGACAATAGCCTTCTTAGTGTGGGGAAAGACCTTGAGATCGAGATCCATCAACTTTAAAGAAACAGACTGTAAAGACCTAATTAATCGCGTCTCTACAAACACCCTCGATGAGCGGCGACAACAGCTCAAGCAGTGGTTACAAGAGTGCCGCCTCGGAACTCTCGCCTTGTTTGAGGGGGTGGATGATGCCACTTTCTGCCGCCAAGCGCATCTAGACTTCAGCCCAGCCGGGTGGCACTTGGGTCACATTGGTTATACCGAATCTCTGTGGCTGCTGGAGCGCGGCGCTCTGATGCTGCCCCTGTGGGCAGAATATCGCCAGCTGTTTGCTGCTGATGGGACGCCCAAGACACAGCGCGTCAAGTTACCCCCACTGGCAGAAGTCCGCTACTATCTGGACGCAGTCAGAGAACAAGTCCTGAATTACCTAGATAGAGTAGACCTAGATCGGCAAGAAGACCTCTGGCGCTGGCTGATTCAGCATGAAAGCCAACACAGTGAAACTATTGCTTTCGTCCTGCAATTGCAACACTGGGACGCCCAATCTGTTGTAAAAGCGCAAGGGCTTGCGCCTATACCCAAGCGGCATGACCGTGTGCCTCTAAATGAGATGATTAAAATCCCAGCTGGGTACTTTGAGCAGGGAAATGACTCGCTCGATGCCCTAGATAATGAGCGCCCAGTCCATCGGGTAACCCTTGAGACTTACTGGATTGACCGCTACCCCGTTACTTGCGGGCAGTACCGGGCGTTCATAGAGGCGGGAGGCTACCATAATCCCATCTGGTGGTCAGATGCTGGGTGGGAATGGCTTGGGAGCCAGATGCTGACACAACCGCTCTACTGGACAAACGACCCCGCTTGGGATAACCACCCCGTCTACGGTATCAACTGGTATGAAGCAGAAGCTTATGCCCAGTTTGTTGGTAAACGACTACCCACAGAAGCAGAATGGGAAAAAGCAGCCAGATGGGATGTAGCCGCAGGTCATAGCCGCATCTATCCTTGGGGGGAAAAAGAACCAGATTCCCAACTATGTAATTACGCTTATATGGGGGCGGATAGCTATCCGCCCCTACAGACAACGCCGGTAGATGCCTGCCCAACTGGGCAGAGTGCTTATGGTTGCTACGATATGCTCGGTAATGTCTGGGAGTGGACGGATTCTGTGTTCCATGGCTATGAGGGTTTTGTGAGTTACCCTTATGCCGGTTATTCCAAGGTTTATTTTGACGGGCAACACCGGGTACTAAAAGGGGGCAGTTGGGCAACTCGTCCTTGGGCTTTGCGTTGTAGCTTCCGCAACTGGTATCATCCCGGCGTGCGTCAGATTCTGGCGGGGTTTCGCTGTGCTAGTAGCGCAAATTTGTAAAGTTGTGGTGCAGTAAGTAGGGAATTTAGGGGGAATATCCAATATATAACGGGCGTCAGCCTGAAATAACTGGCCTAGGCATGATTTTGTGCGTGATGGCTTTGTGTTTTACTGGCTGACGGTTCTAGCAAGCCATTTGTGGTTGGCGATCGCGTAGTGTGTTGCTATAGGCGATCGCCATGTATGACCCAAGCAAACGGAGGTTGAATGTCAATATCTAAGACTGCAAGCGGCAAGGTTTCTGCTCAGTCAACAATCGAGAAACGCTTGCAGATAGAGCATCTACTCAGCCCAGCATTATCACCAAAACAGCTGAGTTTCGGGAGCGATGTGGTCAAGGGGTTGACTCAGACCCCCAAATCTCTTCCGGCTCGCTATTTGTACGATGACCGTGGCTCCGAGCTATTTGAGCAAATTTGTGAATTACCAGAGTATTACCTGACGCGGACAGAAACAACGATTTTGCAACAGAGCGCTGGTGCGATCGCGATTAGGACTGGCGCTTGCGAACTGGTGGAACTGGGCAGTGGCAGCTCAACCAAAACCCGCATCCTGCTAGATGCCTACAACCATCTGGGCTACCCCTTGCACTATCTGCCGATTGATGTCAGTGCAGGAATCCTGGAAAGTAGTGCTAAGCAGCTGCTGGCGGATTATCCCTCGCTCCAGGTTCACGCTCTGGTAAGTACCTATGAACTGGCACTAAAACAGCTGTTTCCCACTCAGCTGCCCAGCCGAATGATTTGTTTTATCGGTAGTACGCTAGGGAATATCACTCCCCAGGAATGCGATCAGTTCTTCACCCAAATCACAGCTGCCCTGAATTTGGGTGAGTATTTGTTGCTGGGGATAGACCTGCAAAAGCAAAAACAGGTGTTAGAAGCAGCCTATAACGACAGTCAGGGAGTCACAGCGGCCTTTAATCTGAATATGCTGCACCACCTGAACCGGAGCTTTGAGGGGAATTTTGACACCAACCAATTTGAACACTGGGCGTTTTATAACGAAACTCAGGCTCAAATTGAAATCCACTTGCGGAGTCTGCGATCGCAGACCGTGCAGTTACGCGCTCTTGACTTAACGGTTGAGTTTGAAACCGGCGAGACAATCCTGACGGAGATTTCTCGCAAGTTCGACCTCAAGGCAATGCAGGGGGAACTCCAGTCACGGGGTTTGGTGCCACTCCAAGTGTGGACTGACCCGAAACAGTGGTTTGGTTTGTTTCTGTGTCAGATGCAACCGTTAGACTAAATTACTGTTGCTGATTAGGAGCACAATCCAAGTAGGGGCGACCGGGGCGGTCGTCCTTCCTAAGGATTGATCGTAAGAAGCGCAGCACTGGTTGCAGGTAGTGAGAAGGTGTAGATGCCATTCGTTGGTGTGACGCTAGTGTTGACTTGTGCGCCTACTGGTTTGCCGTCAGTTGTACCATCAAACGTCTGTCCCCCAAGGGTAACACCGGTAGTAGCAGAGGCACTCGGAGCCGTTAGACGCACGAGAGAGCCGTTCGAGCGTGGGCTGGAAAGCTGGATTTTAGCATTACCGCTAGCATTAATGTCCTTGTTAATGGCAAGAACCCGCACCACGTTTTTACTATCCATCGTCGCCCAGACTTTAACATTGCCAGAAGTTTGTGCACTTACAGGCAGCAACTGTGAGTGGTTGCTCGCTGCCTGTGCAAACAGCAGCATCCCATAATAGAGTGGATTAACTGTTGCTGTATATACATACTGCCCACTGGAGTTCTTAACGGCGCTAAATGAAAAGGGTCCATAGTAGCCACCGGAACCACCGTGAAATTGGGCTGAGCGGACACCAACGCTAGACAGATTAAACATCACGTCTGCACCCCAGAGGGCAGATGCGAAGCTGTTACTAACGCCATTGGTGCCACCGCAGGAAACTGAATTAATCTCACTTAGCAATAGTGACTTTCCGTATTGTTGAGACTGACGGACAAAAGTTGCGATCGCTTGGGCGGTATTCAGCGAAGCTTGATCGCTAAGCAGGTTAGAGATAGTTGGGTAAGTTGAAGAACCAGGTTTAGACCAACTGCAGGCGGACAGAGGATAACGGTGATAGGTGGTTAGATTCACCATCTGAGACTGATTAGACACAAAGGTAGGAAAGTACTGCATCCAGCCATAAACTGAAGTAGTGAAAGCCACTGCTGCCAAGGGCGGCATCGTCGAGAAGGAGTTTTTCAGTGTGCCAGAGTAGTTGGAAAACTCGGACAGGTATTGATTAAAGTTATAGCTTGATGGACGAACACCGTTGTACATGTACTGGTCCGGCTCATTACCGATTTCAAGAGATAAAATCCTACCAGGAGCGAGGTTAGACAGGGCTGCTTTGGCTTCGTCAACTGCAATGGAAGGATTATTCTGCCCTAAATTGAGGCCGAGAATGAGCTGGGAACCGGTTTTAGACAGACTAGCTTCCAGACTTGAAAAGTCGATGGCGGTGATATCGTAAATAATACCTCGGGGTTTGGGCAAACCGTTTGGGTTCCACCAGGAGCTGTCGGAGCTGTTACCGCCGACCCGCAATATGGGTGCTCCATTATTAAAATTGCCAATATTGTTCAATAATTGAACAAAAACTGGATTGATGGTAGTAGATGTTTTCCCAGTGAAATTCAGAACGTCTCCGTGCTCTAAGGAGAATCCTGAAAAAGAAGAGGGAATTGTTAAGCCTGGATGAGTGAGGTCGACACTTGCAGCCACTACATCACCAGTTTGCAGTGGAGGAGGTGAATTAGATGTTTGTGACTTCAGCGGCAGCATTCCACTTATGATTACACCGCTAGCAGAAACAATGAACAGAGCAATTTTCATAGAAGGTTTTCCCCATCTAGAATCTAGTTTGTAGGTAACTGCTGGGCGGATAATATGACTTAAAAATTTAGAGTGCATAAACTTTTCAATTTCCCATTTATGGCTTCTAGTCTGTGTATAAATTAAACACTTTTACCGACTACAAACCTCAGGAAATTTACTGGAAATTATAGTGCAGTTACAAAGAAAGTTTGAATTATAAATAAATATAAAAGTTAGTAAATTTACTGAGAAATGGAATATGGAAATTTTCCTATTCCGAAGCGGTGCGCCAGTAGGGTTGAGTGTTAAAGCTAGAATCAACAGCACAAATATCTATAGCCAGCGAGTTTATTTGTGAAATAAACTCGCTGGCTGAGACTTGGAGGACAAGGAGGATTTACATGCATCTTCCTCCTGTACATTCACTAAATCCAAGCAGCGTTGAATTATCAACGCTGCTCTATTTCTCAGTGAATTCTCGCTTGGACACAGAGGAAGCGTTAAGTGATAACCGTTAGCGTCGCCAGGTTTGTATGGCTCAAAGTGCCGCTGCTGGCAGTGATAGTAATGGGATAACTTCCCAACGCTACATTGGTGTTGGCGCGAAACGTCAGTTTTGTGGGACCACCACTATCCAAGTTTGCTGTGTCAAGGGTAACTCCGCTCGGCAAGCCGCTGACGCTGAAATTGACTATGCCCGCGAAGCCGCCTTTTGGTACGATTGTGGTTTGTAAGGTAGCGTTGTGGCCTGTGCTCACCGACACGGAATTGTTGCTGACGAAATCGAAGTCGGGCGTCGCCACGCGCAACATCACCGTGTAGTCGTGGAGTACACCGTTGCTGGTAGCCGCGATCGTTAGCGGATAGTCTCCCAAGGGCGTCGTAGTGTCGGTGACGACGCTGATTACAGAGTCGCCCGCTCCCTGTAGTGTCGGCGAGCTAAAACTCGCACTCACGCTCGTTGGCAAGCCGCTAACGCTGAAATTGACCATGCCCGCGAAGCCGCCAGTTGGAGTGGATGTCACTGTGTAGGTGGTAGTGTTGCCGGGATTTACCATCTGCGAGACTGCCGTTGCAGTGACTACAAAGTCTGTAGGCGGCGTGATCGGAATCTTGAAAATTGTCACTGACTCAGCCGGAAATGTGTAGGTGAAGTTGTTGCTCACCGTGTACTGCCTGCCGTTGCTAGCATCCGGGAAGATGCCGGTAGCCATCGTATAGAGCGTGGCATCGGCGGCGATGCTTACCCCGGAGAGCGCCACTGCCGACAGTACCGGCGCGCTGGTGTTGCGGTTGATGACTTCGACGTACATATAGGAATCGTCGCGGGTGGCACTCACAAGTAAATATGGATTGCCCGAGCTGTTGAGGTTGCCGGTAGTGGATTGCTGTAACACGAACGGGCCGGTGTAGTTGTTGCGAATGTAGAGCGCATACCAGGAATAGTCGCGCTGGTTGTTGCAATCATAGTGTGCAAGGAACTGACAGACCTGGTCGAACACGAACGAGTTGTCCGCTCGTGCGCGCGGGTTGTAGAGCATAAAATGCGTCAGAGCAAGATTGTATAGCCCTGAAGCGATACCGTAAACGTCTTTGCCACTCTTGGTCTGAGTGTAGCCATTATGCTCAGTGATCGCCGTGCCGACATTGGGACGACCAAACGGGACTCTGTCCATCCGGTACAGCAGTGGCCCATCCCCGTAGTCCGCATTCGCCTGATCGCTGTTGACAATATTAATGCCAGCGTTGACATCAAAAGGCCGGAAGACATCAAACAAGTTATCGAGATTGTGGGGAGTGTTCAGCAACCCGGAATCATTTTCCGAGCCAAAGTAATTGTGGTAGTCAATGATATCGACATATGGCGCGGAGTGCGCCATGAAATAATCGAAATAATTACCGTTGGGGTAAGAGCCGAAGGCAAGCACTGGACCCATCAAAATGACGTTTTCGCGTACACCAGCCGCCACCAGCGCCGAGTGCACACTGTTAAAAATTTGGCTGTACAGTTGGGGGGTGGCGTAGCTGTCAATCGTGATGTTAGGCTCGTTGCTGATCTGCCAGTATTGTTTCTGTAGATTGTAGGGTGCGGCCATGTAGTGTTTAACCATGTACACTACATTGGTCGCCACTGTGCCGTTGCTCTGTGTGCCGTCAAGGTTGTAGTAAGAGCCTACTGACCTGCCGGTGGGCTGGTGGGAATTAACACTGCCACCGATGTAGCACCCTAGAAGCGGTTGGGCGCCATTACCCAGAACAGCCTTGACCTTTGTATCGAAGAAGTCTATGCCGATGGTAGAACGGTTGTCTGGGTAAACGCCGAGGCGAATTAGCGGCAGCTTCGCCACGCGAGCATCGGCCTGGAAATCAATCCCATTCTCGCCGTTAAGAAAGTTTTCGCCGTAGCTGTGATTTGTAATGTTGGTCCCGCCCACACCGTATGGTCTAAGGCGCACCACGTTTTGCGCGTTTACAGTGATGCTGCCGATTTCAGATGTCGGCGTAGGTGTCGGCGTTTGGGCCTTACCCAAGATTGGCATCAGGACAATGAACAACACCACGAAAGCAAACAGCACTACCAGAGCAATTCTTGCCTTGATCACGCTTATTTTTTTGTACCATGTTTGTGGGTAAAATTTTCCTTGAGCATTGTGCTCATTACGAATTTCGTGATGCATCTATGTTGTTGTCCTGCTAACGATTGCATGTACACTTCTGTGAGGGTGTAAGCAATAGAAGAAACATCTGGATCAAAGCACAACAAGTTTTGGCTAAATAGTTAAAAAAGTCTGATATTTAGGTTGAAAAAGTCAGATTTAGCTCAACAGCAACTTTCAAACATCTTTGGAACAATTACTTTTGAAAAAGCTCCGTGGGAACAGACCGTGTGGAACTTCCTCGTGAATTATGCGACTTCCAAGGCGAAAGGCAACCGCTCCCAAGCCGTTATAGAGATGGATCGAGCCGTCGCCAGTCGTGAGCAACCCGCGATCGCTTGCTAAGGATGCGATCGCAGTAGCTTAAATTAGATCAGGAAGTAGCTAAATTTTGTAGGTTTATATTAAATTTTATTTTAAAATACATATTCTTGTTACTTTAAGGACAAATAAAAACGTATTTCCTTTATCAATAAAATATATATGGTCTAGAAAGAAAATAAGTAAAATAATGTCTAAGCACGTAATATCTTGTAGTAAGGAATTGCTCAACACCAGTAGGGAATTGGTAAACTATTCTAGGCAATTGATCAACAATTCTAGAGAAATGATAAATAATACTAGGGAGTTGAGAAAAGCTAATAAAGAATTGAGAGCGATAATTCAGTCAAAATTACTGATTGATGAAGACAGCTTTTAAATATAGTTTTATTAATGTATTCCCAGATGTCCCTTTTTTTGGGTATGGAAGAACGGGGTTGCAGGTTACGCCCACACCCCGTTCTCGGTCAAATTGTAGTCATTGCAGGGCAAGTAACTTTCGTCCCACCTAGACCACAATACCCGTTCGGGTTTTTGGCAAGGTACTGCTGATGGTAGCCTTCTGCGTAGTAGAACTCTGGAGCGTCGATGATCTCAGTGGTGATTGTCCCATAACCCGCTGCATTCAGGGCTTGCTGATAGATGTCTCGCGATGCTTCTGCCAGCTTCCTTTGGTTCGAATACGCATAAATTCCTGAACGGTACTGTGTGCCAGCGTCATTACCCTGGCGCATACCTTGGGTAGGATTATGGCTTTCCCAGAAGACTTTGAGTAGGGTTTCGTAACTAATCACTTTCGGGTCAAAAACAACCCGAACCACTTCATTGTGACCAGTCCGTCCCGTACAGACCTCTTCATAGGTAGGGTTTGGCGTTATTCCGGCGGAGTACCCCACAGCGGTGGTGAAAACTCCGTCTTGCTGCCAGAATTTGCGTTCTGCCCCCCAGAAACACCCCATGCCAAACATAGCCATCTCCAGCCCATCGGGATAAGGGGGCTTGAGCGGATTACCGTTTACGTAGTGATTAGCGGGTACTGGCATAGACTCAGCCCGTCCCGGCAATGCCTGTTCAGGAGTGGGTATCGTTAGCTTCTTGCCAAGTCCGAATAGTGCCATGGGTTTTGACTCTGATTCTTTATCTTTCTTAATCTATTCTAGCGATTCTGGCTACTACTCGAATCAGACAATTTAAGCAGATTCGGGGACAACCTGCAGCGGAAAACTCGATTCTTCTGCCGCCGAGACGCTACGCGATCGCTGAGTCTTAATCAAGCATACGTGGGTGGTCAAGATGAAACTGACAAAACATGCGATCACAATCACGGGCACCATAGCTGTGTCAGAAAGCACACCAAGAATCACAGTGGTACTGACGGGCGTTTTAGTGATCGCCACATTCACCGCTGCCATCATGCAGACCATGGCGAGTGTCGGGTGGAGTTGGGGAACAGCAAGAGAAATGGCTAAGCCCACTGCCGATCCAATGTAGAATAACGGGAAGATGAATCCTCCCCGGAAACCGGAGTGTAGAGTGCAACTGACCGCCAGCATTTTAGCCAAGGCGATCATCAGCAACATCGTCACACCAAATGTAGAACCTGTCTCTACGATGGTATTAATCTCTTTTTCGCCAAAAAACAGCGTTTGGGGAAAAGCCAAAGCAATCAGTCCAATGGATAACCCTCCCAGAGTGGCGAGCACAATTGTGCGGTGGTGGATGTACTCACACAGGTAACCGACGGTACGGAAGAGCAAAATAAACAGCAAGGCAACCAGCGCGCCTAGCGCCCCAAGTAGTGCGCCTTGGACTAGATTGATCAGCTCCAGCTTAGGAACAGCGGCAAAATGGTACATCCCACCTATCGACAGCCCGGTATTGAATCGAAACACAAAAAAGCTCAGAATCGCTGAAAGCACTGCTGGAATGACAGCCTCGTAGTATTCCAGCCCACGACGATGGGGGAGTTCCAGGGCGAAGAGTGCACCACCAAGGGGGGCACCAAAAAATGCGCCGAGTGCAGCACTCATACCGCAGAGGGTCAGCACACGGACTGTAGAAACGGTCAAGTTGAGCTTTTTACCTAGCCAGCCGCCAAAACTGCCATTGATCTGTACCAGCGGCGCTTCTGGTCCAGCACTGCCACCAGCCGTGATCGATATTAGCGAAGCAACAATCATTGCTGGAGTTTGGCGCAGAGAAATTCGGCCTGGAGAATGTACCTTGTCAACGACAAAAGCAACTTCACCAGGAAGGCCCATGAAGCGTAGTGTTAAGCCAACCAGAAATCCACCAATTGTAGTAGCAATCCACACATAATTCCAGGACGGAATCGATGCGGGAAAGTAGGGTGAAACGAAGTCCGGTAGCGTGTGCCAGGCAAGATGTAGGCATGCTTCAAGCACATAGTAATAAGCTGTTGCAACTAATCCTCCAGCAATGCCAATCACCCCTGAGCAAAGGATCATTTGCTCATAGCTAAGCTCGTGAGTATCGCTAAGGCTGGTTTTTGGTGTATCAGTTGCCGTGGTTTGAGTTGGAGCAGTTGATGACATGGAATTTTCTCAATTTCCTTCAACATTTAACTACATAGGAGTCTTCGAGTCTCCGAGTCAATGCGCTGCGCGCGGGTGTAGGGTATGGGGTGTGTACCCTTGTTTCCCCACACCCCGTTCCCGCTCCTAGTGACTCGGAAACTCCTGTCTAATGCCCCACCATCGCTGCGTCTTCTTCAAGCTCTTCGCTCTTAGAAGGCTGGAGATCCTTCAAGACGAGTGCACAAAGAAAGAAAACAATCAAGGCGGCAACACCGAGCACCTCGAAGAAGGTGCGGTACCCTTCAGGGTTATCAGGCATCAAGCTATAGATGGTTGCGTAAATCACGGAGCCAACACTGCCGTAGGCACCAACGTTCCCGGCGATCTGGCCTGTAACACTCCGTTTAAGCAAGGGCGCAATCCCGAAAGTGGCACCTGCTGCACCAAAGACAAAAAAGGCGGTAGTCATGGTGAGAATGACGGCTAGGGGTATCGCCCAATCATGGCTGACTCTGCTCAGCAGCAGATAGCCAATGCCGTCGCCAGCAATCATTGCGGCTAACGTCCACTTTCGGCTACCTAGCTTATCGGAAATCAAGCCACCCGCTGGACGAGAGATTATGTTCATGAGCGGAAAGCAAGCAGCGAGCGGCCCTGCTACCGCCTCAGTTATGCCGTAGTTCTTCTGAAAAAACTCAGGTAGCATCGAAACAACCGCTATCTCTGAACCAAAGCTGGCAGCATAAGCTAGCTCTAAAATAAATACTTGGCTAATCTTGTAACGTTCTTGTAGGGGATATTGTTTATTGCCGCTTACAACTTCCCGATTCACCTGATAAGCCTGGTAGGCTTGGAACAAGTACAGGGCGAACAAGAAAGCCCAAACAATGTACATTGTGTTTGAATTCAGGAACTTAACTTTCTGCAAGCGCCAGGTAATTAAACCTAAAGCCGCAATCAAGGGAATATTAGTTAGCAAAAGTGCCCAGAAGCTTGTCGCACTTGTCACTTCCATCCCCCCGCTGCGGGCGGGTCGCTGATACACCTTGCCCGGAGGAGTGTTTTCGACGCTGAAGTAAAAGAACACACCGTAAAGGCCAGCAATGACCCCGCTTAGGCCGATCGCAAACCGCCAGTTCACATGACCGGCATACAGAAAAGCGGCTGCAGCCGCAATAGCAGGTAGAACAGCCTCAGCCGCAAATGAGCCAAAGTTTCCCCAGCCGCCATAAATGCCCTGGGCAAAGCCAATTTCTTTGGGAGGGAACCATTCCGCAACTAGACGGATACCAACTACAAAACCTGCCCCAACAATCCCCATTGCCAAGCGGCTCCAAACCAACTGATTGAAGTCTTGGGCACAAGCAAAGGCCAAGGATGGAATAGCGGCATACATTAACAATAATGAAAAGGTGATGCGAGGCCCAAGACTATCTAACACCATACCGATGATGATTCGGGCTGGAATCGTCAGAGCTAGGTTGCACAGACTGATTGTTCTGACTTGCGCAACAGTTAAATGCAGATCCTGTTTGACAGTTGTGGTGAAGGGAGCAAAGTTAAACCAAACCACAAAGCATAAGAAGAAGGCAAGCCAGGCCAAATTCAGGATGCGGTAGCGGCCACTGAAAGACAGTAATCCTCGGAGCATAATTTCCTTAACAGAAACAACAAAAGCATACGTGAGCAAGCTTTGACCTGACTCTTCCTCCCAGTAGTTACGAGTAAGAGCTACGCCTTTTTTGAGCTATGAAAATCAAACAATATCTCCACGTCTAGGTCGGGCGCGACCTCAAAGATTGTTAGTGGCGATACTGTTATTTGCGTCTGAGCACTCGAAAATCTTAAATTTATTTAACTCTCCCAGCCATAAATTAAACCTATAGAAACCAGATGCGGGAGAATGTATCGATAGTTACTTTTTAACCTACAATTGCCAGCAAATTACATAAATTTAATGCAATGTTTGCATTAAACCGAAAGTGGAGGGCATAAAGCTTTGGATTGAGTGGGTTGGGGCAGATAGTTAGAGGAAACATGTTCAGCAGCAATGTGTACGAGTTGCACGGCACAGGCTTTTAATTCGGGTTGCAGGGAGATGGGGCAAGCTTCCGGGTGGGTGAGGGCGTTGACTTCCGCTTGGTCTGCCCAAAGAGCGCCCCAATGCATCGGGACAAATACAGTGCCAGGGGCGATCGCCTGTGTAACTTTGGCGGGAAACCGGGCTAAACCGCGACGCGATCGCACTTCCACCCAGCCATGATCTTGGATTCCTAGGGTGTTAGCGTCATGGGGATGAATCTCGATAAAAGGATGGGGATACATGGAGCGAGTTTTTTCAATCCGACCAGTACGGGTTTGGGTGTGCCAGTGACCATAAAGTCTGCCATTAATTAGCACAAAGGGGTACTGCTCATCCGGTGGTTCTGCTAGCCCCCGAGCGTGATAGGCGGCAAACCGAGCGCGTCCATCAGGTGTATGAAAGCTTAAGTTCGTGTAAAGTCTAGCTGGCTCGCCTGGTTTTAGCTTGCCAGTATCGGGGCAGGGCCACTGGATTGGACCTTCAGAGCGCAGACGATCATGGCTGATACCAGTCAGATCACAGGGGCGATCGCGCGTCAGTTGGACAAATTCGGCGTAGACCTGTGCCGAGTTCTTGAAGGGAAAATGTTTGGCAAAACCTAAGCGGCGACCGACTTCGGCAAAAATCGCCCAATCATCCCGCGCTTCACCACGGGGTGACCGGAAGGCACTACAGAGGCTAACCCGGCGCTCAGAGTTGGTCATGGTGCTCGTTTTCTCACTCCACTGAGTCGCAGGCAGGAGAACATGGGCGTATGCTGCCGTTTCTGTCGGGTAGTAGACTTCCTGATAAACCGTGAAGGGCGATCGCCGTAGGGCTGCTTTGGTACGCTCTAGATCCGGCATGGTGACGACGGGGTTAGTGGCTACGATCCAGAGAAACCCGACTTCCCCATTCTCTAGCCCGGTGATTATATCCCAGGCGGTGCGACCCGGATGGGGCGATATCTGCCCTGGTTGCAGTCCCCAAAACTGCTCAACTTCCGTTCGGTGTTGGGGATTAGTAACAAAGCGATAGCCTGGTAGCCCGTGGGCGTTGCCGCCTACTTCCCTTCCCCCCATAGCATTCGGCTGACCCGTAAGGGAAAAAGGCCCCGCCCCTGGCTTACCGAGCTGGGCGGTCATCAGGTGCAGGTTAATCAGGGTTCGCACCTTGGCCGTGCCTTCAATGGACTGATTCAAGCCCAACAACCACAGAGACAGAACCCGCTTAGATTCACCCCAGTATCGGGCAGCAGTCTCCAACTCACTCACTCGGATACCGCACCGCTGCGCTACTACCTCCGGCGGGTAGTGCCGAATCACCTCGGCAAAGGCGGGGAAGTTGGTAGTAGATTCCTCAATAAAGTTTGTCTCAGCGTAGCCCCAACGCATTAGCAGATGAGCAATGCCATTGAGCAAATCAATATCAGTCCCAGGCCGAATGGCTAGATGCAGATCTGCCGCCTCCGCAGTCGTTGTCCGACGCGGATCGACCACAATCATTTTGACATCATTGTTCTTTTTGTGGTGCTTCTCCAGGCGGTTGAAAATGATCGGGTGGCATTCGGCAGTGTTGGTGCCAATCAAAAAGGCGCAGTCAGTTAAATCTAAGTCCTCATAGCAGCAAGGTGGACCATCGGAGCCAAAACTCTGAACGTAGCCAGAGACGGCTGAAGCCATGCATAGGCGTGAGTTGCTATCAAAGTTGTTGGTTCCCAGACAGCCTTTCATCAGTTTCTGGGCGACGTAGTAGTCCTCTGTGGAGGCTTGACCCGAGCCGTACATAGACAAGGCGTCAGCTCCTTGGGTGGAGCGAACTATTTGAATTCGATTAACTACGAGATTCAAGGCTTCATCCCAACTAGCACGCCGGAATGGTTCATCCAGGGAGTCTCGTACCATGGGATAAAGCAGGCGGTCTTTGCCGAGGGACTCTGTGACCGTGGCCCCTTTGACACACACCAGACCTTGACTGGAGGGGTGGGCGCGATCGCCCCGCACTTTCCAGATCGGGTTGCCCTGACTATCTCTAGCAGTTTCACGACCACGTTGGGCTGGTGGCGTGACTTCTAGACCACAACCAACGCCACAGTATGGGCACACTGTTTTGGTTGAGTCACTCATGTTATCCGTCCTCGCCCACTAAAACCGGAGCCATGTCATCTTCTGTCAGCTCTTTCGGCTTAGGTGTTGCTCCAAAGTGTTCAATCAGCAGGTCTCGCAGCACCGGCTTCAGATCATCACAGGGAATTCCTTTCATGATCCGCTTTCCTAGCTCAGCCTCGTGACCCACCTTACCTTCCATCCAGATGTCTACGGCCTCTACGACTTTGCCATCTTTGCGACCTTTCGTGCCCATTAAGCCAATGTCAGCCACTTGCGGCTGCCCACAGGAATTAGGACAGCCCGTCCAGTGAATCCGCACAGGCTGAGGCACCGAGAGCTCTGCTCCCAATGCCTCAACAAAAGCCAGGGCGCGGTTTTTCGTTTCAATCAGTGCAAAGCCACAGAATTGACTGCCGGTGCAAGAAACCAACCCTCGCATCAAATTATCTGGATTTACGGAAAAACGAGCTAGTAGAGGTTCCTGCAAAAATGGCTCGATCCGAGAGCCAGGGATATTGGGAATAATCAGATTTTGCTCAACTGTAAAGCGGAGCTCGCCAGTGCCATAGACTTCCGCCATCCGGGCTAGATCAAACATATCTTCGGCATACAGGCGACCGACAGGAATATGCAGACCTACAAAGTTCAATCCGGGTTGCTTCTGAGGATACACACCGATATGGTCGCGCTTATTCCAGAGGAATTCATCTTTTTCAGCAGCAAGCTCAAGCGGATGACCGATTTGGTTTTCTAACTCAGCGCGAAACTTTTCAATTCCCCACTTATCAATTAAATACATCAGCCGCGACTTTTGCCGATTCGCCCGCAAGCCGTGGTTACGATAAATCAGCAGAATCGCTTCGCTCAAGGCGACGACATCCTCAGGGGGAACCCAAGCATTCAGGGGAACCGCGGCTTCATAGCGTTTAGGTGAAAACATCCCACCGACGATGACATTAAACCCCAACTGGCGTTCAGAAGAAGAGTTTTCTTCTTCCCCCCCAGCTCCCCCAGCTCCCCCAGCTCCCCCAGCTCCCTTATAAGCGGGGATAAAGGCAAGGTCGTTCAGTTCAGCATGGACAGAGTTATCACGACAACCAGCGATCGCAATGTTGAACTTCCGCGGCAAGTTTGTAAAGGCGGGATTGCCTTCGCCGTTGTTGGTGATCATGTCTTGAACCTGGCGGCACAAGCTCCGCGTATCAATCAATTCATCTGGATCAAGCCCAGCCAAAGGCGAACCAGTAATATTGCGAACATTGTCTACGCCCGACTGAACCGAGGTCAGACCGGCCTGGTATAACTTACGGAATATATCTGGCACATCCTCAATCCGCACCCCCCGCAGTTGGATATTTTGTCGGGTGGTGATATCAGCATTGCCTTCCTCACCGTAGTGTTGCACTATTTCGGCTAGAACCCGCATTTGACCACTGGTGATCACACCATTAGCCAGCCGCATCCGCAGCATAAACTTACCAGGAGTGACCGTGCGATAGAACAAACCCAAAACCCGGAGCCGAAAGTCCCGATCAGCTTCATCCATCGCTTCCCAGCCAATCTGGGCAAAATAGTCTAGCTCTTGCTTCAGCACTAGACCATCTTTCTCGGCTTTCATCCTTTCAAATTTGTTTACGCCTGCTTTGGGCTCGCCAGCGTCTGTCAACTCTTGAGATTTGTATGCGCCTCCTTCTGCGGGCTCGGCGGCGTCCAACTTAGTTTTACCCGCCCTTGCTGGCGTACCGTCTGTGGCAGTCATAGTTATACTCTTATGTCTGAATCAATTTATATGCGCCTGAACAGCTGTTGACCTGGCGCTAAACTAGGTTTTTACTAACTCTATGCGGCTTGATAGATTTATTCCGTAGATTTTGTTACCGAAATCTATCCTGCTATACAAACCTCTCTTTTGATGTATTTGCCCCTAGAAAAATCTGTCTTTAGCTATCTTGACAAACATGTCTTCTGATGTAAAGCATATACACCAATTAGAACCCATGCTCTGGACGATACCCACTAGCTCCCTGGTGCCCAATTACAATCGGGGAGGCACCCGAATCAGGTTGCCGCATTCGAATATGGAGATATAGTCCGGGGAATCACTGATGCCAGATGTAAAACAGCGGGTACAGGAACTACGGCAGCTGTTGCAAAAAGCAAGCTATGCCTACTATGTTCTCGATAATCCAATTATGGAGGACGCCGTCTACGACCAGCTGTATCGGGAATTGCAACAGCTGGAAACCCAGTATCCAGAGCTAGTGACGCCCGATAGCCCCACCCACCGCGTGGGCGAGAAACCGGCATCCCAATTTCACTCAGTACGACACAAAGTCCCCCTGTACAGCCTGGAAAATGCTTTCAACATTGAGGAGTTGAAGGCTTGGCAGCAGCGTTGGCAGCGGGTGTTGCCTGACAAAGGTACTCAGAACCCGGTTGAATATGTGTGCGAACTGAAAATTGATGGCTCTGCTTTAGCCCTGACTTACGAGCTGGGAGTACTGGTGAGGGGAGCAACTAGGGGTGATGGGATTACAGGAGAAGACATTACCCAAAATGTGCGGACGATTCGCTCTATGCCATTGCGATTGAATTTAGAAAACCCTCCTCCCTTAGTCGAAGTGCGCGGAGAGGCGTTTTTGCCGTTGGAGGTGTTTCAACAAATTAATCAGGAGCGATCGCTTGCTGGTGAGACGCTGTTTGCCAATCCCCGCAATGCAGCAGCTGGCACACTGCGGCAACTAGACCCCCGGATTGTAGCTCGACGAAGGCTAGATTTCTTTGCTTACACGCTGCACATTCCAGGTAGGGATGATGCCAGTATCGCCTATACCCAATGGGAAGCGCTGGAATTGTTGCAACAGGTCGGTTTTAGGGTGAATCCTAATCGGACACTGTGTAACTCGTTCCAGGAAGTAGCAGGGTATTACGAACACTGGGATACCGAGCGGCTGAATTTGCCCTACATGACGGATGGAGTGGTGGTGAAAATCAACTCTTTTACCCTCCAAGAACAACTGGGGTTTACTCAGAAGTTTCCCCGCTGGGCTATGGCGCTCAAATACGCAGCCGAAGAGGCTCCCACCCGCGTTGAAAACATCTGTGTCAACGTAGGACGGACGGGGGCGCTGACGCCGTTGGCAGAAATGCGACCAGTGCAGCTGGCTGGGACGACAGTTTCACGCGCCACGTTGCACAACAGCGATCGGGTGCGAGAGCTGGATATCCGCGTTGGCGATACAGTAATTGTCCGTAAAGCCGGTGAGATTATTCCGGAAGTAGTGCGCGTTCTTACAGAACTCCGCCCAGCTAGTACTCAACCGTTCCAGATGCCGGTAAACTGTCCCGTATGCACTCAGCCAGTGGTGCGACCATCGGGTGAGGCAGTAACGAGGTGCGTCAATGCTTCCTGTCCGGCTATCCTTAAAGGGGCGCTCCAGCATTGGGTTAGTCGCGATGCGTTGGATATCAACGGTATGGGGGAAAAGCTGGTGCAACAGTTGGTTGATCGAGGAGTGGTGCATTCGGTTGCCGACCTCTACGATTTAACCGCACAGCAGCTGGTGAATTTAGAGCGGATGGGTAAGAAGTTAGCTGAGAAATTGGTGGCGGCGATCGCTCAGTCCAAAACCCAACCCTGGGCACGAGTGCTGTATGGATTAGGAATTCGTCACGTTGGTAGTGTGAATGCCCGGCTCTTGAGCCAGCAGTTTCCTCAGGTGGAACAATTGGCGGAGGCTGAACCGGGTGCGATCGCGGCTGTGTATGGCATCGGCGCTGAAATTGCCCAGTCTGTATACCAGTGGTTCCACATTCCTGCAAATCTTACCTTGATTGACCGCCTCCGAGCAGCTGGGCTGCAACTGGTATCAGATGTGGACACTACAACTGCCTCAACTGGTAATCAATCCCTCAGCGACAAAACCTTTGTGATTACTGGTACGCTGCCGACGCTGAAGCGGGATGAGGCAAAAGCTCTGATTCAAAATGCCGGTGGGAAGGTGACAGATTCAGTCAGCAAAAAAACCTACTATCTGGTTGTAGGGGAAGATGCCGGTTCCAAGCTGGAAAAGGCTCAATCATTGGGGGTTACTTGTTTGTCGGAAGCTCAGCTGTTGGAGTTGCTGAAAAATACTTGAACCGCTCTGCTGCGCTCTATAAGGAGAAATAATTATTAATAATGCCACTTCATCATACTTCAGGTAGATGGCGTTTAGGACTAGCATTATCGCTGTTAACGGTATTTTTATGGGGCATTCTGCCGATTGCCCTGACGGTGACGCTTCAAGCCCTCGATGTTTATACCGTTACTTGGTTTCGCTTCTTGGTTGCCTTTGGGCTGCTAGCGATTTATTTAACGGTGCGCCAGCAACTACCTGAACTCCAGCAACTGCGCTCAACTGCTCTGCGACTGCTAGCGATCGCCACTGTATGTTTGGGGCTAAATTACCTGTTTTTCCTGCAAGGATTAGCCCAAACCTCACCGGATAACGCCGAAGTACTAATTCAACTGGCTCCCGTCTTATTGGGTTTGGGAGCCATAGCTGTGTTCAAAGAACGTTATACGGTTCATCAATGGGTGGGGATGGGTGTGCTGAGTCTAGGGTTTGCGCTCTTTTTTCAGGAGCAATTACGGAATTTAATCACTACACCCGCCAAATATCTGGTGGGCAGTGGTTTACTTGTGGTGGCGGCAGCGACGTGGGTTGTCTATGCCTTAGCTCAGAAGCAGTTGCTGCAAAGATTACCTTCTTCAAACATCATGCTGATTATCTATGGTGGCTGTGCGCTCTTGTTCAGCCCTGTTGCCGCACCCCAATTGATTCTGAGATTGAGTCCCTTACAATTGGGGATGCTGATTTTCTGTGCCTTGAATACCGTAATCGCTTACGGTGCTTTTGCTGAGTCTTTGGAGCACTGGGAAGCATCGCGGGTGAGTGCAGTGTTGGCTCTGGCTCCTATTGTCACCGTGGTATCAGTGTGGGCTGTGTCGTTTATAGCGCCAACCCTGATTGCACCGGAACGCCTGACGGCATTGGAACTGGTGGGGGCGGTTTTGGTAGTTTCTGGCTCGATGGCGATCGCGCTGGGAAAGAGTTCCAAAAGATGAATTCAACCTCGTTTGCAGGCTGATACCACGATTTGTATTTCAGTCAGCAGAAACAAGTGTTTAACAAAGGAAACAATTAGAATGTCTTACAAAGTCAGCGTTGTGATTGAAAAAGATGAAAATGGCTATAGCGTTTCCTAGTCTGCTGAGGTACAGTAACAGCAATGTGTAAACCAACTTCGGATATTATCTAGAGACACCTTACCAAAAGCCTCTTCAATCGCTTTAGCTAAGTCAGGATAATTTCTGGC
>JAABUX010001799.1_pt1 | contig 31531 bp, 25 predicted proteins | sample 5561851 | NCBI WGS metagenome assembly JAABUX01 (sample SAMN10711883, study PRJNA513361) | rock metagenome | isolation source: Antarctica rocks | place: Antarctica: Victoria Land, Richard Nunatak red sandstone | collected 2016-01-03
ACATGTTCTCGAAAAATAACGCGGCAACCAGTCTCACCGGATTCGTTCCGACCCAGTTTTGGCCCGTAGCGGAATGCAACCGCGTGGCAGTACAGCGAGTCCACGCCTCCGTGAATAGTCTCATAGTTCGCCTGCTGGCGATCCTCGCGGGGTGCGCGCTTGCTATCCAGCCGCCCATCAACGCGCGACTTCGCGTTGCGCTAGGTAATCCGTTCTGGGCCTCGTTCGTCAGCTTCGTTGTCGGTGCAATCGGGCTCGCCATCGTCGCCCTCATCGTGCGCGCGCCGTTTCCTGCCTTCTCCGGCGTAGTCCGCGAAACGCCCTGGTGGGTGTGGACCGGCGGCCTCTTCGGCGTGGTATACGTCGCGATCGCACTCATCGTCGTTCCAAGGATCGGCGCTACGGCGCTTCTCTCGCTCGCAGTGCTCGGAATGATGCTCGCAGGGATCGCGGTCGATCAGACCGGCGCGTTTGGGATCGCGGTCCGACACATTACGCCGGCGCGCATCCTGGGAGTCGGCAGCGTCGTTGCCGGCGTTGTCCTCATTTCGAGATTCCAACGCTCGTAGATACCGACTTTCGCGGAAATAGTTGACAGCATCAAGGGCGGGTGCTTGCGAGCAGGCTGAGGCATCATGCGCGCGCGATGGACAAGGCGCTTCGATGCTTTTGTTCTGACCTCTGTCTTTCGGGCGCTTAGCTAACGAAACGACGAGCAAGAACTTGCCCTACGAGGAACATCCGAAGACGAGCCCTTTCGTGGCAGGGTGAACGACCGCAACAGTGGTGCTGATAGTCGCGGGTCATTCCGATTTCCATCCCAGCAACCTCGAGACCCCGCCGCAACGCTGGACCAGCGTATATTTTCGCTTTTTAAGGGCCGGTAAGAAAGTCGAGCACGAGGGACGTGAACTCCCCTGGACGCTCGACGTTCGAAAGATGGGAGGCCGCGATGCGCTCCAGGCGCGCACCGGGAATCAGCGCGGCGATCGACTCGCCGGCAGCCGGCGGCGTCGAGGGGTCGCCGTCGCCCACGATGACGAGCGTCGGTAGAGCAATCGTACCGAGGGCGGCGCGCGTGTCGAGGTCGCGGATCGCGGCACAGCATCCGGCGTAGCCGGCCGGGGGCGATGCTTCGAGCATCGCGCGCACGCGCGCCACAGCGGCGGGATTGCGCGCGCGAAACTCCGGCGTCAACCAGCGTTCGAGAACGCTATCAACGATCGGCCCCATCCCGTTTTCCGTGACCGCCGCGATGCGGGCGTTCCAGATCTCCGGCGCGCCCCCGGTCGGGGCTGAATTGGCGATGATCAGCCGCTCGAGACGTACGGGCGCCTGTGTGGCGAGCGTCTGCCCGACCATGCCGCCGATCGAAATTCCGCAGAACGAGGCGCGCGCGATGCCGGCCGCGTCGAGCACGGTGAGCGCGTCAGCTGCAAGCCGGTCGATCGTGTACGGTCCCGGAGGGACGTCTGACGCGCCCTGGCCGCGGCTGTCGTATCGCACGACGCGAAAACGTTCGCCTAATGCGGGCATCTGCTCGTCCCACAGCGTGAGGTTACTGCCGGCGGCATGGCAGAGCAGCAGCGCCGGCGCATTTGCGCGGCCCTCGATGCGGTACTGCACACGGCATCCGTCGCTTGTGACCGCTTCGGCCCTCGCGATGCTTGTATTCATGTCGCCTCGCCGTCAGTGCTGATGCGCGAATTTTGTCATGCGTCACGCGTCGCGAACCTGACATGTCGCAGAAGAGTTGCGATACCGGTGGAGGGTACTTCTATCGGCGGAGCCATTCAAGACCCGCAGCACACGTATCAAGGAAAAGATGAAGCAAGAAAGACTTAATTGCACCGTCGCCCTCGTGACCGGCGCTTCGAGCGGTATCGGCGCGGCCACGGCCGCCGCGCTCGCGGCTCAAGGCGCGGCCGTGGCGCTGGCGGCCCGGCGCAAGAGCCAGCTGGACACGCTCGCCGCGAGCATCCCATGTCTGCGTCGACGCGTTGGCGTTCGCTCACGTTCGAATCGACACCGTTCGCGAATCTCTCGTCGAGCCTCGACATGCACGGCGACGGGAGCGCGGTACTCGTACCATTGCCCGGACATACACCGGGATCGATCGGCCTCTATTTGCGCGACGCCGGGAGGGTCTCCATCGTACGCTCGATAGGCCCACTCGAATCGCTAACGACATGGCCATCCACGTTGGGGAATTCGCACGCCCAACCGCGCACGCCAGGCCTCCCAAACGGCTTTTCGTTTTGACCCATCCTTTGGGCATGCAGAGTCGCTCCGTTATCTGTGTCAGCGATCGATATTTTCGTGCGTTACGCGACCTTGCGCTTATGCAAAACGACGGTGTTACCTTCGGTATCGTTGATCCAAGTTAGGAAGCAAATCCGGGTTTCATGCTGAGTGACCGATATGCCGCGCGCCTTAATCACCGAAACCGCACCTTCGAGATCGTCGACGGCAAAGAAGGTACCGTTGCACGGTTGAAAGGGCATCACGTCCGCGGCACCTCCCCACAGACCAAACGTCGTCCCATCCGGCAGCTCGTATTCCGCTCCCCTGTTGTCCGGATACACCCACGCCGGTTCAAGTCCAAGTACGTCGCGATAAAAAGCAATAGCGCGGGCCGCATCCTTGACCATATAACCGCTCAGGTCCATGCCGGTAATCGTAAAGGCGCGTTGTTGACCGATCATCATTGTCCCACCACGATTTTTGTGCTTAGGAAACACTTCGTCGTACGCGACCGCCACGGGCACCCGACTTACTCGACTTTATTGAGTTCACTTCGCGATAGAGTCGTCCTAGCTGGACGCTTCTTTGCCGGCAGAGTCGACACGAAATCGACGCCGCGCCGGACCCATTTTGCCAGGGCCGCTTCGGTTCGATATCCCTCCGGATCAATCAGTACAAAAGCCCCTAGGGATTTCCCGCGCATCATCATCGGACGCGTGTGCGGCTGGCCCAGTGCCCATTCGTGGGCCGCGATACCGACGCGAATCATAAGCGCGTTATCGCTTATGACGCAGCACATGTTACCGTTCACCATAAAGCACAGCCCTCCGAACATTCGGATCCTGCGGTGCACTTGCCGGCGGCAATCGACTGGGCACGTTACGAAGCAAGCAGTGCAACCCTGTTGCCAAACCCCCTCTTGGTTCACGAACTGACAACGCGAAGCCCGTTGAGCCTTGCACGCATCGAAGCCCATTACTACGGGCACGGATGCTTCTTGCAGTCCAGCCAGCTTCTCAATCGCGCGCATGCAATCGTGAACCTGCCTTGTATCATCGTGCAAGGGAAATACGATTTGCTCAGCCCCATGAGAAGCGCCTCGCGCCTGCATGATGTCTTACCAAAGTCAACACTTATAAGCGTGCCAGACGCCGGCCACTCCGCCTTCGACACCTCTATCACCCGCGAGCTTGTCGCCGCTACCGAGCGGATGAAAGCTGAGCCGTCGCCATCGTGACGTACCTCTGGTCCACGTCAATTCGGGCGAGCCCGCTGACTAGAATTGGTGCCGTCTCAGATATGACCCCTTACGAGACGGCGTGGAGCCGATCGTGACGCGTGACGCCCGGCCTATGACACCGAGATTTGCAAATCTCGAAGTCGCTCCGCTCGGTTCTTGCGCATTCTGCGAGCGATGCTTGAAATGCAAAGCTGGCGTCTCGGTACGCTGAGGAAACGCGATAGCACATCTCGAACGCAAGGGTCGGCCGGAATTGGCGGCCGCCCGTCCGCGGAAAGGGCTCAGCCCACCGATCTCGTCAGTTTCAATAGGGCGTGTTAACACAAGAAGCGCAGGAGGCTTTTTGCTCTCAGTTCATCGTCGAAAGGCGGGTTACGAAATCGGCACGCCGCCGTCCGCTTCCTCGCGGGAAAGCAAGAGTACGTGATCTCAAAAGCGCAGAAGCCCACTACGGTCGCGCACTGTTCATGCGGAAGCGTCGAATTGGAAGCCTTGGGCGCTCCTATTACAAGTGCCGTCTGCTACTGCGACACTTGCCAAGAGGGCTCGCGTCAACTTGAAGCGCTGCCGAATGCCGCCCCCGTTCGAGATGCAGATGGCGGAACGGCATACATTCTCTACCGGACGGACCGCGTTCGATACTCAAGAGGGGCTCATCTCTTGAGGAACCTCAAACTTACTGAAAACACCGCAACGCTCCGCGTGTTCGCCAGCTGCTGCAACTCGGCGATGGTTATGAAATTCGATGACGCTCGGCATTGGGTGCCCGTGTACCGCGCGCGATTCCGAGGCGATATCCCGCCCTTGCAGTTTCGTATTTGCACGAAATTTAGACCTGAGAACGGTAAGGTACCGAATGATGTTCCGAGTTCCGCGATGTATCCTTTCGGATTAATGGTAAAGCTCATGACAGCCAAAATCGCAATGTTGCTTCGGCTTCGTTGATCACCGCAAATCAGCGTCCGATTCGGTAGCGCACAGCCAAGAAAGCGGCGGCGCGCGCTGTACTGAGCGGCTATCAGCGCCTTAACGTGCGTAATCGTTCCTCTACGGAGCTGCGGAAACCCGTCCCATAACCGACCCCTGATATGATTTCCCGACCCAGGCGCGAAGCGGCTTTGCGTGTCTCGTAAGTCTGTGCCAAAACGAAAACGCGGAGTCCGGCTCGACGAGCTGCTCGCCACGCATGCATCAGGGGGCGACGCTCGTCTCGCCGCGCTCGTGCGTCGCGACGGGCACTCGGTGGTGCCGGCGTTGGTGATTCCAACGAAACCATCGACGACATCGAAACGGCCGAAAGCGGCCTCAAATAAAGCCCTCGGAGCGCGTTTCGCGCGAGCGGATGACGCCCAGGCCGTTGAAAACGCGTCTCCCCGTCTCGTGGGCTATGCTCGCGTCTCGACGGACGAGCAAACGACTCGACTCCAACGCGACGCGCTACGCGCCGCCGGCGTCGAGATCATCTTCGAAGACAAGGATAGCGGAGCGCTGCGATCACGGCCGCGTCTCGATCGCGCCCTCGCCGAACTGCGCGCCGGCGACACCCTCGTGGTGTGGAAACTCGATCGGCTCGGGCGTTCTCTGCGTAATCTGCTCGAGGTTGCCGAGACGCTGCGCGAGCGCGGCGTCGCGCTGCGTTCGTTGACCGAGCACATCGACACGGCCAGCGCCGCCGGCAAGATCCTGTATGCGGTCCTTGGCGCCGTCGCCCAGTTCGAACGCGACGTGCTGCGCGAGCGCACCGTCGCCGGGATGCGCGCCGCCAAGAGCCGCGGTGAACACATCGGCCGTCCGCCAGCGCTCACGTCATCGCAGATCCGCGAAGGGCGTAAGATGCTCGAGCGCGGCGAGAGCCCTTCGCACGTCGCGCGCGTGCTGCGTGTCGGACGGTCGACGCTCTACCGCGCGATCAGCCGCGTATAATTCGCCCAATGGGCTTCCCGTTTGCAGTCGCCGTCCTGCTGTTGACGACGGTCGTCGGCGTATCAGCCAAACCTGTGCCGAACCCGAGTCCTCTTGTCGCGCTTCGGATCGCTTCCGCTTGTTCGACGTGGCGCCATCTTTCGACGTTGCACGAAAGCGGCACCCGGGTCGCGGCCGGCTTAGCGGGTCGTTTCAGCAGCACATCGGACACGCACCTTGGATATTGGACCGAAAGATTCGGTAACGAAGCTTTCTCTGAGGGTGATGGCTTCGACGGCATCGCAGCTTGGAGTCGCGACCGGTCAGGAGCTTCGCACACGCTCAACTCGTCTGATGCCCTCGCTCTCGCTGCCACCGATGCATGGCTAGCTCGTCGCGGTTGGTGTTCGCAGGACAACGAGCGCGCGACGATCGTGAATGTGGTCTACGACGCGACGGTGACCGCATGTTCGATATTATCGTCGCGACGCCGCGCGGCGGGGCGCCGGTCACCGTGTGGATCGACCACGCGTCGCATCTTCTAGACCGGACCGTCGCGCAGCTGAACGAAACACGGCGAATCGAGCACTTTTCGGACTGGCGCACGGTCGATGGAACTGTCATCGCATTCGAACGTGACATAGAGTATCCGGAAGATGAGTCCGTTGAGAGGTTGACGGTCACGCGGGCTGACTCGACGTCAGCGTTATCCGCCTCGGCTTTCAGCGCACCCCGGACGTCGAAAGACGTACGCTTCAATGGTAACTCGACCGAGACTCAAGTTCGCTACACGCTCGAAGGACGGCCGATCATCGAAGTAAGGGTGAACGGGCAAGGGCCGTTGCCTTTTGCCGTTGATACCGGCGGACATTTCATCATAACAGCGGCAACGGCACATCGCCTAGGTCTCGCGGTGCAAGGGAGCGCGAACAATCTTGGCCAGGGCGAGGGTATCTTGAAGGCGGGATTCGCGCATGTCCGCAGCGTCCGTATCGGAAGTGCGGTGATGACCGATCAAGTCGCGAAGATTCTGCCCTATCGCTTTCGAAAAGTCGAGCGCGGTCCGCGGCAACCGATAGCCGGATGGCTCGGTCTCGAGTTCTTCGAGCGATTCGCCATCACGTTCAATCCGAAAACCCACCTCTTGACGCTGAGACAGCTCCACCGGCCGCGTCCGGAGCCGCCCGGTACACGCGTTGCGCTCTACTTCGATGAAGACGCACCCCTCATCAAGTGCGCGGTCTACGCAATCCCTGGAATCCTGCATGGTGGACACTGGAAACACGACGGAAACTATCGTTGAAGGGCACTGGGCGGCACGTAACGGTTTATCGCAGCGGCTTAGCCGTGGCATCAACGCATATGAAGACGACGGCCGCGTCAATCGCGGGAAGCTGTCGATCGGCCCCTTCCGCGACTTACGCGAAGTTGTCGAGTATTTTCCGCCGGCGAAACGTGGTTCGGAGGCTACCACGGTCGAAGCGGCGATTCTCAGCGAAGCGCTTATGGACCGCTTCGTGGCGACGTTCGACTATGATCGCGACGCCATGTGGTTGCAGCCCCTTCCGCATTCCGCGCCGCGCCCGTTCAACCGCGTGGGTCTTGAAGCCGACAAGGAACGCGATGGCTCATTCCTCGTGTGGCACGTCCTCGCCGGCTCGCCCGCCGCCGCAGCTAATATTCAAGTCGGCGACCACATCGTAGCGATAGACGCTCGACCGGCGTCGCAATTCTCTAGATCCGATTTCGCCGCCCTGAACGCGGGCCCGATCGGCTCTCACGAAACCTACCGGGTTCTTACTAAATCGTCGGCCCCTCGGACGGTCACCGTACGGTTGCGAGAACTTCTCTCGTAGCCTGACGTTCGAACACCGTAATCCTATAGGCCGGAAGTTCCGGGTTCGCGTCCCGGCGTCGCTATTTACTCCGGTTCAGATCCACGCTCAAATTCACTCAACAAGACTTTAGCGAGAAACTCCGGCTTGTAGCCGTATTGCCAGATGCCGAGCGGAGTCTGCGCTCTACACGCATCGCAACGGCAGTAGTTCCGACTCTCCGGCTTGGCCAGGACGAGAACCATGTTCGCGCGTAGTGCGAACCCTGGGTTCGGCCTCCGCCGACCCACGTGATGCCGCAGTGCGGACAGTTCTCGGGATGCAAGTTTCTCATCGACGACTCCTTGAGATGATCAGCACCTCGCGAATCCACGACGCGAGGCGATAGTATGGCTCGCCGTTCTCGGCGGTCAACACCACGTCGACGAGTCCTTTTTGCACGAGGGCGTTCAACGCATCGAGCAGAGCTTGGCGTTCAGAATCATCGTATTGCGCCATCCCTCAAGCATGGACGGCGCGAATGTCTGACCGATGATGGGCGTGTAAACGATGTTACCAAAAGTCTGGGACGGCGTGGTTTATCGTCCGAAACCCATGCCGCGGTCGAGCTCTGGCCCGCGTTGGCGCTCGATCTTCATCTCACGCGCGCGCTTCTGTTCAAGCTCGAGCTCGTGGCGCACCGTGACGTCGCGCTGCACGTCGCGCACGAGCACCTTGCCGGTGTCGCGCTACGCGCGCACGACCTGCCGCGCGCAGCGACGCCTGCACGAAACTCATCCGCCGCTGCCACACCTGCCTGACCTCCGCACGACGACCAGGGACGGTCCCGGCTCAACGCCCCACCCGGAGCAAACATGGTCGAAAAAGCCCGAGACCACGTTTTACGCTCGCCGTGTTGGCTTCTTCGACCAGGCATCAGTCACGATGCAGATCCGGTAGTTGCTCGCGGTTTGACTAGCGCCGTATTCGTTTGGCGTCAGCTCGGATCTCTGATTGCGAGGTTCCCTTCACCTCAATCAGCAGCGGGCGAGAGCCGACCCGGTGCGGTATAATAAGGCGGCAGATGGAACAGCCAGAGCGCCGCCGGCTCACAGTCCAAGAGTACCTCGACCTCGAGGCTGTCTCTAGCGATCGACTGGAGTACCGCGGCGGCTACGCCGTTGCCCTAGCGACGCCGACCGGGAATCACGGACGAATCGCCACGAACCTACTGGTGAGTTTAGCTCCGCTCGTCCGGGCCCGTGGCTGCGATTTGTTCGCGGGCGACGCCAAGGTGATAACGCCCAGCGGCGATCACCTCATTCCCGACTTCGTCGTGACATGCGATCCGAGGGACAAAGCCGTCCTCGATGGCAGCGGCGAAGCGATCATACGCCACCCGTGGCTCATAGCGGAGATTCTCTCGCCGTCGACTGCGGAAGACGATATGAGTCAAAAACTCGACTCTTACCAATCGATTCCTGAGCTCTCGTACTACGTCTTAGTCGATTCTCGCCGCTGCTCGATTCGACTCTACACGCGAATCGAAGACGGTTCGTTTGCGAGCCGCGGACCACTTGACGAGTTGAGACTCCCGAATCTGATAGAGCGGGGTGTGTCTATCGAGGACGTGTACCGCGATACATCGATTCCTCGGCTCGGAGAACTTCGTAGTCCACGCATATAATTGCGCTAAGATCCGAAGGCGGATCATGCGAAAACGCTTCGCTGCAATCGCACCGTTTGGCGCAAACGAACATCAGCTTCACTCGGCCTTTAGCCGACCGGCGACGCGATGGGTGCGAGCGCCTCGTGAACCAGAGCGATTGCCATGCTGCCCTCACCCACGGCCGCGGCGACGCGTTTGATCGAGCCGCAGCGGACATCGCCGACCGCGAAGACCGCCGGGACGCTCGTCTCCAGGACGTATGGATTGCGCTCGAGCGGCCACGCCGCGCGCGGATTCTGCGCCGCATCGAGCCCGGTGACGACGTAGCCACGGTCGTTTCGAACGATCTGCGCCGGCAGCCATTCCGTCTGCGCATCCGCTCCGATAAAGACGAAGAGCGCCTCGGTTTCGCGATCGCTTTCGCCATCCGGACCGCGCACGACGATGCGTTGTAAACCGTCGTCCGAGCCGGTCACGCCGACCACTTCGCTGCGTAACTCGACGCGGACGTTTTCTTTGGCGGCGAGCTCCGCGACGAGGTAGTGCGACATCGTCCGTCCCAGCGCGTCCCCGCGGACGACGAAGGTGACGCTGCGCGCGTAATTCGCGAAGAACATCGCGGCTTGGCCCGCGCTGTTCCCTGCACCGATCAAGTAGATGTCCTTGCCGCGCGTCGCGGCCGCCTCCGTGCGGGCGGCCCCGTAAAATACGCCGCGACCCGTCAGAGCATCGACGCCGGAGACGGCGAGTTGGCGCCAGACGACGCCCATCGCGAGGACGATCGCGCGCGCTGCGATGCGCGTGCCGCCGTCGAGCACGACCGCGTGCGAGTCCGCGCCGGGCTCGATCGATTCGACGCGCCGCGTTACGACGATCTCCGCACCGAGCCGGAGCGCCTGACGATACGCGCGATTGCCCAGATCGTCGCCCGAGAGACCGCTTGGGAAGCCGACGTAATTTTCGATGCGCGACGACGTCCCGGCTTGGCCGCCGGGTGCTTCGTACTCGACGAGCAGCGTCGAGAGCCCCTCCGATGCGCCGTACACGGCCGACGCGAGTCCAGCCGGGCCGCCTCCGACGATGACCACGTCGTATGTCGTTCGTTCGGGTGCAGTGCGTAAGCCGAGCGCTTCGGCGAGTTCGCGTTCCGTCGGCTCGACCAGCACGCGTCCGTCGCAGAGCCGAACGAGGGGACAACGGTTTCGTAGCTCGTAGACGTCGGGAAAGCGTTCGGCGAGCAGCGTATCGTCGGGTGCGATCCAGTCGAACGCAACTTGATTGCGCGCAAGAAAGTCGCGCAGGTCGTGACAGGCGAGGTCTTGACGCCGCCCGATGATCGTGGCCGCCGCAGCCGGCGCATCCCGCGTGGCGCGGCCGACTTCGCCGACGCGCTCGGCAACCGAACGCGTGACCGCCGCGGCAAGCGACGGCGTGTCGACGAGCAGATCGTGGAACGTGAGCGGTTCGAGCCGCATCATGCGCGCCGTGCCGGTCGCACGAACGTTCGCGAAGGTCGTCGAGCCGAGCACGAGCGGCAGCTCGCCGAAGTATTCGCCGTGCTCGCGGGTCGCCAGCACGCGCTCCAAACCGCCGACACGCTTGGTGACTTCGACGCGGCCCGCAATGACGATGAAGAACGAAGGCACTTCACCTTCGTGAACGAGATACTCGCCATCGAAGAGCGCGATGTCGGCCGCGGCGCGGGCGACGCGCTCGAGCCGCTCGTCGGAGAGCGACTCGAAGATCGGCATGTCGCGGATCAGGTCTGCCGTGATCATGAAACCGCCATAGCGTAGTGTCGTTCGCCACGGGCAGCATCAGCCATTCGGGCAGGCGGGAAGTCGACGTCTTCGATGGTCGATGCCACGCATCGATGACCGATTAAGAATCGGTTGGCGAAGCGCTACTGCTATCAGGTGTCCTGCGGCTGCGGCCGATGTGGCCATTTAATATGCGAATGAGCGTATCGACGACTGCCGGGTCGAAGTGGGTCCCGCGGAAACGGTGGAGTTCCTCCAGCGCCTGGACCGGGCGGATCGCCTCACGATACGGACGCCCACTGATCATCGCGTCGAACGCGTCAGCGACGGCAACGACCCGCGCATCGAGCGGGATCCCTTCGCCGGCGAGGCTGTGGGGGTATCCGCTGCCGTCGAAGCGTTCGTGATGAGCGCCAACGACGTCGACGTAAGGTTCCAAAACGGAAATGCTGCCTAGCAGCTCAGCCCCGTCGGTCACGTGGTCTTGCATGCGCGCCTGTTGGCGTGAGGTGAGCGGCCCCACTTTGTGCAGGATGCTCAAGGGCGTGAAGAGCTTGCCGATATCGTGCAGCAGGCCGCACCGTGCCGCAAAGGCGATCTCTTCGGGCGAACGATCCATAGCCGTCGCAATGCGTTCGTTCCAGGTTGCGACTCGCCGGCAGTGCAGTTCTGTCGTCCAATCGTGCGTCGCCAATCGCGCAAGAAGGCCTTCGGCTTCAGCGTCGACGGGCGCGAGCGGATCCAGACTTGGCGCACCGCTCCCGTTTCGGTTTGGGAGGGCTCGCACGACCGCCAGCATCGTCAGTCCTTGATTTGCAGCAAATGGTGCATCTTAGCCCTAGTTCTGCATGAATGGGCCGGAAGTCCCGGCGTCAAGGAACGGCTTTACGCCTTCTTAGCAAGAGAACGAGCCCCCGGCGGATCCGGATTTAGGCCGCCGCCTCGGCCAAGCGAGCGAGACGGCGCGCTAGCCAGGACTGCGGAATTCGGGCCGCGTTTTCTTGCGCGTAGTGCAGCATCGCTCTGTCGCCGGCCAGCTCGTAGAGATCGAGGGCCACAGCGGCCGCGCGCCAGTTACTTGACACCGAGCGGAAGAGACCGAAGGCTTCGTGCAGCAGCGGAACGGCGAAGGTCACGCCGTACTGCGCCTTAGCCACGAGCCCGAACGCGTGCGCCTCTTTGGCGCGACCGAGCGGGTCACCGTGAGCGGTGACGTGCATCCGGCTCATCGCCTTCGATATCGCCTTGTAGCGATCGATGTGCTGCGCGGCGCGTTCCGGGTCGGAGGGAGCGACCAGCGTTGCTAACTGAAGCAAAACCAGACGATCATCGTTGTCGCTGGCGCTCCAATCGACTTGTCCAACCAGTTCCTCCGCCTCGGCGATGCACTCGGCAGCGTTGATCGCTTCCCCCATCTCCCGAGCGAGATAACCGAGACCAGCAACCGCTTCGGCGCGACGCGCCGTCGTCGGCCCGAGTTTGATGGCCGATCTGAAATGGCGATACGCTGAAAGGTGATTGCCGGCAAGCGCCTCGAGCCACGCGAGATGGTGCGTCACGTGAAAGTGCATCGGTCGCAACTCGTCGTTCCACGCAATGACGCTCGCGCGGTCGCGAACGAAGGCGGCGATTTCGGGAGGGTTGGTCTCCGCAACGGGGATCGCAAGGTTGTTGAGGATATTGGCTTCGAAATAAACGTCGCGGTCCGCGATCGTGGCTGCGTGCTGGCTGGCGGCGAGATGCATTGTTATCTGTCGCTCGATGTCACCGTTTAGCCCCGCCACAAGACCGAGCAGGTCAAGCAGTCGCGCGTGCGCCGAGCCGCCTTGGTCATCGAGCGTTTCACTCGCGATGTCTTCGGTCTGTGCCAAGTCGCCGCGCATGAAGGCAGTCAGGGCGCGATAGTAGGCCGCTTCGGTAATGAGTTCGCGATCGCTGGTGGAAAGCGCGTAGCTCTGCGCGTTCGCTAGCGCTTCATGCGCGTTGTCGTATTCGCCCCGCCGCGCTAGTGCCGTTCCGAGCAGAAATTGATGTGTGGCTGAGGCGGCATGATCGCCGAAGCGCGGAACGCATTGTCCGAGCTCTTCGATCGCCTCGTCGACGCGGACTGTTCGGAGGAGCGCCCGCACGCGAAGCAGCGACGCCGTTGCACTATCGTGACCATGCAGGAGGTTTAAGCATGCTTTAGGCTGACCCGCGAGGTATGCGCCGACTGCATCTTCGTAGGGGGCCTTGCGTGGGGCAAGGCGGACAACGTTTTGAATGGCCTTGCATCCTTTGCGCAACTGCACGGCCGAGCGAAAACGCGTGAATTCGCTCGGTCAGGGGGGACCTTCCTTAGCATCGAGCCGCGGTCGGTCCTCTCCTGTTCAAAACGATGAAGCGGTCCGTAAAGATTTAGCCGCAGGCGCTCCCACCGGTGGACCAAGGTAGGATGATATGGTGGAAAGCACCGACGATTGCCCCAAAGTGCATAGCCAGCGCGTGCGCGACGTCCATTTGTGAGATCTCCGCTATAGTCCGTAAGCCCCACGAACAAAGGGGATAGGCAATCCGCCCGGCGCCTTCTTACGTTTCCCTTGAAAGGGTTCCGGTCAGATTGCCGGTCGCTCGGTTGCTAGGACACCAGAAAAGCGCGCAGCTGATGCAGCATCGGGGTCCGGCACGGGATGCACGTGCTGCCAGTCGATGGGGCCTCGCTGCCGCCGAAAGCACGCGCCGTCAACGACTACAACTACGATAGCATGCGCCAGCGCGCTAAGCCTCATCCAGAGGCATCATCAATACGCACCTGCCCCAAAAGTCTTGATCTTTGCCTTACAGGACCGCCATAGTGGCATCGCCTGGCGCGACCGACGGTGGAGCTGCGTGCTAAGCCGGCGGTTCGATGCGCGTCAGCGCTGGGAAGGTGCGCGCATCAGGACGTCGTGGGCTTCTTCGAATGCGTCGGGCGCGATGCTGACCTCGCCGCGGAACGGGTGATCCATCGCGACGATCATGAAGACGACGAGTCGATCATTGCCGAGGCGATTAGTCTCATAACGACGTGCAACCGAATCCGCTCGAGCGCGAGAAAGTACGTCAACATGATGGTGAGCGCGCCCGATGAAGACGACCGCGTACGGCGACGCCGGCAGACCTGCACTCGCGTCGTGCAGCCGCTGCCGGCGCAACTCGTAGATCTTGCCAAATTCTGCCATAGCGGATTGCTGCACGTCGGCGTCGCGTGAATCCGTCGGCTTGAAGCCGTAGATGAGATCGGTTACGCGATTGAGCGCCGGGTTGATCCTGGACGGCGTCTCGCCTCGACGTTGCAACGCCCAACCGCGGGTCATCGTGTCGTACGTTACGTTTCTGATCGTGTCTTGAAGTTGCGTTTTCGTCGGCTCGGGAAATTCTGCCGCGTCCCGGTAGATAGCTCCCATCGCCGCGGCTTCCTGGCTTACGCGCGCATCGACCGTCGCGTACTGCTCCCAAACGGCGACCGCGATGAGACCGGCGATTAGCCCGTACAGCACGCCGACGGCACCGATGAAGACGTCGACGCCTTCATTGTGATTCGGTGCTTCGCCGACAACCCACGCGACGGGACGTTGCGTCAAAAACAATCCGGCGACGCCGAGCACGGAGAAGCCGCCGACGATGATGACGAACATCAGCCACGTCGGGATGTCGTAGATCCAAAACATGAAGCGACTTTGTGCGAAGCATTCGTACCGAGCCGGCATGGCCGTCGTCGGGCAAGTACGCGTGGAACAACCGCGTCGGCTTCGCGGCGCGACGCTCGTCGCGTTGTTCGCCCTGGCCATTCTCAAGAAGCGATCAAGGCGATGGCGACCGCGGACACCGCGGCGACCGACGGGTAGCCGTTTAGGGCGTTGCCTTGACAAGCGTTGTGGTTCTTACGATCATTGCTCAATGACAAGCTCGATCGCGATCCAAGTCGGATATCAGACGGGCTTCGGCAACGAATTTTCCAGTGAGGCGATCGCCGGCGCGCTTCCGCGCGGCCAAAACTCTCCGCAGCGCGTGCCGCTCGGCCTGTATGCCGAACAGCTTTCGGGCACGTCGTTCACCGTGCCGCGCGCGGGCAATCGCCGGAGCTGGTTGTACCGGATTCGCCCCTCGGCCGCGCACCCGCCGTATCGCCGGCTTCCCGCAGGCCGGATTTGCAGTCCGCCCTTTAGCGAGCAAACGCCCGATCCCAACCGGCTGCGCTGGGAGCCGCAGCCACTGCCGCAGCAGCCGACCGACTTCGTAGACGGGCTCGTGACGATGGCCGGTAATGGGAACGTTGCGCTGCACCTGGGCATCGCCATTCACATCTATGCGGCGAATCGTTCGATGTCGGATCGCGTGTTCTGTGATGCGGACGGCGAATTGCTGTTCGTTCCGGAGCTCGGCGGCCTCGTGTTGGTGACGGAACTGGGCCGAATCGCCGTCTCTCCCGGAGAGATTGCCGTCGTGCCCCGAGGCATGCGCTTTCGCGTCGAACTTGTGGATGCGAACGCGCGCGGTTACGTCTGCGAGAATTACGGCGCGCTCTTTCGGTTGCCCGAACTCGGTCCGATCGGCGCGAACGGGCTTGCCAATGCGCGCGACTTTCTCGCACCGGAAGCGGCCTTCGAGGACGTTGACGAACCGACCGCCGTCGTCCTGAAGTTCGGCGGAACGCTTTGGTCGACCGAGCTCGATCATTCGCCCTTCGACGTCGTCGCCTGGCACGGAAATTACGTGCCGTACAAATACGATCTGTCGGCGTTCAACACCATCAACACCGTCAGTTACGACCATCCCGACCCGTCGATCTTCACGGTCCTCACCTCGCCCTCCGACGCCCCGGGCACCGCGAACGTCGACTTCGTGGCCTTTCCGCCGCGCTGGCAAGTCGCGGAGCATACTTTTCGGCCGCCCTGGTTTCATCGCAACGTCATGAACGAGTTCATGGGACTCGTACGCGGTCAATACGATGCAAAACAGGAGGGCTTCGTTCCCGGCGGCGCGAGCCTGCACAACTGCATGTCCTCGCACGGCCCCGACGCCGCCACGTTCGAACGCGCTAGCAGCGCCGCGTTAGCGCCGCAGAAACTCGACGATACGCTCGCATTCATGTTCGAATCGCGTTTCATTATCGTCCCGACGGCGTTCGCAATGAACAGCGACACGCTACAAACGAATTACGATGGCGTGTGGAACGGCTTGCGCAAGCATTTTCGCGCCGAGTAGGGCCGTCGTTAGCGGCGTGGCGGCAGCGGGCGGCCGCCGAATTCGAGTCGTCCCAATTCGACGTAGCTTTCGAGGTCGTCGAGATCTTCGGGAAGCAGTTGCGCAACGAGCGTCCGGACGGCTGCCATGTCGGCTTCATTCGCACTGCCGAGTAGACGCGTCAGATCACCCTGATCGATACCACGTGACGCATCGAGTTTGAGGACGACCAGCGTCGCCCGCGGCGCGATCATGAGTCCCGTTTCATCGACTCGCGCGTTCGCTAGCGCATCTTCCACCCAGGGGCCAGAAGCGGCAATAAGGTCGATGGGGGCCATCCCTATGACTTGCCAGGTTTCACCAATGAGCCCCAGACGTGAGTCCGGAAAAGCAAGCGTTCCCGTCGACTGGGCGCCATGCTTGCGCAGTTGCGCAGTGACTCGCGGCATGTCGTCCACGCGAACGAGAACGTCGACGTCGAGCGTCATGCGCTCGGGCACATAGAGGCGCGTTGCGACGCCTCCGATAACGGCGTAAGGCGCTCCGAGTATCACGTCGAGCGAATCAGACACGATACGCCGCAGCGGCAACGTCATCAGCAGCGAAAAATTCGACCCCGCTCCGGCCCCTTGCCGCCGCGACATCCGGTCGAGAAAAAAACGACGGCGTCCGCTTCTCGTATCCATCGGCGAGTGACTCCATGCCAGTGAGTCCGTTTGTTCGAGTCGTACGTCGACTACCCTAGCGTCAGATGCCATTATCGGCAGAAACGGCACTCTAACCGCTCGCTATTCCTCTTTATGCGGTATGCAATGAGCCAGCAAAGCTGTGCGTTGTGTCCTGCGTCAACAGCGGCAGAGTGAAACATTGTGATGACTGCGAGCTGCAACGCTGACGCTTCGTCGGAATCGCGGGAGCAAAACCTAGCACCGAACGGTTCAACCGATCCTCGACGTCTCACGCTCAGCGCTTCTTTTGCATCCACGAGTTTGTATCGGCGCCGCAAGTTACGGAGGGCGTGCGTTTTTATCGTAATGCCATCGACGGCCGTCTCACAACGCGTCAACGTTGAGAAATTCTTTTTTTGGAGCAAGACACTAGCATGCGGGAGCGGTTCTTTACCTCATGAACTCGACCCCCGTGTTCTTCTCCGGGCACGCACGCCAACGCATGGTGGAGCGCAACTTTAGCGAAGACGACGTTTGCGCTATCATCGCCGCCCCGGACTCGACCATGGACCCACCGAACGCGCGCGGATCGAGCGTTACGGGCGCACCGCCGACGGACGAGCAATTACCGTGGTCACCAATGCCGAACGGACCGTGGTCATCACGGTCATCGACGCCTGAGGAATCTCCCATGACTATGCCAACCGAGGTCAAAATCGACCTCGAAGCTCACGCCGGCTACGTTCGCTATCGGACGCTACCCTTCGGCCAGCACGTCGCGCGCACGATCCGCGTCGGCGCCAATATCGCTGTCGACCTCGATGCTAGCGAGGCGGTCCTTGGGATCGAGCTGCTCGCTTTCGATGCTGACGTGCTCGAGGCGGCTCGGCAGGTTGCGGCCTCGAGGGGGCTCGCGTTCCCGCGGGATCTCGCAGGAGCCGTGGCGGCCGCGTAAAGCACCTCGGCTCGGAATCGCAGTCTCCTACCAACCGCAGGATTTTACGTAAGTAGCCGTGCTCGTAAACGCGCGAGCGCCGCGTCGTTGACGCGAAGCGCGCGGCGCCGGTACGTCTCGAAATCCCCGTATTCGGCGCGGATCGACGTAAAGGACGTTTCGATATACGCGGGCGCAGCGGCGAACAGGACGCTCAACGCAGAGGGCGAGATGCCGTGGAGTGCCGCCGACCGCGCGAGTCGAGCGTGCGTGGCCGCCGAACCCAAATAGCGATTGGTCAGCGCATAATCCGCGACGACGGTCGAATGCGATACGCCGAGCGCGGTGAGCAGAAGCGCGCTCGCGATACCGGTTCGGTCTTTACCCGCCGAGCAGTGCATCACGAGCGGCGATCCGCCGGCAACCAGCGTGTCGAAAACCGCGGCATAGCGGTCCGCGTAACGCAGGGGAACGTCGCGATAAAAGCGCTCGATGAACGCATGCGCCTCGCTCTCGCTTGTCGGGAGCCGGTTCGTCCCCTCGCCGATCGAGAGCAACTCGAAGCGCGGCACCGGGCTGCCGCGCCAACGCGTCGGGTCTCGCCGGCGCTCGGCGGCCGTGCGAAAATCGCAGACGACGCGCAAGTCCAGCGGCGCGAGCCGCGCGTAGTCGGCCTCCGTCAGCCGCGAGAGTTCGCCCGATCGGAAAACGAGCCGCGGACGAACGCGACGGCCGGCCGTTGTCGCGTACCCGCCGAGATCCCGAAAGTTCGGCGCACCCGCCAGGGCGATGTGCCGCTCCGGCTCGGCGGCGAACGCACGCGTCCCCTCCGCGGCAAAGGCCGCCGCAGCAAGACCCGCGAGAAACGAGGAGCGCGACGTCGTGCCCACGTCGCGAGCGTACGACACGCACGTTAAGGCGACGTTATGCGTTTATTTTGCATCCACGAGTTGGCGATAGAAATAGGTCATCTCTAGGGCGGCGGTATGCGCTCGTTCGATGAGGTTTGCTCCGGCACCGTGGCCGCCTTCGGTCACCTCGTAAAAGAGGTAGGGAATCCCGAGTGCCGAGAGTTTGGCTGCAAACTTGCGCGCATGCTGGGGTCCGACGCGGTCGTCTTTCGTGGTCGTCCAAATGAACGGTTCGGGATAGGTGACGCCCGCTCTCACGTTGTTATAGGGCGATATCGATGCGAGAAAGGCACGCTGCTCGGGGATCGTAACGCTGCCGTATTCGCCGACCCAGGACGAACCGGCCGCGATGTGTTCGAAGCGCAGCATGTCCAGCAGCGGAACCTGGATATCGACGGCCTTCCAGAGTTCGGGGTGCTGCGTAAACTCGACACCCATCAGCAAACCGCCGTTCGAGCCGCCCTGGATGCCGAGGTGCTGCGGACTCGTGACCTTTCTTGCAATAAGATCCTTGGCCACCGAGGCAAAATCATCGTAGATCCGTTGCCGGTGCGTCGTGAGGCCGGCCTCGTGCCAAGCCGGTCCGAACTCGCCGCCACCCCGAATGTTCGCGAGCACGTAGACGCCGCCACGCTCGAGCCACAGTTTGCCGAGCACACCCGAATATCTCGGCGTCTCGGAGATTTGAAATCCGCCGTACGCGTAGAGCACGGTCGGGTTCGAGGCATCGAGCGCCATGTCTCGTGGGTGCACGATAAAGTAGGGGATCTGCGTGCCATCTTGCGACGTCGCCTCGTTCTGATCGACGACGTCGCTCGACGCGTCGAATTGCGCCGGCAACGCCTTGACGGTCGCAAGTGCACCCGAGCTCGCGTCGATGAGCCAGAGCATCGAAGGTTCGAGAAAACTCGTGACCTCTAGAAAAGCGCGTTCGCCGTGCGCATCCGCGTCGACGATTGAGATCGAAGCGTTATCCGGCAGAGCGAGTTGACGTTTCGACCAGCGCCCTTGCGCCACGGGATCGTAGACGAACGCGCGGCCCTTCACGTTTTCGTACGTCGTAACGAGCAGATGCGAACGCGTGGCCGCGACCTCACCGAGCGATTCGCGATTGCCGGGAGCATAGATCAGGGTCGGCTTGAGGTCCGCCGGGTCAGCCATTGCGGCGGTCAGATCGACCGCGACGAGCGAGCCCTGCGAAAAGCGCGCACCGTCGACGCTCCAGTTCTCCGCGAGCGTGAAGAGGAGCCGGCCCGCGACCATGCCGACCGGCGCGACCTTCGGCGGAACGTCGAGCTTGCGCGGTCCAGCCGGCGTGAGCAAATAATGCTCCGCCGTAAACGTGGTAAGTGGCCGCGCAATAACGATCGCGTCGTGGCCCTGGCCATCGTGGAAGGCGATCGGCCTGACGCCGTACCCGCCGTCGCTTGCCGAACCGCGGAAAATCTCGACCGCATTCGTCAGCGGCTGCCCGCGTTTGACGCGTTTGATGATGAACGGGTAGCCCGAAGTCGTCAGGTCGCCGGGCGCCCACTCGCGCGCAACGAGCAGCGTGTCCGCATCTTCCCAGGCCACGCGCTGCTTGCCGCGGGGAAGCGTGAACCCCGCTGCAACGAACTGCCGCGTCGTAAGATCGAATTCGCGGACCGTGTCGGCGTCTTCACCGCCGTCCGAGAGTTGAATGAGGCAGCGACGTTCGCTCGGCCACTGGCAATCCGCCCCGTGCCAAACCCAGTTCGCATTCTCGCTCTTGGCCAAAGCATCGAGGTCGAGCGCCGTCTTCCACAGCGGCGCGGGCTTCGCGTAATCGGCCGGCGTCGTGTAGCGCCAAACCCCGCGAACGTGCTCTGCGTCCTGCCAGAAATTATAGACGTTGCCTGCGAGAAAGGCCGGCGTCGGAATTCGATCCTTGGCTTGCGCAATTTTTAAAGCATCGGCATAAAGCCCGGCGTACCGGTGGTCGCTTTGCAGAACCGCCAGCGATTTCGCGTTTTCCGCCTGCACCCAAGCCATCGCCCGCGCGCCGTGCACGTCCTCGAGCCAAAGATACGGATCGGGAGCCATCGCTGATTGCGCGATTCCCGAAACCGCGAGGCTGCCGGTCAATGCGAGCACCGCCATCGACCGAACCATGTACATCACGATCTCTCCTTTGCTAGACGAGCCGCGCACGTCCTGTGCGGGGTCAACGCGTCGCTGATGACGATTCCGCGCTGATCTATTCGAAGAACGCCTACGCCAAGCGCACCGATGGAGGGCGCCGCTGTAGTGCGACCTCGAGCGCCGCGACGAAGGACGCCACTTCTTCTTCCCTCAGGCGCGCGAACGTAATGCGAATCGCCGGCGCGGTGTCGAGCCGGAAGCGCTCACCTTCCGCAACGCCGTACCCGGCCGCGATGAGGGCTTCGCTCGTTTCGCGTTCGTCGAGGACCGGTATCCAAAGATTGATGCCTGCGCGACAGAGTGTTTCGATACCGAGCCGTTCGCGCAGCGCCGCGAGCAGCGCGTCGCGACGCTGCGTGTAGACGCGCTCGGCGTTCGCGACCATGCGCATCGTTTTTACATCGCTCCAGAGTGCGGCGACCTGCGTTTGCAAGACGTGACTGACCCAGCCGACGCCCACGCGTTGGTTCTTCTTCAGCCGATTGATCGTGACGCGGTCGCCGGTCACGACGGCGAGCCGCAGGTCGGGGCCGAGCGATTTTGCAACCGAACGTACGACCGCCCAGCGGCGCCCCGCCCTCGAACGTTCGCCCCACACCGTCACGGCTGGAACGCCGGCGATGCCGTCGCAGAAATCGTCCTCGATCACGAGCAGCCCGTCGGGTATGACCGCGGCGCGTTCGTCCAGCAGCGCGCGCAGCTTGCGTGCTCGCGCGGCATCGAGCGCGGTACCGCTCGGATTCATCGCGCGCGGAACGATGACGATCGCACGCGCACCACGACACAGGGCCGTTTCGAGAGCGCTGGGCTGCATCCCATATGCATCGGCGGCGACGGGCAGCGGTGTAAAGCCGAGCGAACGCAGCAGATCGAGATGACCGCAGTACGACGGATCTTCGACGGCGATGCGATCGCCGGGCCGCAAACCCGCGCTCGCAAGCAAGAGCGTGAGCGCATCGAGTGCGCCGCTCGCGACGGCGAGCGACTCCGCTTCCGCGGCGATGCCGTCGGATTGAAAACGCGCGACGGCCGTGCGGACGAGCGACGCTTCTTCGGGCGCGGAACCGTACAATGACGAGCGCTTCGGCAACGCCGCAGGCAAGAGCGACGGCAACAGGCCGGGATCGGGATTGCCGTCGGCAAGATTGCGCGTTCCCGTTGGGAACTGCCGCTGCTGGCGCCCGAGAACCGCGGTTTGCGAACGCACGCGCGTGCCGTTGCGGCCATCCGCGACGACGAGGCCGCGACGGCCGAGTTCGCGATAGGCATTCGCAACCGTAACGACGCTGACGCCGAGCGCCTCTGCGAGCGCGCGAACGGTCGGCAGCTGCGCCTGCGCATCGAAACGGCCGTGGACGATAGCCGACTCCAGGCTCCCGGCAATCTCGGTTGACCGGGCGCCGCGAATCTGATAACGTTCTGCTACAGATTTCACTTTGTTATAGTACAAAAAGAGGGTGATGAACGCAAGTCGTCCCGGCCGCTTGCACTACGCGTGGATCGTCGCCGCCGTGACCTTCGTCGCGCTGCTGGTCTCCGCCGGCATTCGCGCTACGCCCGGTGTGCTGATTTTGCCGCTCGAACACGCTACGGGTTGGTCGCGCTCGACCATCTCGCTTGCGATTGCGGTCAACATCGCGCTGTACGGCCTGATGGGTCCCTTCGCAGGCGCGCTCATGGCGCGCATTGGCATCCGCGCCACGACGGCGATCGGACTCGCGGTCGTCGCGGCTGGTGTCGGTGCGACGTCGCTCGTACGCGAACCGTGGCAACTCATCGCGCTGTGGGGCGTCGTCGTCGGGATCGGCACGGGGATGGTTGCGATCGTTCTCGCGGCTGCGGTTGCGACGCGCTGGTTCGTCGCGCGCCGCGGACTCGTCAGCGGCATTCTCACCGCGAGCACGGCGACGGGGCAACTCGTGTTTCTGCCGCTGCTTGCGTGGATTGCGGCCTGGGGCGGCTGGCGACCCGTCACGCTCACCGTCGCGTGCGCGGCCGTCGCGGCGCTCATTCCCGTGCTGCTCTTCATGCGGGACCGGCCCGAGTCGCTCAACCTGCGCGCGTACGGCGCGACGGCGCTCGATCCCAGTGCCGAGCCGGCTTTTTTACGCAGCGGCAATCCGCTCACGGTCGCTTTTGCGACGCTCGGGCGCTGCTCGCGGTCGCGCGACTTTTGGGTGCTCGGCGGCTCCTTCTTCATCTGCGGGGCGAGCACGAATGGACTGATCGGCACGCACTTCATTCCAGCGTGCGGCGATCACGGCATCCCCGAAGTTCGCGCGGCGGGTCTGCTGGCGGCGATGGGGATTCTCGATCTCGTCGGCACGAGCGCTTCGGGCTGGTTGACCGATCGCGGCAATCCGCGTGTGCTGCTGTTCTGGTATTACGGCCTGCGGGGATTGTCGCTGCTGTTCTTGCCGTACGCGTTCGATCTCTCGTTCGGCGGACTCTCGGTCTTCGCGATCTTCTACGGACTGGACTGGATCGCGACCGTTCCGCCGACCTTGCGTCTAGCGACCGACCTCTTCGGCGCGGAAGAGGCACCGATCGTGTACGGATGGATCGCAGCCGCGCATCAGCTCGGTGCCAGTGCGACGGCGCTGCTCGCAGGCATGCTGCGGCAGACCTACGGCTCGTATACGCCGGCGTTCGCGCTCTCGGGCGCCGTGTGTCTGGTCGCCGCAATCATCGTGCTGACGATCCGGCGCGCGCCCGTCGCGCCCGTCCGCGCGAAGCTCGCGCCTGTCACGTGATTGTTGTGCTCGCGTCCGCAAACGCGACCAGGCTGATGGAGCCGCGGTCTTTCTCGCTGAGCGACTGCTAGAGAATCTTCGTCGCCTCGGCCGCTTGAACGGGTTGTCTTGTGCGAAGTAGCGTACGAGAATATTCGTGTCGAGTCCGATCATCGCCGCCTTGCGCGCCGAGTACGCTCGCCCGCAGCGCCGGCCTCGCGAATGATTGTCGGGATCGTGGCTTGTCCTTTGGGCGTAATCGATGTTCCACGAGCGCGGTATTACTTTTGAAAAACCTACTACCTTCGACCCCCTAACGGCGAAACCGGCAATTCGAAAAGGCCCAACAGATGCGCGACTCCGATCGCTGCGCTGCAGTGTAGGTCATGAGTAACTCCGTTATCGTTTTGATCGCCTTGGTCGTAACGAGCATACCGCTCGTGGCGCTCGCCAAGCGGGTCAACATTTCCTATCCGATCGTCCTCGTCATCGGCGGTCTTCTCCTTAGCTTCGTTCCGGTTTTACCGAAGATCCATCTCGACCCCGACGTCGTCTTATTGATCTTTCTGCCGCCCCTTTTGTTTTGGGAATCGATCACCGCACCAACGGACGTGATGGCCGAGAACGCCGGGCAAATCGCTCTTCTCGCAATCGGACTCGTCATTGTGACAACGGTTGCCGTTGCGGTCGTGGCACATGCGATCAGCCCGGGTATGCCTTGGGGTGCAGCTTTCGTTCTTGGAGCGATCGTATCGCCAACGGATGAACTGGCTGCCGTCCCGGTCCTCCAGCAATTTCGCCTTCCGCGGCATCTCATTGCGATTATTGATGGCGAGAGCTTACTCAACGACGCCACGGCGCTCGTCATTTATGCATCGGCGATTACCGTCGTTTCGACCGCTGCGTTCCACCCAGCATACGCCCTTCTCCAATTTATCATGACCGTGATCGGTTCGCTCATTGTCGGCTACCTTACGGGCCGTCTAGGAGTGGAGCTTTGGCGGCGAATACCAGATCCGCAGTTGCAGGGCGTCATCTCCATCGTTCTACCATTTGTCGCATACGTTCCGGCGCAGCGGTTCGGCCTCTCCGGCGTCCTCGCAGTCGTTACAGCCGGCGTGTATGTCAATCGGCTCAGCCCCCGCATTATGAACCCCGAAGCCCGCGTTCAAATCGTCGGCTTTTGGAACACGCTCGTGTTTCTGGCTAACGCAGTCTTATTTCTGGTCGTCGGTCTTCAACTTCACGATGTCGCGCATGCGGCGTTCGAGCGCCAGCCGTGGCAAATCGTCGTCGGGTTTGCCGTCGCCGTCAATGCGATCATCATCGTCGTTCGTCTCGCCTTGACGGTATTGGCGGAATTCGCACCGACCCGCGCGCCGGCCGACCACGCTGCTCCCAACTGGAAAAACGCATTGATTGTCGCATGGTCGGGGTTGCGAGGAGCGGTCTCACTCGCAGCCGCCTTGGCGATTCCACTGGTCCTTTCTAACGGCGCGCCCTTTCCGAATCGTGACCTGATTATTTTCGCGACCTTCTCCGTCATCTTAGTTACGTTAGTCGGCGGCGGCCTTACCCTGCCGTCGGTCGTGAAGCGGTTACACATCGAGGGCGGAACGGAGGAGCGCGACGAACTCCGGCTTGCGCTCGTTAAAAGTGCCGAAGCCGCCTTGATTCGCATAGGCGAGCTGGAAGCGGAAGGCCGAATCGATACACCTCACGCACAGACGTTACGCCGTCAGTTTCTGCATCGCCGCGATGTGGAATCAGGTAACGAAGATGGACGCGACGCCGGGCACGCGGCTCGGCATATCGACGTGGAACGTGAGTTGATTGCCGCGCAGCGGAAGGCGATCATCGAGATGCGCGAGCGCGGGGAGATCGACAACGTCGTCCTGCGGCGAGTTCAGACCGATCTCGATTCGGCCGCATCGCGAGGCTCGCTCAACGAGTAAGGACGCGGGTGCGTATCGAAACATCGTAACAGTACGAAAAACCGGGCTGGTGAGGTAGAAACGAGTAAGCGGAGTGGTCTTGCACTGATTTGAAGCGCGACTCTTCAATTGCCGAGATAACGGAGACCGAGCACGCGCGCGTGCGCGGTCATTACGAGCGTGCCGCGGACTGGCTCGTCCGTCATTTCGGCGGGACGCCGGTTATTGCGGTGACGTACCCGGCGGGACTCGGCTCCGAACCCGTGTTTCACAAAGGGCTCGCCGATGCGCCGCAAACCGTTGGGACGGTCGACGTCCCGACGGCGACCGGCGTCCATCCGTACGCGCGACTCGACGCGCACAACCTGGCGTGGCTCGTGGCCGGGCGCTACGCCGTCGAGTTCGATTCATGGTCGCCGGCGCTCGATGACCCGGCGCGGGCCGCGTTCGCGCGCCTCATCCTCGCGCCGAGCGGCGCGGCAAATGACGACGACGTCTTTTCGGCGGCCCGAATCTTGCGCGCCGCGCTCGCCGCCGAGAAGTTGGAGGCGATACCGATTCTCGACGGCTTCCGTGGTGCGTCGCTCTGGATTCCACTAGACGACGGTCCCGCTTACGAACGCCTCGCGCCCTGGCTGCACGATTTTGCGGCAGCGGCCGCGGCGGACCAGCCAGACGTGCTCACAACCGCGCAATTACTGAAGGACCGCGGCGACCGCGTGTACGTCGGCACGAAGTCGAATCATCCCGCAATGGGGTCGCTTTTGCCATACGCACTGCGCGGAACGCCGTCGCTCGAAGTCTCGATTCCCTTCGCGTGGAAGGATCTCGGTAGGGTTGTCAACGGCGACGTTACGGCCGCCGGCTTCGCCGACTATCAGCGCCTTTTCGGTGACGTCTTCGCTCGCGAACGTGCGAGGATCGGCGCACAGTCCTTCGGCGATCGCAAGCCGCGTACGCCGAGCGTCTTCACGATGCTCCTGCTCGCGGCGCCGGAGCCCGCCGTGCACGGCTATATTATCGCGGCCGCACTTGCGGTACTTGCTGATGGGAAGCCGCACGACGCCGACGACATTCTCGCACAGGCGCTCGCGCGAAAGCTGCTGCCGACTTCTACCACGCGGAAATATGTCTACACGGCGCTGCACGAATACGTCGATCGCACGCTCGGCGCCGGCAAGACGCCCGAGCTCGTACAGGTCGAGGGGACTTCGCAGTTTCGTCTCAACCAGCCGGCCGACATTTGGCCCACAGTCGCCCTGCCGCCACTCCCACGGTGGCTCGCGGCGGCCGACGCGCAGGCGACGGTCGCGCGTCTGCGCGCAACCGCGACCGGCGGTGATCCGACGGCTTTCGAAATCGCGGCGTGCGATGCGTTTGCGTCGCTCGGATTCCTCGCGACGCACGTCGGCGGAAACGCCGCGCCCGACGGCATCTTAGCGGCGCCGCTCGGAACCGCCGGTTACCGCGTCGTTCTCGAATGTAAAACGGCCAGCGCAGGCGGCATCGTCGCGAATCCCCGTCCGGAAGAACCGGCAAAATTCCGCGCCGATGCGAGCGCGCAGTACGCGCTTCTTCTAGGCCCGGCGTTCGGCAACGACGCGTCGCTCGATGACGAACTCGTGCAGCACCACGTCACCTTGTGGACGGTCGATGACGTTGCGACGTGCCTGCAAGCCGGGATCGGACCCGACGAGCTGCGCACCGTCTTCATCGGCGGACGTGTCGAAGGGACGCTGCGCGCACTCTTGTGGGAACGCGATCACGGAACACGCAAGCGTATCGAGGTCATCGCGCAGCTCGCGGCGCGGCTCGGATGGGCGTTACAGCGGACGCTCGCGCAAGGCGTCGCACTCGCGCAGACGCCGCCGCTCACGGCCGAGACGCTCTTCATGCTCGTCGATGAAGAACTCGTCCGGGAAAACGTGACCTCGGGCGCCGGACTCGACGAGGCGCAAGCTGCGTTGCGGCTGCTCGAAGTGCGCGGCTTACTCCGTGCGGTGGACAACGGCTATCTGTTGCGCCAACCGCCGCCGGTAGCCGCCGGTGGCGCGCCATGATCGGCCCGGACGAGCGCCGGCAGCGCAAAACCGTTAGGCTGCACGCCGCTCCAAGGCGAACGCGTCGGCGAGTAGCGCGTAGGAACGCTCGCGGCTCGCGTAGTCCGGCGTAATCGTCACGATCATCGCTTCGTCGGCGCCGTGCTCGGCCGCGAGCCGTTCGATGTGGCGCCGTACCGTCTGCGGTGCGCCCGCGACGACGCGTCGCGCGCGAGCGACTTCGTGCCGTTCGAGCGGCGTCCACGGGTACGCTTGCGCTTCCGCTAGCGAGGGAACGGGTCCCGGCATGCCGCGGAAGAGACGCATGCGCCAAAGCGATACGGGCAGAGCGAGCGCTTCGGCTTCGGCGTCCGTGGGAGCGACGATCGCCGCGAGAGCGACCATCGCGTAGGGCCGTGGAAACCGCGCCGACGGCCGGTAACGTTCGCGATACGCGCGCACGATCTCCGGTGCGTCTCCGCCGATGAAGTGAGCGAACGCGTAGGGCAACCCACGTTCCGCCGCAAGCAGCGCACCATACTCCGACGAGCCGAGCAGCCACAACTCGGGCGACGTCGGTCCGGACGGCATTGCAACGAGCGGCGCGAACGGGCTCGCGGCGGGTGTCGTCTCATCGAGAAAGCCGAGTATGTCGGCAATTTGATCCGGGAACGCCGCAACGTCACGACTCTCGAGGGCCGCTGACACGAGCCCCATCCCGCCTGGTGCACGACCGACACCGAGGTCGATGCGCCCGGGAGCGAGTGCTTCCAGCATTCGGAACGATTCGGCGACTTTGAAGGCGCTGTAGTGCGGCAACATAATACCGCCCGTCCCGAGCCGGATCGTTTGCGTTTCGGCGCTCAGCCGCGCGAGCAAGACCTCCGGCGATGCATCGGCGAGACCGCGCATCGCATGGTGCTCCGCGAGCCAATAACGGCGATATCCCAGTGCTTCGGTGCGGCGGGCGAGTGAAATGGTCGCTGCAACGGCGTCCCGCGGCGAGGCACCGGCCACGACCGGCGACTGATCCAAAACGCTGAGCGGAAGAGACATCGAATAGCAAAAGGCGTTTCCAGCCGTGAAGGATGCGCTCGCCGGCAGAGCGCAGCTCGCAAAAAAACTAGCGGTCGCCGGTCGTCGAGCGTCCGTACTGCACGATTGTTTCGCCGCGTGGGTCGAGTTTGATCCGGCCGGTGCGGGTGAAACCGAGACCTTCGCAAAGGCGTTGCGCCCGAACGTTGTCCGCGTGTGTCCAAAGCTGCAATTTGTGGTAATCGCGTTCGAGCGCGATTTCGAAGCATCGTTCCATCAAACGCTTCCCGATCCCGTGCCCCCATTCGCTCGGTTCGACCGCGATCATCCCGAGCTGGAGCAACCCGCGGATCGGTTTACCGAGCCCGTCATTTTTGCGGCCGGGTACGCCGTGCGCAAAACCGACAGTCCGTTCGTCTTCAGAAGCCAAAATGAACCAGGAGCCGGCTTCCGCCGCACGCAGCGCCACGAGCGCGCGCGAATCCGAAAGCGTGGCGAATGACGCACTGCGCCGAGCCGCTTGCGCTCGGAACCACAGCGCCGCAATCGCTGTAAAATCGTCGGGACCTGCTTCGACAAACGTCAGGGTCATCGCGATGCTTTTTCACCGTTCCAGCGACAGCGACCCCGTCGCTCACCTACAAATACCAGCCGAGCGGAAAAATGAACCCTAGCACCTCAATCGTTCGATCGGAAGGCTTCATGCACGACGTTCAGCCCATCATCGTCGTCGGGGTCTTCTTCTCAACGGCCGCGACGGATGCCGTCTACGTGTTGTTGAACGCGGCCGTGAGTACACGCCGGCGTTCAGTGCGGCGTCGTGGAGCGGTCTCTGGTACTTACTGTCGGCCTTCGCCGTCATCAGCTACACGAAGAATCCCCTCTACGCAATTGTCGCCGCGGCTGGTTCTTGGCTCGGTGCCTTCGTTACCGTGTCAAACCTGGGACGACGGTCGCAGCAGCCGTAGCCGTGGTGGAAAATCGCGTTCATACTCCGCGCTACGCCCAAACCGAATCCGCGCGGATCGTTCAAGCTCGTGCGCGAAACCGCAATGACGGTGCTGTAGCCATGCGACGCGAACCGCTTCGAATGACGAAAAAAGCCGCGTCGTTCCGACGACTTCAGCTGCAGGTGTACATCGTCGCCGCGAGCATCTCCATTCCGATCCTTGCCGCTGCGGCGCAGCGAAACGGGGATGCGCCGGTGCCTTGCGCGCTGACGACGCTCGCCCAGCGAAAGCTGCCGAGCGGACCCGCCCAATATCAGTCCGGCACCCTCGTTCTCAAGAACGGCGCCTCGCTGCGGCTACAGGGCACGAGCGCCGAGTTGTACCACGTCGCGGGGATGCGTGTTGGCGATCCCATCGCCACCTGCTATGGACCGCTAAAGACTTACGCGGACGCCGGGCCAGCGCGGACGATCACCGTTCTCGACCTCAAGAGCGGGAACTACTATGGCACGCTCGTCGGCAACTGGAAGATGAAGTAAATGTCGAGTTCATCGTTAGGTCGTTGACCGTTGCGAGGCGCACGACCGCTTCGATGCTCGCTCAACGTAACGAAAGGAGATAGGTTCCCGGACAGTCGATAGCACAACGGGAAACTCGCTTTGGGTCGAGCATGCCGTGTGCCTTGCGCACACGATCGGAGTTCACTGATGTCCCGGATACCGTCTCGCCGTAGCGTTATCGTCGGAGGCGCGCTGGGGGCGTTCGTCGCTCTTACCGGCGTGCGGGCCGGGTACGCGCAAGACGAACCGAAGGGTCTTCGCGTCGTTGCCGAACTCGTCGCGAAACCGGGAAGCGCCGACGACTTGCGCAAGCTGCTCGTGCCCTTCGCGCAAGGGGCGCGCAAGGAACCGGGCTGTCTCCAGTACACATTGCTCGAGGTTCAGAACGATTCCGGGCATTTCATGACCTACGAGATCTGGACGGACCGCGCGGCGCTCGACGCGCACATGAAAGCTCCCGCGCTCCTGGCCGCTGGGCCGAAGCTCGGACCGCTGCTCGCAAAGCCCTTCACGCAAACCTTCCTTAATGCGTTGACGTAGCGGCGCAGGGAACGACGTCGCGCGTAAGGTGCCCAATTCTGCAACGGGCCCTGGTCCGATCACGGCCGACGGCTGTGCGGTCGAACTCTATCGGCGTCTTCAAGCGACGGGTGAACCGGACGTCATCCAGGCTGCCGTTTCGAGCGGTGCGACCGTTCTCGAACTCGGAGCGGGCGCCGGACGCGTTACTCGGGAGCTCGTGCGTCTCGGATACCGCGTTACCGCGGTGGATGCTTCTTCGGAAATGCTCGCGTACATCGCTGGCGCGCGAACGATTGCATCGTCGATCGAGCGGCTCGAGCTTAGCGAAAGATTCGATGCCGTCGTGCTCGGCAGCAATCTCATCAACGTTCCGGACGCCGCGTTGCGCGCGGCGTTTCTCGCAACGTGTCGCCGGCATGTGCGAAACGACGGCGTCGTCCTGATCGAACGCTACGTGCCGGCGCGTCTCGAGCGTCTTCAGGACGGTTTACTCGACGAACGCGACGGCATTCGCACGTCCCTACGCGGGCTGCGCCGCAGCGGAAACGAGTTTTCGGCAACGATAATTTACGAAGCGCGCGACGCGACTTGGTCGCACTCGTTTTCGGCGACGCTGCTGGACGACGCCGCGATTGCAGCCGAGCTAGAACGCGCCGGACTCCGTTTCGCGGAGTGGCTCGATGAGAAACAGGGATGGTACAGCGCTAAACCGGTAGAACCGCGCGCCGGTTAAACGCCGGCGTCTCTTGGCGCTGGATCACTCGACCCTCTGCGCCGGAACGTCAGAGAAGCCGACAATGCTCGACAAATGCCCGGAGTCGTCGAAGTTGACGACATCGAATCCGCGAACCACGGCCTTTCCGGTCTCGTCCTTCATACTCCAGTTCGCCAGAGCCACATTGTGATGCCCAAGAGAGTTTCTTCAGTGTGAAACTACAGCCGGGACGGCGTTGCTGGAATCCATCGAGGTGAGCGCTTAGGTGGTCGCGCCCGTTGAGCCGAGCTATGGTGTCGAAGTACGTGACGCTGGAAGCAACGTTCTCGTTGATGATGCGTCGCCTCTCATCAGTGCTAACCGCTGACCAGGCGCCCAGACAGCTTTCATACCTACGGCGTTCTAACCCGTAGCTACTGGTGCGTATCGAGCCGTATAGCATAAAAAAGCCTGTAGCCACGGCTCTTTTCGCGCATAGTAGTGTGTCGAATGTAGTAAGGAAGCCCTTGATTACTCAGCCGCTGCGGGTTATAC
>JAABUX010001801.1_pt1 | contig 31476 bp, 33 predicted proteins | sample 5561851 | NCBI WGS metagenome assembly JAABUX01 (sample SAMN10711883, study PRJNA513361) | rock metagenome | isolation source: Antarctica rocks | place: Antarctica: Victoria Land, Richard Nunatak red sandstone | collected 2016-01-03
CAGCGTCTCCGACCAGGACATGGCCAAACTCAACATCACCCGCGACCCGTTCCATGGCGAGTGGAACTACACCGTCCATCCGCATAAACCAGAAAACAACGCACTTATTTTATGACGGGTCCTTAGGCCGTCCTGCCACGGCTGTCTCGCAAGCTTTTGTCGGATTTTGTGTTGCATGGGGCGTTTTCCAGCATGGCGCCCCTTGCTACAGGGTCATCGGACGATCCCTGAGCAGGCAGCCCATCGGCACGGCGATGCTTCGGGAACACACGGCGGTCCGGTAAGCCAATGCCGCGACGTGCTTGAGAACCGCTTCGTGCGGCATGAGAGTGCTTTCACCAATTATGGTGCTGACTCGCTGTCGGACGGGCGAGCAACCTTTGCATCCTGCCGCCTCTTCTCCGCAAGGAGCACCGTTTCCACGTAGTTTGGCACGGAGCGGTTCTGGTCCTCAGCTGCCTCCTTCACAAATCGCAGGAGATCTGGCTTAAGCCTCAAGGTGAAGGCGTCACGTTCGGACATCTCGTACTCCGGTTGCAAACGATTCATGCAAGGCTGGTCAGAGTGGCCTAATCACCGCCTAATGACAGGATCATCACCATCCGACGTAGGATGGTCAAGATGCCCTAATCCGAACCGGAGCAAGTCGGATAGCGTGTGGTAGCAACACAAACTCTCATGTTGATGCGCCGTCGCACGCCTGTGAGCATTCCGGTTCTCCTCCCGCGTGCCTTTCGACAATACAAACGTTCCTTTGTAACGGCTGGACCGGACAGAGCCGCCGCGCTAGGGTTGGGACTGCAATCCAGCTTGGGAATTTAGTCCCATCGCAGCTACCATACGGGCCTTCGTCGCCTACTACCGGGTCAGCACCGATAAGCAGGGACAGTCCGGTCTCGGGCTGGACGCACAGCGCGCCGCGGTCGAGCTGCACGCCCGGTCCGTCGGCGCCGAGGTCATCGCCGAGTTCCAGGATGTGGAGAGCGGCCGTAAGGCGGACCGCACCGGCCTGGCCGCCGCGCTGGCTATCTGCCGCAGCAAGCGCGCGACCTTGCTGATTGCCAAGCTCGACCGGCTGGCGCGCAGCGTCGCGTTCATCTCCAACCTGATGGAGGGCGGGGTGGACTTCGTCGCCGCCGACATGCCGAGCGTGAACCGGCTGACGGTGCATGTGCTGGCCGCGGTCGCCGAGCACGAGCGCGAGATGATCTCGCAGCGGACCAAGGCCGCACTGGCCGCGGCCAAGGTGCGCGGCACGCGGCTGGGCAACCCGCGCCTGCCGGCGACCGGCACGCTCGCCGCGGCGCCACAGCCAACTACGCCTGGAGGCAAGGCGCGGGTCGCCTCAGCGCAGGCCCGTGCCGTTACGGCCTACGGGCCAGCTATTCAGGCGGCGCACTCTGCCGGGGCGCTTTCGCTGGGCGACTACGCCCAGGCGTTACAGGCAGCGCGGCTACCAGCGCCCCATGGCGGCGACCGCTGGTCACGACCGTCCGTGGCCCGCGTGCTGCGCTACTGCAAGCTGGTTAAAGGTTAACAGTGGTCGTGGGCGGCGGGATGGATGGGGCGCTGCGAAGGGTACCCCATATCGCGATCCACGGTGGTGTCCTTTGTGGGCGGGGGTGCCCGGCTCGCAATCCCCAGGACCTTTCCTGATGTCAGCGCCCGCAGTCTCGCGATCTTAAGCGCGCGACAATCGCACCCTCCCATTCCTTTTCCCGCGTGGCCCCAGGTCCTCCGGAAAGGCGCGATGCTGCTGCACGATGGTCCGGACCGCCGAACAAGGCCACATAGACGAGCGCAGCGAGGTGGTTTGTTGGTCAGCTCCCGTCCTTGGAACGTTCGGGCTCATCCAGTCCTTCGAGGAGCGTGAACAGGCTCACGTTCAACGCCTTCGCGATCCGCACGAGGATGAGGATCGTCGGATTTCGGACGCCCGTCTCGACCCCGCTCAGGTATTGCTGACTGACGTCGGACCGCACCTCAAGCTGCTCCTGCGTGAGGCCCTGTCCGCGGCGTAACCGCATCAGGTTGAGGCCGACCCGCACTCGTGGATCCATGGTGCGGAGGATCGGGCATTGCGCCCCGCCTTTTTACCAACGATAGTGGTAAAGTGGGCTGCGTCCGGAAACGGCCGCGCCGAGGTGTGCGGCCGGATTGGACTACGGTGGAGGGGGAGCGCCAATGGCTGGCTGGGGCGACGCAAGCAGGGGCTTCGGGCAGGCAAGGTCAACCCATGACGGTTCGAGCGCTCCGTCGCCATGGGAGCATCTCCAACCCGTGATGCAAGCAGGAGAATTGGCGTTCACCGCGCGTTTCGGGAACGCCTCGTCTCGGGGCCATGACCTGGCGATCAAGCTGGTGCCTCTCGGCTTCGAGCATAGCGTCCGGATCCACCTGTTGGCACCCCCGGGACAGGAGGATCGGTCGGTGTCGGATGTCCTGGTCTGGAACACGGCGCTCCGTCGCCTGGAATGGGACAACCACGCTGGCCTGGTTGGCCTGGGTGAGCACCTCGACCTCGCGCTCTCCCTGAGCAGCGCCGGCCTGGCCGGGTTCGCCGGCATCGCGACCGCGATCGTCGATCTGCTCGCCGCGCTGGCCTCGCCCGGGGTCATCCTGATCGGCAGCGTCGGCTTCGTCCTGACGATCGTGGCCGCGTACTACATCCTGCTCCTCACCATGGCCAAGCTCTTGCTGCTTTACGTGTGCCTGCCCGCGGCCGTGCTTTCCGTCGGCTGCGGTATCGTCAAACAGCTGAGGCTGCAGCGGTTCGAAGAGATCGTCCTCGCCGCCGCGCGGTGCGCGATCGACCGGCACCTCAGCCAGGACGACTAGCCATGCTGATCGACATGACCCTGATGGCGGTACTCGTCTTTGCGGTGATGAGCGGCGGGGCGACCTCGATCTCGTTCATTCTCGCGGCTGTGCTCGTCTACCGGGTCGCGCGACCGCCGTTCGGGATGGACGGCGCAGGTTTCCTGATCCTGTTCGGCAGTGCCCTGGCCAAGCCCGCCGGCAGCGGATCGTGACGGGCCAGGTGCCTGGCCAGGTTCGCCGGGAGGCACGCTTGGCCCTCGCGACGGCGTGGCCCCACCTCTTTGCCGCGATCGATCGGCGCCCTCCAGGTGTCCTCCCAGCAACGGTGGACGCGCCCCATGGTGGACGGAACGATGACGCGTAAGCCGAGACGGGCTTCTGCGGCAGCTGCATCTGCAATGGCGGAGGCCGCCTACTGGCGCGAGCCTCCAGAGCCGGCTGCGATGCCGCGCAGCTATCTGACGGTCACCGTCAAGGACGTGCCGGCGACCATTCAGTTCTACCGGGACGCCTTCGGCATTCCCGTGAACCAAATCCGGTCCGAGGACGGCCTAGAGTTCGCGCAGCTGGATGTCGGGCAGACGGTCCTCTACCTGCTCCCGGTCGAGTGGTCCCGGCGCAACATGGCCTGGCGGGAGCCGCCGGCGCTTCCGGACGATCGCGTTCCCCATGTGCGGCTCTCCATTCCCACGACCGGACTGGGCATCATGGTCCAGACCGCCACATGGTTCGGGGCGGTCCTGGTGGACGAACATACGACCAGGCTGGAGCACGTCGCCTGCTTGCGTGACCCCGATGGCTTCCTGATCGAACTTCGCAGCAAGCTTCATGCTGCCGACGCGACGTAGGACGACATGCGGTGCGGTCCGCACGATGATGCCGACGCTGCACACGGCGCGCTTGATCCTGCGTCCGTTCGTGGAGGCCGACCATCCGGCGCACTCCACTATCTGGGAGAAAGCCAAGGTGAACCGGTTCCTCTCCAACGCGCAGCTCAGGGAGGGCTGCATCAACCTCGAGGGTTACGCCTGGGCCTGGGGCGCAGGATACAACGGCTTCGTCCCCGGGCGGTGGTGGAGCGCAGGCGCGGACGGCCGCTCGGCCATATCGGCGTGCGCATCAACCGCGATCTCGGGGGGTCGGAACTGCACGTCCTCCTGGATAGCTCCGTCTAAGGGCGGGGATACGCGACCGAGGGCTCGGCCGCAGTGCTCGATGACGCCTTCCGGACGCATGGGCTCGAGTTCATCCTTGGGGTTGCGGCACCGGAGAACGGAGCCGCGATCCGCGTCCTCGAGAGGCTCGGCTTCCAGCCCATGGGCCGGGTGACGGCGTGGGGAGCGGTTCTCGACGCCTACGGGCTCGAACGGCCATGAGGCCGGCCCGCATCCACTCGGTCGTTGTGCGCAACGAGAGGCTCAAGCTGTCCGCCAGGGGCTTGGCTCGGATCGGCATCCTCCTGATCGTTCGGGCCTTGCTGCCGGCCCCCCCAGGCATCAGCTCGACTGGGGGTTCCTTGCCTGGATCATCGCCGCCGTGGCTTGCATCGCTGGCGCATTCTGGATGCTCGGGTTCCTCGTCGAGGAGGGCGCCGGGATTGAGGCGAGCACGTCCCGAGCCTCGCAATCCAAGGCGCGAAATGACTTGAGTGCAGCGCCGTGATGACGCTTGAGGAGTTTCTCGCCTGGGAGGAGCGCCAGGAGTTGCGCTACGGGTTCGACGGCTCGGGACCGGTTGCCAAGCTGGGCGGCACCGAGGAGTCCGACTACCTTGCGGTCAATCTCACTGCAGCGCTGGGCAGGCAGTTGCACGGCTAGCCCTGCCGTCTCTGCGGCTGCAATCTCAAGATCCTGGTTGGCGACGGGCACATCCGCTACCCGGAAACGTTCGTGAGCCGCTCGCCGATAATGCCTGACGCAACGGTCGTCACCAATCCGGTGGTATTCGAGGTGCCGCCAGCCGTCAGTTCCGACCGCGATGCGCTGGCGCTAGCAGTCCAGTATTGCCGGACGGCTTCGATCCAGCACTACGTGAGGTTTAATTCATCCCGGCCGAAGGCTTGGATACTCAAGCGCAAGGGGAGTGGCTGGAGTACTCGGATCGCCTACGGCCCAAGCATGGTGCAGATGTCAGAGATCGACATCATTCCGCTGATGGGGGAAATCTACCATTTCGAGTGCTTGAACACCAAGATCGGGCACCTGTAGCTCACGATACACGAACCTGGCCAGGCTCGTTGTATCGTGGACTGCCCGGCATCTCACTCCCCAGACAGCACGCAGATGATGGAGGCAGGCCAAATCAGGCCTATAGTTCTCCGAGTTAAAAGTATGGGTGCCCGCGTGAGCGACTATGGTTCTCTCCAGAACACATCCATCAAACATCCAGATTCGCCACCTTCAGCGCATTCCCCACGATAAAGTCCCGCCGCGGCTCTACCACGTCCCCCATCAGCGTCGAGAACACCTGCGCCGCGTCCTCCACATCCCCCACCCGCACCTGCAGCAGCGTGCGCGCCTCCGGGTCCAGCGTCGTCTTCCAAAGCTGGTCCGGGTTCATCTCCCCCAGCCCCTTGAACCGCTGGATCGCCAGTCCCTTGCGCCCCTGCCCCAGGATGCGGTCGAACGCCGTCGCCGGCCCGGCTACCGCCACATCCGCCCGGTCCAGCGCCAAGATCGCCGGCTCCGCAAACCGCCTCGCCAGCACTTCCGTCCGCTCCGCTAGCCAACGCGCCTCCGTGCTGCGCAGGCTGCCAGCATCCGCATCATACCGTTCGGCCACGCCACGCACCGTACGCGCCAAATGCAGCCCGCGCTCGTCGGCCCAAACCTTCCAGGTTCGCTCCGCCGGGAGCGACACCGCGTTCAACCGCTGCACCAGCTCCCCGCTGACCGCCGTGGCCCGGCTCGCATCCGACGTCAGCGCCCCCGCAATGGCCGCCTGCTCCAGCAGCCAGGTCGGCGCCTGAGTGGACAGCCGCCGCAGGTTGCCCGCCGCCTCCCGCAGCCACGCCAACTCCCCGGTCAACTCATCCCCGGCATAGGCATGGCCGTCGGCGTAGGTCAGCCGCGCCTCCGCCACAGCCTTGCCCAGCAAGTAGTCCTCCAAGGCGTCGTCGTTCTTGAGGTAACGCTCATCGTTGCCCCGCTTGGCCCGGTACAGCGGCGGCTGGGCAATGTACAAATGCCCCCGCTCGATCAGCTCCGGCATCTGCCGAAAGAAGAACGTCAGCAGCAGCGTGCGGATATGACTGCCGTCCACGTCGGCGTCGGTCATGATGTTGATCTTGTGGTACCGCAGCTTGCGGACGTCGAACCCGCCCTGCTCCGGCTCCCCCCGCCCAATCCCGGTGCCGAGCGCGGTGATCAACGTCCCGATCTCCGCACTCCCCAGCATCCGGTCGAACCGCGCCCGCTCCACGTTCAGGATTTTGCCCTTCAGCGGCAGGATCGCCTGGAACTTGCGGTCGCGGCCCTGCTTGGCGCTGCCGCCGGCGCTGTCGCCCTCGACGATGAAAATCTCGCACTTCGCCGGGTCGCGCTCCTGGCAGTCCGCCAGCTTGCCCGGCAGCGTGCTCACGTCCAGCACTCCCTTGCGCCGCGTCAGCTCCCGCGCCTTGCGGGCGGCCTCACGTGCCGATGCCGCGTCCATCACCTTCTGGATGATCGACTTAGCCTCCTTCGGGTGCGTCTCGAACCAATGCGACACCGTGTCGGCGACGGCGGCCTGCACGACGGGCTGCACCTCGCTGCTGACCAGCTTGTCCTTGGTCTGGCTGCTGAACTTCGGGTCGGGCACCTTCACCGACAGCACCGCCGTCATGCCCTCCCGCATGTCGTCGCCGACCAGATCCAGCTTCTCCTTCTTCCCCATCCCCTCGGCATACTTGGTCACCACGCGGGTCAGCGCCTGGCGGAAGCCGGCCAGGTGGGTGCCGCCGTCGCGCTGCGGGATGTTGTTGGTGAAGCACAGCATGGTTTCGTGGAAGCTGTCGTTCCAGGTCAGCGCGAACTCGACGCGGATGCCGACCTGGCTTTCCTCGGTCGTGACGCTGATCGGCTGCGACACCACGGCGGTCTTGCTGCGGTCCAGCCAGGCGACGAACGCCTCCAGGCCGCCGTCGTACTTGAACTGCGTCTCCTGCGCCGGGGCATGGCGTTCGTCGCGCAGCAGGATTGCCAGGCCGGAGTTGAGAAACGCCAGCTCGCGCAGGCGGCGCTCCAGGATGGCGTAGTCGAACTCGACTTTTGTGAAGGTGCCCGTGCTGGGCTTGAAGATCACCTCGGTGCCGCCCGGCTTGTCGCTAGGTCCGATGACGCGCAGGGGCTCCGTGGTCTCGCCGTGCTCGAAGCGGATGAAGTGCTCGAGGCCGTTGCGCCAGATGCGGACCTCCATCCATTGGGACAGGGCGTTCACCACTGCGGCGCCGACGCCGTGCAGGCCGCCGGACACCTTGTAGCTGTTCTGGTTGAACTTGCCGCCGGCGTGCAGCCGGGTCAGCACGACCTCGGCAGCGGACACGCCCTCCTCCAGGTGAATATCGGTCGGGATGCCGCGGCCGTCGTCGCGCACGGTGACGCTGCCGTCGCCGTTCAGGGTCAGTGCGCAGCTTGTGGCATAGCCGGCCTGGGCCTCATCGACCGCGTTGTCGATGATCTCGAACGCCATGTGGTGCAGGCCGGAGCCGTCATCGGTATCGCCTATATACATCCCGGGGCGCTTGCGGACGGCTTCGAGGCCCTTCAGGACGGAGATGGACGCGGCATCGTAGGCCTCGTGCTCGGGATGCGTCGCAGCGTTCTCGGACATGCCGGTGGGGGACCTCGTTGGAGAAGATTTCTCCAAGCAATATAGGGACTCGGAGGGCCAAAAGACAGGGCCGCTCTCTTCCCTCTCTTTCTCCAGAGGAGGGCCGGGGTGAGGGAAGCGGCAAGGACCCGGCTTGCCGTGGACGGACCGGAGCCTGGTCCCAATGGGCGGGGGTGGGTCCTCTCGGCTTCCCTCACCCCGGCCCTCTCGCGCAGGGAAAGGGAGCAGGCTGGACCTGGGCGGCGGCACGGTTCAGGTTTGCGGGCGCATCCCGAATCCTAAACCCCAGCGAGGCCAGCCCCATGCAGAACACCGAGCAGATCTGGCGCATCGTGGACGGCAAGCGCGCGGAGTACATCACGCTCGCCGACCAGGTCTGGGACACCCCGGAGCTGGCCTATGGCGAGCACCGCTCCGCCGCCGCGCACCTGGCCATGCTGCAGGACGAGGGCTTCCGCATCACCCCCAACCTGGCCGGCATCCCCACCGCCATCATGGCCGAGGCCGGGCACGACGGCCCCGTCATCGCCATCCTGGGCGAGTACGACGCCCTGCCCGGCCTAAGCCAGCAGGCCGGCCTGGACCACCCCAGCCCCATCGATGGCCAACAAGGCGTCGGCCACGGCTGCGGCCACAACCTCCTCGGGTCCGCCGCCCTGCTCGCCGCCGCCGCCGTGAAGGACTGGCTGGCGGCCACGGGCACCCCCGGCCGCGTCCGCTACTACGGCTGCCCGGCCGAGGAGGGCGGCGCCGCCAAGGGCTTCATGGTCCGCGCCGGGGCGTTCGCGGACGTGGACATCGCCATTTCCTGGCACCCGGCCTCGTTCTCCGGCGTGAACGAGGCCACCAGCCTCGCCAACACCCGCATCGACTTCAGCTTCACCGGCCGCGCCAGCCATGCCGCTGCCGCACCTCACCTGGGTCGCAGCGCGCTGGACGCCGTGGAGCTGATGAACGTCGGCGTGAACTACCTGCGCGAGCACATGCCGGACGACGCGCGGGTCCACTACGCCTACCTCGACGCCGGCGGCATCGCGCCGAACGTCGTGCAGGCCCGGGCCAAGATCCGCTACCTCATCCGCGCCGCCGACCTGGCGCAACTGAACGCCCTGGTCGCCCGCGTGCGCCGCATCGCCGACGGCGCCGCGCTGATGACGGAGACAACGGTCACGACGCAGGTGGTCAGCGCCGTCAGCAACCTCATGGCCAACACGCCGCTCGAGCAGGCGATGCACGACAACTTCCAGCGCCTCGGCCCGCCGCGGTTCGACGAGGCCGACCTGGCCTATGCCGCCCGCATCCGCGCCACCCTGACCGAGGCCGACTCGGCGGCGGCGTTCCATCGCGCCGGCGTGCCGGTGCGGCCGGACCTGGCGCTGTGCGACTTCATCATCCCGTTCGGGGCAAGGGGCCGTGGCGGCAAGGGCAGCACGGACGTGGGCGACGTGTCCTGGGTGGTGCCCACGGTGCAGGCGCGCGGCGCGACCTGCGCGGTGGGCACGCCGTTCCACTCGTGGCAGTTGACCGCGCAGGGCAAAAGCCCGGCCGCGCACAAGGGCCTGGTGCACGTGGCCAAGGTGATGGCCGGCACCGCGCTCGACGCCTTGCAGGACCCGGCGCTAGTGGCGCGCGCCAAGGCCGACCTGGCGGAGCGCACCCGCACCACGCCCTACCAGTGCCCGCTGCCAGAAGACGTGCAGCCGCCGATCCAGGCCATGAGCCTCGGCGTCTAGGCGTCCCGGCGGTGCAGGTGGTTGTTGCCATCGCGGCGGTGCTGGCGTTCGCGGCCGGGCTGATCCTGGACCCGGCGGGTGTAGTCCGCATGGTGCTGTTCTGCGCGTCGGGTGGGTTCGGCGTACCGGGGCGGGCGGTGGTGCTGGGTTTGGGTGGGGCCGTGGTGGCTATGGCGGTGCTCGCCGTGCTGCGCCGACGGCGTATGGCCCGGCGAGTGGCAGTTGCCGTGCGGACCGCGCGCTCACGTCCGGTGCGTCCGCCTCAGGTGCGTCAACCATCGGGCAAGCTGGTAAAAGCTCCTGCCCCACGCCCGGCGCGCACCGCCGACCGGCCAGCAAGGCAGGCGCGGCGCAAAAGATGATATCTGCCTACGGCCCTGCATGCCCAGGATTGCTTATAGGCTGCCGCACCGGCCAAAGGATTGCATGATGCGAATGTTGATGGTCGGCGCCGGCGCGATCGGCGGCTACTTCGGCGGCCGGGCAGCGGAAGCCGGCGGGGACGTGACGTTCCTGGTCCGCCCGCGCCGGGCCGCGCAGCTCGCAGCGGACGGCCTAATGATCCGCAGCCCGCGCGGCGACCTGGCCCGGCCCGTCGCCACCGTGCAGGCCGGCGCGCTGGGCGGCCCATACGACGCGGTGGTGCTGAGCTGCAAGGCCTACGACCTGGACGATGCCATTGCCTCGTTCGCGCCCGCGGTCAGGCCGGGTACCGCCATCCTGCCGCTGCTGAACGGGATGCGGCACCTGGACGTGCTGGACGAGCGCTTTGGCTCCGGCGCCGTGCTGGGCGGCCAGTGCCAGATCGCCGCCACGCTGGAGCCGGACGGCACGATCCGCCACCTGGGCGAGTTGCAGGCGCTCTCTCTGGGGGAGCGCGACGGGGGCATGACCGCGCGGGTGGAGGCGTTGGGTGCGGCGTTCGCCGGGTGCGGCGGACGGACGAGCAGGACCATCATGCTGGATATGTGGGAGAAATGGGTGTTCCTGGGATCGCTCGCCTGCCTCACGTCGCTGATGCGCGCCGCGGTGGGGGACGTGGTGGCAGCGGGCGGAGCGGACATCGCGCAGGGCCTGTTCGACGAGGCGACCGCCATCGCCGCCGCTGCCGGCTACGCGCCCCGCCCGGCGTTCGTCGAGCGGATGCGTGGGACGATCGCGCAGGCGGGATCGACGTTCACCGCCTCCATGCTGCGCGACATCGAGCGCGGCAACCGGATCGAGGCGGACCACATCGCCGGTGACCTGATTGCCCGCGGCACGCCGGAAGGCACGTGGCTGCTGCGGATCGCCTACGTGCATCTTAAGGCATATGAGGTGCGGCGGGTGCGGGAGGCGGGCTGACCTTCGCAGCTCATCGCGGGCCTGGGCTGCGGACCGGGCCACAGCCGGGGGCAGAGGGGTTGCGCCCGGGCCGAAACCAAATCCGTCCGCCACGTTTCAGCACCGGAGGGTACAGGATGCGCAGGGTTAAGGGATCGATGCTCCAAGGGGCATTGCTGGCCATGGAGGCGCAGCAGGTGATCGCGTTGCGGCTGATGACGCTGGCAATGGGCGGCCCCGCGGCGAAGCAGGAGGCGCAACGGATGGTCGCCGAAAAGCTGGACGCCACCGCGACGGCAGCCGGCATGATGGCCGCGGCACTGGCGCGCGGCGCCCCGAATGGCGGCGCTGATGCGGTGGTGCGGATGTTGCGGCGGCGGGTGCGGAAGAACCGGAAACGGCTGGGAGTGGGCTAACAAGGCCTAGCCGGTCGGAGAAGGTGCCGCGCTCGGCACTAATCTCGATCGTCCAGACAAAACTCCTGCATCACTGCTTAACCAGCCGATCCTCGTACCGCAGCCCCGTCACTCGGCTGAACTCACCCAGGTCGCCTGTAACCACCACAAGGCCACGGCTGCGCGCCTGCCCGGCGATCATCAGGTCATATCCCCCGATCACCTGCCCCTGTCGCTCCAGCACCGTCCTGATCTCAGCCGCGTGCGTCGCCGCCTCTGCATCAAACGCCAGCACTTCCAACCGGGCAGCGAGCCGTTCCACCCCGCGCCGGTTCTCCGCCGGCTTGGCCGACTTCTCCGCCCCGTGCAGCAACTCGAACAGCACAATCGTCGATACGCATAGCCCGTCCGCCTCGGCGTTGGACCGCGTCCGCAGCCTGGCCGGACGGTCGCGCAGCACCCGGATGCACAGATCGGTGTCGAGCATGTAGCGCAGCATTCAGAACGCCTCGCGCACCTGCGCCTGCGGCTGTTCGCGTTCGCCGATATCGATGCCGGGAGCATCAAAGAAGTCGTCCCACACTGCATCCACCGGCACGATCACCCGCCGCACCCCGTCCCGCAGGATCAACACCTCACGCACGCCAGTCGGAAAAGCTACGTCCTTGGACAGGCGCACGGCCTGGGAGCGGTTGGTCAGGAACAAGGTTGTCCGGGTCATGCTATGTCTCCCATTGGGATACACATGAGGCATGTCCCATCTCTCACGTGTGGGGAAAAGCAAAGCAGACCCGACAAATTTGACGCTTTGTCGCGCGACAAACCCAGCGCTTTGCCACACGACAAACTTGACACTCAGCCCCTGTCGCCATACCAGCCCCGCAGATCATGACGCCGCTCCGCGAAGGCTCGCGCAGCGGCGCCTTACTTGTTTGGGGTGAACCGATGTTCGACACCTTGTCGGGCAAGCTGTCCGGCGTCTTCGACCGGCTCCGCGCCCGCGGCGCGCTGAACGAGGCTGACGTGGCCGACGCCCTGCGCGAGGTCCGCCTGGCGCTGCTGGAGGCCGACGTGGCCCTGCCGGTGGTGAAGACCTTCGTCAGCACCGTCCGCGACCGCGCCCTGGGCACCGAGGTGCTGGAAAGCGTCAGCCCCGGCCAGCTCGTCATCAAGATCGTCAACGACGTGCTGATCGAGGCGCTGGGCGGCGCCGGCGTCGTGCCGCTCAACCTGAACGTCCCCGCCCCGGTCCCCGTGCTGATGGTCGGCCTGCAGGGCTCCGGCAAGACCACCACCTCAGGCAAGATCGCCCTGCGACTGTTCAAGCGCGAACGGAAGCGTGTGCTGCTCGCCAGCCTCGACACCCAGCGCCCGGCCGCGCAGTTGCAGTTGCAGCAGTTGGCGCAGCAGGCTGGCGTCGCCTCGCTACCCATCATCGCCGGCCAGACCCCGGTGGAGATCGCCCGCCGGGCCATGGAGGTCGGACGCCGCGAGGTGTTCGACGTGGTGATCCTCGACACCGCCGGCCGCCTCAGCATCGACGAGGCGCTGATGGACGAGGTCCGCGCCATCCGCGAGGCCACGAACCCGGCCGAGACCCTGCTGGTCGTGGACGCCATGACCGGCCAGGACGCCGTCAACACCGCCCGCGCCTTCAACGAGGCCGTCGGCGTGACCGGCATCGTCATGACCCGCATGGACGGCGACGCCCGCGGCGGCGCTGCCCTGTCGATGCGCCAGATCACCGGCGCCCCGATCAAGCTGACGGGATCGGGCGAGAAGCTCGATGCCCTGGAGGAGTTCCACCCCGAGCGCGTCGCCAGCCGCATCCTGGGCATGGGCGACATCGTCGGCCTCGTGGAGCGCGCCAGCGAGGACATCGACCAGGCTGACGCCGAGAAGCTGGCCCGCAAGATGATGCGCGGCCAGTTCGACCTGGACGACTACGCCAGCCAACTGAAGCAGATCACCAAGATGGGCAGCCTGCAGGGCATCCTCGGCATGTTGCCCGGCGCCGCCAAGATCAAGGACCAGCTCAAGGACGCGAACCTGGACCAGGGCATCCTGAAGCGTCAGGCGGCGATCATCTCCTCGATGACCAAGGGCGAGCGCAAGACGCCGGACGTGATCAAGGCGAGCCGCAAGAAGCGCATCGCCGCCGGGTCGGGCGCGACGGTGCAGGAAGTCAACCGGCTGCTGAAGCAGTTCGACGACATGAGCACGATGATGAAGCGCATGACCAAGATGGGCCAGAAGGGCCTGATGCGCCAAGGCATGGGCGCCCTGATGCCCAAGCCCCACCAGCAGCAGCAACGAAGACGCTAACTCTGCCTGCCTGCCCCCTCTCCCTCCGGGCTTGGGCCGCGAAGCGGACTAAGGCCAGGGTAAGGGAAACTGCCAGCACCCAGCTTAACCGCTCTAGAAGGAATCGAGCATGTCCCTGAAAATCCGCCTCTCCCGCGCCGGCGCAAAGAAGCGCCCATATTACCACATCGTTGTCGCCGACAGCCGCAGCCCCCGCGACGGCCGCTTCCTTGAAAAGGTTGGTAGCTACAACCCGATGCTCCCCGCCGAGCACGAGGAGCGCATCCGCCTGCAGGCCGAGCGCATCCAACACTGGATGAGCCAGGGCGCCCTGCCGACCGACCGCGTCGCCAAGTTCCTCGGCCACGCCGGCCTGGCTCCGATGCCGACGTACCGCGAGCAGCCCATCCAGTCCGCGCCGAAGAAGAAGGCGCAGGAGCGCGCCGCAAAGGCCGCCGCCTGACCACATGCCCGACCGCCGCATCCTGATGGGCGTGGTCGGCCGGCCGCATGGCGTGCGGGGGCTGGTGCGCGTGCACAGCTACACCACCGACCCAGCGGACCTGGCGGGCTACGGCCCGTTGCAGGACGACGCCGGCCGGGCTTGGACCCTGGCCTGGCGCGGCTCCGGCATCGCGGAGCTGCGTGGCGCCGACAGCCAGCCCGTGGCCGGACGCGACGCGGCGGAGCGGCTGGTGAACACCAAGCTCTGGCTCGACCGCGACCGGCTGCCACCCGCGGAGGAGGGGGAATTCTATCTAGCCGACCTCGTCGGCATGGCGGCTCTGGACCCGGCGGGACAGGCCATCGGCCGCGTGGTGGTGGTGCACAACTACGGTGCCGGCACCAGCCTGGAAATCGAGCGCCCCGGCATCGCCCCGTTGCTGGTGCCGTTCACCCACGCCTGCGTGCCCCACGTCGATCCCGTAGCAGGCACGCTGGTGGTCGCTGAACCCAACGAAATCCTGGTCGAAGACACGGCAGAGGCGGCCGAGTGATGCTGACTACCTTTCACTCTGATCCTTGTTTAGCCGGACCAGATCAGACGCCGTCATTGCGAGCCGCGTTTGCGGCGCGGCAATCCAGAGCTTCTAGGGCTGACGTCCCAGTCTTGCGGCTCCTAGATTGCCGCATCGCAAGCGCTCTTCGCGATGACGGACGGAGTCGGGCGGATTGGTCAAGGCAAAGGATGACTAGCATGATGCCGGTGCCTCTTCCTTTCCACATACAACGCTTGCCATAGCAGCTCGCATGACTTGGCACGCCACCGTCCTAACCCTGTTCCCTGCCATGTTCCCCGGCCCCCTGGGACACTCCCTGGCCGGCCGCGCGCTGACCGCCGGCCTCTGGCGCCTGGACGTGCGCGACATCCGCGACGCCGCCACCGACCGTCACCGCACCGTGGACGACACCCCATTCGGCGGCGGCGCTGGCATGGTGATGCGCCCCGACGTGCTCGACGCCGCGATCGGCGGAGACGACGGCCGCCCTCTCCTTTATCTAACCCCCCGCGGCCAGCCCCTCCGGCAATCCCGCATCCGCACCCTGGCCGCCGGCCCCGGTGCCACCCTGATCTGCGGCCGCTACGAGGGCGTCGACCAGCGCGTCCTCGATGCCCGCAACGTGGAGGAAGTCAGCATCGGCGACTACGTGTTATCCGGCGGCGAGCTGCCCGCCCTGGTGCTGCTGGACGCCTGCGTCCGCCTGCTCCCCGGTGTCATGGGCGCCGACGCCAGCGCCACCGAGGAAAGCTTCTCCACCAACCTCCTCGAATACCCCCACTACACCCGCCCCGCCGACTGGCAAGGCCGCCGCGTGCCCGAAGTCCTGCTCTCTGGCCACCACGCCGCCATCGCCGCCTGGCGCCAGGACCAGGCCGAGGCCGCCACCCGCGCCCGCCGCCCCGACTTGTGGCAGGCGCACCGCTCCGCCCCGGCCAACGCAATGGACAGCGCCCCCCGCGCGCCGTAACAGACCCGCAAGAAAGGACCACCCCCATGAACATCATCCAGCAGTTCGAGGCGGAGCAGATCGCCAAGCTCACCGCCGCCCGCCCCGTGCCCGAGTTCCAGCCCGGCGACACCCTCAAGGTCATGGTGAAGGTCGTCGAGGGCGAGCGCTCCCGCGTCCAGGCCTATGAGGGCGTTTGCATCGCGCGCAGCAATAAGGGCCTGAACAGCAACTTCACCGTCCGCAAGATCAGCTACGGCGAGGGTGTGGAGCGTGTGTTCCCGCTGTATGCGCCGACCATCGCCGAGATCCAGGTGGTGCGCCGCGGCGACGTGCGCCGGGCCAAGCTGTATTACCTGCGCGGCCGCAGCGGCAAGTCCGCCCGCATCGCAGAGCGCGCGCGCGACGTGGTGGTCCCCGTGACCGGCACGGCAACCCCAGCCTCTGCCGTCGCGGAGTAGCCAGCCCCACATCCCTCGTCATCACGACGAGTGGAGCGACGTGGCGATCCAGGGGCCGCAAGGATTGCCTGTGCGTGCGGCCCCCAAATTGCCAAGCCGCAACGGCGGCTCGCAATGACGGTCCTCTGCTGGCCCGGGTTGCCCAGGCCAGCAGGAGCATGAAGCCCAGGAGTCTTTCCATGTCCCAGTCCCCGCGCACGTTGTTCGACAAGGTGTGGGCCGCGCACGTGGTCCAGCAGATGCCGGACGGGACGTGCATCCTCTACATCGACCGCCACCTCGTGCACGAGGTCACCAGCCCGCAGGCTTTTGAGGGCCTGCGCATGGCCGGCCGCCGCGTCCGCCGCCCGGATGCGACCATCGCCGTCGTGGACCACAACATCCAGACCAGCGACCGCACCGTAGGCATCGCCGAACCCGAAAGCCGCCTGCAGGTCGAAACCCTGGAGCGCAACGTCGCCGAGTTCGGCGTGCCCTACTTCCCGGTGCTGGATGCCCGCCAGGGCATCGTGCACATCATCGGCCCCGAGCAAGGCATCAGCCTGCCCGGCTTCACCATCGTCTGCGGCGACAGCCACACCAGCACGCACGGCGCCCTGGGCGCACTGGCGTTCGGCATCGGCACGTCGGAGGTGGAGCATGTGCTGGCCACGCAGACCCTGCTGCAAAAACCCGCCAAGAACATGCTCGTGCAGGTGGACGGCGTGCTCGCCCCGGGCGTCACGGCCAAGGACGTGGTGTTGGCGGTGATCGGCAAGATCGGCACCGCCGGCGGCAACGGCCACGTCATCGAGTACGCGGGCGAGGTCATCCGCGCGCTCGACATGGCCGGCCGCATGACGATCTGCAACATGAGCATCGAGGCCGGGGCGCGCGCCGGCATGATCGCCCCCGACGACACCACGTTCGACTGGATCAGAGGCCGCCCCTACGCCCCGCAGAACGAGGCGTTCGACCGCGCCGTCGAGTACTGGCGCACCCTGCCCAGCGACCCCGGCGCGCAGTACGACCGCGTGGTGACCCTGCACGCCGACGAGATCGCTCCGATGGTGAGCTGGGGCACCAGCCCTGATGCCGTGCTGCCCATCACCGGCATCGTGCCCGACCCGGCCTCCGTGCAGGACGGGGCCGCCCGCGCCCAGATGGTCCGTATGCTCGACTACATGGCGCTGACCCCCGGCGAGAAGCTGACCGACATCCCCGTCGATGTCGTGTTCATCGGAAGCTGCACCAACGGCCGCATGGAGGACATGCGCGCCGCCGCCGCCATCGCCCGCGGCCGCCACGTCGCGCCGGGAGTCCGCGCCATGGTGGTGCCCGGCAGCGGCATCGTAAAGCAGCAGGCCGAGGCGGAGGGCCTGGACCAAGTATTCCTCGACGCCGGGTTCGAGTGGCGCGAGGCCGGATGCAGCATGTGCCTGGGCATGAACCCGGACAAGCTGTCGCCGGGCCAACGCTGCGCCAGCACCAGCAACCGCAACTTCGAGGGCCGCCAAGGCCCCGGCGGCCGCACGCACCTGCTGTCCCCCGCCATGGCCGCCGCCGCCGCCGTCACGGGCCGTCTGACCGACGTGCGAGGGCTGCACTGATGCAGGCGTTCACCACGCTCACGGGCGTCGCCGCCCCGCTGCCGCTGGCCAACGTGGACACCGACAAGATCATCCCCGCGCAATTCCTCAAGACGATCAAGCGCACCGGCCTGGGCGTCCACCTGATGCACACCCTGCGCTACGACGGCGCGGGGCAGGAACGGCCGGACTTCGTGCTGAACCGGGAGCCGTACCGCCACGCCGAAGTCCTGATCGCGCATGAGAACTTCGGCTGCGGGTCGTCGCGCGAGCATGCGCCGTGGGCGCTGCTGGACTTCGGCATCCGCTGCGTGATCGCTCCCAGCTTCGCCGACATCTTCCACACCAACTGCTTCAAGAACGGCATCCTCCCCGTCGCCCTGCCGCGCGAGGTCTGCGACCAACTGATGGAGGACGCCGCGATGGGCGGCAACGCCCGCATCACCATCGACCTGGCCCGGCAGGTGGTGATCCGCCCAAACGGCGAGGAGATTGTCTTCACAATTGACGCTTTCCGCAAAAACCTAATGCTTCTGGGGCTGGACGACATCGGCCAAACGCTGCAACAAACCGCCGACATCGACGCCTACGAGGGCCGGCAAGCCTCCTGGATGCCCGGCATCAGCGTCACTTAGGAAACGGCATGGCTGCCAACAAGCAACTCCTCGTCCTGCCCGGCGACGGCGTGGGACCGGAGGTGATGCGCGAGGTCCGCCGCGTCATCGACTGGATGGACCGTCGCCGCCACGTGTCGTTCGACATTACCGAGGACCTGGTCGGCGGCGCATCGCTCGATGTCCGCGGCACCCCGATCTCCCCCGAGACGGTGGCGCGCGCCAAGGCCGCCGACGCCGTGCTGTTCGGCAGCGTCGGCGGGCCGCGATGGGACAAGCTCGGCTTCGACATGCGGCCGGAGATCAGCATCCTGACCCTGCGGCGCGAACTCGGCCTGTTCGCCAACCTGCGCCCGGCCATCGTGCTCGATCCCCTGGTGGACGCCAGCACCCTCAAGCCCGACGTGGTGCGCGGCCTGGACCTGATGATCGTGCGCGAAAGCACCGGCGGCATCTACTTCGGCGAGCCGCGCGGCGTCGAAACCCTGCCCGACGGCCAGCAGCGCGCCTTCAACACCGAAAGCTACTCCACGCACGAGATCGAGCGCGTCGCCCGCGTCGGCTTCGACCTGGCGCGCAAGCGGCAGAACCGGCTGTGCAGCGTCGAGAAGGCCAACGTCATGGAAAGCGGCCTGCTGTGGCGCCAGGTCGTGACCGCGTTGCACGGGCGCGAGTACCAGGACGTGATCCTGACCCACATGTACGCCGACAACTGCGCCATGCAGTTGGTCCGCAACCCCAAGCAGTTCGACGTGATCGTCACCACCAACCTGTTCGGCGACCTCTTATCCGACCTCGCCTCCATGCTGACGGGCAGCCTGGGCATGCTGCCCTCCGCCACCCTGGGCGCGCCGGACGCCAGCGGACGGCGGCACGCGTTGTACGAACCGATCCACGGCAGCGCCCCGGACATCGCGGGCAAGGGCATCGCCAACCCGATGGCGCAGATGCTGAGCTTCGCGATGCTGCTGCGCTACTCGTTCGACATGGAGAAGGACGCGGCGCTGATCGAGCGCGCCTGCACTAACGTGCTGGCGAGCGGGCTGCGGACGGCGGACGTGATGGGGCCGGGCACCGCGAAGGTCGGCACCTCGGTCATGGGCGAGAGCGTGTTGCGGGAGTTGGAGCGGCTGGGCGCTTGACGGCCCCGCCGCCGACCGCCCTCTACATCGACGCCGACGCCTGCCCGGTGCGGGAAGAGGCATTCCGTGTCGCCACCCGGTTGGGGCTGCGGGTGTTCGTGGTGTCGAACGGCTCCCGTCCGATCCGCCCGCCGGGGCTGCCGAACGTGCAGATGGTAACGGTCGGCGGCGCCCCGGACGAGGCGGATGACTGGATCGCCGAACGCATCAAACCCGCCGACGTGTGCGTGACGGCGGATATCCCGCTGGCGTCGCGCTGCCTGGCCCGCGGCGCCCGTGCGCTGTCCCACACCGGGCACGTCTGGACCGCGGACAACATCGGCTCCGCGCTGGCCGGGCGGGAGGTGGCCCGGCACCTGCGGGAGATCGGCGCGGGCGGCGGCAACAATCCGGCACTGACCAAGGCCGACCGGTCCCGCTTCCTGTCGGCCTTGGACACGCTGGCGCAGGCGGCGCTGCGCCAGAAGCCTTGACGCCGGTCTAGACGCCGGCGGGCCGGTCCGCCGGGTTCTGGTCGCCGTGCCGCAGTTCCTCGCGGGTCATCGGCGTCTGCCGCCACTCGCCCTCGTCGGCAACGCTGGAGCCGCCGGGGAACTCGCCCAGGTTCTCCTGCAACTTCGCTTCCTCGACGACCACGCCCGGGACCGGCTCGTTTTGCGTCATCGGGTTGGCCCTCTGCCCGGGGTTCCCGGCGTCCTCCATGCGGATCAGTTCATCGGCCCGCTCCTTGTACTCCGCCATACGGCCCGGCGGGCTGCCGTCGGCTTCCCAAAGCTGCGTGGCGCGGGCGTCGATGCGGCCTTGGCGCTCGGGCGTCATCTCAAGCGGGTTGTCGGACATGGCGGCTCCTTTTGCATCGGCAGAACAGTCACAGGCACCGAACCTTCGGCTGGCTGCTTCCTCTCCCTCCGGGAAAGGACTGGGGTGAGGGGGTCTTGCGGCAAGGGCCTGATCTGCCCAGACGAGAAGCAAATCCTGCTCCCGTCCTGGAAAATCTGGTTCCCGATGCAAGACCCCTCACCCCGGCCCGCTCCCAGAGGGAGGGGGAGAAGTCGGCATTTGTGCGACGGCTCTGCTATGGAGGGCATAGCGCAGCAGCACCGGCCCGAGTTCCGGCGCAGCCCTTCGTGGAGCGGTGCGTTAAGCCCAGTGAAGCCAGCAGGAGACCGCCATGGCCCAGACGGACATGCCAAAGAACACCCCACAGGACGCCACCGTGCGGACCGGCGGGCCGGAGACCATCCCCTCGGCCGCCCCGGTCGGCTCGCCGGAGCGGGAGGCCAACGCGCGCGTGCTGAAGCGCAAGGCACCGCAGCCACGGGAACAGGGGGCCACCCTGTCCACCCCCGGCTTTCCGGCCTTGTGGACCATCGTCGGATCATTCGCGCTGGTCGTAGTCGCCATTATCGCGGCGCTGGTGGCCGGACGCTACTAGACCTTGTCCAGCCGGTGATGCGGCGGCGGCGGCAGCTCAACAGTGATGGCGTCCCCGGCCTGCACCGGCCCGTCCGCCACCACCACGGCCATGACGCCAGCCTTGCGGACCAGGCTGCCATCCGGGGCGCGGTCCAGAGTAGCCGCCATCAGCCCGCGCTGGTAGCGGTCCAGTTGGGCGCAGGGATTGCGCAAGCCGGTCACCTCGACCACGGCTGACCCGCCCAGCCGCAGGCGGGCGCCGCGTGGCAGGCCCAGCAGGTCCAGCCCTTGCGTCGTCACATTCTCTCCCATGCTGCCCGGCGCAATCCGGAACCCGGCCGCGGCAAGCTCCTGGTGCAGCTCGGCATGGATCAGGTGAACCTGGCGCAGGTTGGGCTGGGTCGGGTCCTGCTTGACGCGGGAGCGGTGCTTGACCGTCACGCCCCGGTGCGCGTCGCCCTGCACGCCCAGCCCGGTTTCCAGCACGATGCCAGGCTGCACGTCCTTGCTGAACCCGTGCACGCCGCTACGCGCCACAGCGATCACCCGGGCCTCCAGCAAGCTCGCCCCAGCGGTGGTCACAGCAGGATCAGGCCGCTCCGCAACCCCTTGGCCACCGCCTCCGCCCGGCTGGTCGCTCCGAGCTTGATGAACACGGCCTCCAAGTGGAACTTCACGGTATGGGCGCTGATGCCCAGGCGGCGGGCGACGGCCTTATTGCTCAAGCCCTCGCCCAGGCAGGTCAGCACATCCTGCTCCCGCGGGGTAAGGGCCGGCCGGGCGGCGTCGTCGGCAAGGACTTCACCAGGCAGGCTGACGCGCAGGCCGGCGGCAACAGCGCGCAGGGCGGCATCCAACTGCACTGCCGACAGGCCAGTCGGCAGAGTGCTGCCGGGGTCATCGCCGCGCCCGTTCAGTTGCAGCGTCGGCGCCTCGGTGGTGGCCAGGATAACGTCGGCGATGCCCCGCGCATCCTCTGCCCGTACGGCGGTGTGCCCGGCCAGCGCAACGCGGGCGGACAAGTCGGCATGGCGAACGGCATCCCGTGCCACCACAGCAACCAGCAGTCGAGGGGCCGGCGCAACTGCGGAGAGACGGTCGGCGTCAAACACCTCGATGCCGTTCAAGGCACCAGTCTCCCGAACGTGAGTCCGGGACGGGAGGGGGCGGGATCGGTCATGGGTGGCATGCTCTCGGCCATCGGCGTCCTCTCATCCCCTATATATGTGGCATAAACGTGCCGGGTTCACCCTCTGATGGATGGGGAGGTATCCTGTCGCGTCTTGTGAAGCGGTTATAGCACACGTATGCCCGCCCGGATGAACCATCCGCTCGACTGAACCGCCTGCCCGGCTGAACCGCCCCACTGCATCGGAGGCCGCCATGACCACACCTCGTCGCGCCTGCCTGACCGCCCTGCTCACCATATGCAGCGGAGCCGCCCTCGCTGCCAGCGACGACCCGGCGCGCATCGGCGACGTGAGCACGACCTTCCACGCCCTCGGCCGCAACGACCGCATCGTGGTGGACCGCTACGACGATCCCAAGGTGTCCGGCGTGAGCTGCTACCTGTCCCGCGCCGAGACCGGCGGCATCAAGGGCACCATCGGCTTGGCGACCGATCCCAGCCGGTTCAGCATCGCCTGCCGCGCCACCGGCCCCGTGGGCGTGCCGGACCGCCTGCCGGAGAACGAGGTGGTGTTCGGCGCATCGGCCAACTGGCTATTCAAGGAAATCCGCGTCACCCGGATGTGGGACCCAGCCAAGCGCACGCTGGTTTACTTAGTGTGGTCCACCCAGGCGCTCACCCCGGGGGGCAGTCCCTACAACAGCGTCAGCGTCGTGCCGGTCGCTGCGCCCATTCCCTAAACGCCCCGTCTCCTGACCGCCCTATCCCTTGAACGCAGGGGCAATCGCCTGTAGCCAGACACAGCCCGCCTGCTCTCTGGAAAGGCCAGCACAGCCCTGTCATCCCCTCCACCAAGCAGGCCCGGCTTGCGATGAGGCACACACGCACCGGCATCACTCCGCCGCCTGCACCTGCACCCGGTTCACCGCCTGCCGCGCGAATACCCCGGGCCGGTACATGTCCGACAGCGCTGCGCCTGGCATCTCAAAGTTCCCCGGCGTCACCGCCCGCAGCCGCATCGCCACCCGGAAGCCCGGTGCCTCCGAGGTCAGCGCCATCACAGCGGCAAACCGGTCATCGGCGGCAGGCTGCGCCTCCGTCTCCGACAGCTCGCCTAGCCAGGCCATCCCCGGCGCCTTCCCGGCATCCAACCGGCCTACGACTTCCCAACCCGCCGGCAAGCCTTGCAGCATCTGCGCGTGGTGGTCCTGGCCGTCATCCGCCCGGCCCTCCACCAGCAGCACGAACACGGTGTTCTGCCGCAGGTTGTCCAAATCCAGCGTATCCCCGCTGGAGGTGTAGAAGTGCCGGCTGACCCGCATCCCGGCCCGCGCCGCCGGCAGCGCCTCCACCGGCACGCCCGACGCCGACACCGACTGCCACACCGGCCGGTCGTCCAAATTGCGGACCACCGCCGGCCCGTCCAGCACCGCCGAAGCCGTAGCCCCCAGGGCCAGCGGCTGCCCGTTCACCGACACCCTTACCTGCCGACCATCACGCCCGAGCACCCCAGCCGCCGCGGCCGCCCAGGCCTGCTCCTGTGTGCTCAACAGGTCGGGCTTCAGGTCCGCGCCGGGCATGGCGGCCAGCAGCGCCGTCAGGCGGTTCGGCAGCAGGCCGCTCTCCTTCAGCAGCACCGCGATGGCCGCCTGGTCCCGCAACGCGCTGCCGCGGTCCACATACCAGTCGCGCCGGGCCGGAGCGTCCAGGGCGGCGGCGAAGGCGGCCTCGGCCCGCGGCCGGTCGTTGGACAGCGCCAGGGCCGCGCCAAGCTGCGCGCGGGCCAGCGGGGTCGGCAGCTTGTCCAGCGACTCCGCCAGGACGCGGTTCGCCCCCGCCCGCGGCTGCCCGGCCAGCGCCAGGACATACAGCCGATAGGCTTGTACGGCATAGGCGGTGGGATCGCCGAGGCTGTCGGACAGCCCATCCACCATGAACTTCACTGCATCCGCCACCGCTCCGTCCGGCACCGCCGCCCCGGCCGTGCGGGCGCGCAACAGGAACTCGAAGGCATAGGACGACAGCCAGCCCTCCGCCTCCCCGCTCGCGGCCCACAGGCCGAAGCCGCCATCATACCGCTGCCGGTCCAGCACGCTGGAAACCAGGTTCTGCAGCCGCCCGGCCCGGTCTGCCCCGGCCGCAGCGCCGTCCGGCAGCACAGCCAACGGCAGGCCCTTGCTGCTTGCCTGCTCCAGGCACAGCAGCGGGTAGGCATCCAGCGACCGCACCATCGCGCCAGGATCGTAACGGACCGGCCCGCCGAAGCTGACCCGCGCCGACCCGGTGCCGGGGATCATCCGGTCCAGCGCCGGCACCACTCGCGCCTCCGCCCGCGACTCGATCTCCCCGGCGCTGACGATGTTGGCCGTCGCCCGGGCTGGACGAATTAGGATCGCCGCCTCCCGCTGCGCCTGGAACCCGCCGGGTCCGGTGACGGCCAGGTGGATCACGCCGCGGCCCACCCCGGTCGCCCGCAGCACCGCCGTCCGCACGACCTGCGCGCCGGGCGCCAGGGTCGCGGCCAGCCGGGGGTCGCCGTCCAGCGCCAACGGCCCCTCGACCGTGACGACGGCCACCGCCTCCCCTGCCGGCAAGTCCAGGTTCTGCATCTGCACCGCCATCCGGGCCTCGTCGCCCGGCGCCAGGAAGCGCGGCAGCAGCGGCTCGGCGATCAGCGGGTCGCGCACGAACATATCGGCCGCCGCCGCGCCCACTTGGTTGCCGGACCACGCGACCGCCATCAGCCGCACCTGGCCGTTGAAGTCCGGCAGGTCCAACGGGATTTGCACCGCGCCGTCCGGACCCGCCTGCACTGGCGGGGTGAACAGCGCCACCACCTTCTGCGGGATTTCCGGCAGGGCGCTGCTGCCGTCGCCGCCGCCCTGGCGCAGGGTGGTCGCGTCGCCGTCCGCCGGCAGGATCAGCCGCCCCCAGTCGTCGCGGATGTCCAGCCCCAAGGTGCGGCGGCCGAGGAAGTGCTTGACGGGATCGGGCGACACGAAGCTGGTCAGCCGCAGCACGCCCTCATCCACGGCGGCCAGGCTGACCCAGGCCCCGGGCGCGGTCCGCACCGGCACCGTCACCCGGCTGCGCGGCAACGTCTTGTCTGGCGCGGCGATGGTCAGCGCGAGTGTCCGCGCCGCCGGGTCGATCCCCACCCAGACCAGCCCGATGGCGCGTGTCGGCCGGCTGCCGTCGCCCGCCCGGAACACATGCACGGCGACATACGCGCCCGGCCCCCAGGCCGCATCCACCGGCACATCCAGGTCCGCACCGCCCGCGGGGATGTCCACGTCGCGCAGGCTGTAAACCCGGTCGGTCGCGGCCAGCACCGTCGCGTGCCCGGCGAACGGCGCCGCCACGTGCACCCGCGCGGTATCGCCAGGCCGGTACAGCTTGTGGTCGGTCGAGACATCCACCTTGTCCGGCGTATCCGGGCTGTCGGACTGCACGAAGCCGGCGCGGAAATGCACGCTGGTCATCGCCAGGCCGCCGCGCTCCACCACCTCAAGCCGGTAGCGGCCGAACCCCAAGGTCTTGGCGTAATGCAACGGCGCATCGGCGGGGATCAGGATGTCCGCCGCCTCCAACGGCTCGTCGCGCCACACCGTCTCGTACCGGGCCAACTGGCCCCGCATCACCAAGTGCCAGTCCGCCCGCTCCCGCACCAGCCGCAGCCGGGCGGGCACGGCGATGCGCTGCCCGGCCGGGGACACGGCGGCCACGTCGAACCCGGCCTCCCCATTCGCGTCGATGGCGTCGTCGAAGCCGGGCTTGATCCCGATCAGCGTGCCCGCCGGGCGCACGGGGATGCTGGCATGGGCGTGGGCGGCGCGGCCGGACGGGTCATCGACCGACACGTCCAGCTCCGCCCGGATGGGGCGAGTGCTGTCCGGGGCACGCTTGATCAGGATGGGCAGGCTGCTATGCCCCTGCGCGTCGGTGTCCGGCAGGTCGATGTCCTGGCTGTCGGGTGCGAACTCCTCGCCATCGGCGCCGATGCGGTAGCCGGCCAGCGCGGCGGGCGGCGCCGGGTCGGGCACGAGGCGCATCGTGGCCTTGCCGGTCAGGTTGGCCGCCGGGGCGCCATATAGGAACCGTGCCGTCACCGGCAACGCATACGGCTGGCCCGGCACGATCTCCCCGGCCGGCGCAACCTCCACCGCCATGCGGTCGGGCACGAAGGCATCGACGCGGAACTCGGTCCGGCCGATGGGCGGGCGTGAGGGGTCGGCGAGCAGCTCGACCGTCCAGGTGCCCGCAGGAGCCGACGCCGACAGCGCCACCGGCAGATGGATCGCCGCATCCGGGCCGTGTGGCGGCACCGTGTCCAGAAAGGTCTGCCCATTCGGCCGCTTGACGCGGACATGCGCCGGCACCTCCGCCGGCTGCCCGGCGGCATCGCGCAGCAGCGCCATCACCTGCACGGTCTCGCCGGGCCGGTAGATGCCGCGGTCGGTCCAGGCAAAGGCATCCAGCGGTCCCGGCTGCGGCGCGCCCTCTACCCCGCGGTCGGACAGGTCGAACGCGGCGGCAGTCAGGTCCAGCGCCACGAAGTCCTCGCCGAGCGTGCCATGGATCGCCTGCGCCGCCTGCGGCCCGGCCCCGGCCAGCAGCGGCGCCGGAAACCGCGCCACGCCGTCCGCATCCGTGGTCGCCTGCGCCAGCACGTCGTTGCTGCGGGCCAGCAGGCTCAGCGCCACGCCCGGCCGTGGTAGCGCGTCGGCGAAGCTGCGGACCTGCACCGTCAGCCCGTCCGAGCCGCGCCAGACCGTCGGCGTCAGGTCGGTGCGGATCACCACCTGCACCGCCGACGCCGTGTACTCCGACGTGCCGTCCCCCGGCAGCGCCAGCACCATGTAGGCGCCCGCCTCGGCGAACACGTCCGGCAGCGGCAGCGCCGTCCGCATCACCTGGTTCTGCGCCATATGCGGGATGTCAGCCTGGCCCTCCCAGACGATCTTGCCGTTGTCCTCCTGACCCGTGAAGTTGTACTGCTCCAGCTCCCCGCCGAGGTGGAACTCACGCGACCAGGGCACCAGGTTGCGCTCGGTCAGGCGCAGCACGCGCAGCCTGACGGTGGACAGGTTGACGCTGGCCAGGCTGATGCGCGGCGCCTGGCCGCGGGGCAGCAGGAACATCCGGCTGTCGAAGATCAGGCGCGGGCTGCGGTTGGCCATCGCCACCGGCAGCACGATGTCGGCATTCAGCCGTAGCCCGTCCTCGCCGGGCATCCCCGCGCGCAGCATCACCTGCGTCGTCGTGCCTAGCCGCAGCCCGGCGATGCAAATGCGGTCGCCCTCGCGGGTGATGGCCGCGCCAGGCACGGGCGGTTGCAGGCGCACCCAGTCGCCGGGCACGAAGTCGGCGCGGCGGGCCGGGGCGGTGGTGAACTCGATGCAGGCGGTCGGGGGATCGGCCTCGGACTCGGTCTTCACGGTGCGGACGCGGATGCCGGCGACCTGGCGGGCGTCGGCCAGCATCTGCTTGTAGCCCGCGTCGTCCGGCGCACGGTCCAGCACGGCCTCCAGCGCGGCGATGGCGACCTCCGGCCGATCCATCACGCGCGTCGCATCGGCGATGGCCAGCAGGGACGGGATTTCGCCCGCCCCTGCCTCGGCGAGGACGAACGCCTGCCAAGCCGCCTGCGCGGCGCGAACCGCATCCGGGGGAACGCGGTGCAGTTGCGCGCGGGCCAGCGACAGCCAGAGGCCGCTGTCCGCATCGCCGCCGCCGACCCGAGCCTCCAAGGCCGTGACGACGCCCGCCCAATCGTTGCGGCGCTGTGCATCGGCCGCACGCTGCTCGGCGGCACGTTGCGCCTGGGGCGTCAACCCGGCCGGGCTGCGCGCCTTGAGCGCCGCCGCATAAGCTTCGGCGTCTCGATCCAGCCCCGGCACCCGGAAATCCGCCGCCAGCACCGGTCCAGCCAGCAGCAGGGTGCAGGCCAAGAGGAAGAGCAATCGGCGCATGGCAGCCTCGGGGCTTCGGGTTCGATGAGGCAACGTAGCTCGCCGTGCGGCTGCAATGCCAGACAAGCAATGTGACGGGATTGCAGCACCTGGCGAAGCGATGCCCAATCCGTAGGCGACAGACCTGTCAGTGTGGCATTCCACCTCGCATTTGCGTGTGGCATACAGCTTGCGACCGCTGGACGCCCCTGACCGATCGGACGCTTGATGCACCCTCCCCGCTTCACCCACCCTGCCGGGTGCGCCTGCCGCGGCGGCGGCCTGTCCTGCGATGCTGGCGCCGATGACCTAGGCGCTGCGGCGGTGCGGACGGCGGTGGAGCGGGCGGCGTTCGGCGGCGTGGCGGGCCGGCGCCGGGCCATTCAGGTGCTGGGCGCCGCAACGGTGGCGGCTGCCATCGACCAGGTATTCCCCATCCTGCGCGCGCAGGAGGCCCTGGCCGAGACCGCAGGCACGCCGGAGAAGAAGGACCTCAAAATTGGCTTCATCGCCATCACCTGCGCCACGCCGATCATCGTGGCGTCGCCGATGGGCTTCTACGAAAAGAACGGCCTGAATGTGGAGGTGGTCCGCACCGCAGGCTGGGCCGTGATCCGCGACAAGTCATTGAACGGCGAGTACGATGCGGCGCACATGCTCAGCCCGATGCCGCTGGCGATCTCGATGGGCGCCGGGTCGAACCCGATCCCGTGGAGCGTCGCCGCCATCGAGAACATCAACGGCCAGGCCATCGTCCTTGCCACAAAGCACAAGGACAAGCGGGACCCCAAGGACTGGCGCGGCTTCAAGCTCGGCATCCCGTTCGACTACTCGATGCACGCCTACCTGCTGCGCTACTACTTGGCCGAGGCCGGGCTGGACCCGGACCGCGACGTGCAGTTGCGCGTGATCCCGCCGCCGGAGATGGTCGCCAACCTGCGGGCGGAGAACATCGACGGCTTCCTGGGGCCGGACCCGTTCAACCAGCGCGCGGTGTATGACGGCGTCGGTTTCATCCACCTGCTGACGCGCGAGCTATGGGACGGCCATCCCTGCTGCGCCTTCGCCGTGCCGCGGCGGATGGTGGCGGAGGCACCCAACACCTACCAGGCGCTGCTGCAGTCGGTGATCCAGGCGACGGCCTACGCCAACAAGGCAGAGAACCGCAAGGACATCGCCAACGTCGTAGCCGGGCAGAATTACCTGAACCAGCCGCCTACCGTGGTGGAGCAGGCGCTGACCGGCACCTACGCCGACGGCCTCGGCGGCGTGCAGCGCGTGCCGGACCGGGTGAGCTTCGAGCCGTTCCCCTATCCTAGCATGGCGCTGTGGATCATGACGCAGATGAAGCGCTGGGGGCAGGTGAAGGGCGACCTGCAATGGCGCGACGTGGCGCAGCAGGTGTTCCTCGCCGCCGGCGCAGAATCCAAGATGAAGGAGCTGGGCCTGCCGACGCCCGCCAGCCCCTACCGGTCCTACCAGATCATGGGCAAGACGTTCGACCCGGCCGACCCTGACGGCTACGTTGCCTCGTTTCCAATCCGGCGCGCCTGATGCCGCTGCGCGTGCGGTCCGGCCTGGTGCTGTTCCTGATCCTGGCGGTGTTCCTGGGCGGCTGGCAGATCGCCGCCACGCCCTCCACCGCCGCCGGCCCGGCCATGGACCCGGAATACGCCAAGCTGCTCGGCGCCGCCGCGCAACAGGGCCAGCAAACCCCGATGCCGCGCCCCTCCGACATCGCCGCGCGGGCCTGGTACCACCTACGCGACCCGTTCTACATCCATGGGACCAACGACCAGGGCCTGGGCATCCAGCTCGGCTGGTCCCTGCTGCGGGTGAGCGTCGGCTTCGGCCTGGCGGTGCTGCTGGCGATCCCGCTGGGTTTCCTGATCGGCATGAGCCCGGTGCTGAACGGCGCGCTGGACCCGATCATCCAGGTGCTGCGGCCGGTCAGCCCGCTCGCCTGGATGCCGCTGGCGCTTTACACGATCAAGGACAGCGGCATCTCCGCCATCTTCGTCATCTTCATCTGCGCCATCTGGCCGATGCTGCTGAACACGGCGTTCGGCGTCGCCTCGGTCCGTAAGGAGTGGCTGAACGTCGCCCGCACCCTGGAGGCGGGTCCCTGGCGCACCGCCTTCACCGTGATTCTGCCCGCGGCGGCGCCCACCATCATGACCGGGGCGCGCATCAGCATCGGCATTGCCTGGCTGGTGATCGTCGCCGCCGAGATGCTGGTCGGCGGCACGGGGATCGGCTACTTCGTCTGGAACCAGTGGAACAACCTCAACATCTCCGACATCGTGGTGGCCATCCTGGTGATCGGCCTGGTCGGCATGTTGCTGGACCAGATGCTCGGCCGCGCCGCCCGCGCCATAAGCTGGCGGGAGTAGCCGCATGGCCCGGCCCCGCGTGACCAAGCCCTGGCTGAGCATCGAGGGGATCGCCCGCCGCTACAGCAATCGCCCCGTGTTCCGCGACGTTTGGTTCGGCGTGGAGCGGGGGGAGTTCGTCGCCCTGATCGGCCACTCCGGCTGTGGCAAGACCACCATCCTCAACATCCTGGCCGGGCTGGAGGCGCCAGACGCCGGGGTCATCGTCATGGACGGGCGGGAGGTCAGCGGCCCCGCGCTGGACCGTGCCGTCATCTTCCAGTCGCACGCGCTGCTGCCGTGGCTGACCGCGCTGGGCAACGTCGCCTTCGCCGTCCGCAGTCGCCACCGCGACTGGCCGAAGGTGAAGGTGCAGGACCAGGCCCGGCGCGTGCTGGAACTGGTGGGCCTGACCGACGCCGCCAACCGCAAGCCAGCGGAACTGTCCGGCGGCATGAAGCAGCGCGTCGGCATCGCCCGCGCCCTGTCGATCAACCCGGCGCTGCTGCTGATGGACGAGCCGTTCAGCGCCTTGGACGCCCTGACCCGCGGCACCCTGCAGGACGAGGTGCTGCGCCTGGTGAACGACGGCGGCCAGACCGCGTTCATGATCACGCACGACGTGGACGAGGCCATCCTGCTCGCCGATCGCATCCTGCTGATGACCAACGGCCCCGACGCCCGGGTGGCGGAGGTGGTGGTAAACACCCTGCCCCGGCCCCGCGACCGGCAGACCATCCACCGCACGCCGGGGCACTATGCGTTGCGGAACCACATCGTGGACTTCCTGGTGACGCGCTCCCGTTTGCTGGCCGGCACCCGCCCGCCGGGGTGGGACGGGCGGGATGTGCCAGAGGTCCGGCCGGCTGACCTACCCGTTGAGGAGACCGTAGCTTGAACGACGCCAAGACCGCCCTGGGCCTGAAGATCCGCGGCATCAAGAAGAAGAAGGGCTGGACCTGGGCCGAGGTCGCCGAGAAGCTCGGCCACGCCCCGGTGTGGACCTGCGCCGCCTGCCTGGGCCAGATGAGCATGACGCCCGAGACCGCCGAGAAGGCCGGCGTGCTGTTCGACCTGTCCGAGGACGAGGTCGGGCTGCTGGCGGAGGCGCCGTACCGCGGCTCGCTGCCGACGGCGGTGCCGACGGACCCGCTGATCTACCGATTCTACGAGCTGATCCAGGTCTATGGGACGACGTGGAAGGACATGATCCACGAGGAGTTCGGCGACGGCATCATGAGCGCGATCGACTTCGACATGACGCTCGACCGCCAGCCGGACCAGAAGGGCGACCGGGTGAAGATGACGCTGTCGGGCAAATTCCTGCCGTACAAGCGCTACTGACGCCCTTGCCGCTGCCTACTCCCTCTCCTTCCGGGAGAGGGTCGGGGTGAGCGACTGTCTGGTTCGTCAAGTGACGGTTGCGACATTATTGCGCGCCTGGTTGGCTTGTTCGGCTGCGCGTGCGGCTTTGGCCAGCGTGGCGCGG
>JAABUX010001803.1_pt1 | contig 31469 bp, 29 predicted proteins | sample 5561851 | NCBI WGS metagenome assembly JAABUX01 (sample SAMN10711883, study PRJNA513361) | rock metagenome | isolation source: Antarctica rocks | place: Antarctica: Victoria Land, Richard Nunatak red sandstone | collected 2016-01-03
ATATATGGGTAATACATCTTCAGGCACGACGGGGCAACCATCGCCACGGCGTGTCATCAGGGAAAACAGGTCAGGCCAGGCTCCGGCCAGGAGTCACAGAGCCATGATCATTGGAAACTCGGGCTAGCACTCGCCGCTACCGGCGGGCCGCCTCGATGATCTCACTGACCGGCAAACCAGCACAGTGCCAGATCGTTCAGGATCACGGTGCGGCCCCGCCGGGGCCTGCCATGGGTGGGCCGCTGTGGCGGTCGGCGGCGGGTGGCCTAGCGGGGTGGGAGTAGCAGTGTGGTGATGTTGGTGCTGACGGTCCAGGCCGCGACGGTGCTGGCGTTATCGAGGACGGCGATGGCGAGGCCGTCGTCGGGGTACCAGGTGAGGTCGGTGGCGTCGCCGGCGAATCCGCCGGGGTGGTCGACCGCGCGGTGTCCGTTGATCGGGTCCAGGTCGAGGCCGAAGCCGTAGGCGACGGTGTGTCCGTTGGTCAGCCGTAGCGGTGTGCTCATCTGGGTGTAGGACGGTCGGCTGACGACCCGGCCGCCCTGGAGGGCGTCTTGCCAGCGCAGCAGGTCCGGGGCGGTGGAGCAGATTTGCCCGGCGGCGAAGGCGTTGACCAAGCTGGTCGACGCCGCGAGCTGCGGTGCCGGGTTGCCGCGGTCATATAGCTGCGCGTACTGGGCGCCGGTCCGGGTGTCCGGACACAGTTCTGTGTGGTCCATCCCGAGCCCGACCAGCACATGCTCGCTCAGGTAGCGCCCGTAGGACAGACCGCTGACCCGTTCGATGATCATGCCGAGCAGGTAGTAGCCGCTGTTGGAGTAGCCGGCCTTGGACCCTGGGGTGAACTTCAGCGGCTGGTCGACGATCAGGGCCAGGATCTGCTGCTGGGTCTGTGGGCGGCCTTGCACCGCGGCGAAGCCGGGTTCGCTGGTGTAGCCGGGGATCCCCGAGGTATGCGTGAGCAACTGCCGCACGGTCACCTGCCCGGCGCGGGGGTCCCGCCAGCGGATGCCAGGAAGCAGCGTCGACAGCGTCTGATCAAGCCGAAGCTTGCCCTGCTCCACCAGCTGCATGATCGCGGCCGCGGTGAACTGCTTCGTGATCGACGCGATCGGATACACCGTCGACGGGGCCGCGGGCACACCGTCGGCGATATCAGCTAGCCCGTACCCCTTGCTGAACACCACGACACCCCGGCGCTGGATCGCCACCGACAATCCTGCACCGCCGTGTGACAGCGCCTGCGTCACCACCTGATCGATTCGTGCCACCATCGGGGGCGGCAACCCCGCCGCGGCCGTCGCAGCCGGCGAGGGCTGAGCGGCAGTCGCGGAGACACCGGGATGCTGAGCGGCTCGCGGGCAGCCGCCCAGGCCGAGCACGACGACGACCAGTACGACAGCGCGGGACGCCGCATACCACCGACGCGACACCATGCCCCCGGACCAACCCCGCTCGCATCGACCCGACCAACTAACAACCCAATGGTCCTACCCGCGTCCCGATCCGGCCAGCCTCCAGCGGTAGCCCGATACCGGATCGTCTACGGACACCGGAGAGTACGTAGCTAAGGCGCCTCAGCCTCAGCGGTCCGCATTGCGTGGATGGTTCTTGGCGGTGCGCTCGTTCCCGTGCTTGTACTTGCCAGTCAGACGAGCCATGAGCCAGATAGCGCCCTGCGCTGATCTGCGCAAACACCAGCCTCGTATCCGACCGGCCCGGGGCGACCCATCGGGGTCGGGGAGTAGATCGCGTCCTCGACCTCGCCGGGGGTGATCCCGTGCCGGGCGATGTGGGTTTCGGAGTCTTCGGTCCAGAGGATCTCGAACACCACCCCACCAACGTACCACGCTGTGGTGCACGCGACAGAGAACAGCTTGCGTTGCTCGACCTGCTGGTTGTGTAGCTCGACGTGGGGCTGGTCGGCAGCGACCGTGTCTTCTAGAGCGGCCCGGTGCGGGCCTGAGCAGCACCGGGACGGGTCGCCTCATGAACCGCTTGGAGGGGCCGGATCGAGACCTGCTCTGGCGGAGTCAGATATCAGAGCTGCCGGAATAGCCTTGCCTGGATGAGCGATTGTGGTGACGGGAATGTGTTATCCGCCGTTGCCGCCTTCGTTGAACAGGGGCATCGTCTGCGTCTGCGTCGGCCTGCCTGGCGCCTTGCGTCCCGTGACGGTCGAGGCGACGGCGAGCGCCGTGAGCTCGGCGATCAGATGGTGCAGTGTCCGGGCGGTCTCGGCGGGCCGGGTTCGACGGCGAGCGGTGCCGGGTGACGCGAAGAGTGCCTGCTGGCCGCTGGCGGTGTCGGCCATGATGCCGGTTAGTTCGCTGACCTGCTGCCGGATCTCGACGGCGCGGGCGTGTCGGCCGGCGGCCGAGACCGGCAGCAGGTCCGGCGGGGGTTCGCCGGCCTGCTGGCGTGCCCGGTATGCCTTTGCCTTGCAGGCATCGGAGCAGTACCGGGGCTTGCGTCCGCCGTGCGGGCGGTCGCGGGCGGGAAGCTGCCGGCCGCAGGCCGGGCACCGGGTGCCGCCGGTCACGCCTGGTCCTGTGTTTCGTGACGTGACGGAACGGGCTGCTTCCTGGTCCGGCGGCTGACGTCGGCGGCGTAGGCCATCCAGTCGCCGGCGGATGCCCGCTGCCACTGGACGGCGACGCTGATGTGAATGCCGAGCATGTTCGCCAGAACGGCGGCGGGCAGGTCGGTGGCGAGCTGGAACAGCGCGGCCGACCGTGACTGGCCGGCCCGGATTCCGAGCTGGCGCAGGCGCTCGCCGATCTGGAAGGCGCTGATCGGCTGGCCGGGCTGGCCGCCGGGGAACAGCCAGGCTGAGGTGCCGTCGTCGCCGAGGGCGGCATGGCCGCGTCGGGTTGCCGTTACCTGCAGGGCGAGTGCGCCGACGGGTTCGGGGAGCACGATGGGTTCGCGGCCGAGCCGGATAAGCACCTGCCCGTCGGCGGACTGAACGTGGCTGAGGGTCAGGCGGCTGATCACGGACGTCCGCTGGGCGTAGAGGAGGACGAGCAGCCCGGCCAGGCGGTCCTCGGGCCTGAGGCTGTCGTCGTGGAGCAGCCAGCGGGCCTGTTCCCAGCGGGTCTCGGTGTCGATCACGCCGGACGGGCCGCCCCATTTGACGGCCGCGAAGTCCAGCGTGGTGAGCTTGTTCCTGCGTGCCCAGCGGACGAAGTTGCCGGCGTCGGTGCGGTGGGAGGCCCGGGCGTCGCCCAGCCACGCGTCGAGGTCGCCCTGCCTCGCGGCCTCGAGGGTGAGCCTGCGGGCGGCGAGCCATTCCAGCAGGGCGATGGCCGCCCTGACGTTCCGCTGGGCGGAGACGAACTGGCCGTAAGTGGCGTGCTGCCCGGCCAGGCGGCGGCGGAGCCTGCGCACGACGTGCCAGGTGGCGTACTGGTGCAGCAGCCGGCGCTCGTCCGGTCCGGGTTGTTCGTCGATGGCCTGGATGATCCGGGTTTCCAGCCGTGCCATCTGCTCGTCGCGGGGCGGCAGCGTCCCGGTGGCGACGAGGATCGTGCGCAGGTGCCGCAGCGGCTTGCCGTCGGGCAGCTCGTCGAGGGCCTCGTGGGAGAGAGGCCGGCGGCCGGTGCCGAACTCACGCAAGACGTCGGTGACGGCGCCTTTGCCCAGCCAGGTCAGGACGGTGGACGGGCGTTCGCAGCCCGCCAGGCTGTCATGGAGTGCCTGCAGATCCAGGCTGATCGTCCCGTTCGGGCCGGCCAGCAGGTCACGGAGCTGCTCACGGAGCCGGCACGTCTTGCACTGGCCGAGGACGATGCGTCCTTCCTGCCCGCATCCGGGGCAGGTGCGCCAGAATTCCGCGCCTGGAACGGCGCAGGCCGAGCACAGCGGCGCGTCAGCGGTGCCGCCGCGGACGGGGGCCGTGATGCCGCACCGGGCGCAGCGGGCCCAGCGCTGCTTGCAGGCGCGGCACCACGGCTTGCCCGTGGCCCTGGAAATCGCGCAGGGCGCGTGCCGTCCGCAGATCGAGCAGGTCAGTATCTCCCAGGGGCGGCATGTCTCGCAGAGCGGACCGCCCGGGGTGCGGACGCTGACTCTCCGCTTCCGGCCGCACTGGGCGCATTCCTCGAGGTTGGCCGGATCGCTGACCAGGCAGTTCGGGCAGATAGGCTGCCCGTGCTCGTCGCGGGCGGCCGGCTCCTTCATGGTGCCGCAGCGAACGCACGCCCGGGTCCTGGTCCTGGCCACGCAGCTGCGGCAGCACCACAGCCCGCCGACCCGCCGGTAAAGCTGCATGACACGGTGGCATCGTCCGCATGCCGGGCGGACGATGCCCTCCGCTCCGGCGCCGGCGAGCTCGTCGATGAGCCGCAGCACGCCCATGACCGGGGCGCGGGTGCCGTTACCGGTGAGCAGACCCGGGTTCCCCTCGATGGCCCAGGCGAGTTTCCGCAGGTTAGCCGGTTTGGAGAACACGCGCTGCGCTGCCGTGGTGACCGTGTCCGCCGTCAGCGACGGGTCCGCTGCGGTGACAACAGCGGCGAGGACGGCGAGCGGGTCACGGTCGTCCAGGTCCGGGCACCGGGCGCAGCGGGGCTGTCCTTCCCGGTCGCGGCTGGTGATGAGCGCTTCCCGGCCGCAGGCGGAGCAGCAGCCGTCCCGGCGGGCGCACCCGCCGCAGTACCAGTCCTGGCCGAGCCGTGACAGCGTCCGCAACTGCTTGCCGCAGCCCGCGCAGACCGGCGGTGAAACACCCGTGGCGCCGGCCTCGCGCAGCGCGAGCAGCAGGTCGCCGACAATCCGCGGTGCGGGCGACCGGCCGTCGGCGAGGATCCCGGGCCGGGAGGCGAGCGCCCCGGCGAGCCTGCGCCGCACGGACCTGCCCCTGGCGACGGCCGTCACTGCCTGCTCGGCTGCCTCCTGCCCCAGGCCAGGATCGGTCCCGGTGATAAGGGCGACGGCGGTGCCGACCGGGTCGGTAAGAACGTCAGGAATATCAGTAGCGGTCACCAGTCAGCTGCCGTCCCCGGCGATCCGGGCTCTCCGGGGCCGCAGGTTCCCGACGCCGGCTTCCTCGCCGCTCGCGGTCCTCGCCTTGCGGGCGGGCTTCGCGGCGGCGGCCGGCTCGATCAGGTCCTCCATCGTGCACTCCAGGATGTCCAGCAGCGCCATCAGCACCTTCAGGCTCAGCCGCTCGGGCCGCTCGGTGACCAGCCGGTAGACCTGGCTGGACGACAGCCGGATCTCCCGGCCGGCCAGCGGCCCGATCAGGTCGGTCGTCTGGAACATGCCCCGGCCGGCCATCACCGGCCGCAGGTTCCACCGGTAGTCGAGCTTGCGCGTCATCAGCCTCTCCCGTCCTCAGCCCCGCTGCCCAGCGCCGGGGCCAGCGCGTTGCGCAGCGCAGTATTCATGAAGTCGCCGCTGACATGCGCGTAAATCGCAGTCGAGGTGTCGCAGCGGTGCCCGACGGCCTCCTGGATGAACCGCCGGTCCACCCCGTCCTCAGTCAGGTGCGTGACCCACGAGTGCCGCAGGGAATGAGGCGTCAGCTCCGAGGGCAGGCCCAGCGCGTCCCGGTAAGCGACAAAGCGCGAGTTGATCTCGGCCGGCCGGAGCCGGCCGCCCCGCTCGGTCAGCCACAGTGCCGGATGATCCGGGCAGCCGAACCGCGGCCGGATGTTCTCGGCGTAGTCGGCGACGGCCTCCACCGCCCACGCCATCACCGACGGGACGTTGCGGCGCCGCGGCGGCTGCCCGCGGACCGCCTTTCCGTAGCGGACGTGCAGCATCCCGTGCCGGCCGAACTCCGGTGCCGCCGGGTTGCGGCCCCAGTCGGCGACGTCCAGCTTCGACGCCTCGGTGCGGCGCAGCCCCCACCCGTAGATCACCTTGAACAGCGTCGCGTCCCGGTAGGCAGCCAGGGCGCCCTTCCGTCTCGACCTCGCCGCCCGCTCCACCTGGTCATCGGCGTAGTCGAGGAACCGCTGCAGCTCTCCGCGGGTGAACGGGCGGGCCTCTGGCCTGCCCTCGTACTCGCTCAGGTGCGCGATCGTGTTCCACTCATGGCAGACCGGCACCGGGTGCGATCCCGGCCCGAACGTCTTCTCGCATTCCGCCGCCCACCCGTACCGTGCGTCGCAGAGGTACTCGCTGAACAACCGCAGGTCGGTCTGGTAGCCGCGGATCGTCGACGGCGCGAGCTGGCGCTCGGACGCCAGCGACAGCGTCCACTCCTCGACGTGGCCCGGCCCCCAGTCCACGGGTACTCGTTAGTGAAGTCCGTGAATGCCCGGACCAGCCGCTCCCGCGGCTCGATTGTCGCGTCCTGCAGCCCGCGGGCCTTCTGCTGCGCCCGCCAGCCGTGCAGCATCGCCTCCGTCATCGCGTCCTCCGGACGCAGCGGCACAACCCCGGACACCAGCTCCAGGTGCGCCGCGCCGGCCAGGTCACCCCGTCCCAAACCGCCCTCCAGCCTCCGAAATCACATCCGTTAAAAGGCTGAATCATGCACTAGACGGGATCACCTCGCAACTCATGCAGGTCAGCACCGCCGGTCGTCGGCCCGCGCTTATCGCGACCACGTGATGATCAGGCGACCTGCGGTTTCTCGCCCGCCTGATGCAATTCCTGAGAGTTGGTATAGATCTGGATCCTGGACAGTTCGGCGTGTCCGAGCATGGCGTGGCTATAGCGGAGGTCTGCGCCGCCTTCGAGCATCAGGGAGGCCATGGTGCGCCGGAACAGGTGACAGGCTCCCTGCTTGCCGACACCCGAGCCCGTGACGTAGTCACGGGCCAGCAGCTCAGGGGGATACCCGTACGCACTGACCACCGACGTGACTGGCTGCTGCGGGGCACTGCCCCCTACCGGTTTTCCCGCCGGATAACCAGGCGCAGCCCGGACCAGACCGCGTCGATGGCGCACACCTTATTGTCCACCAGCCCGGTCGGCAGCGCCACCTCGCGGATCACCTGATCGGACATGTCGGTGCGGACCCCGGACGCCCGTTTAGGCCACGCGATCCACAGACCGCAGGCCGGCGCCATCCGGGCGCGGAACCCGTCCAGGTCGGCGGCAAGGTCCTCGCGCCAGGGCTCGAACCCGATGATGACGTCAAAGAGCGTGCGGTCCGTCAGCTCGGTGCAGATGGCGGCACTGCCCGCCAGCTGACCGAGGAGACGGTCAGCGAAGCCTTCCGGCGCGCCGATGACGGCCACCTCGTCGCCCGCGCCGATGCCCAGCTTCCGGGCAAGCGGCGTACCGACGTAACCGGCCGTCCCGCTCACTCCCCGCCACCGATGCGGTGCCCGCGCACACGAACCCCCCTGACGATGCCGGGCTCCCCCGCTGCCCGGCCCCGGAAACCGGTTAGAAAGAGAACCCGCCTGGCCTCCCGTTGCGGTCGGCGATCAGGCCCGCCAGCGTCGAGATGGCGATCTCAGCCGGAGTCCGGGAACCGATGTTCAGGCCGATCGGCCGATGCACCCGGCTGATCTGCGCGGCCGGGACGCCGAGATCGGTCAGTGCCGCGATGTGCGGGGCCTCGTGCCGCGGATTCCCCATGATCCCGACCCAGCGCGCCGGGCCGGCCAGTGCGTCCCGCAGCATGAACCCGAGCTCGCCCCGGTGATGATCGGTGACCACGACGTCTGCCGCCACGCCGTCAGACGCCACCCGGCCGGCTAGTCCGGCCAGTGCAGTCAGGTCTGCCACGACCGTGCCGGAGCCCGCCGCCCCGGCAGCGACGGCGGCTTTCGCCCGCTCGGGTTCGGGTTCGGCCAGCACCGTCCGGTAGCCGGCGTCGCTGGCGTAGCGCAGCAGGAACCCGGCGACGGGCGTGGCGAAGACGGCAACGAGGACCTTCTCGCCGGCCTGCCCGGCGGCCGGCGGCTCGGCGCTGCCGTGCGCGACATCGCAGCTGGCGTCGTGGCGGTGAGTTTCGCTCACTGGTGCACCATCTCTCTATCCGAGTCACTCGCTTGTTCGCTGAGTGGGATGGTTCGGGTGCACCCCTGGTCCCCGCCGGGCCATCGCCAGTTTCGCTCGACCCTTGAGGTCCAGCATGAGTTCCGCGAGGCCCGGCGGCCCGGGACACCCCGACTGGCTACAGGGCTTTGCGCCAGTGAGCGCCGATCAGTGAGCGACCGGCTGCGGTGTCCCGGGACCACCGGGTGTCTTCCGGCTGATGCAACAGCGAGAGGACAACTATGAGTATCGACCCGAGTGCTGCCGCGCCGCGAGTCACGGCCGGGGTGGACTGGGCCAAGGACGACCATGCCGTCTGCGTGGCCGGGGACCAGGGCGAGGTCCTGGAGCGGTTCACCGTCCGCCATGACGCGGCCGGGCTGAAGCAGCTGGCCGCCCGGCTGCTGCGCGCCGGGGCCCTGGAAATCGGCATCGAGCGCAGCGACGGGCCGGTGGCCGGCACGCTGCTGGCGGCCGGGCTGGCCGTGTTGGTGATCCCGCCGGGCCAGGTCAAGAACCTGCGCAGCCGGTACGGGTCGGCCGGCAATAAAGACGACCGGTTCGACGCCTGCGTGCTGGCCGACGTGGTCCGCACCGACGTCCGGCGGCTGCGGCCCATGGAACGGGACAGCGAGCAGACCGCCGCCCTGCGCGCGACGGTGCGGGCCCGCCGGGACCTCGTCGGCCACCGGGTCGCCGCGGCCAGCCAGCTGCGGGCCCACTTGCAGATCGTGTTCCCGGCCGCCGCGGCGCTGTTCGCCGCCATCGACTCGGAGATCACCCTGGCGTTCCTGGCCCGCTTCACCACCCGGGAACAGGCCGACTGGCTGTCGCCCCGCAGGCTGGCCGCATGGCTGAAGTCCGTGGCCTGCAGCGGAAGAACTGATCCCGCGGTCCTGCACGCCCGGCTGCTGGCCGCGCCCCGCGGCCAGGCAGGCGAGCACGCCCGCGCCTGCGCCGGGACCACCCTGGCCCTGGTCGCCGTCCTGCGGGTCCTGAACGCCCAGATCCAGGCCCTGGCCGACAGCATCGCCGCCCAGCTGGACGCCCACCCCGACGCCGTGATCTTCACGTCCCTGCCCCGCTCCGGCACCATCCGCGCCGCCCGGCTGCTCGCCGAGATCGGCGACGCCCGCGGCCGCTTCCCCGCCCGCGACTCCCTGACCTGCCTGGCCGGCGTCGCCCCCTCCACCCGCCAGTCCGGCAAGGTCAAGGCCGTCACCTTCCGGTGAGGCGCCGACAAGCAGCTCCGCGACGCCCTCTGCGACTTCGCCGGAGACTCCCGCCGCGCCAGTCCCCGGGCCGCCGACCTCTACGATAAGGCCATCGCCCGCGGCTGCGACCACCCCCACGCCGTCCGCATCCTCGCCCGCGCCTGGGCGCACGTCATCTGGCGCTGCTGGCAAGACCACGTCCCCTACGACCCCGCCGCCCACAACAGCCTCCAAGCGCTCCTCAACCGTGATCAGCCAATCGCAGCCTGACCAAGCGGTAGGGGTTGACACAGGGCAACTCATGCCAGGAGCTTGTCACGGCCGCTGCCACCGCTGCCACCGCTGCCACCGCTGCCAACGCGGCGCGGCGCCCTGCCCGCGCTGTCAGGGCCGCCGCGCCGGGTAACCGGAAGGCAGGGCACAATAGGCTCGCCCGCGGCGTCGCCCGCGTTCGCGTCCCTGTCCGGCTAGCTGCTACCAGGAGCCCCCATGCGTCTCAGTGCCCGCAACCAGGTGAGTGCCCGGGTGACCGCTGTCACTCACGGCGATGCGACGGCTAACGTCGAGCTCGATGCGGGCGGTGTCCGGCTGGTGGCCTCGATCACGGTTGAGGCCGCCCGCGAGCTCGGCCTTACCGAGGGAACTGAGGTCATCGCGGTTGTCAAGGCGTCGGACGTTATCGTCGCGCTCCCTGACTAGCTGCTGCCGCTGGCTCCCTGGCAAGCCGGCGCGGCTGATCCGCCGGGCAGCCGGGCGCCGGATTCGCGGCGGTCAGCTTTCCAGCAGCGCCGCGACCGCCGCGCGCAGCGGTTCCAGCCGCTGCGCGGCATGCCGGCGGGCCGGCTCCAGCTGGCCGCCGAGCACCGGCTCCACCACCTCCAGGTAGGCCTTGATCTTGGGCTCGGTACCGCTCGGGCGGATCACCAGCCGGGCCCCGGCCAGCCCGTAGCTGATTACGTCGGCCGGCGGCAGGTCGCCCGCGCCGGCGGCGAAGTCCGTGATGCCGGCCACCGCCATTCCGGCGATCCGGGCCGGGGAGCCTGCCCGCAGCCGCGCCATCACCTCGGCCGGCGCGGCGGTAGCCGCGGTCAGCTGCGCGGTCAAGTGCACTCCGTGCGCCAGCTCCAGCGCGTCGTAGGCGTCCAGCAGGGATTCGCCGCGCGCGCGGGCGGCGGCGGCGAGGCTGAGCACCGCCAGGGCGGCGCCGATCCCGTCCTTGTCGCGCACTGCGCTACCGACCGCGTATCCGAGTGCTTCTTCATAACCCAGCACGAAAATACTGCCCGGCCGTGACTCACCGGCCCGGACGATCCACTTGAACCCGGTCAGTGTCCGCGCGTACCGCGCGGCAGCCGCCGCCGCGATCCGCGGCAGCAGCGTGGAGGACACGATCGTGGATACCACCAGCGCGCGGCCCGGATCAGTCCCGGCCGGGACCTCCGCCAGCAGGTAGGCGCCGAGCAGCGCGCCAACCTGGTCCCCGGTCAGTGTCCGCCAGCCGCCCGGCGCCGCGGGGTCCGGGACCGCCACCGCCAGCCGGTCGCCGTCCGGGTCATGGGCGAGTACCAGGTCGGCGCCGGCCCGCCGGCCGAGAGCGATCGCGAGGCCGAGCGCGCCGGGCTCCTCGGGGTTGGGGAACGCGACGGTCGGGAAATCGGGGTCCGGTTCCGCCTGCGCCTCGACGACATCCGGAGCGGTGAAGCCCGCCTGCTCGAACGCGCGCAGCGCCAGCCCCGCCGCGACCCCGTGCAGCGGCGTGTAGGCAAAACGCAGCCAGGCCGCCCCGTCCGGCGTCCGCCGGCCGGCGCAGACCGCGTCCAGGTAGGCAGCCGCCACCTCATCACCGCAGCGGGTGATCAGCGGGCTGTCCGGCGGTGCGACCGGGACCTGCGTCAGCGGACCCACGGCACCGATCGCGGCCTCGATCTGAGCGTCGGCCGGCGGCACGATCTGCGCGCCGTCGCCCAGGTAGAGCTTGTAGCCGTTGTCGGCGGCCGGGTTATGACTGGCGGTGATCATGATTCCGGCGGCGGCGCCCAGGTGCGGCACCGCGAAAGCCAGCAGCGGCGTCGGCTGCTGCGGTGGCAGCAAGTGCACCCGGATCCCCGCGCCTGCCAGCACTCCGGCCGCCTCGGCGGCGAACTGGCCGGAGCGGTGCCGGGCGTCACAGCCGATCACGACCCCGTCCGCGGCGCCATCTGCGCCGGGCCGGGCGAGCAGCCAGGCCGCCAGCGCCGCGGTGGTGGCGCGCACCACCGCCCGGTTCATCCGGTTCGGCCCGGCGCCGATCGCCCCGCGCAGCCCCGCGGTGCCGAACGTCAGCCGCCCGCTGAACCGGTCCGCCAGTTCCGCCGCCGGTGCCGCATCGGTGTCTGCGCGGTCCGCCAGCGCCGTCAGCTCGGCGGCATCGGCCTCATCGGGGTCGGCGGCGATCCACGCCGCCACCTGGGCACGCAACTTCTCGTCCAGCACGTCAGCCTGCCCCTCCGGCCGCCGGGGACGCCGGCTCCGGCGCGAGCAGCCGCGGCAGCAGCCGGGCCAGCAGCGCGCCGATCCGGCCGGCCGAGCGCTGTCCCGCCGCCAGCACCTCGGCGTGATCCAGCCCCCCGGCTGACAGGCCGGCCGCCGGGTTCGTCACCAGCGAGATTCCCAGCACCTCGGCGCCGAGGTGGCGGGCCGCGATCGCCTCCAGCGCAGTGGACATGCCGACCATGTCGGCGCCCGCCGCGGCGAGCATCCGGATCTCCGCGGGCGTCTCGTAATGCGGGCCTGGCAGCGCCGCGTACACGCCTTCGGCCAGGCCCGGATCAGCAGCCCGGGCGAGCGCCCGCAGCCGGGCCGCGTACAGGTCGGACAGGTCGGTGAACCGGCCGGCGTACCCGGCAGGCGGCGGCGGCCCGGCCAGCGGGGAGCGCCCGATCAGGTTCAGCTGATCGCTGATCAGCACCGGCTGTCCCACGGCAAGGTCCGGGCGGATACCGCCGGCGGCGTTCGTGAGGACGATGACACCGCAGCCCGCCGCTACCGCAGTCCGCACCCCGTGCACCACGGCGCTTTCGGGGTGACCCTCGTACAAGTGCGCCCGGCCGAGGAATACCAGCACCCGCAGCGGGCCGACCGCGAGTGACCGGACCGCGGGGATGTGCCCGGCGACGGTCGCTGCGGGGAAGCCGCCGAGATCCGCAAGCGGGATCTGCGCGTCCGGCGCGCCGAGTGCATCCGCCGCGGGAGCCCAGCCGGAGCCGAGGATCACCGCCGCGTGGTGGGCGGCCTGGCCGGTCAGCTCGGCCAGGGCAGCGGCGCTGGCGGCCGCGGCCGCGTAGGGATCGGTCATGCCTTAACGTACGGCTTCCCGTCGGCTGCCGGCGCCCGGACCCGGCCCACCAGCCCGGCCACCGCGATGATCGTCGCCACGTAGGGGGTCATCAGCAGGATGCTGGACGGGATCGGGACGTTAATGCTGGCCAGCACGGCCTGCAGCTCGGTGGTGAAGCCGAACAGCAGCGCCGCGGCCAGTGCGCCCAGCGGCGTCCACCGGCCGAAGATCAGGGCCGCCAGGGCGATGTAGCCCATGCCGGAGGAGATGCCGGGGCTGAAGGCCCCGGTCGAGCCGATGGTCAGGTAGGCGCCGCCGAGGCCGGCGATCATGCCGCCGAGCAGCACGCTGGCGTACCGGGTGCCGAGCACCCGGATTCCGACGGTGTCGGCAGCCGTCGGGTGCTCGCCGACGGCGCGCACCCGCAGGCCCCACTTCGTCCGGAACAGCCCGACCTGTACCGCGATCAGCAGCACGTAGCTGAGGTACAGGAAAACCGACGAGTCGAAGAGCACCGGCCCGATGATCGGGATGTCGCCCAGCAGCGGAATCTTCACCGGCAGGAACGTCGCGGGGGAGTTCAGCGTGTTCTGGTCCGGCACCAGCGCGCGGTCGTACAGGAAGCCGGTCAGCCCGGCCGCGAAGACGTTCAGCACGACGCCGAGGACTACCTGGTCCACCAGGTAGCGGATGGCGAATACCGCGAGCAGCGCGCCGAGCAGGGCGCCGGCCAGCGAGCCGGCGATCAGGCCGAGCCACAGCGCGCCGTAGAAGCTGGCCACCACGGCGGCGGTGAAAGCGCCGAACAGCAGCTGGCCCTCGATCGCGATGTTGATCACGCCGGACCGCTCGCACAGGCAGCCGGCCAGCGCGCCGAGTACCAGCGGGATCGACGCGGCGAGCGTGCCCTGCAGCAGGTTGACGATGTTGACCGGAACTGACTGGCCCACGTCGGCCCAGCACAGCAGCGAAAACAGGAAACCGAAGATGACCAGCCCGATGCTCAGCCGCCGGGCCGCGGCGCCGAAGTGCGTCACCGCGCGGGCCGCGGCGAGCGCGATCGCCACCGCGCCGCAGACATACGCGGTGGTAGCGGCCGGCAAGCTGAGGTTAGGCACCGTCACCTTGGCGAATTGCGGCGTGAAGGCGAAAGTCGCATCCCCGTGCCGGGCGTAGAGCCCGAAGCCGACGATGTCGAGCACGCCGATGAGCGCGAATGTCACCGGCGCGATGATCCGGCGTCCGGCGGCAAGCCGGCGCCGCGCCGCGCTGACGGCGGCCGTGGCCGTCACCCGTTCCACCCCCGGGCCACGGCCGTGCCGCCGGCCCGCGCGGTCGCCCGGTGCAGCCGGAACATCCCCCGGATCAGCGGCGGGGCCGCGACGAACAGCACGACGAGCGACTGGATTACGGTCGTGATGCTCAGCGGCGTTGATGTGCTTGCCTGCATGGAGATGCCGCCGGCATGCAGGGCGCCGAACAGCAGCGCGGCCAGCACCACTCCCAGCGGCCGGGCCCGGCCGAGCAGCGCCACGGTGATCCCGTCGATGCCGAAGGTGCCGTAGCTCTGGAAGTTCAGCGCGAAGTCGGTGCCCTGGATCACCGCCGAGGAGGCCAGGCCGGCCAGGCCGCCGGCGATGGCCATCACCAGGATCCAGTTCCGCGGCACGCTCATGCCGGCGCTGCGGGCCGCGCTCGGGCTGGCGCCGACGCTGCGGAACTCGAACCCGATCGTGGCGCGCTCCAGCAGCCACCAGACGCCGGCCGCGGCCCCGATCGCGATCAGGAAGCTCGCGTTGACCCGCAGATGCGAGCCGAGCAGCAGCGGCAGGTGCGCGTCGGCGGCAATAAACGGGCTGACCAGGTCTGAGCGGCCAGGGCGCTGCATCGCCGGGATGTGCAGGATCAAGGCCAGGAAATCGACCAGCACGTAGTTAAGCATGATCGTGACGATGACCTCGTGCGCGCCGGTAGCCGCCTTGAGGAAGCCGACCAGCCAGCCGAGCACCGCGCCGCCGGCGAAGGCGCCCAGCACGCAGACCACGACGTGGATGAACGGCGGCAGGCTCACCCCGAAGCCGAGCCAGGTCGCCGTGATGGCGCCGCCGATGAACTGGCTTTGCGCGCCGATGTTGAACAGGCCGGCCCGGAACGCCAGCGCGACAGAGAGCCCCGCGAAGATCAGCGGCGTCGCGTTGACCAGGGTCTCCGACAGCGGGCTGAAAACGGCGCTGACCGAGCCGTCGCTGACGGCCACGCCGAGGGACTTCTGCTGAAATATGGCACCGACGGTGTGCGGGTTGACGACCGACCCCTCGAACATGGCCGAATAGGCGCCAGCGGCTGTGCCCCACGCGCGGGCGATCGCGTTGCCGGGCGCGGTGAAAAAGCGGCCCCACGCGGTGAGCACCACCGGATCGGTAAACGCGATCAGCAGGCCGCCGGCCACGACCGAGGCAACGATCGCCAGCGCCGTGACCACCACGGTGTTGCCTTCAACGATCGAGCCGATCAGCACCCGGCCGAGCCGGGGCCGGTTCGCGCCGGTACCTTCCGGGTCGGTACCTTCCGCGCCGGTACCTTCCGCGCCGGTGATTTCCGCGCTGCTGCTGGTAGCGCCGCTGCCGCCAGCTTCCGCGCCGCTTGCCACCGGAAGCGCAGCCGCCAGTTCCGGCTCCGGTCGCGGCTCCGCTGGCTGCGGCTCCGGCCGGGAGTCCGCCGGCGGTGGCGGCTGCGGCTCGCCGGTCATTCCTGCGCCCCGGCCATCGGCCCGGTGGCAGTGCCGCCTGCCATCAGCAGGCCGAGTTCCCCGGCCGGAACTGTCGGCGGCCGGATGCCGACGATCCTGCCGTCGTACATCACGGCGATCCGGTCGGCGAGCGCGTAAATCTCGTCCAGCTCCGCGGAGATCATCAGCACCGCGACGCCCTTGTCGCGCTCCTCGATAATGCGCCGGTGCACGAACTCGATCGACCCGACGTCCAGGCCCCGGGTTGGCTGGCTGGCTATCAGTACCCGCAGCTCGCGGCCGAGCTCGCGGGCCAGGATCACCTTCTGCTGGTTACCGCCGGACAACGTCCCGGCCGGGGTGTCCACCGACGTGGTCCGCACGTCGAACTGCCCGGTCCGGGCCCGGGCGTTGGCCCGGATCGCCGCCGGGCGCAGGGCGATGCCGCGCGCGTACGGCGGCCGGTCATAAACGTCGAGAACCATGTTGTCCGCGACCGAGAACTGCGCGACCAGGCCGTCGGCCTGGCGGTCCTCGGGGATGTAGCCGATGCCCGCCCGGATCCGCTGCCGCGGGCTGTCGGCCGTAACCGGCCGCCCGGCCAGCAGCACCGACCCGGCGCTGACCGGGCGCAGGCCCAGCAGCGCCTCGCATAGCTGTGTCTGCCCGTTCCCTTGCACGCCGGCCACGCCGAGGATCTCCCCGGCGCGGACCTCGAAGGACACCCCGTCAACAGCAGCCCGGCCGTCGTCGCCGGGGACGGTGAGCCCGCTGGCCGCCAGCACCACCGCGCCGGGCCGGGCCGGCGTCTTGGCGACCCGCAGCGATACGGCGCGTCCCACCATCAAGGCGGCCAGGTCACTGTCGCTGGCGGCAGGCGGCCGCTGGCCCGCCACCTTCCCCCGCCGGATGACGGTGATGACGTCGGCGATCTGCTGCACCTCTTTCAGCTTGTGCGAGATGAAGATAATCGACCGCCCGGCCGCCTTCAGCCGGCGCATGACCGTGAACAGCTCGCGGGTCTCGCCAGGGGTGAGCACGGCCGTCGGTTCGTCCAGGATCAGCATGCCGGCGTCCCGGGCCAGGGCCTTGAGGATCTCGACTCGCTGCTGCACGCCGATCGGCAGGTCCTCGACCTTTGCGTCCGGCTGCACCGCAAGGCCGTAGCGCTCGGACAGCTCGCGGACCGCGCGGCGCATGCCACGCCGGTCCAGCAAGCCGGCCAGCCGGGTGCGCTCCGCGCCGAGCGCGACATTCTCCGCCACGGTGAACACCGGCACGAGCATGAAATGCTGGTGCACCATGCCGATGCCCGCCCGGATCGCGTCCTTGGGCGAGTGCAGCGTGACGCGCTTGCCGTCGATCAGGATTTCGCCCTCGTCCGGCCGGGTCAGCCCGTACAGGACGTTCATCAGCGTGCTCTTGCCGGCCCCGTTTTCGCCCAGCAGCGCGTGGATCTGACCGGGCTCGACAGTAAGGTCGATCCGGTCATTGGCCACCAGGCCGCCGTAACGCTTGGTGATGCCCTGCAGCTCCAGCCGCACGGCGCCTCCTGCCTGGGGTTCACAGCTGACGGGGCAGGGCAGCCGGACGGCCGCCCTGCCCCGTCAGTCGCAGCCGGCTACGCCGGGCTCTTGGTAGCGGGCTTGATGGAGCCGCTGATAATTTGTGCCTTGATCTTTGCCAGCTCGGCCTGCAGCGCGGCCGGCACCTTGCTGGCGAAGTTGTGGTAGGGCGAGAGTACGACCCCGTTGTTGGCCAGTGTGCCGACGTAGTTGCCGCCGGTGAACGTACCGCCGGCCGCGCCCAGGACCGCCGCCTTGACCGCGGCCTGGATGCCCTTGGTCACGCTGGTGATGAAGTACTTGCAGTACTGAGCGGCGCTGATGCAGCCGTCGGTGTCCACCCATTCCATGTTGATCTTGTTAGAGCCCGCCTGCGCGTCGGCGTTAGAAACGGCCTTGGCGGCGCCCAGGCCGACGTTGCCCGCGACCGGGAAGATGACGTCGGCGCCCTCGCTGATGAAAGTCTGGGTAATCGTCTGGCCCGCACCCTGGTTGGTGAAACCGCCGGAGAACACGCCCTTCTGGGTTTTCTCGTTCCAGCCGAGAACCTGGACGTTAGCGTGGTGCCGGGAATTGTAGTACTGCACGCCGTCCCAGTAGCCGTCCATGTAGATGGTGACCGTGGGCAGCTGCAGGCCGCCGAAAGTCGCGACCTTGCCGGTCTTCGACATCCCGGCCGCCAGGTAGCCGCCGAGGAAACCGTCCTGCGCGGTGTTGAAGACCAGCGCGTCGACGTTCTTCAGCGCCGGACTGTAGGTGTAGTCCACGATCGCGAACTTCTGGGCCGGGCTGGCCTTGGCCGCGGTCTGGGTGTTGGTGCCCATCAGGAACCCGACGGTGACGATGATCCCGCACTTCTTGGTGATGAACTGGCTGATGTTCGGGGCGTAGTCGCTACTGGACGAGGACTGCAGGTACGTCACCGAGATCTTTCCCGGCTGGGCCGTGGCGGCCTGCTGCATCCCCTGCCAGGACGAGGAGTTGAAAGACCGGTCGTCGATGCCGCCGGTGTCGGTCACCATGCAGCCGAGGAACTTGCCGGCCGCCGAAGCGGTCGACCCGGCGGCGGGAGAGCTCGGCGAAGCCACCGCGGCGGGCGGGCTGGCCGAAGTGCCCGCCGACGTCGTGCTGGAGCCGCAGGCGGCCGCCAGCAATGCGGTAGCTGCGACCGCGGCGGTCGTCATCAGTTTCACTTTCACGGGTACCTCCTGCGCGGGGCAGCCAGCAGGCCGCCGGGGGATTGCCGCCGGCTGATAGCGTCACCTCCGCCGGATCTGACAACGATCTGGGGCGATACCCCCTGAATGCCCGAAGGTTAACGCCCCGGCGCCCCTGCAGCGAGCGCAATGCGGCTACCGGGACGCTGCCGTTGCCGAATCGAGACCATAGAATCGGCCCTGGCCAGGTCGGGTGACGCCGGATCACGGCAGCAGCGCAGTCAGGACGGGCTGGCAGGACGGGCTGGCAGTACAAGCTGGCAGTACCAGCTGGCAAGACGGGCCTGGCTGGCAGACAAACGGCAAGGAGCCTGCATGACCATCGACTGGCCCGGCCTGCGGTCTGCCGCGACGGCAGTGGCGGCCCGGGCTTATGCCCCGTATTCGCGGCTGCACGTCGGCGCGGCCGGGCAGACGGAGGACGGCGCGGTCGTCGTTAGCTGCAACGTCGAGAATGCCTCGTTCGGGCTGACGCTGTGCGCCGAGTGCGGGCTGGTCAGCGCGCTGCATGCGGCCGGGCACAGCCGCCTCCTCGCGGTGAGCGTGGTCGCGGCCGACGGCGCGCCGCTGGTCCCGTGCGGGCGCTGCCGCCAGCTGCTGCTCGAGGCAGGCGGACCGGGCTTGCTGCTGGACAGTGACCCGGAGCCGCGGCGGCTCGGCGATCTGCTGCCGGACGCGTTTAGCGGCGCCGACCTGGCGGAGCGGCGCGACAATGATGCCTGACGACGACGATGCCTGACGCTGTCGACCTGATCCGCGCCAAGCGGGACGGCCGCGAGCTCGCCGACGCCGACATCAGCTGGCTGATCGAGGCGTACACCGCCGGCGAGGTAGCCGAGGAGCAGATGTCGGCGCTGCTGATGGCGATCTACTTCCGCGGCCTGGGCGCCGCCGAGCTGCGGTCCTTGACGGCCGCGATGATCAGCTCGGGAGACCGGCTGGACCTGAGCGCGGTGCCGGCCCCGACGGTCGACAAGCACTCCACCGGCGGCGTCGGTGACAAGGTGTCACTGATCCTCGCGCCGCTAGTCGCCAGCTGCGGCGCCGCGGTGCCGCAGCTGTCCGGCCGGGGCCTGGGGCATACCGGCGGCACCCTGGACAAGCTGGAGTCGATTCCCGGCTGGCGGGCCCAGCTGACCGCGGCGGAGCTGATCGAGGTGCTCACCGCGACGGGCTGCGTCATCTGCGCGGCCGGACCTGGCCTGGCGCCGGCTGACCGCCGCTTGTACGCGCTGCGGGACGTCACCGGGACCGTCGAGTCGATCCCGCTGATCGCCAGCTCCATCATGTCGAAGAAGATCGCCGAAGGGACGTCGGCGCTGGTGCTCGACGTCAAGGTCGGCAGCGGCGCGTTCATGCCGGACGCCGTCGCCGCCCGGCAGCTGGCCGAGGCCATGGTGACCCTCGGCGCGGAGCACGGCGTGCGGACCGCGGCCCTGCTGACGGCGATGGACATCCCGCTCGGCCGCGCCGTCGGCAACGCGGTCGAGGTGACCGAGGCCGTCGCCACCCTGCGCGGCGACGGGCCCGCGGACCTGGTCGAGGTGACGCTGGCCCTGGCGACCGAGATGCTGAAGCTCGCCGGAGTCGACGCTGACCCGGCGGCGGCGCTCGCCGACGGCCGGGCCATGGCCAGCTACCGAGCCATGATCATTGCCCAGGGGGGCGACCCGGACGCGCCGCTGCCCGTCGCCGCGCACACCGAGCTGTTTTCCGCGCCGGAGTCAGGCTGGCTGCGCGCACTGGACGCCCGCGCCGTCGGGGTGGCCGCGTGGCGGCTCGGGGCCGGCCGGGCCCGCAAGGAAGACCCGGTGAGCGCCGGGGCCGGCATCATCTGCCTGGCCAAGCCGGGCGACCGGGTCCAGCGCGGCCAGCCGCTGCTGGAGCTGCGCGCCGACGACCCGGCCAGGTTCCCGCGCGCTCGCGAGGCGCTCTCCGGCGCGATCGAGATCGGCCTGCAACCGCCGCAGCCCGGCCCGGCGATCCTGGCGCGCGTCGGCGCGTGATCAGCCGTCGCGGCGACCGGCCGTCCCGTTGATACGGGCCTAAGCAGCAGGCTGAGACACTGCTGCCTGAGACACTGAGACACTGCCGTCTGAGACACTGCTGAACGTGCCGCAGATTCCCGAACCGCAGATTCCCGAACCGCAGATTCCCGAACCGCAGATTCCCGAACCGCAGGCCGTCGCCCAGGATGCCCGCGAGCCGCAGGTCCGCGCCCCGCAGGTCCGCGAGCCTGAGGCTCCCGCGCCGCTGACGCTGGCAGCGATCCGGCAAGTGCCCAAGGTGCTTCTGCATGATCATCTTGATGGCGGCCTGCGGCCGCAGACGATCATCGACCTGGCTGCCGAGCAGGGGTACCATGACCTGCCGACCGCCGACGCCGGTGACCTGGGCAAGCTGATGAGCGGGGCCAAGGGCAACCTCGAGCTTTACCTGGAGGCGTTCCGGCACACCGTCGGGGTGATGCAGAACCGGGACGCGCTGGTCCGGGTCGCCGCCGAGTGCGCCGCGGACCTGGCCGCCGACGGGGTCGTCTACGCCGAAGTGCGGTTCGCGCCCGAGCTGCACGTCAGCGGCGGGCTGAGCCTCGACCAGGTCGTCGATGCGGTGCTTGAGGGGTTCCGCCGCGGCAGCGCCGACCGCGGCATCACCGTCTACGCGCTGCTGACCGCGATGCGCACGGCCGCGCGCTCGGCTGAGATCGCCGAGCTCGCCGTCCGGCACCGCGACGCCGGCGTGGTCGGCTTCGACATCGCCGGGGCTGAGGCCGGCAGCCCGCCGAGCCGCCACCTGGATGCCTTCCAGTACGTGGCGCGGGAGAACTTCCACATCACCATCCACGCCGGCGAGGGCTTCGGGCTGCCGTCGATCTGGGAAGCCGTCCAGTGGTGCGGGACCGACCGGCTCGGGCACGGCGTCCGGATCATCGACGACATCCGGGCCGCGCCGGACCGCCCCCCGGCGCTGGGCCGCCTGGCCAGTTACATCAGGGACTGCCGGATTCCGCTGGAGATGTGCCCGACCTCCAACGTCCAGACCGGCGCCGCGCCGTCCATCGCCGGGCACCCGATCGGGCTGCTGCGGCAACTGTCGTTCCGGGTGACCGTCAACACCGACAACCGGCTGATGAGCGGGGTCACCCTGTCGTCGGAGTTCCTCGCGCTGACGGCGGCGTTCGGCTACGGCTGGGGCGACATCGAGTGGCTGACGCTGAACGCGATGAAAAGCGCTTTCGCCCCGTTTGACGAGCGGCTGCGGCTGATCAACCGGGTAATCAAGCCCGGCTTTGACGCGGTCCGGCCGGCCCCGGCGGTCCCGGCAGCCTGACTGACCGCGCTGGCGGCGTGCCGCCGGGCGGGGTAGCGTCGGCAGCGTGAGCATCGCGGAAGTGGCCGCTGGCCGGCGCTGGCCGGCGGATCTAGCTACCTCGGATTCGGCGCTGCGCCAGCTGCTGCACGGGCTGCCCGGTGTCGACCAGGTGGGCGCGGAAGCCCGGGCCGCGTCCCTGGCGACGCGGTCGGTCAAGCGCGAAGCGAAGATGGCGGCACTGGACCTGGCTATCTCGATGGTGGACCTGACAACGCTGGAAGGCGCGGACACGCCGGGAAAGGTCAGCGCGATGTGCGCCAAGGCCATCCGGCCCGATCCGGCCGATCCGGCGGTGCCGTCGGTCGCCGCGGTGTGCATCTACCCGGACCTCGTCGCGGTCGCGCGCACGGCGCTGGCCGGCAGCAGCGTCGCCGTCGCCGCGGTCGCGACCGCGTTCCCGTCCGGCCGGGCCGCGCTAGCTGTGAAGCTCGCCGACGTCGCGGCGGCCGTCAGCGCTGGCGCTGACGAGATCGACATGGTGATCGACCGGGGCGCGTTCCTGGCCGGCCGCTACGGCCAGGTCTACGAGGAAATCACCGCCGTGCGGGAGGCCTGCGGCGGTGCGCACCTGAAGGTGATCCTGGGCACCGGCGAGCTGTCTACCCTGGACAACGTCTGCCGGGCCGCGTGGCTGGCCATGCTGGCCGGTGCGGATTTCATCAAGACCTCGACCGGCAAGGTGACGCCCGCCGCCACGCCGCCGGTGGCGCTGGTCATGCTCGCCGCCGTGCGCGACTACCAGCAGGCGGCCGGCCGCCGGGTCGGCGTTAAGGTGGCCGGCGGAATCCGGACGGCCAAGGACGCGATCCGGTACCTCGTCCTGGTCGCCGAGACCGCGGGCGCCGACTGGCTGACCCCGGACTTGTTCCGGATCGGCGCATCGAGCCTGCTCAACGACCTGCTGATGCAGCGCAGCAAGCAGCTCACCGGTCTGTACGCCAGTCCCGACTATTTCAGCATCGACTAGCGCCGCAGTTGGGCCGTGAGCGGCGGACGGGCGAATCGCATCCGGTCGGCCGGGCGCCGCTAAGGTCAGGCCTGAGCGGTTGGCCGCACGACAATCTCGTTCACGTCGACATCCGGCGGCTGCTCGATAGCGAACGCGATAGCGCGGGCGATGGCGGCCGGCGGCACCGCGAACTTGTCCCGGGACTCGATGAGCTGAGCTTTCACGGCCGGGTCTGACACCGCTTCGAGAAGTCCGTTTGAACGAAGCCCGGTGAGACGATCGTCACGCGCAGCTTGCCGCCTGCCTCCTGGCGCAAGCCCTCGGAGATAGCCCGGACGGCGAACTTGGTACCGGAGTAAACCGACTGGTTCGGTACGGTGCGGAAAGCTGCGGTGGAAGCTATGTTCACGAACTGGCCGGAGCCTTGCTCCCGGAAGACCGGCAGCGCCGCCGCGATCCCGTACAGGACGCCTTTGATATTGACGTCGATCATCTGCTCCCACTCTTCGATGCGCAGGTCGTCGAGCGGGGAGATCGGCCCCACGCCGGCATTGTTAACGAGCACGTCCAGCTTCCCGTACTGCTCGAGTGCCAGTTTCACCAGGCCGGCCAGGTCCGAGCGCCTCGTCACGTCCGCGCGGGCATAACACGCCTGACCGCCTGCGCTGGTAATGCGGTCCGCCAGCTCAGCGAGGCGCTCCGGCCGGCGCGCCCCGAGGACGACTTTCGCGCCGCGCTGCGCCAGCAGCAGCGCCGTAGCCGCGCCGATCCCGCTGCTAGCGCCCGTGATCAACACGATCTTGTCCGCTACTCCCGGCATGAAGCTCCTGTCCCGTAATGTGTCCCGGATCTGCCGTGCCGGAATAGCTTGATCACGGTGGTTTAGTGTTGCCCGGACAACACCAATCCACCGTGATCATGGGACGGCGACCCGCGCCTGGCGCTCCCGGCCCTGTACCGCTCACAAGCTACTGCCGCTGCACAAGCTACTGTGCCGCTGCACAAGCTGTGCGGCGGCCGGCCGGAGGTCCGCGAGCCGGCCGGTACCGTTGCCGTCAGAGGGCGGCAGGGAAGTGGGACACGTGCAAAAATAGAGGTCGACCGCTGGCTCAGCGCATATGTGGAGGCGTGGAAGAGCGGCAACCGCGATCAGATCGGCGATCTGTTCGCGGCAGACGTGCAGTACCGGTACCACCCGTATGACGAACCGGTGCAGGGCCGTGCGGCCGTGGTCCGGTCGTGGCTGGGCGAGGAGCAGCCGGCCGGCGCCTCGACTGTGGACGAGGAAGGTACCTTTGACGCCGCTTACCGGGCCGTCGCCGTCGACGGTGACGTCGCGGTAGCGACGGGAATCAGCACCTACCGGTCCGTGCCGGGCGCCCCGGTGGACAGGGTCTATGACAACTGCTTCGAGCTGCGTTTTGACCCCGCAGGCCGGTGCCGGGAGTTCACCGAGTGGTACCTGCAGCGGCCGGGCAGCCAGCACGACGCCCAGCACGGCAGCTAGCCTGGCATGCGCAGCGGCCCATCCGCCGAGCGCTGGCCGCGCCCCGCCATGCGAGAATGACCGCAGGCTACGAGAACGACGACGGTACTGCGGTGCCCGGTACTGGCGGCGAGCGACGGGAGGCAGGGGATGCCGACCGAGGTGACGCCGCATCCGGCCGGACGCGGCTGGGAGTACGCGCCGGCACCGGAGTCGCGGGACATCGTCTCGATCGCGCCGCAGTACGGCCTGTTCATCGACGGTGAGTTCGCGCCTGCGGCGGACGGGGCCCAGCTGGGCACCGTGAACCCCGCGACCGAGGAACCGCTCGCCATGGTCGCCCGCGGCGGCCCGGCCGATGTGGACCGGGCAGTCGCCGCCGCCCGGGCGGCGTTCGAGGATGTCTGGGGGCCGATGCCGGGCGCGGAGCGCGCCAAGTACCTGTACCGCATCGCCCGGATCCTGCTGGAGCGCGCCCGCCAGTTCGCGGTGCTGGAGACACTGGACAACGGCAAGCCGATCCGCGAGTCCCGGGACGTGGACGTGCCCCTGGCTGCGGCGCATTTTTTCTACTACGCGGGCTGGGCGGACAAGCTGGAATACGCCGGCTTCGGTCCTGCTCCCCGCCCGCTCGGGGTGGCCGCCCAGGTGATCCCGTGGAATTTCCCGCTGCTGATGGCCGCGTGGAAACTCGCCCCGGCACTGGCGGCCGGCAACACCTGCGTCCTGAAACCCGCCGAGACGACGCCGCTGACCGCGCTGCTGCTGGCGCAGGTATGCCAGCAGGCGGAACTGCCGCCGGGCGTGGTGAACATCCTCACCGGGGCGGCCGAGACCGGCGCCGCCCTGGTCGCGCACCCGGCCGTAAACAAGATTGCCTTCACCGGCTCGACCGAGGTGGGCAAGCAGATCGCGGCCGCCGCCGCGGGTACCGGCAAGCGGCTGACGCTGGAGCTGGGCGGCAAGGCGGCGAACATCGTCTTCGACGACGCCCCGGCTGAGCAGGCAGTCGAGGGCATCGTCAGCGGCATCTTCTTCAATCAGGGCCAGGTATGCTGCGCCGGATCCCGGCTGCTGGTGCAGGAATCAGTGGCTGAGGAGATTGCCGAAAGGCTCTGCCGCCGGCTCGCCACGCTGCGGCTGGGCGATCCGATGGACAAGAACACCGACATCGGCGCGATCAATTCGCGGCAGCAGCTGGACAAGATCGAGGAGCTGGCGGCAGCCGGCCAGGCGGAGGGGGCGCACCGCTGGTCGCCGCCGTGCGAACTGCCCGGCCGCGGCTACTGGTTCGCGCCGACCGTCTTCACCGGTGTCAGCATGTCGCACCGGATCGCGCGGGAAGAAATTTTCGGCCCGGTTCTTTCGGTTCTGACATTCCGCACTCCGGCTGAAGCTGCTGCCAAGGCGAACAACACGCCGTACGGGCTGTCGGCGGGAGTGTGGACCGAGAAAGGCAGCCGGATTTTGTGGATGGCGCAGCAGCTGCGGGCCGGCGTCGTGTGGGCTAACACGTACAACCGGTTTGACCCGGCCAGCCCGTTCGGCGGGTACCGGGAGTCCGGTTTCGGGCGGGAGGGCGGCCGCCACGGCCTGGCCGGGTACCTCGATGGCTGAGCCTCCGGCGGCCGGGCCGGGCCGGCTGGATGTCCGCAAGACCTACAAGCTGTACATCGGCGGCGCGTTCCCCCGGTCGGAGTCCGGCCGGTCCTACCAGGTGCGCGGCGCGGACGGGACGGTGCTGGCCAGCGCTGCCCAGGCCTCGCGCAAGGACGCCCGCGACGCGGTCACCGCGGCGCGCGCCGCCGCCGGGAAGTGGGCCGGGGCGACCGCGTACAACCGCGGCCAGGTGCTGTACCGGGTGGCGGAAATGCTGGAAGGCCGGGCGGCGCAGTTCACGGCGCAGATCGCCGCGGCCGAAGGCGGGACCGCGGCCGCGGCCGGGCAGCAGGTCGCTGCGGCCGTAGACCGCTGGGTCTGGTACGCGGGCTGGCCAGACAAGGTCGCCCAGATAGCCGGCGGCGCGAACGCGGTCGCCGGGCCGTACTTCAACTTCAGCGTGCCCGAGCCGTCCGGCGTGGTCGCCGTCATCGCGCCGGCCGCCGCCAGCCTGCTGGGGCTGGTGAGCATGCTGGCGCCGGTGATCGCCACCGGGAACACCGCGGTCGTGGTGGCCAGCGAGGACCGGCCGCTGCCCGCGGTGACGCTGGCTGAGGTGCTGGCGACCGCCGACGTCCCGGCCGGCGTGGTCAACGTGCTGACCGGGCGGGCCGGCGAGCTGGCGCCGGTGCTCGCCGGTCACCGGGACGTGAACGCGATCGACCTGTCCGGCGCCGAGCCGGGCGGCCGGGCGGAGCTGGAACGGCTGGCGGCCGGCAACCTCAAGCGCGTCTTCACGGCCGGGCAGGACTGGGGAGCGCCGCCCGGAACCAGCCGGCTGCTGGCGTTCGTGGAGATCAAGACGGTCTGGCACCCGGTCGGGATCTAGCCGACCGCGTCCGCCGCGGCCAGCTACCTGCCGCGGCGGGTCACGGCGGCGCCGAGGAAAGCGGCGCCGAACACCACGGCGGCTGCCGCTGCGGTGCCGAGGTCGGCCGGCGTCAGCAGCCGGGGTGCGTAGGCGGTGACGAGAAGCGACCCGGCGAAGCCGAGGTAAGCGGCGATGATCAGGACGCCGACAGGCCGCCGGATGCCGCGGTCGCGCCAGGCGAACACCAGCACCACCCCGGTTAGCCCGAGATACCAGCCGGCGATCAGCGTCGCCTGGCCCGCGGGCCGGCCCAGCCCGAGCAGCGTTCCGGGTATCAGCAGGCCGATGACCAGGTTGACGTTGTTGCTGTTCAGCGCGGTGCTCAGGGTCGCGGCGCCGCGGCCGTGAGCTGCCAGGTAGACCGCGGCGACCGCGTTGGGCAGGCTGGTGACGGCTGCCAGCACCAGGCCGCCGACGATAATCTGCGGCACCGCGAAGCGGCTGCCGAGGGCGGACGCAGCCCGCTCCATCGTCACGCTGGCCACGACTACCACGATCAAGGCCGCCGCGGCGGCGATCACGTCCGGTGCCCGGCCGCGCTGCGGCCGGATGGCGTCCTGCAGTTCCGTCTCCTCCTCGGCCACGGCCGCCTGCAGCCAGGCACGCCACGGCGCGGGGAGCCGGGCCAGGCCGCGCGGGCGGCCCGCGAGCACAATTGCGTAGAGGGTCATCACCAGCAGCGCGATGATCAGGCCGCCAGCAGGGGACAGCACGCCGAGTACCACGGGCAGGCACACCGCCGTGAGGCTCAGCGCGACTGCCCCGCCGAGAAGGACGGCCTTGCGGTGCAGGCGGATGCGGCCGGCCGCTACCGCGCCCAGGCCGAGCAGCGCGGCCAGGTTGAAGACGTTCGACCCGATGATGACCCCGGTGCCCAGCCGCTGCTGGTGGCCGGACATGGCCGTGACCGCCGCGGTGATCTCGGGCGCGTCCGCTGCGAGCGCGGCGACGATGCCCAGCAGTGCCTCCGACAAGCCGAGCCGCTCGCCGACCCGCTCCAGCCGCAGCACCAGCAGCCAGCTCATCAGCAGGCTCACCAGGGCGGCAGCCAGGAACACGGGAACGGCGACCTGGACCGACACTGCTATCGCTTCGAACCCGCGGCAGCTATACGGCGCCGAATAGCCGGTCGCCGGCGTCGCCGAGGCCAGGCACGATGTAACCCTTGGCGTTAAGCTCGCGGTCCAGCGCCCCGGTCACAACCCGGACGGCCGCGGGAAGGTCCGCCGGGAACGCTGCCGCCAGCCGGGCCAGCCCCTCCGGCGCGGCGAGCAGGCAGATGGCGGTAACCGTCGCCGCCCCGCGCGAAAGCAGCAGCTCGATGACGGTCTGCAGGGTGCCGCCGGTAGCCAGCATCGGATCCAGCACGAACGTGTCGCGTCCGGTCAGGTCGGCCGGGATGCGGGTGGCGTAGGTGGACGCCTGCAGCGTCGTCTCGTCCCGCACGAGGCCGATGAAGCCGACGTCGGCGCTGGGCAGCAGCCGGGCCATCCCGTCGAGCATCCCGATGCCGGCCCGCAGCACCGGCACGACCAGCGGTCCCGGCCGGGCCAGCCGCACGCCGTCGGCGGTTTCGAGCGGCGTTCGCACCGACACGTGCTCCACCCGGATGTGGCGGGTCGCCTCGTAGGCGAGCAGGACGACCAGCTCATCGGTGAGCCGGCGGAACGTCGGCGTCTCGGTGGCCGCATCCCGCAGCGCGGTGAGCTTGTGCGTGATCAGCGGATGATCGGCTACCAGCGTCTGCATGACCCTCAGTATGGCTTAGCCGGGCCAGCCGGGTGATTCGTCATGACCGCGGCGGGCTCAGCGCTGCAGCCCGTCCCACGACCATCGCGGAATGCTCATGCCCCCCGGCACCTCGTCAGCAGACTCGTGATAGCGCGACAGGGTCGTCGTGGTTGCCCAGGCGAAGTAGTCGTGCAGCACCAGCCGGAGCGGGCCGGCTGCTTCGAGCCCGACGTCCCCCATCGCCTGGTCGAAGCAGGCGATCGCCCGGCGGTCCATCTCATCGTGCTGGCCGTTGCCACTGTGCAGCCGCACGACCAAGGTCTCGTCTCCGCAGGTGCCGGAGTAGGCGGCGGGGCCGCCGAGAGCCTCGGCCCAGTACGCGGCGAGCCGCTCGCTGTGCTGCGGATGGAAGCCGTGACTGAACGCGTGGCTGACGATCTCGTCGGCCATGACCCGTGAGTGCCACGCCTCAGCTAGGCGGAGCAGGCCCTGGCTGCCGCCCGCGGCGTCATACACGCTCTGCATGCCCTCAGAATGTCACGGCCCGCGAGGGGGCGCATAGCTCGCGACACCTGGGGGCGCCTCCTGGCTCAGCCGCCGTACTGGCTGAAGCCCCGCGGCATTCCCCGCCGTCCGTACGCCATCCAGCTGCCGCGGCCGCCGCCCGGCGGCAGGCTGCCGGCGCTCCCTCCGGCAGGCAGGGCGGCAGGGTCGACGCCCACACCGTGCAACGTGCGCGTCACCGCCTGAGCCGTATCGAGCAGGTCGTCGAGCGCGCGGGCTAGCTGCGCTCCGGTGACGGTCGCGAGCGCCGGATCGTCCTGCAGGGACTCCAGGACACTGCGCCGGATCAGTTCCTTGAGAAAAGAAGCCGTGACGCCGTCGGTGCGCTCTACCGCGAGGCGCAGATCTTCTTCGGTCAATGCCATGGGGACGCTCCGGCCGTAGAGCGCCAGCAGCCGTTCGCGGGCCGGGGCGTCGGGCAGGGCGATCTCAACGGCGACGTCGACCCGGCCGGGCCGTGCGGCCAGGGCGGGCTCGAGCAGGTCGGCACGGTTGGTGGTCAGCAGGAACAGCAGGTCGGCGTCCGGGGCTGCTCCGTCCATGGCGTCGAGCAGGTCGAACAGGACCGGGCTCGACGCCGGCCCGAAGGAACGCTCCTCGGCGACCAGGTCGACGTCCTCGAGCACGACAACGGCGGGCTGCAGAGCGCGAGCGAGGTCGGTAACTGCGCCCACAGCGATGAGCGAGCGGCCGGTAAGAACCAGCCGGGTGTAGCCGCTCATCTGACCCAGCAGGTAACGGGTTGTGTGTGTCTTGCCGGTGCCGGGCGGTCCGTAGAGAAGCAGGCCTCGCTTGAGGTGCTGATTCGCGGCCAGCAGTGCCTCGCGGTGCTCGGCCACCGTTAGTGCGTGCCGCTCAACGCGGGCCAGTACAGCGGCAGGCAGCACAACGTCGTCCCGGCTGATAGCGGGCGGATCGGCGAAGGTAAGGACTACACCGCCCATTGAAGTCAGTGAGACTTCGAGCAGGTGGCCGCGGTAGACGTTGAGTTCGGCCCGCAGCCGGTCCAGCTCCGCAAGCAGCTGCTGGGCGACATCGACCGGCAGGCCGGCGACCTCTATCTGCAGGGCTTGCTGATGCTCGCCAGGGGCCTGGATCATCACGACATAGCGGCCGCGGGCGTCGGTGACCAGCAGCAGCGCCAGGCGCAGGCAACCAAGAGTCGAGCCGGGACCGTTGGGCAGGTCAGCCAGTGCAGGTGCCGTAAGCCACAGCGGCGGCAGCCCGTCACCCGCGACCAGCTGCTGCAGCGACACGTCCCCGTAATGCGGCGGCAGGGCAATCCCGCGAACTACCACCGCCCGCCCTGCCTGCGCGGACCACGCGTTAAGGGCGGTTTGGAGGTTGACGTGCTCGAACGGGGCCAGCTCGCGGGTCACCACGGAGTGGTGCGCACCGCCGGGCCCCAGGGCGTCGCGCACCAGGACCGCAACCTCATTGCCGTCCCCGGCGCCGGCGGCTGGCGAATGAACCCACTCCAGGAAATCGCGGAACACGGCTGCAAACTCGCGGGCCTGCTGGTCTGGTGCCTGACCGGGCATTGCATCGACCTCCAGTTTCGGCGGCCGCGTCGCGCGGCCGGACCGGATACCCTGCCGAGCCTAACGACGGACCGCTGTGCGCCATCGAGATGATGCCTAAGCGATGATAAATCGCCCTCGAGACGTACCGAGTGATTCGGTGCAGGACCTGCTCACGCCGGCCACGTGTGCCTGGGCTGGGATGCGGCAACGTTGGAACGCTACCTGTCAGGTCCGGATGTGCAGGCCCGCAATGTTATGCGGCTTGCGCGTGGGGTGCCTGGGGTTGGGGGGGCGGCCCGTGGGTGCGTTTCCCGTCGGGGCTGGTGGCGGTGACGGTGGTGTCGGGGTGCAGGGTGATGGCCCATCCCCACCGGTGGACGGCGATGAGATGGTGGAAACTGCACAAAAGCATCAAATTAGTCAGGCTGGTGGTGCCGCCTTCGGCGCGGGGCACGATGTGGTGGGGCTGGCAGGCGGCGGGGGGCTGGTCGCAGCCGGGGAACCGGCAGTGCCGGTCGCGGAGGGTGACGGCGCGGCGGAGGTGGCCGGGGATCGACTGGGTGACGGCGCCGACGTCCAGGGGCAGGGACCGGGATGTCACCGCGGGGTCGGCGCCGGGCAGGTTCTGGCGGAGCAGGGCGGTGAGCCCGCCCGGCCCGGAGAGCAGGTCCGCGGCGCGGGTGATGATGAGGGCCCGGGCGGCCCGCTGCGCGCGGCGCCTGCGCTCCCCGGCCAGGTCCGCGGCGGCCGGGTCCGCGGCGCCCTGGTCTGGGGTGCCCTGGCCGGTAGTGGCCTGGTCTGCGATGCCTTGGCCTGTTGCGCCGTTGTCTGCAGGGGCCTGGGGTGCGGCGCCCTGGCCGGCGTCAGCCTGGTCTGCGGTGGCGTGGCTGGCGGTGGGGCTGGCGGGCGGGGTGTCCGGGTCGCCGAGCAGTGCCGCGGTGAGCTGGTCCAGGACGCCGGGGTCGATGGTGCCGGTGACGGCGGGGGCGATCGCGGCGTCGCAGTCCGCGCCGGGCCCGGCCGGGGCGCACCCGGGCCACCACGGTCCCGCGGCGCCCGTGCCTGTCACGCCCGTGCTGGCGGCCGCGGCGGCCGCGCCCTCGCCGGCGTCACTGCCGGTGCCGGTGTCGCTGCGGCGGTCGCCGGGGTTGCTGGCGGCGTCGCGGGTCCAGGTGGTTTCGGCGGCGTGGGCGGGGTCGGTGGCGCGGAGCTGTTCCAGGGTCATGATCAGCTGGATCTGGGTGGGCTGCCCGGCCCGGTCCGGGATGAACCCCGCGGCGATCAGCCGCCGGCAGGCTTCCTCGAGGGCGTCGTGGTCCCGCTGCTTCCC
>JAABUX010001805.1_pt1 | contig 31444 bp, 28 predicted proteins | sample 5561851 | NCBI WGS metagenome assembly JAABUX01 (sample SAMN10711883, study PRJNA513361) | rock metagenome | isolation source: Antarctica rocks | place: Antarctica: Victoria Land, Richard Nunatak red sandstone | collected 2016-01-03
CACAAAATACTGGGGTACGCAGCTAACGCCGGCTTACGGGAGAGGGAAGTTACGATTCCGTTCACGCCGGGTTGAACGTCGCGGGCTCGGTGTGTTAGGCCGTTGCGTCTTGTCGTCGGACCTTCGGCGACGGAGTCCAACAGGTGTGTCCCTTGTTCAAACGTCGCAAGAGTGAAGACGGAACGGTGGCCGACTCCGGGCCGCCTAGCCCAAACGCCACAGGCGTCTCGCCGGAGGCATTTCGCCCCACCGCCAGTCCCGACACCGGGTTGGGCGTGCCACCCTACCGTCCCGCTTCGCCGAAGGAGGTCTTCATGGGCCGTGCCCCATACGCCACGCCGATCCCCACGACCCCAGCTGCGCCATCGCCATCCCAGCCTGGCGTTTCCAGCGCTCCCCCCCTGGGCATGGCGCGTCCCAACGTCAGCACCCCCCGTCCGACCCGGGACCCGTCCGAGCGTCGCACCCTGGTGGTCGGCCGCGGCATCAGCGTGCAGGGCACCGTGCAGGACGCCGAACGCCTGGTGGTGGAGGGGACGGTCGAAGCCAGCATGATCCACGCGACCGAGCTCAGCATTTCACCCGGCGGCGTGTTCAAGGGCGAGGTCGAGGTCGAGGACGCCGAGGTTGCGGGCACCATGGACGGCACGCTGACCGCCCGCGGCAACCTGGTCGTGCGCGGCACCGGCCGTGTCCTCGGCATCGCGCGCTACCGCCGGCTCCAGGTCGAGGATGGCGGCCAAGTCAGTGGCCAGATGGAGATGCTGACCGAGGCGTCGAAAACCGAAATAAATCGCGTCACCGCGGAACCCGGCTGAGACCCGTCGTGGCCGATGCGCTCAGCTCAGCGCGCCGGCCGGAAGGAGCGCCTCCTGGACGGCCCGGCGCTTCACCGCGTCCGGGCTGCCCCGCAGCACGTCGAACCGCGTCCGCTCGCCATCGCGTTCGAACCTGATGTCGAATTCCTGCGCCCCGACCCGGAGGTTGCGCACCAGCAGGTCGGGCAGCCACTCCGGCAACGTCGGGTCCAGGTAGAGCATTCCGGCCGGCGCGTCCGGCTCGAACCCCAGCATCGCCTGCAGCAGTGAGAACACCGATCCCGCCGCCCAGGCCTGTGGAACGTTGGCGCCGAGATACTGCACCGGAAAATCGGCCGCTTCCCGCTGCGTCCCGGCATACAGCTCCGGCAACTGGTTCAGCATGAAAAAGCTGGCCGCGCCCGTCACGTCCTTCGCGATCCGGTTCGCCTCCTCGGCGTAGCCGTAACGCTTCATGCCCTGCGCGATCAGCCCGTTGTCGTGCGGCCAGACGGAGCCGTTCTGGTACGAATACGGGTTGAACGCGACATGCTGGCTCGACAACGTCCGGATGCCCCAGCCACTCCACATATCCGGCTGCATCAGGCGTGCGATCACCCGTCCGGCCCGCTCCGGCGGCACGATCCCGCTCCATAGGAGATGCCCGGGGTTGGACGCCACGGTCAGGATCGGCTTCTTGTCCCCGTCCAGCGCGTAGGCGTAGAAGCCGCCCGCCTCGTCCCAGAACGCCTCGTTGAACTTCGCGTAGAGCTCGGCCGCCTTCGCCCGCAACCCCGTCGCACGCTCCGGATGGCCGAGGGCGTCGAACACCTCGGCCATCCGCAGCCAAGCGTCGTAGACGTAGCCCTGCAGCTCGCACAGCGCCTTCGGTCCCTTCACCGGCGAGCCGTCCAGGTTCAGCACCGCGTCTTCCGCGTCCTTCCAGCCCATGTTCGCGTAGCCGGCCGAGGAGCGGGTCTGGTATTCCTGGAAGCCATCGCCGTCCCGGTCGCCCCACTCGTCGATCCAGCGCAGGCATCCCTCAGCGGTTTCGAGGTGCTGTTCGAGCAAGGCGGTGTCGCCCGTGCACCGCCAGGCGACATGCAGGGTGATCAAGTACAGCGGCGTCGCATCCGCCGTGCCGTAATAGGGCGTGTGCGGGATCAACTTGAAATACGCGAGTTCGCCCCGGCGCAGCTCGTGCAGGATTTTACCCGGCTCGGCATCTCGGTAATCGTCGCGCTCCTGCGCCTGCCAGTGTCCGAGCACCTCCAGCGAACTGCGGGCGAAGTTGGAATACACCAGTGAGTTCTGCAGCGACACGATCAGGCTGTCGCGCCCGAACAGCGCCACGAACCACGGCAACCCGGCGGCCGGGATGATGTCCAGATGGTCGGCCGGCCGCCGCGGCGAACTCCGTAACGGCAGGCGCAGCGCCGCCATGTCGTCGATGGCCTGGGCGAACAGCCGGCTAAAATCGGTGTTGCTGGTCTCGATTTTGAGCACCTGGTCGTGCCAGGCCGTCAGCGCGAGGCCGCTTGTGTCCGGCTGCCCGTCATTGGCGTGCTGCTCCGGCGCTGGATACCGCATGTCACCGTCGATCAAATCGTACAGCAGGCACGTATGCCACGTTTGCCCCGGCGCGATCTCGACGCCGAAGCTCAGCCGGCCGTTGGAGTAGACCGCCGGGCAATCGCCTTCGGCCGTCACCACCAGGCCCCGGCGGAAGCCCTGGTTGACGTACATGTTGGTCAGGCGCTGCGTCGTGTCGGACCACTCCGTCGTGATTCTGCCCCGCCGAACGATCTGGCCCTTCTTGACCTCGAACACGTCCGCGAAATCGCTGCGAAGCGTGATTTCGAGGTTGAACCCAACGGGCTTCATCCCGTGGTTCGTAAGGTCGATATCCTCGTGGATGCCCTCCCCGATCCGGCGGCTGAGCACCAGGCTGAGGGTGTGCGGCGCGATGTCGCCGGCCTCGGTCACGATCTTGCTGTTGGTCAAATAGATGCGGGCATTGGAGTAGGCCGGGGTGCCGCTGTTCAACAGATCCCAGCCAACGCCATTGGCGTAGAGCGACCAAGAGCTGAGCAGCCGCGTATCGCGGAAATAAAGGCCCTTGTCGGTCGGCCAGACGATCTGGCCGTCCGGCTCGGTAATCAGCACAGCGCTGCCCTGATGGATCGCCACCTGGGGCGGCCCGACTTTCACTTCGAGTGTCATTCGGGCGGCTCCTGGAATGGCAGTGGGGTTAGCCCTGCTCGAACGTCATCGCCGCGCCGTTCATGCAGTAGCGCAGGCCCGTGGGCTGGGGGCCGTCCTCGAACACGTGGCCGAGATGGCCGCCGCAGCGACTGCAATGAACCTCGGTGCGCGACATGAACAGGCTGCGGTCGACCTGCGTGTCCACGGCGCCCTCCAGCGGCCGCACGAAGCTGGGCCACCCGGTGCCGCTGTCGAACTTGTCGCCCGAAGCAAACAATTGCTGCTCGCACCCAGCGCACAGGAATGTCCCCGCCCGCTTTTCCCGATCCAGCGGGCTCGCCCCCGCGCGCTCCGTCCCGTGCTTGCGCAGCACCCGGTGCTGCTCCGGCGTCAGCATCGCCTGCCACTCGGCGTCGGTGTGCTCGACGGGAAAATGAACGTCAGTCTTGGCAGCGCTTCCGAACATCGTGTCCCTCAACTCCTGTTTAGCGTCTGGCGGTAGATGGGACGCGAGGTATCCGCTGCAAAGCCTGGCTTGGTCCGTGCCCGAATGCAACTCATCTCTTGCTACATCGTTCCATTCGTAGGGCATCACGATCAGATGTCCCAACAGGAGACGATTACATGGCAACAGCGACACACAAGCAGGCGGCCGAGCATCACGAGGCCGCCGCCAAGGCACATCACGCCGCGGCCGAGCACCACGGCAAGGACGACCACGCCACCGCTCACGAGCACTCCACCAAGGCTCACAAGGCGTCCAGCACGGCGCACGAGCATTCGACCAAGGCGCACGGCAAGTCCACCGAGAGCGCTGCAAAGAAGAAGTAGCTGAGACAGGGCGGGGCGGGCGGTCGCCTTCCCCGCCCACTTTCCCCCCCCGCTTACTCCCCCCGCTTACTCCGCCGCGGCCTGCATCGCGGCCGGCTCCGCCCGCGCCCACACCGCAGTGTCGTGGAAGACTGCCCCGCCATTCGGAAACGCCGGCTCGTCGCTCGTCAGCGCATTGATCCCGATCCCGCCGATGTAGGCTGCGTTGGGCCAGACGCTCTCCACCACGATCACCCCCGCCTGCTGCCCGTTCGCGATCCGGACGTGGACCACGACCTCGCCCCGCGCGTTTCCCAACCGGATCAAGTCGCCATCCCCCGTGCCCGCCTCGGCCGCGTCCGCCGGATGCATCAACACCGTCGGCCGACCCTCGCGACGCCGCGACCCCAGCGTTTCCGTGAAGCTCGTATTCAGGAACTGTCGGGCCGGGGCCGTCACCAGCCGGAACGGATGCGCGTCCGACGCTTGCTCGAACGCGTCCATATGGTCCGGCAATGTCGGCATCGCCGCGTGCCCGGCGCCGATCGCCGCCCAGTCCGGCGCAAACCTGAACCGTCCGTCGGGGTGGCCAAACCCGTCCAGGAAGTGCGATTCGCGAAAATCCGGCTGTTTGTCGATCCAGCGCGCCGCAATCAGCGCCTCAGCCGACGGATAGCCCGATGTGGCCAGCGTCGCCTCGACGATCTGCATCGCCGTCATCTTGAATCCCGGGTGTTCCGCACCCAGCCGGGACGCCAAGCCTTGCAGGACCTCGTGGTTAGATCGGGCTTCCCCCGGCGGTTCGATCAGCTTCCGCCCGATCTGCACATGGCTGTGGCCGCCGCCCTCATAGATGTCGTCGTGCTCCAGGAACATCGTCGCCGGCAGCACGACATCCGCCATCAGGGCGGTCTCGGTCATGAACTGTTCGTGCACGCAGGTGAACAGATCGTCGCGCTCGAACCCGCGTCGCACCCGGTTGCTGTCGGGGGCGACCGCCATCGGGTTGGTGCTCTGCACGATCATCGCGTGCGCCGCCGGGCCGTCGCCGAGATCGGGGAGGTCGCCGTTCAGCACGCTTGCGATGCGGCTCATGTCCAGCTCCCGCACGCTCGCATCCCGCGCGTCGAGCCCGCTGATCAAGGTCCGGTCCAGCCCGTAGATGCCCCGATTGTGCCAGAATGCCCCGCCGCCCTCGCGCTGCCACGCCCCCGTCACGGTCGGCAGGCAGGTCACCGCGTGCATCATCGCCGCCCCGTTGCGCGCCCGGGTAAAGCCGTAGCCGAGCCGGATGAAGCTGCGCTCGGTCGAGTTGTACAGCCGCGCAAACGCCTCGATCTCCGACGCCGGCAGCCCGGTGAGCGCCGCCGCCCACTCCGGCGTGCGGCTGGCGAGGTGCGCCTCCAGTTCGGCCGGCCGATCGGCGTACCGGGCCATATACGCCCGGTCGGCGAACCCGTCGCGAAACGCCGCATGCATGACCGCGCAGGCCAGCGCCCCGTCGGCGCCCGGCCGCACCGCCAAATGCATATCGGCGGTCGCGGCCGTCCCGGTGCGATACGGATCGACCACGACCAATTTGGCCCCGCGTTCCTTGCGGGCCCGGGTGATGTGGTTCATCACGTTGACCTGGGTGGCCACGGGGTTGCCGCCCCACACGACGATCAGGTCGGCCTGCGCCATCTCGCGCGGGTCTGGCCCGGTGATGCGGCCGACGCCCGCCATCCACGCCGCTTCGGTGATGATCGAGCAGATGGTGTTCTTCTGCCGCGAGTACCCCATCACGTGCCGCAACCGGTTGATCCCGTCCCGCTGCACCAGGCCCATCGTGCCCGCGAAGTTGTATGGCCACACCGCCTCCGCGCCATGCCGTGCGACCGTCTCGATGAACGCGCTCGCCACGCGATCCAGCGCCTCGTCCCAGCCGATCTCGCGAAACTGCCCGCTGCCCTTCGGCCCCGTGCGCAGCAGCGGCCGGGTCAGCCGATCGGGGTGGTGCACCCGGTCGGCATACCGCGCCACCTTCGCGCAGATCACGCCGGCGGTGTAGCTGTTGTCCTTCGCGCCCCGCACCGCCCCGATCCGGTTGCCGTCCACCGCCACCTCCAGGGCGCAGCAGGACGGGCAATCATGCGGGCAAACGGTGGCGTGAAACTGGGTCATCCCACCCAGAATGCCGCGCGCTGCCCAGCCGGCGCAATCCTTCCTCGCCTCACTACTTGGAGGGCGCTAAAGGCAAGATAGAAGGCCATGGCTCTGCCCTGGACAAGCTGGGGCTTGAAGCCCCAGACCCGCATCTATTTGGGTTTCCAAAGGCATCATGCCTTTGGCGGAGTTTGAGGCAGCGCCTCATCCTTCCCCTTGCCTCCGGCGGTCGCACCAGAGGAACCCACCCTCATGCCCAACACGTCCATCATATCGTATAGCCCCGCCGGGCGTCCCATCACCCACCGCGCCGCCCGGATCGCCCCCGTAGCGAACGCCCGGCGATCGAACGCCCGGTGGGTCAACGAAATCTGCTCGTCCGCCGCCGCGAACAGCAGCGTGTGTTCGCCAACCACCTGTCCGCCCCGCAGCGACGCGAACCCGATCGCGCCTGGCTTGCGGGGGCCGACATGCCCGTCCCGCCCGCTTTCCCGCACCGATGCCAGGGCGACGCCGCGCCCGGCCGCCACCGCCCGCCCGAGCCCGATCGCGGTGCCGGAGGGCGCATCGACCTTCTGCCGGTGATGCATCTCCACGATCTCGGCGTCGTACTCCTCCGCCGGCAACGCCGCCGCCATCCGCTCCGCCAAGGCAAGCACCAAATTTACCCCCGGCGCGAAGTTGGGTGCGTGCACCACCGCGATCCGTCGCGCCGCTTCCGTCACCGCCGCGTCATCGGCGTCCGTCAACCCCGACGTTCCGAGCACCCAGGCCGTGCCCACCTCGCCGAGGATGGCCGCGTGTGCGACAACCGTGCTCGCATGGGTAAAGTCGATCACCACGTCGCTGCGGGCCGCCAACGCCGCAAGGTTGTCGCCAGATCGTGACGTCCCACCGGCAAGCTCCTGCTTGGCCCGGCCCACCTCCTCAGCCAGCATCTGCCCCATCCGCCCGGTGATGCCGGCAATCCCAATGCGCATCGTCCATTCCCCTCGCGAACCATCCGGAGCAACCCGATGACCCAAGCCTACATCGTCGCCGACGTCGATGTCGCCGACCCCGACGCCTACGCTGCCTACACCGCCCAGGTGCCCGCCTGCCTCGCAGCGTTCGAAGGACGCTTCGTGGTACGGGCGGGCGTCGTCACCAGCCTGGAGGGTCCGCCGCCAGCGGGGCGGGTCGTGATCCTCGAATTTCCCTCGATGGCCCAGGCGCAGGAATTCTGGAACTCTCCCGCCTATCGGGCGATCGTCCCAGTCCGCCAAGGCTGCTCGACGGCGCGCATTTTCATGGTGGAAGGCGTCTAGCCGCGACATCGGCGGCGCGGCCGTTCGAGGGGGGTCGAACGATCGCCGCGCCGCCGGCACTCGGTCGCCGACGCCCGGGGAGGGCGTCAGGACCTTCCCTATACTCGCAGCGCCGCGCATACGGTTTCGGCGCACGCGATCCCGTAATTGGCCTAGCTGCGGCCGTCGAAAAACGCCGCAACCTTGGCGAAGAAGCCCTCGGTCTCGGGACTGGCGCTCTTGTGCCCGTCCGCCTCGCCCTCGAACGCCTCCAGCAGCTCGCGCTGCCGGCGCGACAGGTGCGCCGGCGTCTCCACCGCGACCTGGATGAACATGTCGCCCCGCGCCGCGCTCCGCAGCACTGAGAAGCCCTTGCCGCGGAGGCGGAACTGCTCTCCCGTCTGCGTGCCCGCCGGGATTTTGACCTTCGCCCGGCCGCCGTCGATCACCGGCACCTCGATCTCCTCGCCCAGCGCCGCCTGGGTCATCCGCAGCGGCACCCGGCAGTAGATGTTGGCCCCGTCGCGCTGGAATATTTCGTGTGGCTGCAGGCTGACATGGACATACAGGTCGCCCGCCGGCGCCCCGGCCGCACCCGCCTCGCCCTCACCCGTCAGCCGGATGCGCGTGCCGTCCTCGACCCCCGCGGGGATCGCGACCGACAGGGTACGCTCCCGCGCCACCGTGCCGGCGCCTTTGCACACCTTGCACGGATTGCGCACGATCCGTCCCATGCCGCCGCAGGTGGGGCAGGTCCGCTCCACCAGGAAGAACCCCTGTTGCGCGCGAACCTTCCCAGCACCCCCGCACGTGGCGCAGGTGTCCCGCTCGGCCTGCTTGTTCTCCGACCCGGTGCCCGCGCAGGCATCGCACGCCACCCGGGTCGGCACCCGCAGTTCGGCTTTGGTGCCCGTGAATGCGTCTGGCAGCGAAATCTCGACTTGGGCGCGCAAATCCGCCCCGGCGCGGGTCCGTCCGCCCGGCCCCCGCCGTCCGCCCATGAACTCGCCGAACATCTGGTCGAAGATGTCGCCCAATCCGCCCTCGGCGGCCTGGAACCCGAACCCGCCGGGCTGAGCGCCACCGCCGTTCTCGAATGCGGCGTGGCCATACCGGTCGTAGGCGGCACGCTTCTGGTCGTCCTTGAGGATGTCGTAGGCCTCGCTCACCTCCTTGAACTTCGCTTCCGCCTGCTTGTTGCCGGGGTTGCGATCGGGGTGGAACTTCATCGCGAGCTTCCGGTACGACTTCTTCAAGTCGTCTGCGTTCGCGGTCCGGGCGACCTCCAAGGTCGCGTAGAAATCCTGCTTGGCCAACTCAGTCCCCGCTCGCGCCGCACGCCGATGCGCCGCGCCCAAAATGCGAACGGCGCCCGCCCTCTACCGAGTGCGGGCGCCGATACCTCAATGCAGCCAGCCGGCCGGTTAAGCCGACTTCTTCTTGTCGTTCACTTCCTCGAACTCGGCATCGACCACATTGTCGTCCGGCTTCGCCTCGGTCGGCTCACCCGCCGGTGGAGTCTGCTGCGCCTTGTAGACGGCCTCACCGATCTTCATCGCCGCTTGCGTCAGCCGCTCGGACGCCGTCTTCAGCGCCTCCGCATCGCTGCCTTCCATCGCCGTCTTAGTGGCCGCAACCGCCGCTTCGGCCTCGGTCTTGTCCGCCTCGGGCAGCTTGTCGCCGTGCTCCTTGAGGTTCTTCTCGACCGAGTGGACCATCGCCTCCGCCTGGTTGCGGTTCTCCACCTGCTCGCGCTTTGCCTTGTCCGCCTCGGCGTTCGCCTCGGCTTCCTTCACCATGCGCTGGATGTCGGCATCCGACAGGCCGCCGCTGGCCTGGATGCGAATCTGCTGCTCCTTGCCCGTTGCCTTGTCCTTCGCCTGCACCGACACGATGCCGTTGGCGTCGATGTCGAACGTCACCTCGATCTGCGGCACGCCGCGCGGCGCCGGCGGGATGTCGGTCAGGTCGAACTGCCCCAGCATCTTGTTGTCCGCCGCCATCTCCCGCTCGCCCTGGCTCACCTTGATCGTCACGGCGTTCTGGTTATCGTCCGCGGTCGAGAACGTCTGGCTCTTCTTGGTCGGGATCGTCGTGTTGCGGTCGATCAGCCGGGTGAACACGCCACCCAGCGTCTCGATGCCGAGCGACAGCGGCGTCACGTCCAGCAGCAGCACGTCCTTCACGTCGCCCTTCAGCACGGCGCCCTGAACCGCCGCGCCGATCGCCACGACCTCGTCGGGGTTCACGTTGCGCGCCGGGTCGCGGCCGAAGAACTGCTTCACCGCCTCGATCACCTTCGGCATTCGGGTCATGCCGCCGACCAGGATCACGTCGTTGATCTCCCCGGCCGTCACGCCCGCATCCTTCAGCGCCGCCGCACACGGTCCAAGCGTCCGCTGGATCAGGTCGTCGACCAGGCTCTCCAGCTTGGCGCGGCTCAGCTTCATCACGAGATGCTTCGGCCCGGAGGCGTCGGCGGTGATGAACGGCAGGTTGATCTCGGTCTCCTTGGAGGAGGACAGCTCGATCTTGGCCTTCTCGGCCGCTTCCTTCAGCCGCTGCAACGCGAGCTTGTCCCGGCGCAGGTCGATGCCCTGGTCGCGCTTGAACTCGTCCGCCAGGTAGTCGATGACCCGGCTGTCAAAGTCCTCGCCGCCCAGGAACGTGTCGCCGTTGGTGGACTTCACCTCGAACACGCCGTCGCCGATTTCCAGCACGGAAATGTCGAACGTGCCGCCGCCGAGATCGTACACCGCGATCGTCCCGGTGTTCTTCTTATCCATGCCATAGGCAAGCGCCGCCGCCGTCGGCTCATTGATGATGCGCAGCACCTCGAGCCCGGCGATGCGGCCGGCGTCTTTGGTCGCCTGGCGCTGCGCGTCGTTGAAGTAGGCCGGAACGGTGATGACCGCCTGCGACACCTTCTCGCCGAGGTAGGACTCGGCGGTCTCCTTCATCTTGCCCAAAATGAATGCGCTGATCTGGCTCGGCGAGTACTTCTCGCCGCGCGTCTCGACCCAGGCGTCGCCACTGTCGCCCTTCACGATCTTGAACGGCACCATGGTCTTGTCCTTGGCAACCGTCGGGTCGTCGTAGCGCCGCCCGATCAGGCGCTTCACCGCATACAGCGTGTCGGACGGGTTGGTGACGGCCTGCCGCTTGGCGGACTGTCCGACCAGCCGCTCGCCGCTGTTGCTGAACGCAACCATGGACGGGGTGGTGCGGGCGCCCTCGCTGTTCTCGATCACGCGGGTCTCTGACCCCTCCATGATCGCAACGCACGAATTGGTGGTGCCGAGGTCGATACCGATGACCTTGCTCATGCAAAACTCCATTTCAGCGGCCTGGGGCGGCCCGAAGCACCGCGCGAGGCCCTAAGGATTTATGACAACGCGGATGTATTGACCCGGCGGGCCCGAAGCAAGCCCGCGGAACAATTTTAGGCGGCGGTTTCCTCAGGCGCGCGGGCCACAACGACCATCGCAGGGCGCAGCAGCCGGCCATTCAGGGTCCATCCGGCCGTCCAGGCCTGCATGACGGTGCCGGGCGCATGTTCGGCCGACGGCTGCTCGGCCATTGCCTGATGCAGGTTGGCATCGAACGCCTGGCCCGTCGGATCGACCCGCGCGATGCCGTTGCGCTCCAGCAGCGAGAGGAAGCTCCGCTCCACGCCCTCGAACCCGTTCCGCAGCTTGGTGACGATGTCGGGTTCGCCCTCGGTTTCCGCCGGCAGGCTGGACAATCCCCGCCGCAGATTGTCGGCCCCTTCCACCACATCGCGGGCGAATTTCTGCACGGCGTACTGCCGGGCGTCGTCCGCGTCGCGCTTGGCCCGGGTGCGGACGTTGGCCATCTCGGCCTCCGAGCGCATCCACTTGTCGCGGAACTCGTCCCGCTCCGCCTCCAATTCGGCGATGCGGGCGGTTGCCGCCTGCATCACCTCCTCCGGCGTCTCGGGCGTCGGTTCGGCGTGCGCCTGCTCGGGCGCACTCGTTGGCGGGACATCGGCCTCAAAGCCGGAGACGGGGTCACTGTTCATGGGCGCTGAATTAGGACGGCGGAAAGGACGGAACAAGGAGCCTCATCTGATCGGATGCGAACGTGCCATAGAACGGACCGGCCCCGGGGCGCAATCAAAGGCGCAACAAGCTCACCCCAGCAGCCGCCCGATCACCCGCGCCGTATAGTCCACCACGGGGATGATCCGGCCGTAATTGATCCGCGTCGGGCCGATCACCCCGATGGCGCCCACGATCCGATCGGCCTCGTTGCGCGCCGGCGCCACCACCATCGACACGCCCGACGCGCCGAATAGGCCGCTCTCGGCGCCGATATAGATGCGGACCCCATCGCTGGTCTCAGCCAGTTCCAGCAGGCGCAGCATCGTCTCCTGCGTTTCCAGCCGTTCGAACAGCACCTGGATCGCGCCGATCCGCTCGATCTGCGTCACGTCCGCCAGCAGCCGCGCCTGACCCCGCACGATCAGGCTGCCGCCGCGGCCCTCGCCGGTCCAGGTCGCCAGTCCAGCCTCCACGACCAGGCTCGACAGCTCGTCCAGCTGCGAGCGGTCGGCCGACATGTCGGCGCCCACCGCCACCCGCAACTCGCCGAGGCTGCGGCCCGATAGGCGCGCGTTCAGGTAGTTCGACGCCTGTGTCAGCGACGATGGCGGCAAACCCGGCGGCGTCTCAATCACCCGGTTCTCCACCTGGCCATCGGCGCCCACCAGGATCACCAGCGCGCGCCCAGGTCCGAGCGGCACGAACTCGATATGCCGGACCACGCCGTCCGACTTCGGCGCCAGCACCAGCCCGGCCGCCGACGACAGCCCGGCCAACATGCTCGACGCCTCGATTAGCGTATCCTGCAGGCTTCGCCCCCGCGATTCCAGCGCCGCGCCGATGTGCTCCCGCTCGTCCTCCGTCAACTCCCCGCACTGCAGCAGCCCATCGACGAACAGCCGCAGCCCGCGATCCGTCGGCAGCCGCCCGGCGGAGGTATGCGGCGCGAACAGCAGCCCGGCCTCCGTCAGATCGGCCATCACGTTGCGGATCGTCGCCGGGCTCAGCGCCATCGGCAGCCGGCGCGACAAGGTGCGGCTGCCGACCGGCTCACCGGTTTCTACATACTGCTCGACAATTTCTCGCAGCACCGCCGCCGATCGGGGATCGAGTCCCGGCGGAAGCGCTGGCCGCAGCGGAATATTGGATGCGTTCATTACGACGTCAGACCCTTGCGACGCTGCCCGGCCGGGTCAACGCAAGAATCTTCTCTACCACAAGTTGCACCTCCAATGCTTCCGTCAAAGTCGCGAGGTGGTGCGCCTCCCCGCGCGTCATGCGAACGGCGCCTTCCAACTGCCGGCGCAGCGTCAACGGCCGCGCTTCGGCGTGCGGAATCGCATCGGGGTCCGGCGCCCAGCTCCCGTCCGGCCGCTCGCGCTCGGCGTAGCCCCAGTCGCGCAGCCGGATCGCCCCCGTGCCGCGCAGGACCCAGCTATTCTCCTCCTCCGCCGCCGTGCCGCCCACCTTGCCGCGCACGGTGGCCCGCACCCCGCCCGCGGTCAGGCTCGCACGCATTGCCCGTTCGCTGCCGCCCGCGGCGTCAAACTCCGCATGCGCCTCGGTCAGCACGAGCACGCCCAGCAGCCGCCGGGCGAGGAACAGGAAGTGCGACACGACCTCCCGCGTGAAGCCGCCCTCCGCCGGTCCGTCCAGCCACGCGGCCGCATCTTGCTGCCACCGCCGCGGCCAGGCCGCGAACGCGACCTCGATGGCGAGCGACTGCGGCGCTCCGACGGCGCCCTCGCGAAGCCACACGGCCAGGCGGTCCACCGCGGCCGACGACGCGAACGGGAAGTTCACCGCCGCCCGCGCGGTCGGGTGCCCGGCCACGAACCGGACCGCCTCGGCCACATCGATGGCCAGCGGCTTCTCGCACAGCACCGCACGGCCGCGTGCCAGGGCTGCCCCGGCATAGCCGAGATGGGTGGCCGGCGGCGAGGCGACATAGACCAGTTCGGCGCCCTCGATCACCGCCGCCGCCGAGTCCGCTACAGTCGTGCCGGGCATCACGGACACGATCCGGTCGCGCGCTGCCTGCGCCGGGTCCCACACGCCGGTGACGTGTACGAGGTCGGACGCGTGTTCCCGCGCCGCCCGCAGCAGCCTCTCGCCCATGATGCCCGCGCCAATAATTCCCAAACCTGTCGTCATGCCCAACCTCCGTCCTGACGCCGCGCCCTACGTACGATATAGGCCGCCCTCCCAACCGAGGACACGCCCCATGCGCCCATCCGGCCGCGCTCCTGACGCGCTCCGCGACGTTTCATTCACCACGGGCTTTTCCCACCACGCCGAAGGGTCGTGCCTGATCCGCATGGGCGGCACCGAAGTGCTGTGCGCCGCGAGCGTAGAGGGCCGCGTGCCGCCGTTCCTGCGCGGCAAGGGCGAGGGCTGGGTGACGGCCGAGTACGGCATGCTGCCCCGCGCCACCCACACCCGCGGCGACCGCGAGGCCGCGCGCGGCAAGCAGTCCGGCCGCACCCAGGAAATCCAGCGCCTGATCGGCCGTAGCCTGCGCGCCGTCGTGGACCGCAAGGTCCTGGGCGAGATGACGGTCACGCTCGATTGCGACGTGCTGAACGCCGACGGCGGTACGCGCTGCGCGGCCATCACCGGCGCCTGGGTCGCGCTGAGCCTGGCGCTGCGCTCGCTGGAGGCCGCCCCCGTCATCGCCCGCTCGCCGCTGACGGGACAGGTGGCGGCGGTGTCGTGCGGGCTGGTCGCCGGGGCCGCGGTGCTCGACCTCGACTACGCCGAGGATTCCAGCGCCGACGCCGACGCCAACTTCGTGCTGGTGGGCGACGGCGGCATCGTCGAAATCCAGGGGACCGCGGAGCGCGCGCCGTTCACCGACGCGCAATTCGCCGAGCTGATGCGCCTCGCCCGCGTCGGCACGGAGCAGCTCTATACCCTGCAGCGCGCCGCCCTCGGCTGATGGCGCGGCGTTTGTCCCGCGGCGAGCGCCTGGTGCTCGCCAGCCACAACCAAGGCAAGCTGCGCGAGATCGCCGCTTTGCTGACCCCGCTCGGGATCGGCGTCGTTTCCGCCGGCGACCTCGGCCTGCCCGAGCCGGACGAGACCGAGCCGGATTTTGCCGGCAACGCCCGCCTGAAGGCGCTGGCCGCGTCCCGTGCCTCGGGATCGGTCGCCCTCGCCGACGATTCCGGCTTCTCGGTGGCGGCCCTCGGCGGCGCGCCCGGCGTGCTGTCGGCGCGGTGGGCTGGCCCGGCAAAGGACTTCGCGGCGGCGATGGCGCGGGTCAGCGACCTGATCGGCCCGGCGTCCGACCGGCGCGCCTGGTTCACCTGCGTGCTCTGTCTCGCCTGGCCCGACGGCCATGCCGACACCTTCCTCGGCCGCGCCGAAGGCACCCTCGCCTGGCCGCCCCGCGGCGAGCGCGGGTTCGGCTACGACCCGATCTTCGTCCCGCTCGGCGCGACGCTGACCTATGGCGAGATGGACCCGGCGCGGAAGCACGCCATCAGCCACCGTGCTCGTGCGTTTGCGGCGATGATATCGGCATGTTTCGAATGATCTCGAACATCGCTCGGCGGGTAGCCCTGATGTTTTGGCCCCGGTAACGTTGGATCTTCCGAATGAGGACGCGCCATGACCCCGCTTCGATCCATCGCTGCTGCCCTCGCTTTCCTGACGTTCGGATCGGCTGCCCACGCCCAATACTACGTTCCTGTCTATCCGCCCCCGCCCGGCTATCGGTGCAACACCCGTTTCCACACGCCGTACCAAGTTCCCCGCATCGTGTGCCCGCTGATCCGCCCCAAGCCCGTCGGCTTTATCTGCCACTGTCCTGCGCCGCCCCCACCCCCAGGTTACCCGTATGGGCCGCCGCTAGCGGGACGCGTAATCCGTTGATCCAAGCAAAACTAAACCGGACAAAAGCACGGGAAACCGATACGGTGTAAAAATGACACGCCTCCACGCTGTTGCGGCCCTCCTTGCCCTGGCGGCCTGCACGTCCGTGAGCGACGTCGCACCGGTGGGCCAGAATGCCCTCGTGGTGGGTGCGGCAAGTCGTGTTTATGTCGTCAGCCCGGCCGAAATGACGGCGCTGAAGGCCCGAAAAGCGACCGCCCACTGCACGGTCACCGACAACCAGGCATCGCCCGCAACGATCCAGGACGCCAGTCTTTGTCGACCTTTTCCTACGCCAGCCTCACCACGTAGCTCTCCTCCAGCGCCGCCGTGATCTCCGCCGCGTGCACCGGATCGCGCGCCTCCACCATCACCTCCAACTCCGCCGCCTGGACGCTCGGCGCCGCGAATAGCCGCTGGTGCGAGACCTCGATGATGTTGCCGCCGCAGCCGCCAATACGGCCCGCGATGTCGGCCAGCACCCCCGGACGGTCAGGTATCTGCATGAACAGCCGCAGCAGCCGGCCGTCGCGCAGCAGCCCGCGCAGCAACACGTTGGCCAAGATACGCGCGTCGATATTGCCGCCGCACACCACCGTTCCAACCCGGCGGCCGGCGAACCGGCTCCGATACTCCAGCAATGCCGCGACCCCCGCCGCGCCCGCGCCCTCGGCGACGAGCTTGGCGCCCTCGGCCAGCAACGCGATCGCGTCCTCCACCACCCGCTCGGGCACGACCAGCACGTCGTGCACGTGGGCGCGGATCACCTCCAGCGGCGCGGTCCCGATCGCGGCGACCGCGATGCCCTCCGCGATCGTGGCGCCCCCGACCGACACCGGCGTGCCCGCCAAGGTCTGCGCCAGCGACGCGTAAGCCGCGACCTCGACCCCGATCACCTCCAGCCCTGGCCGCAGCGCCGCGGCGACCGCCGCGCACCCGGCGATCATCCCGCCGCCCCCCACCGGAACCAGCAGCACCTCCAAATCCGGCGCGTCCTGCAGCATTTCGAGCGCGAGCGTGCCTTGGCCGGCCATCACCGCCGGGTCGTCGAACGGGTGGATGAACACCAGGCCCCGCTCGGCGCACAGCAGGGCGGCATGGGCGAACGACTCCGCCAAGGTATCGCCGTGCAGCACCACAAGCGCACCCCAAGCCGCCGTGCGCGACACCTTCGTGGCGGGGGTGAAGCGGGGCATGACGATCGTGGCGGCGATCCCGGCCAGGCTGGCGTGCCGCGCGACCGCCTGCGCGTGGTTCCCGGCGGATACCGCGATGACCCCCGCCGTCCGCTCCGCCGCCGTCAGCATCGCGAGCTTATTGGCCGCGCCGCGCTCCTTGAAGCTGCCGATCGCCTGCAGGCTCTCGAGCTTGAGCGTGACATGCGCGCCGACCGCCCGGCTGACCGCGTCCGAGTACAAGGTCGGCGTGCGCAGCACGCGCCCGGCGATCCGCTCCGCCGCGGCCTCCACGTCGGCCAGGCCGATCATTGGCGACCCCTTTCCGGGCAGACCGTCAGCCGAAGGTGACGCTCAGAATCTCGTAGGTGCGGTCGCCGCCGGGCGCCGAGACGGAGATGCTGTCCCCGACCTTCTTGCCGATCAGCGACTTCGCCAATGGCGAGGAGATCGACAGCCGGGCGAACTTGATGTCGGCCTCGTGCACGCCGACGATCTGGTAGGTCGCTTCCTTGTCGGTGTCCTCGTCGACGACCTTAACGTGCGCGCCGAACTTCACGTGCTCGCCCGACAAGGTCGCCGGATCGATCACCTCGGCGCTGGCGACGACATCCTCCAGCTCCAGGATGCGCCCTTCGATGAAGCTCTGGCGGTCGCGCGCCGCGTCGTACTCCGCGTTCTCGCTCAGGTCGCCGTGGCTTCGGGCTTCCGCGATCGCGCGGATCACCGCCGGCCGCTCCTGCGCCTTCAGCACGCGCAACTCGTCTTCCAGCCGCTTGAGCCCGGGCCCGGTCATCGGGAATTTTTGCAAGTCACGCCCCTCGAATGTGCCGACACGCAAATGCTGCGGCAGGAATGGTCCAGGCCGCAGCGGTGGTCAGAACGATCCGCGAAAGTAGGACTGCAGCGGCGCAACTTCAAGCGTTCCCGCTTTCAACGCCGCAATCGCATGTACGGCCGCCCGCGCTCCGGCAATGGTCGTGTAGTGCGGCACCCCATGCGTCAGCGCGCTGCGCCGGATATCGAAGCTGTCGGCCACCGACTGGGCGCCGCTCGCCGTGTTCACCACCAGCTGCACCTCGCCCGACCGGATCGCGTCGACGCAGTGCGGGCGGCCCTCCAGCACCTTGTTCACGACCCGCACGGCGAGTCCCGCCTCGCGGATGCGCCCGGCGGTGCCACGGGTGGCGACGATGGCAAATTTCATGTCGATCAGGCGGCGGGCCATTTGCACCAGCGTGCCCTTGTCCGAATCGCGCACCGACAGGAACACCGTGCCGTCGGCCGGCAGCTTCACGCCCGCGCCGAGTTGCGCCTTGGCGAACGCCCGCTCGAAGCTCGCATCCAGCCCCATCACCTCGCCGGTGGATTTCATCTCCGGCCCGAGGATGGTGTCGACGTTGGTGAAGCGGGCGAACGGGAACACGGCCTCCTTCACCGCCACGTGCGGCGCGATCGCCTGGCCGTCCAGCTTGAACTCGGCCAGCTTGGCGCCCGCCATCACCCGCGCGCCGATCTTGGCGACGGGCACCCCGGTGGCCTTGGCCACGAACGGCACCGTGCGCGACGCCCGCGGGTTCACCTCCAGCACGTAGATCGCGTCGTCCTTGATCGCGTACTGCACGTTCATCAGCCCAATGACACCGAGCGCCCGCGCCATCGCCTCGGTCTGCAGCTTCAATTCCGTAACCGTCGCGGGCGACAGGGTGTACGGCGGCAGCGAGCACGCGCTGTCGCCCGAATGGATGCCGGCCTCCTCGATGTGCTCCATCACCCCGGCCACGTACACCGTCTCGCCGTCGGAGATGCAGTCCACGTCGACCTCGATGGCGTCGTTCAAGTAACGGTCGATCAGCACCGGGTTCTCACCGGACACCCGCACCGCCTCGCGCATGTAGCGGTGCAGCCCGGCGCGCTCGTGCACGATCTCCATGGCCCGGCCGCCCAGCACGTAGGACGGGCGGATCACCACGGGGTAGCCGACCCGGTCCGCGATCGCCTCCGCCTCGACGGCCGACCGCGCGGTGCCGTTCTCCGGCTGGCGCAACCCCAGCCGCTGGAGCAGCACCTGGAACCGCTCGCGGTCCTCCGCCGTGTCGATCGCGTCGGCCGAGGTGCCGAGGATCGGGATGCCGGCCGCCGTCAGCGACTGCGACAGCTTCAACGGCGTTTGCCCGCCGTACTGCACGATGCAGCCGAGCACCTCGCCGTTGCTCTGCTCCTTGCGGACGAGCGCGATCACGTCCTCGTCGGTCAGCGGCTCGAAATACAGCCGGTCCGACGTGTCGTAGTCGGTGCTGACGGTTTCCGGGTTGCAGTTGACCATGATCGTCTCGAAACCGGCCTCGCGGAGCGCGTAGGCGGCGTGGACGCAGCAGTAGTCGAACTCGATTCCCTGGCCGATGCGGTTCGGCCCGCCGCCCAGGATGATAACTTTCTGCCGATCGGTCGGATCCGCCTCGCAGGACGGCGTGCCGAAGCCGCCCTCGAAGGTCGAGTACATGTACGGCGTGGCGGAGGCGAACTCTCCGGCGCAGGTGTCGATGCGCTTGTACACGGGATGCACCCCCAACCGTCCGCGCAGCGCCGCCACGTCCCGCTCCGATTGCCCGGCCAGCTCGCCAAGGCGCTTGTCGGAGAAGCCCAGCGCTTTCAGCCGCCGCAACCCGGCCGGCTCGCCGGGCAGCCCGGACGAGGCGACCTCGCGCTCGGCTCCGACGATCCGTTCCAGTTCGCGCAGGAACCAAGGATCGAACCGGCAGGCCTCGTGGATTTCCTCGACCGTCAGCCCGGCCCGCAGCGCCTGGGCCGCCATCAGCAACCGGTCGGGCCGCGGCGCCGACAACGCCGCCCGGAACGCGTCCCGCCCGCCATCGCCCGGCGCTTCCACCTCGTCCAGGCCGGAATAGCCCGTCTCCATGCTCCGCAAGCCTTTCTGCAGCGCCTCGGCGAAACTGCGCCCGATCGCCATCGCCTCGCCAACCGACTTCATGCTGGTCGAGAGCAGCGCCGGCGTGCCGGGGAACTTTTCGAAGGTGAAGCGGGGAACCTTGACCACGACATAGTCGATGGTCGGCTCGAAGCTGGCCGGGGTCGTCCGCGTGATGTCGTTGGCCAACTCGTCCAAGGTGTAGCCGACCGCCAGCTTGGCCGCGATCTTGGCGATCGGGAACCCGGTCGCCTTGGACGCCAGCGCCGAGCTGCGCGACACGCGCGGGTTCATCTCGATCACCAGCATCCGCCCGTCGGCCGGGTTCAGCGCCCATTGGACGTTCGAGCCGCCGGTGTCCACGCCGATCGCGCGCAGGCACGCGATCGAGCCGTCGCGCATGCGCTGATATTCGCGGTCGGTCAGCGTCAGGGCGGGGGCGACGGTCACGCTGTCGCCGGTGTGCACGCCCATAGGGTCGATGTTCTCGATGGCGCAGACGATGATGCAGTTGTCGGCGCTGTCGCGCACGACCTCCATCTCGTATTCCTTCCAACCGACGACGCTCTCCTCGACAAGCACCTCCGTGGTGGGCGAGGCTTCCAGGCCTCCGGTGACGATCTGTTCGAATTCTTCGCGGTTGTAGGCGATGCCGCCGCCGGTGCCGCCGAGGGTGAAGCTGGGACGGATGATCGCGGGCAGCCCGATCTCGGCCAGGCCGGCGCGCGCTTCCGCCATGTTGTGCGCGATGGCGCTGCGCGGGCTCTCGATGCCGATTGCGCTCATGGCGTCGCGGAACTTCAGCCGGTCCTCCGCGCGGTCGATCACCTCGGCGCGGGCGCCGATCAACTCCACGCCGTACTTGGCCAGCACGCCCGTCGCGTCGAGCCGCATGGCCACGTTCAGCGCCGTCTGCCCGCCCATCGTCGGCAGGATCGCGTCGGGCTTCTCGCGGATGATGATCTTCTCGACCAGGTCGAGCGTGATCGGCTCGATGTAGGTGGCGTCCGCCAGGCCCGGGTCGGTCATGATGGTGGCTGGATTGGAATTCACCAGGATCACCCGGTAGCCCTCCGCCCGCAGCGCCTTGCACGCTTGCGCGCCGGAGTAGTCGAACTCGCACGCCTGCCCGATGACGATCGGGCCGGCGCCGATGATGAGGATGGAGTGGAGGTCGGTGCGGCGGGGCATGTTCAGGCCGCGTCCATCAGCGCCATGAAGCGCCCGAACAGGTGCGCGCTGTCGCTCGGCCCCGGGTTCGCCTCCGGGTGGTACTGCACGCTGAACACCGGGCGTCCGTCGCACGCGATGCCCTCGTTGCTGCCGTCGAACAGGCTCGTGTGCGTGATCCGGACGCCAGCTGGCAACGAGGCGTCATCGACCGCAAAGCCGTGGTTCTGGCTGGTGATCTCCACCCGGCCGGTCGCGAGTTCTTTCACCGGCTGGTTCGCACCGCGATGGCCCTGGTTGAGCTTGTAGGTTTTCGCCCCCAGCGCCAGCGCCAGCAATTGGTGGCCGAGGCAGATGCCGAACAGCGGCAGCCCGGCGTCCAGCACGCCCCGGATCGCCGGCACGGCGTAAGCAGCGGTCGCCGCCGGGTCGCCGGGGCCGTTGGACAGGAACACGCCGTCCGGCTCGTGGCGCAGGATGTCCTCGGCCATCGCCGTCGCGGGCACCACCGTCACGCGGCAGCCATGGGCGGCGAGGCTGCGCAGGATGTTGCGTTTCGCCCCGTAATCCACGGCCACGACGTGACGCCGCTTCTCGACGGGCGCAAAACCGCCAGGCCAGGCCCAAATCGCCTCGTCCCAGGTGTAGCTTTGGGTGCACGACACCTGTTTGGCGAGGTCCATGCCCTCCAGGCCCGGCCAAGCCTTCGCCTGCGCCTGCAAAGCCGCCAGGTCGAACCGGCCGTCCGCGGGATAGGCGATCACGCCGTTCGGTGGCCCGCCATCCCGGACCCGCAACGTCAACGCGCGGGTGTCGGCGCCCGCCACGCCCGGCATGTCCTTCGCCCGCAACCACGCGTCGAGCGTCTGCACCGACCGCCAATTGGACGGCTCCGTCAGGTCCTGCTTGACGATCAATCCCAGCGCCGCCGGGCTCGCCGCTTCCATGTCCTCGGGCGTGGTTCCCGTGTTGCCGATGTGCGGGAAGGTGAAGGTGATGATCTGCCCGGCATACGATGCGTCGGTCAGCGTCTCCTGGTAGCCGGTCATCCCCGTGTTGAAGCACACCTCGCCAACCCGCCCGGCCGTGTGCGCTCCGAAGCCGCGTCCCCAGAACGCCGTTCCGTCGGCCAGCATCAACACCGCGGTCGCCCCGGCAGGGATGTCATTCGTTTGGGGCATTGCGGCTCTCGATGAGGGTTGCAGATCGGTGAACGACAGCCCAGTCGCGGCAACGACCGCCGACCAGTGCTTTGGCGGAATGGCGCGCGCTTGCCTCCACTTGCGGATGGCCTCAGTGCCGACCCCGAGTAGGCGCGCCGCTGTATCCGCCCCACCTAGACGCTCGATGACAGATTCGACCGACAGCATGGACCGACTATGTGGGAAAAAACTTCCCAACACAATCTGGTTGATCGCATATCGGCGTGAAATCGGATATGATGGCAGTCTTAGAAGGATAATTGATGCTCCTCCCTGACCAATTCACCGACGCCCTTAAAACGTCCATGAAGGCCCATGACGCGCCGCGCACCTCCACGCTGCGCATGATCCTGGCGAAGCTGAAGGACGTCGACATCGCCGCCCGTCCCAGCGGCGTGACGCAGGTGGCCGACGACCAGGTGCTCTCGGCTTTGCGCGGCATGGTGAAGTCCCGGCGCGAGGCGGTCGAGCTGTACCGCCAGGGCAACCGGCCGGAGCTCGCCGCCAAGGAGGAAGCCGAGATCGTGGTGATAGAGGGTTTCCTGCCGCAGCAGATGGACGACGCAGCGATCGCCGCCGCGGTGGCCGACGCCGTCGCGGAGACCGGCGCGGCGGGGCCGAAGGACATGGGCCGGGTGATGGCGGTGCTGAAAGCCAAGCACGCCGCGTCGCTGGACATGAGCCGGGCGACGCCCCTGGTGAAAGCGCGGCTGGCCGGCTGATGGCGCTTCCCGCCGCATTTCTTGACGAGTTGCGGGCGCGCACGCCGATGACGGCGCTGGTGAGCCGCCGGGTGAAGCTGAGCCGGTCCGGCAAGTCGTGGACCGGCTGCTGCCCGTTCCACGGCGAGAAAACGCCCAGCTTTCACGTCTACGACGATCACTATCACTGCTTCGGCTGCGGGGCTCACGGCGACGCCATCGCGTTCGTCATGAATGGCCAGGGCGCCAGCTTCATCGAAGCGGTCGAGATGCTGGCGTCCGAAGCGGGGCTGGATATGCCGAAGCCGACCCCGGCGGCGGCCGAAGCGGAACAGCAGCGCTTGGACCTCACCGGCGTGCTGGCTCTGGCCGCGACGATCTTCCAGCGGCAGTTGCACGCGCCCGGCGGCAGCGCGGCGGTCGGCTATCTGCGCGGGCGTGGCCTGGCCGACGATACCATCGCCCGTTTCGGCCTCGGCTGGTCCGGCGAGGGGCGCGGCGCTCTCATCGCTGCGATGGCCCGCGACGGTGTCGATGTCGCGCGGATGGCTGAAGCCGGGCTGCTGCAAGCGCGCGAGGACGACTCGGCGCCCCGGGAGTTGTTCTATAATCGGGTGATCTTCCCGATCCGGGATCGCCGCGGCCGCGTCATCAGCTTTGGCGGCCGGGCGCTTGGCGATATTAAGCCGAAATATATCAACGGGCCGGAATCGCCGGTGTTCTCCAAGGGGCGGAGTCTCTATGGCCTGGACTTGGCCCGTGAGCCCGCGCGCCGACAGCCCGTTGTTGTCGCCGAGGGGTATATGGACGTGATCGCGCTCCATCAGGCCGGCTTTACGGCGTCGGTCGCACCGCTGGGAACCGCGCTGACGGCAGCGCAGCTCGAGGAGCTATGGCGCCTGACGCCGACCCCGGTGCTGTGCTTCGACGGCGACGGCGCCGGTGCCCGGGCCGCCGCCCGGGCCGCGGAAACCGCGCTTCCCCTGCTGGGGTCCGACCGGACGCTCCGTTTCGCCGCACTTCCGTCCGGGGAGGACCCGGACACGCTGATCCGTCGGGGCGGCCCGGCCGCATTCCAGGCTGTGCTGGACGGCGCTCGCCCGCTGGCGACGGCGCTATACGACCTGCTAGCCGAGGGAGTGGCGCTAAGCTCGCCGGAGGCTCGGTCCGGGCTGCGCAACCGACTTGTGGCGGCCGCTGACCGTATCCCTGACAAGGCGCTCGCGTCGGAATACCGCAATGCGCTGCTCGACCGATTTTTCGCAGCAAGACGTCGCAAGGGCGCGCCTGGCCCCGTTCAACTGCGCTTAGGGCGCCCGACGCCTGGGACTGTCGTCACGGCGGATGAACGCGCGCGCAACTTGCTCGCGATCCTGCTGATCCATCCCAATTTGCTTGCCGACGTCGAAGAAGCGTTTGCCGCCTTGTCACTTCCCGCAGGCCTCGTGCTGTTGCGAGAAGCCATCTTGCATTGGTGGGATGACGCGGACGTGCTTGACTCGGCCGGTCTCATGAACCACCTGCAATGTTCTGGTCTATACGATCAAGCGCAACACGTCCTGTCCGATCAGCCAACGCCGCTGACGGCCTGTGCGCGTTCGGGTGCGATGCCGGCGGAGGCTGAGAAGGGATGGTGGCATTTCTTCCATCTGTTGCGGCACGACCAGATCGAACAGGAGCGTGTCGCGGCGAACCGCGAGTTTTCCAGAACCGGCGATCCCGCCAAGCTGGAATTGGCGCTCGGCCTGCACCGTGCCCTGGACAATTTACTGAACGCTGGCGACGACGAGCCTGACTAGGCGGTTGCCTTGAAGGCCGGTTCGCCGGAGTTGAATCCGATTGGAGTTTGCTGAATGGCGACAAAGCCCGCTGCCTCCCCTGATGTCGCGACGACCGAACAGGACGCCGACACGACCCTGCTCGACACCAATGCCGCCGCCGTCAAGCGGCTGATCGCGAAGGGAAAGGAACGCGGCTACATTACCTTCGACGAGCTGAACGCAGTCCTGCCGTCGGACCAGAACAGCTCCGAGCAGATCGAAGACGTGATGGCGATGCTCAGCGAAATGGGCATCCAGGTCGTCGAGGGCGAGGAAAGCGAGGACGGCGAGGCAGCACCGGCCAAGGCCGAGAAGTCCGACGACGACGAAGGTCCCGAGACCGAGACCCACGGCAACGTCGACGAGGCAAGCCTTGGACGCACCGACGATCCGGTCCGCATGTACCTGCGTGAGATGGGCGGGGTGGAGCTGCTGTCGCGCGAGGGCGAAATCGCCATCGCCAAGCGCATCGAGGCCGGGCGCGACATGATGATCGGCGGCCTATGTGAAAGTCCGCTGACGTTCCGGGCGATCATCAACTGGCACGACGCGCTTAAGGCCGGGCGCATGCTGCTGCGCGACATCGTGGATTTGGAGGCGACTCAGGGCGCCGGCGCACCGCCACCCGAAGCGCTGGTCGAGAACGCCGACGCCGAGCCGCCGCCCGAGACGCCCGAACCCGACGACGATAGCGACGAGGGCGAGGGTCCCGGCATGTCGCTATCGGCCCTTGAGGAGAAGCTGAAGCCCGAGGTTTTCGCGACGTTCGAGGAGATCGAGGCGCTCTACAAGAAGCTGCACAAGGTTCAGTCCCGCCGACTGGAGACGATGACGGCCGGCGAGGAGGTCAACGCCCGCAGCGAGAAAAGCTACGAGAAGCAGCGCGAGGAACTGGTTAGCCTCGTCGAGAAGGTGCGGTTGCACAACAACCGGATCGAGGAGTTGGTTACCCAGTTGAAGCAGCTCAGCGGCCGGTTGAATGGGCTGGAAGGCCAGCTGCTACGCATGGCGGAGTCGTGCAAGATCGGGCGTGACGACTTCCTGGCCGAGTACCGTGGCAACGAGCTGGACCCGAACTGGATGGACCGCGTGGCGCGGTTGCCCGGCAAGGGATGGAAGACGTTCATCGCCAAGCACAGCATCGCGGTGCTGGAAGTGCGGGCCAAGATCGGCGCAGTCGCCCAGGATGGCGGTTTGCCGATCGACGAGTTCCGCCGGGTGTACTCGACGGTCAATCGCGGCGAGCGGGACAGCGCGCGCGCCAAGAAGGAGATGATCGAGGCCAACCTTCGCCTGGTGATCTCGATCGCCAAGAAATATACCAACCGTGGCTTGCAATTCCTGGATTTGATCCAGGAGGGCAATATCGGGCTGATGAAGGCGGTCGATAAGTTCGAGTATCGCCGCGGCTACAAGTTCAGCACCTACGCTACGTGGTGGATTCGGCAGGCGATCACCCGTTCCATCGCCGACCAGGCGCGCACGATCCGCATCCCCGTCCACATGATCGAGACGATCAACAAGCTGGTTCGCACCAGCCGGCAGATGCTGCACGAGATCGGTCGCGAGCCGGCGCCCGAGGAATTGGCCGAAAAGCTCGGCATGCCGCTGGAGAAGGTCCGCAAGGTCCTCAAGATCGCCAAGGAACCGATCAGCCTCGAGACGCCGATCGGCGACGAGGAGGATAGCCATCTCGGCGATTTCATCGAGGATAAGGCGGCCGTCATTCCGCTGGATGCCGCGATCCAGGCCAATTTGCGGGACACGACGACCCGGGTTCTGAGCAGCCTCACGCCCCGCGAGGAACGCGTGCTGCGTATGCGCTTCGGCATCGGCATGAACACCGACCACACGCTGGAGGAGGTCGGCCAGCAGTTCAACGTGACGCGTGAGCGCATCCGCCAGATCGAGGCGAAAGCGCTGCGCAAGTTGAAGCACCCGAGCCGCAGCCGTAAGCTCCGCAGCTTCCTGGACGACTAGACGGAGACTGCGCCGTGCAGCTGACGATCCGCGTGGTGGTGACCGTCACGTTCTTGAGGATGGAGCGGCCCCCGAACGACTTGCCCCGCGCCTTGCCACCCGACGTTACAATCGTTCGGGTGGCGGCTCCGAGTGTGGCGTTCTACCGCTATCTGTATCAGACGGTGGGCGGGCCGCATCTCTGGTGGCTGCGGCGGACTATGCCGGATGAGGCGTTGGCGGCGCTCCTGGCCGACCCGGCGGTTTCGCTCGACGTGCTCTATCGCGGCGGGGAGCCCGTGGGATTTTATGAGCTGGACGGACGACTGCGACCTGACATGAACCTCAGCTATTTCGGATTGGTGCCCTGGGCGGTCGACCACGGCATCGGCACCCCGTTCCTGCGCGCGGCCGTAGATCAGGCCTGGGCCAACGCACCGCGGGGGGTCACCGTCAACACCTGCACGGCCGACCATCCGCGCGCTCTGCCAGCCTATTTGCGGGTCGGCTTCCGCCCATTGCGGTCCGTACGCGAGATTTGGGACGTTCCCACGCGGCTCGGCATGATGATCCCGGATCATCTGCGTGTTTGAGGTGGGTGCGGCGACGTCCTAAGAAGCGGCCGGGGGACCACGCATCCATGAACACAGCACTTGCTTTTGCCTTCGCGCTGCTCGCGGCGACGCCGTCCTGGGCGGCCGTTCCCGATAATACCGTCAAGATCGGGATCTTGAACGACCAGTTGGGGCCGTTCGCCGATCAATCCGGAAAGGGTTCCGTCGTCGCCGCCCAGCTCGCGGCGGCGGACTTCAAGGCCGAAGCGGATGGCTGGAAGGTCGAGGTGATCTATGGCGACCACCAGAACAAGCCGGATATCGGCAGCGCGATCGTGCGCGAGTGGGTGGATAGGGAGGGCGTTGCCACGGTGGCGGACGCGGTCAATTCCGGCGTCGGCTTGGCGGTCAACCAGATCATGCGCGAGCGGCATCGGGTGTTCCTCGCCAGCAACGTCGGCACGTCGGACCTCACGGGGAAGTTCTGCTCGCCGACCACGGTGCAGTGGACGTTCGACACTTGGGCATTCGGGAACGCCGCGGCGCGCACGCTGACGCAAGCGGGCGCGAAAAGCTGGTTTTTTATCTCGTTCGACTACGCGCTGGGAGCGGCGCTGGAGCGTGATACGACGGCGGTGCTGAAGACGCTCGGCGGCACGGTCGCCGGGTCAGTGAAGCATCCGCTGAACACGACCGATTTCTCGTCGTATCTGCTGCAGGCGCAAGCGTCGGGCGCTGACGTGGTGGCATTTGGCGATACCGGCACGGATTTGATCAACGCCGTCAAGCAAGGCCATGAGTTCGGCATCACGCCGGCGCAGAAGTTGACCGGCCTATTCAGCCAGGTCGTCGACGTAGACGCGATCGGGCTGCAGGATGCGCAGGGGCTGCTGCTGAGCGAGGCGTTCTACTGGGACCTGAACGATGATACGCGCGCCTTCGCCAAGCGGTTCGCCGAACGGATGCCGGGCCGTGTGCCGACCGAGAACCAGGCGGGCGTGTATTCCTCCGTGCTCGCGTATCTACGGGCGGTGAAGCGGGCCGACACGATCGATGGCGAGGCGGTGGTGGCGGAAATGCGCCGGGCGCCGATTCTGGACAAGCTGTTCGGCCCCGTCACGGTGCGGGCGGACGGGCGCGCGACTCATCCGATGTACGTTTTTCGCGTGAAGGCGCCGGCAGCGTCGAAAAGCCGGTGGGATGTGTATGACCTGGTGTCGACCATCCCGGCCGAGCAGGCGTTCCGGCCGCTGGAGCAAGGCGGCTGCGCGTTGGTGAAGTAGCTATCTGCTGAGTTCGCGAATCATCTCGTCCAAGCCGCCGGGGGTGAGCGCATACATCCGGTTCTCCATCAGCTCGCGCACCATCCCGATGGAGTGGGCGTCGGGCCAACGGTATCGCGGCACCGGGTTCAGCCAGGCGCTGCGACGCCAATGTCTCGTCAGCCGAACCATCCAGGCACTGCCGGGCTCGTCGTTCCAGTGCTCGACGCTGCCGCCACGCGAGACGACCTCGTACGGGCTCATGGTCGCGTCGCCGACGAAGATGGCGCGGTAGTCGGAGCCGTAGGTGCGGATGACCTGTTCGGTCGGAATGGTCGCGTCGCGGCGGCGGTGGTTGTCCTGCCACACGCGCTCGTAGGGGCAATTGTGAAAGTAGAAGAACGCGAGGTGCTTGAACTCGCTGCGGGCGGCGGAGAACAGTTCCTCCGAGGCACGCACGTGGTCGTCCATCGATCCACCGACGTCCAGGAACAGCAGGACCTTCACCGCATTGTGCCGTTCCGGAATCATCTTGAGGTCCAGCGACCCGGCGTTGTGGGCGGTCGCGCGGATCGTGCCCGGCATATCCAGTTCGGTCGCGGCGCCCTGGCGGGCGAACCGGCGCAGTCGGCGCAAGGCAAGCTTCAGGTTGCGGGTGCCAAGCTCTACCCCGTCATCGAGGTCGCGGAATTCGCGCTTGTCCCACACCTTCACCGCCCGGCGGTGGCGGCTGCCGTCCTGGCCGATGCGGACGCCCTCGGGGTTGTAGCCGTAGGCGCCGAACGGCGAGGTGCCGGCGGTGCCGATCCATTTGCTGCCGCCCTGATGCCGTTCCTTCTGCTCCTCCAGGCGTTGGCGGAGGGTCTCCATCAGCTTGTCGAAGCCGCCGAGCGCCTCGACCTGGGCACGCTCCTCGGCGGTCAGGTGCTTCTCCGCCATGCGCCTGAGCCATTCCGTCGGCAGATCGCGCATCGACTCGCCCGATACCGGGCTGGCAGACGCTTCAAGGCCGCGGAACACTTGGCCGAACACGCGATCGAACCGGTCGAGGTGTCGCTCATCCTTCACCAGCGTGGCACGGCTGAGAAAGTAGAAATCCTCCACGCTGTAATCGGCCACGCCCCGCTGCATCGCCCCGAGCAGGGTTAGGTATTCAGTGATGGAAGCGGGCACGCCGGCGTCCCGCAACGCGAAGACGAATTGCGCGAACACGGCTAGCCCCGACGGTTCAAGAAGGCCAGGCGCTCGAACAGGTGCACGTCCTGCTCGTTCTTGAGCAGCGCGCCGTGCAGCGGCGGGATGACGACATGCGGCTCACGCGAGCGCAGCGCCTCGGCGGGCAGGTCTTCGATCATCAGCAGCTTTAGCCAATCGAGTAATTCGGAGGTTGCCGGCTTCTTCTTCAAGCCGGGAACCTCACGGACTTGGAAGAATACGTTCAGCGCCTCGCGGGCGAGATCGTGCTGCAAGCCGGGATAGTGCGCCTCGACGATCCGCTCCATCGTTGGGCGGTCGGGAAACCGGATGTAGTGGAAGAAGCAGCGGCGCAGGAAAGCGTCCGGCAGTTCCTTCTCATTGTTGCTGGTGATGATGACCACCGGGCGATGCCGGGCGGAGACGGTGCGTCGCGTTTCGTAGACGAAGAACTGCATGCGATCGAGCTCGAGCAGCAGGTCGTTTGGGAATTCGATGTCGGCCTTGTCGATCTCGTCGATCAGCACGACGGTCGGCGCATCCGCCTCGAATGCGTCCCATAGCTTACCGCGTACGATGTAGTTGGCGATGTCGGCCACCTTCGGATCGCCGAGCTGGCTGTCGCGCAGGCGGGAAACGGCGTCGTACTCGTAGAGGCCCTGCTGCGCCTTGGTGGTCGATTTGATGTGCCACTCGATCAGTGGATGGCCGAGCGCTGCCGCCACCTCGTGGGCGAGCACGGTCTTGCCGGTGCCGGGCTCGCCCTTGACGAGGAGCGGGCGTTGCAATGCCACGGCTGCGTTGACCGCCACCTCCAGATCGCGGGAGGCGATGTAGCTCTCAGTACTTTTAAAGCCGCTCACGCGATGTTCCCTTGCTGTCCGGCCGAGTGTCGGGCGGGCCGTGGCCTGACCGCAAGGGGGTACTCCGCGACTTGTTCGTATGTTTGAAGCGCTATCGGTTCGCAAAAAGAACGAAACGCGGTGTTGGGGCTTTTCGACTTGACTTACCTTGCCGGCGCCTGGGCTAGCCGCTCGTCCTTCCGCGCGCTGCCTGCGCTGCTGCCGACCCAGTAGCTGACGACCGACGTTGCCATCGCGGCAAGCGTGCCGAGCAGAACGTTGACGATCGCCGCAGAGTCGGGCGGGAGGCTCCGGGTCAGCACCATGGCCATGACACAGCCGAAGGTGACGAGCACGACAAGGGAGATGACGGGCGCTCCGTAGGCGATCGCTGACCGCTGGCCTGCAAGTGCCACCGTCTGCGCGCGGGCGTCAGCAGTGTCCTTGATGGTGGCAGCGAGCGCTTCGAGCTCGGCGGCCCGAACCGCACGCTCCTGCTCGGCGGCCAACTGGGCGAGCTGCAGCCGCAACTGCATGGCGGCCTCCGGGTTTTGAGCAAGGACCACGTTGGCGGCGGCCGGGTCGTCCGTGCCGGTCACGGCCTGCACGGCGGCGGTGACGGCGGTGACGGTTTTTTGTGCGTTATCGCCGAACAGCCAGCGGGCGATCTCCGGGGCGAGCGTCAAGGCGATGGGAATAAGGGCGCCCATCAGGCAGCCGCCATGCCGACAGCGTCATAGGGCAGGCGGCACAGGCGGCGGGACCAGCCCAGACCGAAGGTGGGCCAGGTCGGCAGCGTCGTCATCCAGATGAGACGGCGCGCCTGGAATTCGGCGCAAAGGCCTGCGCCGCCTCCGATGTGCGATTGGACGGCGGCCATCGTCGCAGGACCCGGCACCCCGTCCTGGGCGACACCGACAGCGGCTTGGAGCCAGTGAATGGCGCGGGCAGGGCCGCAATTGATCGCCGCATCGAAGACCAGGAGCGCCAGCGGTGGCGGCAACTCGTCGCCATGAACGCGCGACCAGTAGTCGGTTTGGTAGATCTGCTTTGCCTGGTCGAGCGAGAGGGACACGATGTCCAGCTCAGGGTGGGCGCTCGCGGCGATACCAAACTTGGTGCCATGGCAAGCGCCTTTGCCACACGCGCCACCAGTCCAGTTGCCGGGATCGGCCGGGTTTGCCGTGAAGCCGCCCTCCTCGCCGATGGCGATGCGGAACGCTTGGTCGAAGAGCGTCATGAGATGCCTCAATTGGGATGGGTGACAGCCCCAAAGGTCCGTCGAGCGGTGTCCGCGCCGGTGATCTGCACGGCGATGTCGGGGGTCTCGCCACGGCTGTTCAACGCTCTGTTGCTGCGATCATTTCCAGCAAACGATCGACGCCTTCGAGGGCGGCACGGTAGCGGTCCTGGGGGCGTGACGCGGTCTTGTTAGCCGTGAGGATGTTGAAGG
>JAABUX010001807.1_pt1 | contig 31431 bp, 24 predicted proteins | sample 5561851 | NCBI WGS metagenome assembly JAABUX01 (sample SAMN10711883, study PRJNA513361) | rock metagenome | isolation source: Antarctica rocks | place: Antarctica: Victoria Land, Richard Nunatak red sandstone | collected 2016-01-03
ATTCGGCCCTGCGCGAGCGAGTGGCGCCGCTTTGGGCTCACTTTTTGGTGCCATTGGCCGCGAATCTGTTCGATTGCAGGCTTGACTTCGGGAATGGGCAGTAATGGCGCGATATCCATGCGATCCTCACGAATACCCTATCACGCGCGAGCGACGTACGACAAGGCCGACGAGGGCCGAAGCGTGCCAAGCTGTCCTTCGCGACCGCAACATCGTCTTCGACTCCTGCGTCGGAACAGCATTACAAACATAACGGAGCAGATAAAAAAAAACGCGCCGCGGTACTCCGCGACGCGTTGCAATCGAAGACCGTTGTCGTTTAGTTGTTGATCAATTCGAAGAGCCCGGCCGCGCCCATGCCGCCGCCGATGCACATCGTGACGACGAGCCACTTGGCTTTGCGACGACGGCCTTCGTTGATACCGTGGATCGTCATGCGCGCGCCGCTCATGCCGTACGGGTGACCGATCGAGATCGCGCCGCCATCGACGTTGAACTTCTCGTTGTCGATGTGGAGCGTGTCGCGGCAGTACAGCGTTTGCACGGCGAACGCTTCGTTGAGTTCCCAGAGATCGATGTCGTCGACCTTGAGGCCGTGGCGCTCGAGCAACTTCGGCACCGCAAAGACCGGACCGATGCCCATTTCGTCTGGGCGCAGTCCCGTGACGGTCATACCGCGGTAATACGCGAGCGCCTCGAGGTCGTGCTTCTCGGCGTAGTCATAGCTCGTCAGAACCAGCGCCGCGGCGCCGTCGGAGAGCTGCGAGGCGTTGCCCGCGGTAATCGGCGACTTGGGATTCGAAAAGCTCGCGCTCTTGAGCTTCGCGAGGCCTTCGAGGTTGGTATCCTCGCGGTTGCCTTCGTCCTTGAGCAGGGTGTTCATCACTTCGGTGACTTCGCCCGTCTCTTTGTTCTCCTTGTACATGTACGCGGGCAGCGGGACGATCTCGGCGTCGAAACGGCCATTCTTCTGGCCCGCGGCAGTGCGCTGCTGCGATTGCAGCGCGTACTGGTCTTGTACTTCGCGCGAAACGTTGTAGCGCTTGGCGACGAGATCGGCCGTTTCGATCATTGGCATAAAGAGATCGGCCTGATGACGCAGCAGCCACTCTTCGGTGAAGAACTTGATGTTCGTCGCGTTCTGCACGAGGCTGATCGACTCGGCTCCGCCTGCAACCATCGCGGGGGCGCCGTCGATCATGATGCGATGCGCCGCGGTCGAGATCGCCTGGAGACCCGAGCCGCAATAGCGTGTGATCGTGGTGCCGGCGACGCTGAGCGGCAAGCCCGCGCGGACGGCGGCGTTGCGCGCGAGGTTGTGACCGGTCGCGCCTTCGGGCATGCCGACACCGATGACGGTGTCTTCGATGTCGTCGGGATTTACGCCCGAGCGCTCGACGGCGTGCTTGATCGTGTGACCTGCCATCGTCGCGCCGTGCGTCATGTTGAACGCGCCGCGGAAGGCTTTGCCGATCGGCGTACGCGCGCCGGAAACGATGACTGCTTCGGTTGCCATATTCCTACTAAACTCCGATCTTGGGACGTGGCGCGAAGGTAGCGTTCTTCTCGGCAACTTCTTTGAGAAGCGGTGCGGGCTGCCAATGCTTGCCAAGTTGCGCCTGCCAGGCGACGATTTGGTCGTAAACTTTTTTCGGGCCGATGGTGTCGGCCAGCCACATCGGGCCACCGTGGAACCAGGGGAAGCCGTAGCCGTAGATCCACGCGATGTCTTCATCGCCCGGACGCAAGCTGATGCCGTCGCCCAGAAGCTGCGCGCCCTGATTGATCAGCGCGTACATGCAGCGGTTGACGATCTCTTCATATGTGATGTCGGTGCGGCGCGTGATGCTTAAGCGCTCGGATTCCCGGGCGATGATCGCTTCGGCATCCGCATCGCGGACCGGCTTGCGTTCGCCCTCGACGTATTTGAAGAAACCCGAACCCGTCTTCTGACCGTAGCGACCCGCTTCGTACAGGCGGATCGCGATCTCACTCGACCGGTAGTCATTCTTGGGCGCCTCTTGGCTTATCTTATAGAAGACGTCGATGCCCGAAAGATCGCTCATCGCGAACGGTCCCATCGGGAAGCCGAAGTTGCGGATCGCCTTATCGACTTGGCTCGGCGTCGCGCCCTCTTCGAGGAGGAACGTCGCTTCGCGAATGTAGTCGAAGAGCATTCGGTTGCCGATGAAACCGAACGCGTTGCCCGAAAGCACGCCCTTTTTCTTCAGCTTCTTCGAGAGCGCCATCGACGTGACGATCGTGTCCTCCGACGTCTTCGACCCACGCACCACTTCGAGCAACTGCATCACGTTCGCTGGCGCGAAGAAGTGCAGGCCGATGACGTTCTCGGGACGCGACGTGGAATTCGCAATCTCGTCGATGTCGAGCGTCGACGTGTTCGACGCGAGGATCGCGTCGCGCTTGACGGCCTTGTCGAGCGCCGCGAAGACTTCTTTCTTGACCGCCATCGATTCGAAGACGGCCTCGACGACGAGGTCGGCATCGGCGATCGCCGAGTAGTCGTTGACGAACTTCACGCTCTCGATCGTAGCCTGCGCTTTGTCCGCGACCATCTTGCCCTTTTTGACGCGGCTCTCGTACGTGTCGGCGACGTTCTTCTTGCCGCGCTCGACTTGCTCGGCGTTGACGTCGATGACGTAGCACGGAATGCCCGCGTTCGCGAAAACCATAGCGATGCCGGTGCCCATCGTGCCCGCGCCGACGACGGCGGCCACTTTGATCTCTTTGGGCTTGAGCGTTTCCGAGAGGCCCGGAATCTTACCGAGTTCGCGCTCGGCGAAGAAGAGGTGAATGGCCGACTGCGCCTGTTGACCTTGCACGAGTTCTTCAAAGAGCCGCGCTTCGCGCGCGATGCCGAACTTATAGTCCAGCTCCGACGCCGCTTCGAGCGCGTCGATGAGTTTGTGCGCGGCGTAACCGCCCTTTTCTTCCGCAGGAACCATGCCGTGCGCGAGCGCCGTAAGCGGCGGAACGACGACGAATTTCAACTGCGAGACGCGGTTCTTCGTGCCGGCTTTCTCTTTGGCGAGGGCGACCGCACGGTCGACGACGGAACCGTCCTCGACGAGTTCGTCGATGATGCCCATGCCTTTGGCTGCCTTGGCGGCCTTGGCTTCGCCTTTGAGCATCATGTCGAGCGCCATCTGCACGCCTGCGAGCCCGTTGTTCATCGGGTTCTTCGTCGCGAGCAAACGCGGCAGACGCTGCGTGCCGCCGGCACCGGGGATGATGCCGAGCAGAATCTCGGGGAGACCGACTTTCGAATTCGGGGTCGCGATCCGGTAGTCGCAGGTCAGCGCGGTCTCGAGACCGCCGCCGAGCGCGTTTCCATCGATCGCCGCAACGTACGTCTTCTTGCTGCGCTCGATCGCGGCCACGACGTCGCGCACGGATTTCGATCCGGCGACGGGCGGCTTCACGAAGTCGTTGATATCGGCACCGCCGCTAAAATTACCGCCGGCGCCCGTGATGACGACGGCCTTGACGGAATCGTCAGTCTCCGCGGCTTCGATTTCCGCGAGCAACGCACCCGACGTCGCGAACGAAAGCGCGTTCACCGGCGGGTTGCTAATGGTAAGGATTTTTATTCCGTCCCGCATTTCTGCGGTGGCGAGCGAATCCGGCCGTGCGGGCGTCTCGAGCATGAGATGTCTCCCTGGAAGTATTGACAGCCTTGAAAGTATTCGACGCCCGGCCGAGGCACCTCTTTCGAGATGCGTCGACCGGACGTCGAGGATTCGCGAACGGAGGCTTGGAGCGCTGCCTAGAGCGGAATGACCGAGGGTGTTCCGAGCCCGACTTGCAGCTCGAACGTTGCCGCCTTCGTGCCGCCGAACGTGACCGCGATGTTGCTGCGCGGATCGGGGTTGGCGACGCAATTCGGATAGTCTCTGACGCAGGTGTTGTCGATGACGCCGATACGTCCGGTCTTACCGTACGGCGGATTGACGGGCGTGCCGCCTTGCAGCAGGCCCTGGATGAACAGCGGCGAGTTCTTGCCGCCGATCTTGTGGCTGAAGCCCGTGATGATCGTCGGGATGCGCTCCGGATACGGATCGTTGGGCAGATACGCTTGCAGGATCGACGGCTGGAAGAACAGCGTCGTCGAATCGTTTGCGAAATACCGCAGGTCGAGCACCTGAAAGATTTGCGCGTGGTTGGTTTGGTTGTTGCCGTTCGTATTGAGCAACCACTGCGGCCCGACCGTGTAGACGCCGAAGAGCTTCGACGAATTGGCAAACGGGAGCGAGAGGAAGACGCTCTTCACCTGGCTGCCGCGGAGGTGGCTACGGTGCACCTGCTGCGTCTGCGGACTATACGTGAGGAACACGTCGTCGCCGCCACCGATCTCGCCCTTGGTCACCGTGTACGTGGGCGAAATGACGATCGGCACGAGGCCCGCGATGTAGATGATCTTCTGAAGGCTCAGAATGAGGACTTGATTCTTAACCGAGGCGTCGTTCTGATATTGCTTGTTGCCGTTGAACGTGACGGCGTGTAGGTCCGCCGGGCAGTTCGGCACGAGTCCCGTGAGGTTGAGGTTGCCGGGACCGAAGGCCTGACAATTCGAGCGGCCCCCGGGGCTCGTGAAGCCGGTCGCGGAATCGGCGACGTACGTGGGAACGACGCCGCGGTCGAAGCCGATCGGATAAAACTCGGGCTGGTAGTAGCCGGCGAACAGTCGCGTATACTTTTCGAAGCCGATGAAGGCGGTCGCATCGATGCTGCCGGGCAGATTGTTCCTCCGATAGCCGGTATCGCCCGTCGCGTACTGGCTGCCGATCGTGACGTTCGCATGCACGCCGGGCGAATCGGGGTGAAGGAAGCCGGGTTTCGGCGTTTCGAGGCTCGAGTTGAAGTCGTCGGGCGAGGCGGCACCGGATGCCGCCGGCTTCGGAACTTGAGCCAAGCCGTTCGCTTGACGTCGCGTCCGAGCGCTCGATGCCTCGCGTTCGGCTTTCCGGCTCATCATTTCGGCCCGGAGCATACTGCCGGCCGACGTGGCCGCCGCCGTGTCCGCGCTTTGCGCCACGGACGTTTTCGGAGCGAGCGTCGCGATCGAGACGGCCGTAGCCGCCACGAACAACGCCGCTCGTGCGAGCTTAAGTTGCATGTAAAACCCCCATGATTTGCGCGCCTCCCGGGGAGGGAGCGCTATCCGATGCTGGTTTACTATCTGTCGGAGTGATTCTTTCAAGAATGTCCGTTAAGATAGGAAATATTTTTACGGGCGGAAAGCGGAGGCCTCGAGCGGGCATTGCGAATCGCACACGCCCTCGCACGGCAACACGATCGAAGACGGCGAACTCTCGCCGACGCTGAAGATCAAGCGTCGTGTCGTCGAACAACGGTACGCGGCGCTCATCCAGAGCGCGTATGCAGACCGAGGGATTCGCACGTCGCCCGCGTGAGAGGCGCCTGCGGACGCGCGAGTTCGAGGACGATCGAGAAGTGGTTGAGTCCGGCGCCGTCGATCTCACGCACTTCCCCGCTCCACGCGCGCCACGCCGCGACGTACGCGCGCTGTTGGCGGTGGAATTCGCCTTGCTCGCCGTCGCCGACGCTCGCGACGAGCGGCCCCGCGTGGACGGGCGGGTTCGCGAGCGGACTGTTGCGCGCCGCACACGCTTCGTCCATCGCAATCCAGCCGTTGATGGCAGTCGAGCGCAACGGTTGCAGATCGTAGAGGCCGCTGATCGCGACGAGGCCGCCCGTGCGTCGCGCGGCGGCGATCGACGCCGCCAGTTGCGCGCCCACCGAATGCCCGCCGACGATGACGCGCGACGGCACGCCGTCGACCGCCGTCGCGTGCGCGAGCGCGGCGTCGTACCCGCGACGGACGGCCGCGACGATCTCGTCGAGCGACGGTCCCGGCGCGAGCGGATAGTTGAGCACCGCGACCGCGCCGCCGGCAGCGACGATCGGCGGGGCGACGTACGAGAACTGATCCTTGGACATGCGCCGCCAGTAGCCGCCGTGCACCCAAACGAAGAGCGGTGCGTTCGGACGCGCGGCGGGGAAGAAATCGAAACTCTCGCGCGCGTGCGCGCCGTACCGGATCGCGGCCGTCATCGCGATCGCATCGCGCGCGTCGCGACTCGCCGCGTCGAACGCTTCGAAGTACGCGCCGACGTTGCCGCCCGGAAGTTGACGCGACGTATCGTACTCGGCATCGAGGTCGAGCGCTTCGCGCCGGTCGTCCACCGCGGTCAGCGCGTGGTATGGACGAAGAGCTTTGCCACGCGTTCGGTCGCGTCGTCGATGCCGTACGTGAAGATCACGTTGCCCTCCGCGTAACGCACGACGAAATCGTAGGTCGTCACGCCGGCGACGTCGTGCGTGCCGATGTTCTCGAACGCCTTGGGCGCTCCCAGCGGTCGTAACACGGCCGCGTAAGCATCGAGACGCGCCTGCGGCAGTTCGATCGCGAGCGCGGGACTGAGGTCGACGCGATCGTACGAGCCTGCGACGATCGCGTCGTATGCGCGACGCGCGCGTTCGAGCGGGGTGGGCACCGGCGTGGCCGTCGGCGCGGGGGACGTGGCGGGATGCGCGGCCGGAACGTGCTTCGCGGCCGGGGGCGTCGCTGCTGACGAGGGCGCGGGCGTGGCGAGCGCGAGGGCCGCGGCCGTCGCGAACGTGCGCGCGACGGCCCAGACGAGCGAACGACGATCGATCATGGTGTTGTCATACGCGCGCGCCGCCCGCGGCCCTGGGAGAGCTCCGTCACGAATGCGACCATCGCCCGAGGCAGAGTTCGCTCGCGACGAGGCGAACCACGCCGAGTTATGTCAACGATTGCTAACGGGACCGCGACGCGGACCGAGACCGACTCGATGGGCGCCGTGGCGGTCCCGTCGCACTTCTACTACGGCGCGCAAGCCGCGCGTTCGCTCGTGAACTTCGATATCGGCGACGGGACGACGCCGCGCGACGTCATGCCGCGCCAAGTCGTGCGGGCGATGGCGACGTTGAAGAAGGCGTGCGCGCTCGTCAACAACGACCTCGGGAAGCTCGATGCGGAGAAGACGGACCTCATCGCCCGGGCCGCGGACGAAGTCGTCGCGGGCAAGCTGTACGAACATTTCCCGCTGCGCGTGTGGCAGACGGGCTCGGGCACGCAGACGAACATGAACGTCAACGAAGTGCTCTCCAACCGCGCGATCGAACTCGCGGGCGGCGAGATGGGCTCGAAGAAGCCCGTGCATCCCAACGACCACGTCAACATGTCGCAATCTTCGAACGACACGTTTCCGACCGCGATGCACATGGCCGCGGCCGAAGCCGTCGTCGATATGTTGCCCGCCGTGCAGAAACTGCGCGACGCACTCGATGCCAAAGCGAAGCAGTGGGTCGACATCGTGAAGGTGGGCCGGACCCATCTCCAAGACGCGACCCCGCTGACGCTCGGCCAAGAATTTTCCGGATACGTCAACCAACTCGATCGCGCGATGGTCGCCGTCAACGAAGCTGCCGGACACATCTACGATCTTGCGATCGGCGGTACGGCCGTCGGCACGGGACTCAACGCCCATCCCGAATTCGCTGAGCGCGCAGCGAAGAAACTCGCGGAGCTGACCGGATTACCGTTCCGCTCGCATCCGAACAAGTTCACCGCGCTCGCATCGCACGACGACTTCGTCTTCGCGTCGGGCGCGCTCAAGCAACTCGGTGCGGCGCTCATGAAGATCGCGAACGACGTGCGGTGGCTCGGGTCGGGACCGCGTGCCGGAATCGGCGAGTTGAGCCTGCCCGAAAACGAGCCCGGCAGTTCGATCATGCCGGGCAAAGTCAACCCGACGCAGTGTGAAGCGGTAACCATGGTCGTCGTGCAGGTGTACGGCAACGACGCCGCCATTTCGTTCGGCGCTTCGCAAGGCAACTTCGAACTCAACGTTTTCAACCCGGTGATGATCTACAATTTCTTGCACTCGACGACGCTCTTGCGCGATGCCTGCACCATGTTCCGCATCCACTGCATCGAGGGACTGGCGGCGAACGAAGACATCATCGCGAAATATCTTTCGGATTCGCTGATGACGGTGACGGCGCTCGCGCCGAAGATCGGCTACGACAAGGCCGCCGAGATCGCGAAGAAGGCCCACAAGGACAAATCGACGCTCAAGGAGGCGGCGGTGGGCTTGGGATACGTCAGCGCTGCGGACTTCGATCAGTTCGTCGTGCCGAAGAACATGACGCATCCGTAAGACGGAAGCAGCGCGGCCGGAGGCCGATTCGAAGCGAGGTAACGGTGGCGTGCGAGAGCGCGCCGCCGTTTTTATTTGGTACCTAAAGTAGTACGAGCGATCGCCCCATCGCGAATTCGTGCGCGATTCTTTACCAAAATACTCACGTTGGTGTTTTACGTGCCGAAATAAAAACAGAATCGCGCGCCCGATGGTGACCCCGGTCATCCTTTGTGCGCGAGTTCGAAACGTGGCGGTTATCACAGTAACGCAATCGATACAGCAGCGACACATCTAGCCCGCGCGTGACGACGTCTCGACCTCGAGACGACCTGTTGTTCGAGTCAAACACCACACTCACTTCATAACCGGAGGTTGCCCATGCAACGTCTCAGATTCGCGTTTGCTTTTTCAGCCGCAATCCTCGTGATGGGCGCCTCGGCAAATGCAAAGCCCAACGTCGTGCTCAAGCTCGATGGCGAGCTCGTTCAAAAAGATGCCAAGGGCGTCGACAAATTCGTCCCGGTCGGGAGCGTTGCGCTCCAGCCGGGCGAAACCGTTCGTTACGACATCGTCGCGACGAACGAGGGCACGGATCCGGCGACCAAACTCATGCCGGTCGGAAGGATTCCCGCCGGTACCGCATACGAAGCCGGTACCGCATCGGCGTCCAACGCGCTGAAGGTCGAGTTCTCGATCGACGGCGGTAAGACGTGGTCCAGGACTCCCACCGTCAAGGTCGTCACCGCAAACGGGACGGTCGAGAAAAAGGCCGATCCCGCGACGTACACCACGATCCGTTGGGTCGCCGAAAAACCGCTCGTACCGAAGGCCTCGGTTTCATACCGCTATGAGGTCCGCGTCAAGTGACGCGGACCTCATAGCATTCATTCACTTCGAAAGGAAACGACATGAAGCGTTCGCCCGAGCGAACGTTGCAGCGGCTGGCGTTTTCGCTCGGCGCGGTGTTTTTCACGATGCAGGTCGGCCAAGGCCACGCGTTCGCCGCGGGTACCGCTCCCAACACCGTGATCCAGAATACCGCGACGGCGAGCTATAACGACGGCAACGGCAACAGCTACACCACGAATTCCAACACGGTCTCGACCACGGTGCAGAATGCGCCGTCGCTATCGGTCGCACCGCCCACCGCGCAGAACGTCGCGCCGGGTCAGATCGTCGTCGACACGTACACGCTCACCAACACCGGTAACGCTTCCGGTACTTTTGCGATTCCGACCGGCACGCCCGCGACCGTCGGTGCGAATGGCACCCTCGCCGGTTACGTCATCGCCGGCACGACCTGTACGGCAGCGGCCCAGTGTAACATCACGCAGGCGAATACCGCGCTCGCGGGTGTCTCGGTCCTTCCGGGCATCACGATCGCCATCGGCGTCGAGTACACCGTGAGCATCACGGCCAAGGCCGGCAACACGATCCCGACGACGCTGACGGCCAACATCACACAGCCGACCTCGGGCGCGGCGCCCGCGGCGACCTCGGCGAACGTGACCGCGACCCAGACGGATACCGTCTCGGCCGACGCGCGTCTCGACCTCCAGAAGGCTGCCAGCACGCCGCCGACGGCGGCGGCCGACATCACCTTCACGATCACCGGTAACAACGGCGGTTCGTTCGCAGCGACCGACCTCAAGTCGGTGCAGTCGCTACTCGGCACGGCCGCGCCCGGTGTCGTCGTGACCGACCTCATCCCGCAGTTCGGCGGCAAGCCGCTGAACCTCGATACCGCAAGCCCGCCGAGCGTCGCGCTCAACGGCGCGGGCACCGGTACCACGGCGACCCTTTACTACTCGACGAGCCCCACGGGCGCGGCGGGAAGCTGGTCGACCACGTATGTGGCCGGCGACTACTTTATCGCGGCGTTTCTCTCCGGCGGAACGGGCGGCGTTGAACTACCGAGCAAGCCCGGCAACTCGGCGGGTGCGGGCTCGGTCTCGGTTCCCGAACTCACCTTCGTGTTCAGCACGTTCCAGCCCAGCGGTACGGGTGCGGCGAATTCAGGTTCGATCTCGAATATCGCCAACGCCCTCATCGGCGGTAACCCGGGCGCCACCGGCGTGACCCCGATCATGGGACCCTTCGCGGGTTCGGGTGAAGCCGACTCCGCGAACCCGACGACGCCGATCGGCGGCGCGGTGACCAATCAAACCTCGACCCCCGGTACGGTAGCACCCGGCGGCGATTCGAACACGGTCACATCGGCCGCCTATGCGACGAACACCGTCTCGGTCGGTCCGCTGAACTTTCCCAACGCCACCGGGTCCTACCCGGCCGCGCCGAACAACGGCACGGGCGCGGCGACGAATAACAACGACTACACCGCAGCGGGCTTCGTCTGCTCCAACGGTGCGACCGTCAACAACGGCACGTTCAGCTGCATCATCCCGGCGGCCGGTATCACCGTCCCGGGCACGTACACGAACTCCGGAAACGCGGCGGATACCCTGACCCTCTCGGTCATGGCTCCCGCGGGCTTCACGGCGCAAGCCTTCCAAGCACTGGGTTGTAACGCGTCCGTGACGTCGCTCAACAACACCGGTTGTACCAAGGGCAACCCGATCACGGGCCTCGTGACCTCGGGCAACACGGGCTCGGGCACCCTCGGCTCCGTTGCCTCGGCGACCTCGGGCAACTACATCGTCGTCTACTTACCCACGACGGCCGGCACGTCGGCTGTGGCGCCGTTCACCGCGATCGACTCGGTCGTCACGGTCGCGGGTACGCAGGCCGGGACGGTCAGCAGCGACACCAACACCACGCACGTCGACCTCTATCCGGGCGGTCCGATCACCCTGACCAAGTCGCAGGCGATCGTCACCAACTATCCGGCGGGTTCGACGGGTCAAACCGCAGGCGCGCCCTGCCCCGGCGGCACGATCACCTATACGGTGACGTACCTCAACACGGCACCCACGAGCGCCGTCGCAGGCGGCACGAACGTCGGCACGGAGCCGAGCTTTGCCTATAACGCGCTGACCACGGTAACCGGTCCGAACGCCTTCGTCTTAACCGAAGACGGTGCGCTCGCACCCAACAACTGGGCGACGTATACCAACGGCTTGACCGCCGCTCCGACGACGACGGGAACGGCGACGTTCACCTTCGCGTACACGCCGACCGCCGGCACGGCCGCCGGATCGTCGAAGTTCACGGCCACCGCCAACAGCGCGATCGCTGCTGGCGCAACCGGGACCGTCGTCTTCTCGGCAATCGTCAAGTAGGTCCGAAGATCGCATGTTTCGCTCGACGTGGTCTCTCGCTCTCGCTACGGCCGTCGCTCTGGCGACGACCGTGGCGCACGCGGCCACATCGGGCGGAACGACGATCACCAACACCGCGACGGTGACGTATTCGGACGGGAACGGGCTCGCGCTCGCGACCGTCTCGAATACGGTCTCCGCCACGGTCGCGGCGGTATCCGCAACCGCCGTCACCCCGAACGAAGCGAGCTGTAACCCGCAAACCGACGGTTATCCCGTCGGTGCCAACGTGACGCGCACGTTCGCCGTCACGAACACCTCGAACATTCCCGATGCCTACGCGCTGACCGCATCGACGACGGCGGGTACGGTCGTGTCGCTCGCGATCACGGCGAACGGCGTCACGACGACGGTCCAAAACGGCGCGACGACGCCATCACTTCCGATCGGTACGGCGGTGCAAGTCGCCGTTACGATCGCGACGCCGAACGTGCCCGCAAACACAAACGTCGAGATCTCGCTTTCGGCGACGTCCACGGCACCGAACACCGCAAACGGGCAAGCCACGGCGACCGCGTCGCAGTGCGCGATCGCGCTCGGCCGTGCGGTCATCGGTGGCCCCGCGGGCCCGCAATCGCTCGTCCGAAAGCTCGTCGACAATGTGCCTTTCGAATCGGTCGGCACGTCGCAGACGGTGACGTACTCGATCGCCTTTCAAAATTACGGCGGGTTGCCCGCGCAGAACGGTATCTTCACCGACGACTTTCCTGCGGGCGTGAAGCCATCGCTTGCATCGTTGCAACTCAACGGGACGCCGATTACCACGGGCGCCACGCTCGTCGGCCAGACGCTCACGGTCGCGCTCGGATCGATCGCACCGAAGACGCCCTACGTCCTCACGATTTCCGCCACCATCGCGCCGGGAGCGGCGCTGGGAAGCGAAGCGATCAACACCGCATCGGTCTCCGCGACGAACGCCACGTCGGTCACGTCTTCGCCGGCCGCCGTGCTCAACGGCGTGGCGAACGTCGTCTACGACGGCTTCGCGGGTGCATCGACGCCCGTCGCCGGCGCCGTCGTGTCGCTCGTCGATGCGAAGACGGGGCTACCGATCCCGCTCGCCGGATCGCCATTCGCGCCGAATCCGTCGAACTCCGATCCCTTCACGACGGGCACGGGCGGCACGTATGCACTCTCGCTCGGCAGCGCGCAGTTCGGGCCGATCACCTACGACATCACGATCACCGCACCAGGCTACCGCACGCGCCGAATCGAGATCGAGCTGACCCCGGATCCGACGGGTACCTTCTATAGCGTCACGCTGACGGCGCTCGATGGCCAGCCGCTTGCGGCGCCGGGTGGGTTCGCTCTGGTCTCCGGTCCGATCGCGCTCGCCGACCTCGACGGCATCTTCGGGAATCTGCCGCTCTTCCGCACGCAGACGATCTCGATTACGAAGCAAGTCGATCGTACCGTCGCGTCGTCGGGCGATCGGCTCGTCTACACGGTGAACTTCTCCAACATCGGCACGCCGCTCGGCAAGACGTCGCTCGCAGACACGCTGCCGGCCGGCGTCGCGTACGCGCCAGGCACGGGCCTCGTCGATGGCGCGCACGTCGAACCGATCGTCGCGGGCCGCACGCTCACGTGGTCGTTCGCGACGCTCGAGACGAAGCACACGATCGTCTACGCGACCGTCGTCGTTCCCGGCGTCACGGCGGGAAGCACGCTGACCAACATTGCGACCGTCACCGCGGTGCCGTCGAACGCGCCAGCTCAGACACTTTCGGCTTCGGCGAGCGCCGACACGCAGATCGTCAACGGAATATTCAACGACCAAACTATCATCACGGGCCGTGTCTTCATCGACATCGCCCGCGACGGCTGGTTCCATAAGGGCGACGTCGGGATTCCCGGCGTGCGCATCTTCCTCGAGGACGGCGAGTCGGTGACGACCGATCCGAACGGCCGCTACTCGTTTCCCGGCGTGCGCTCCGGCATGCACGTCCTCAAACTCGACCGCTCGACCTTGCCGCCTGGAACACGCGCGTACGACGTGCGCGACTACGACGATCGAAAGAGCACGCGGCGTCTCGTGCACGGCGTCTTCGACGGCGGCCTGATCCAAGACGTCAACTTCGCCATCGAGGTCGCCCGCTGATGCGTCAATTCGTCTCCTGCGCGCGCGGTGCGCTCGCCACGTCGCTCCTGGTCGCGTTCGCGAGTCAGGTCGTGCTCGCCGCGCCCGTCGCTTCGAACGCCGCCGCCCCATCGCCGAGCGGTGCGACGGCCGATCCCGCGCCTCCGACGGGGCCGAAGTACGGCGATCTCTCGCACCTGACGTTCACCGCGACGGGTCCGCTGCACGCGACGCTCGTGTCGCCGGCGGATCGCTTCGCATCGGATTCGATCGCGCCGACCTTCGAGGTGGCGACGCAAAAGGGTGCGGGCGTCCAGCTGAGCGTCAACGGGCACGTCGTCCCGTTCTCGAAGATCGGTCAGCGGACCATCAACAACAAAACGGGCGAAACGCACTACCTCTACTACGGCGTCGCGCTCGAGGAAGGCCCCAACGCCATCGTCCTCACGCCGCTCGGCGCGAACGACGCGCGCGGCGACGACGTCACGGCGACGATCTTCGGTCCCGGCCGCCCGGTGCGACTCGTCGGTTCGTTCGTGGGACAAGCCGTCGCCGACGGCCGTACGCCCGTGCTCTTCACCGTTGCGGGCGTCGATCGCTACGGCCATCACGCCGCACCCGGAAGCATCGTGAAGGTGACGATCGTCCGCGGCGATGCGCACTTCATGGGCGAGCGCCAGCGCAGCTTCGGCGCGTTCGCGGAGCGAGACTTGGCAACGGGCGTGGCGCAAGCGGATTCCGGCGCCGCCGCCGGCGCCGCGGTCGCAATCCCGCAACCGCAGACGCAGGCAACGTCGTTTCCGTTCGCCGATCAGAGCAATCCCAATGTGGTCGCAACCGACGGCGCCGCGCGTAACAACGCAAACGCCCATGGGATCGGCGATACCGCCGTGCCCGTGCAGACGATCGACGTCGCACTCGGCGACGGCGGCATCGGGCGGGTCAAAGTGATTCCCGGCTTGCAACCGGGCGAACTGCGCATCCGCGCCGCGATGCCCGAGATTTCGGTCGAAACGCAATCGTACGTCGCGCCGTATCTGCGCAAGGCGATGGTCTTGGGACTCGCGACGACGGGCGTCGGCAGCGTTCCGGGCGTGCCGGGCGAACTCGACACGCAAGCGAGCAACGTCAACGCACGCAAGGGTCGCATCGCGGTCTACGGCGTCGGTCAGGTCACCAAAACCGCACAAGCGCAGGTCGCCTACGACACGGCCGACTCGCTGCAACAGACGCCGGGACGCGGCCCCTTCATCGACAACCCGCAGGAACGCGTCTATCAGACGTACGGTGACGGCAGCCAACGGCGCGACGACGCGCTCTCGCGCGATCATCTGTACGCGCGCGTCGACTCCAAACGCTCGAACGCGATGTGGGGCGAATTCCAAGCCAACACCGCCGGTGCGACGGGCGACGGTTTTCAACAACTCGTCGCCGGTGCGAAGGTCGAGATCGCGGGCAATAACGCGAAGCTCACGGCTTTCAACGCGCGCAACGACGTCGCGTACGCGCGCCAGCTCTTCGCGCCAACCGGCCTCGCGACGCTGGGTACGCTGCTTCATTCCAATATCGTCGTCGGCTCCGATATCGTGACGCTGGTGGCGCTCGATCGACGCACGGGCGCCGTGTTCTCGCAGATCGGGCTCGCGCGTAACGTCGACTACACGCTCGATTACGGCACGGGCCGCGTTCACTTCATCAACCCGCCGCTGCCCTACGATCTCACGTTCAACCCGCAGCAGATCCTCATTCAATACGAATACGACGGCGGCGGCGTAAAGGCGCAGACGACGGGCGGCCGCTTCGAGACCGGCATCGGCGGATCGCAGGCCGTGCGCATCGGCGCGGGTTACGTAAACGACGTGACGGGCGCGGCGAACTACACGCTCTTCGGTCAGGATATCTCGGGTAAACTTTCCGGCGGTTCGTGGACGCTCGCGCACGAAACGTCGAGCGGAAACCTCGCGAATGCCGGATCGACGCCGACGGCCGGCGAGGCACTCGCGAGCGCCCTCAAAGGCGGTAACGCGTACCGCGCGACGCTGACGCAGACCGCGGGCGCGAATCGCGTCGCTCTCAATTTCGATTCGACGTCGAGCGGCTACCAAAATCCCTTCGGCGGCATCTCGACGGCCGGGCTGCTCGACTATCGCGTCGCAGTCAGTCACCTGCTCAACAAGAGCTCGGATTCGATCTCGCTCTCCTTCGATCACGAGCAGAACAATCTCGCGACGGGCGTCAACTCGACGTCGAACGCGTCGTTCGTCGCGCAGGGTCACGTGACCAAACGTCTGACCCTTCGCGCCGGCATCAATTCGCTGACCTCGCACGGCGCGGAGCTCTCAACGAATTCAGTGCTTGCGACGCAACTCGGCACGGTGCCGACGCCGGCGCCCGTTAGCAAAGGCACGGCGGCGCCGGTCAACGCCAACGCCACGACGACGCAGGCGGAAGTCGGCGTGGAATATCGCGTCCTTCCCAAGGTCGCGGTGTCGATCGATCGTATCGCGTCGCTCTCGGGACCGCAGCAGGCGTCGCAGCCCTCGCAGACCACGGTGCAGATCACCGTCGATACGCCGCACCACGGCAAAGTGTACGCGCGCGAACTCTTCGCCGACGCTCCGGTATCGAGCTTCGCAGCCGCGACGACGGGCCTCACGACGGCGCCCGGTTCGACGCGATCGACGGCGATCGGCATCGAGCAATCCGTCGGCACGAATACGACGATCGATTCCGAATACGCGATCGAGAATACCGGCAACGGCAGCGATATCTATTCGGCGATCGGCGGTCACGAAAAGTTCGCACTCGGCTCGCATCTCACCGGCGACGCGCAGATCGAACATGCCGCATCGGTAGGATCGAACGGCGGCGCGTTCTCGGCCTACGGACTGTCGCTCGCCTATGCGATCGCAAGCCGCTTCCGAGCGACCGCGAACTACCAGCTCCGCACCGGCAACTCGCCCGGCTACACCCTCGACGTCGGTGCGGCGGGCGCGCTCTCGGACAACGTTTCCGCCGTCGTGACGTCGACCAATTCGAGCACGCCCGGATTTCGTAACATCGACGATCGGCTGAGCATCGCGTACCGCCCGTCGCTCAACGACCGCGCCGTCACGCTCTTCGGTTACGAGACGCGTGACGGCAATGTGAGCGCGCTCGGCGCGCACACGCAACTGCTCTCGCTCGAAGAACTCTATCGACCGGGTCGTCTGCTCGAACTCGCGGGCCGCTACGCGTACAAGCTCGACGGCGACGCGTACTATCCCGCGCACTCCTCGCTCTTCGACGTGCGCGCGGATCAACGGATCGGCGGCCGCTTCGATCTCGCCGCGGAAGCGCGTTTCCTTTCGGCGCACGGTATTGCGGGCGCGTCTACGACGGGGTTCGCGATCGAAGCGGGTTACCGTCTCGGCGCCGAGATGCGCGTCGCGGCCGGTTACAATTTCAGCGGGTCGCCCGACCCGTCGCTCGCGATCGCACCGACGCGCCGCGGTCTCTACGCGACGGCGACGAGCGTCATCGATCGCGTCTTTGGGTGGGGTAAGGAAACGCAATGACCTCGCGCCCAGGGATCGTATCGCTCGTGCGCGCGTGCGGCTTCCTCGCCGCGTGCTTCGCGTTCGTCACGTCGATTGCGAGCGCGGCGATCTGCCGCAACGACAACCTCATCTTTTCGACGTCGTCGGCGAATACGAATATCTATTCGTTCGATCCCACGAATAACAACGCACCGACGTTGCTAGGAACGTCGTCGTTCGTCTCGGCTGCAGCGGCGCGCAGCCCCGTCGACGGAAAAATTTACTATATCTCGGAGGACGCAACCCCGCGTCTTTCGACTTTCGATCCCGCAACGAATACGGCGGGAACGCCCGTGACCCTGAGTGGCTTGAACGCCGCACTCGGCATTTTCGTGCGTGCGGGTTTCAATAGCGCCGGCGTCTTGTATGCGGGCGGCAATGGTGAGAGCAACGTCTATACGATCGATACGGCGACCGGCGCGGCAACCGTCGTGACCGTCGCGAACATGCCCGCCGGTCCGGGCGATCTTGCCTTCGATCCGCTCAATCCCGATCAGTATTACACCGTCGTTCAAAATGGCACGAGCTACGATCTCTACCGTGTCGCCATCAATTCGGCTACGGCCGCAACGGCAACGCTGGTCGGCTCGACCGGCGTCGCGAGCACGGCCCGGCTCTTCGGCATCGCGTACGGGAACGACGGCATTCTCTACGCGGGCGATCAGGCGACGATTCCGACGGTCCTCTATCGCGTCAATACGACGACGGGCGCCGCGACGCCGACCGGCACGACCAAGAACATCGCCGGCAGCATCAACGACTTCGCGTCGCTACCGACGTTACAGAACGTCGATCTGGGCATCGTCAAGACGCACACGAACGCGAACCCGATCTATCCCAACACCACACTGACGTATCAACTCAAAGTGACGAACAACTCGTCCGCAGCGACGGGCTGTACGCTCACATCGTTGAGCGTTACCGATCCGCTGCCCGCATCGTTAAACCGTGCAAGTGCGACCTACTCGCCGTCGACGGGTACCTACGCGAGCGGCACGGGCGCGTGGACGGGCCTCGCACTCGCTCCAGGCAACAGCATAACGTTGACCATCGCGGCGACCATCAACGCGTCGACGACCGGCACGGTCAGCAATACCGCGACGGTCGCGCCGCCGTCCGGCGGCACACCCGGCATCCCCGACTTGGTGCCCGCAAACAATACATCAACCGATAACGCGACCGTCACGCCGCTCGCGAACCTTACGGTGACCAAGACGGGTCCGGCAACGGCCGCGGTCAACGGTCTCGTGTCGTACTCGATCCTCGTGAGTAATCCCGGTCCGTCGTCGGCCAACGGTACGACGTTCAACGATCCGGTGCCAACCGGCACGACGATCGTCGGCACGCCGACGTGCGCGTCGTCAGGCGCGGCGACGTGCGGCACCGTCGTAGTCACGGGTTCGACCGTCTCGAGTACGATCGCGACCTTGCCCTCGGGAAGTTCGGTGACGTTCTCGATCAACGCGAAAGCCACGGCGACCGGCAATCCCCGCAATACGGCGACCATCGCTCCGCCGAGCGGTACCGCCGATCAAAACTCGCTGACCTCGTCCGTGACGACCAACGTCACGGCCAACGGCGGCTTCACGAAGACGGTCCGTAACGTCACGAGCGGCGAGCCGACCGGCGTCACGGCCGATAACGGCAAGCCAGGCGACATCCTCGAGTACGCACTTTCCTTCAATAACGACACGGGGTCGCCCGTCACGTCGTTTTCGATCAGCGACGTGATTCCGACCAACACGACGTACATGAGCGCGTCGTGCGGCGCGTTGCCGACGGGTATTACGGCTTGCTCCGTCACGCCGCCATCGACGGCACCGTCGACCGTCAGGTACACCTACACGGGAACGCTCGCCTCAGGTTCCACCGGCACGTTCCTGCTACGAGTAAAAATTAACTAGAGCGCTGCGAGTACTTCGATTTCGACGCGCGCGCCCTTCGGAAGCGCGGCGACGGCGACGGTCGAGCGCGCAGGCGCGACGACATCGAACGCTTCGCCGTATACGGCGTTGACGGCAGCGAAATCACCCATGTCGATGAGGTAGATCGTCGTCTTGACCACGTGTCCGAACGTCGCACCCGCCGCGGCGAGGACGGCCGCAACGTTCTTCATGACTTGCCGCGTCTGCTCGGACACGTCGCCCGGCACGAGTTCGCCCGTCGCGAGATCGAGCGGGATCTGACCGCTGCAGAAGAGGAAGTCGCCCACGCGGATGGCTTGATTGTACGGGCCGATCGGCGCGGGTGCGTCCGCGGTGAGGATGCGTTGGATCGTCACGCGTCTATGCGTTCGCCGTCGCAAAGGCCGGCGCGTCGTAGGACATCGTGCCCTTGTATTTCATCGCCGGTTCCTCGACCCCGAAGTTCGTCTTCGCGAGTTCGGCGATGCGCGCGAGTTCGTCCGCGGCCAGCGGTGCGCAGTCGGACGCCCCCGCGAATTCGCGCAGTTGCTCGCGGTCGTAGATGTTCGGCAGTACGGACATCGTGCGCGGCTCCGCGAGCAGCCATTGAATCGAGGCTTGCCCGAGCGTGCGCCCGGGCATTTCGAGGAAGCGGACGGTTTCGACTTTCTGGACGCCCGCGATCAGCCACGACTTCGGACGGTGGATGCGATGGTCGCCTGCCGGAAAGACGGTGTCGACGGTGTAGCGACCCTCGAGCATGCCGCTCGAGTGCGGGACGCGAATTTGAAAGCCGGTATCGGCCTGCGACTCGTTCGCGGCGCGGAGCATCGCATTACCGGGGAACTGCTCGAACATATTCCAGATCATCTGAACGCTCGTGACGTTGCGTTTGCGCGAGGCCTCGCAGCCTTCCACGAGCCACCCGATCGCGGGGCCGAGCGCCGCGCCGTAGCTGCGGATCTTGCCTTCGGCCTTGAACGATTCGAGCAGTGCGAAGAGTTCGTCGTTGCCGATCTCGGTGAGATGCGCGTTATGGATCGCATAGATGTCGATGACGTCGGTCTGCAGGCGTCGCAGCGATTGTTCGAGTGCGTAGCGCACGAAGGTTGGCGAGAAGTCGTGCGGGATCTCTTGCTGCCCCTTACGTTCGCCCGCGTACGTATAGAAGTCGTAGCCGAATTTCGTCGAGTACACGACCGTGTCGCGCGAGGACGCGAAGGCTTTGGCGAGCTGTTCTTCGCTGCGGCCGTTGCCGTACGTATCGGCCGCATCGAAGAGCGTGATGCCCAGATCGCGCGCTTCGTGGAGGAGGGCCACCGCTTCGTCGTCGGTCATCTTGCCCCACCAATCGGTCGACGTCGTCCACAGGCCGAAGCCGATGTCGCTGACGGTGATGTCGGTCTTCGGATACGTCCGGTACTTCATGGCGTGGCCACTTCGCGGGGGTGTCGGTGACTTCCGGCGCCCGGCTGCGACGAATATCGGAACCGCCTCGCGCGGCTCGTCGTCCGAACATGCATGCGACAGGTGGTGGAGCGACCCATGGATATTGCCGAGTTACGGACGTATGCAAATCGCCCCGTTTGCGTTCGCCTCGGTGATGCGTCCGAGCACGTCGGCACCTTGCGCACCGAACTCTTGAGCGATCGCTCGATTTCGGTCTTCCTCGCCCGCGACGGTCAACCAGGAGCCACGATCTACATCGACGAGATCGTCGACGTGTGCCCGATCTCCTAAGCGCCTTCGATCGCGCCGCCCGCTGGATCGACGAGTACTACCGCGATCCCGGCAAATATCCGGTCCTCTCTCGATCGATTCCCGGCGACCTGATCCGCGCGCTTCCCGAACGGCCGCCTGAAATTGGCGAGTCGTTCGAGACGATCTTCGACGATTTCGAAACGCTCGTAATGCCGGGCATCACGCACTGGAATCATCCACGCTTCTTCGCGTATTTTTCGATTAGCGCGACGCCGATTGCCGTGATTGCCGAGGCCCTCGCGGCAGCGCTCGATGTGAACGCGATGCTCTGGCGCACGTCGCCCGCCGCGACCGAACTCGAAGATGTCGTCGTCGGCTGGCTGCGCGCGCTCCTGGGCCTCGATGCGGGGCTGCACGGCATCATCTACGATACGGCCTCGACGAGCGGCTTCACGGCGCTCGCGGCCGCGCGCGAATCGCTCGGGCTCGATATTCGCGACCGCGGCACGGCGGGGCGCGACGATCTGCCGACCTTACGCGTCTACGTGACCGATCACACCCACTCGCATATCGAAAAGGCGGCGATCGCGCTCGGCGTCGGGCGGCGCAACGTGGTGCACGTGCCCGTCGACGATTCTTGCGCGATGCGTCCGGACGCGCTCGAGGCTGCGCTTCGCGACGACGTCGCGCGCGGCATGCGGCCGATGGCGATCGCGGCGACCGTCGGCACGACGTCGACGACGGCGTCCGATCCCGTGCCCGCGATCGCCCGCATCGCGCGGCGCTACGAGACGTGGCTCCACGTCGATGCGGCGTACGCCGGTCCCGCCGCGATGTTGCCCGAGTTCGCGCATCTCCTGGACGGCTGCGAATCCGCCGATAGCGTCGTGGTCAACCCACACAAATGGCTCTTCGTGCCGATCGATTGCTCCGTGCTCTTCGTGCGTGATATGCCGCTCTTGCGGCGCACGTTCAGTTTGGTTGCCGACTATCTGGTGACCCCGGAAGCGGGGGTGCGCAACTACATGGACTACGGCTTGCAACTCGGCCGGCGCTTCCGCGCACTCAAGCTCTGGTTCGCGATGCGCCACCTCGGCGTGAGCGGTATGCGCGAGCGTTTGCGCGCGCACGTCGCGCTCGCGCAGACGTTCGCCGCGTGGGTACGCGCGCGGAGCGACTGGCGCGTGCTCGCCCCGCATCCGCTGTCGGTCGTGTGTTTCCGCCACGAGCCGGAAGGCGTCCGCGACGGCGCCGAACTCGACGCGCACAACGCGGCGCTGGTCGACATCGTCAACGCGACGGGCGAAGCATTCCTCTCGACGACCAAGCTCGACGGTCGGCTCGCCATTCGGCTTGCGATCGGTAACGAACGCACGACGGAATCCGACGTCGCGCGCGCGTGGGTGCTGCTATGCGATGCCGCAGGTGCGCGGCAGCGTCAGTAGACGCGCAGATACGCCTCGCGTTCCCACAGGTGGACGGCGCGGCGATAATTTTCGTACTCGCCGAGCTTCGCATCGCGGAACGCGTGGTAGATGTGATCGCCGAGCGCGCCGCGCACGATGTGATCGGCGTCGAGTTCAACCAGCGCCTGTCGCATCGATTTCGGCAACGTTCGGATGCGGCGTCGTTCGCGTTCGCGTTCGTTGAGATCGTAGGTCGAACCGACGAGCGGATCGCCCGGGAGCGCGTGCGAGCGCATCCCGTGCGCCACGCTCGCGAGCAGCACCGTCATCGCGAGGTAGGGATTGCACGACGGGTCGGCGCTGCGAACTTCCAATCGCGTCCGTCCATCTTCCGCCGCGGGAACGCGTACGAGTGCGTTCGCGCTGCGGTGCGACCACACGGTGTAGATCGGCGCGTCCCATGCGGCGACGAGCCGTTTGTACGAGTTCACCGTCGGATTGCAGATCGCGGTGAACGCCGGTGCGTGCGCGAGTAAACCGCCGATCGCGAAGAGCGTCGATTCGTCGAGTTCGCCGTCGTCGGGCGGAGCTTCGAGCGCCGGCGCGAGCGCGAAATAGACGTGGACGCCGCTGCCGGCGAGCGACTCGGTCGGCTTGGGCATGAACGTCGCGTGCAGGCCGTGGCGCGCCGCGACGTGTTTGGCCACGGTGCGTAGCGTGATGAGGGCGTCGGCGGCTGCGAGCGGGCCGACTTCTTTGAGATCGATCTCGTGCTGGCCCGAGCCGTGTTCGTGATGGGCGCTCGCGACCCCGAAGCCCATGCTCTCCAGGGCCATCACGATCTCGAGCCGCGCGCTCTCACCGCGATCGTTTTCGTTGATGTCGAAATACGATCCGACGTCGTTGCTGGTCGTCGTCGGTTGGCCCGCGGCGTCGAGTTCGAAGAGGTAAAATTCCACCTCGAGCCCGCTCTGCACGCCCGCGCAAACGTCGCTCGCATCGTCGATCGCGCGGCGCAGCGTCGTGCGCGGGCAGCCTTCGAACGGCTCGCCGTCGGGCGTCGCGATATCGCAGATGATACGCGCTTCGGTATGACCGTTCGCCGTCCACGGATAGACCGCGAACGTCGAGAGATCCGGCAGCAGCATCATGTCGGCTTCCTCGCCGCGCACGAACCCGTCGATCGAGCCGCCGTCGAAGGTGATCTTTCCAGCGAGCGCGCGTTCGAGCTCGCTTGCGGGGATCGTGACGTTCTTGCTGATTCCGAGAATGTCGACGAACGAGAGGCGCACGAAGCGGACGTCGCGATCCTTCGCAACGCGCAGCACGTCGCGACGTTGGGTCTTACCGTTCGTTTGAGTTGAGAGCATCGATGGCCATCGCCGTTCTGAGCGTAAGTTGATCGTGCGCGGAGTCGAGATCGTGTCCGGAGATTTCGGCGATCTGTCGGAGCCGGTAAAAGACGGTGTGCCGGTGCACGGAGAGTTCGGCCGCGGCCGTCTTGACGTTCTGCCCGACGTCGAAATAGAGGCGCAGCGTCCGAATGAGTTCCGTCTGATGTTTCTCGTCGTAAGCGCGCAGCGGCGCGAGGATGCGGTCGCAGAACGCGCGCAGTTCGGCCTGCGTCGCGCCGCCGCGAAAGAGCAGCGGGTAGACGCCGAGATCGTCGTACGGCATCACGCGCGAGCCGCCGAAAAGGCGGCGCGCGATGAACATCGATTCACGCGCTTCGTCGACCGTGCGATAGGCGGCGATCGCTTCGGCCGCGCGGCCGACGCCACCGACGATCTTCGCGCCGAAGTGGACTTTCGTCGCCGCGCGCGTGATGAGCGTCGCGGCCGTGCGGACGTTGGCCGCATCGACGTCCATCGGTGCGGGGCAGAGAAAGACGAAACCACCGCCGCGCTCGAGTACGACGGTATCGCCCGAGCCCGTGCGCAAACTCTCCAGTGCGATCTTGCGCAGTTCGCCCATCTTCGTGGTCGCGACGTTCTCTTCCAAGCCCTCGGCTTCGATCGCGACGGCAACGTAACTGGGCGCGAGCGCGATGCCGCGTGCGGTCGCATCGTCCTTTGCTTCGATCGGATCGTCGTAGGCGCGCGAGATGAGCCGATCCCAGAACGACTTGCGACGGTTCTTGCCGCCGCCGGCGTCGCGCGAGAGTTCGACGGCGATCGCGGCGGCCGCCAGGCGCACGGCGCCCATACGCCCGTCGGCGGGAAGCGATGCCGGATAAACGGAGAGCCAGCCCACGTTCGCGTCGCCGCCGCGGATTCGCACGGCGAGCCCGGGCGGCCCGTCGCCCGCGGTTCGCAGCGTCACGCTCGCTTCGGCCGCATCCTTGGGTGCCGTGATGAGGTCGCGACTGGTTGCGGGCACGGAACGCGCGCTCGCACCGGCGAGGGCGATGTGGCGCCATTCGGCATCTTCGACGAGGACCGCGGCATCGAGCAAAGTCGCGAGATACGCGGCGAGGGCTTTGGGCCCGCCGCCGGTGCTGGCGATGCGAGCCAGCCCCTCGGCGAAGTCGACGATGTCGTCCGGCGACATGACGGCCGTATCGATCACGCGAAGCCCTCCGCGATATGGGAATTTTGAACGTTCACTACGGAATCGGCTTCGTACTCGTCCTGGGATCGCTTGTCGCGCTTTTCTGGGCACCCGCCCGCCGGTACGTCCTGTATGTGCTCGTCCTCCAAATCGTTCTCGGTGCCGCCGTCTGGGGAATCACGAAGCTGCCGCCACCGCCGCAACACTGGATTCTCGCAATTCTTAGCGGCGGTGTCTACGCGATGGCGACCGCATTCGAACGCCGCGGCCGCCCACGGCCGCTCGTCCTCGGTACGCTCGGGCTCGGATTCGCGGTGATCGCCTACGTGTTCTACGTAGGGATGCACGCGTACAAGCTGTTGGCTCCTGCCGCCTAACGGTATGCCGCTGGACGCGCGGTCGTCACCGCACGACGCGCGTCAGTTGTTCGGGTGGCGGTGCGTGACGGCGTCGATCATGGCTTTCGGGCCGGTCGCCAGACGTCGGAAGAGTTGCACGATTCCATTCGGATAGGTGACCATCACGTGGTCGAGGCCGATGAAGCCGAGGTGGTAGTGGGTCTCGGTCATCGTGCGCATGTGCGGCGCGATCTCAACGCTCGCGACTTCTTGAAGATCGTCGGCGGTCGCCATGCACGATTCCGTCGTGACCGGCAGGCCATCCGGCGTCTGCGACTTGACCTCGGGCAGAAACTGACGTCGTTCGGCGCCGTCTTCCGAGATCCACGATCCGACGATGCGGAAGTCGATGGCGCTCGCGCAGCCGAGCTCGGCCACGCTCTCCGCGGCGGCGGGCCGCGCGACGAGCGCGAGAAGGGCGAGAGCAAGAAGCGCTATCTTCACGAATTCACCAGGGGCGGCGGATCGGCGTCGACGGACGGCCGGAGAGTTCGTAGGGGTGGTATCGGAACGGTGGGCGATCGATCTTAGTTTGACCATACCCGCCGTCCCGCTGGACCGCTCGCACTCCGCCGGGGGCGACCGCACGTCTTACGTACTGGGACGGACGTCGGCTCCCAACCGGAGCGTGGTACCGGGGCCGGCGCGATGCGCGAGCGGGGTAAAGGCGCGGCTCAAGATCCGCGCGGCGCGGGTCGCGCCCACGATCTCCGACGTCGTCTTCGTCGGTTCGTCGATGGAGGTGGCCACGTTCCAACCGCCGCCTCGCAGCGCGCCGACGATACGCTTCGAGAGCGTCGGATCGCCCGTCGCGTTCGCGACAAGGACGACGTCCTGCGGCGGATCGACCGGGCCGCACGCGAGCGTTCCGACGATTTTCGCCCAACGCTCGTCGACGAGCACGACCGACGCGTCGCCGACGAACGTCGCGCTGCCGGGAATGGTAAAGGACCGAATGTTATCGGGCGGCACCCCGCGGTAGAGTTCCACCAGCGCCTGCAACTGCGCGTCCGAAAGCGACGTCTTGACGTCTTTGCGCGCGAGCGCGACGAGCCGCGGGGCCTTGCCCCAGTTCTGCGGCTCGCCGACGGTCTTGACGATTTGATGGACGACCTGCTGTTGGCGGCGCATGCGTCCGAAATCCGACTCGATATCGTGGCGGAAGCGCATGTATTCCAGCGTCTGGCCGCCGTCGAGGTACTGTTCGCCCTTCTTGAGATGGATGTGCAGGTCACCGAAATTGTCGTCGTAGTCCATGTCGTGCTCGACGTTGATATTGAGCCCGCCGAGCGCGTCGACGAGTTGCTTCGCGCCGCGCGGATCGACGACCAGCGTCGCATCGACGTGCGTGCCGGTCATCTCGCTCACGATGCGTGCGGTCAGCTGCGCGCCGCCGTAACCGTAGGCGCTGTTGATCTTCTGATGACCGTGATGGGGAACCCGTACCCATGCATCGCGCGGGATGGAGATCAAGGTCGCGAGTCGACGCTCGAGATCGAGATGGGTGAGGATGATCGTATCGGTGTTACCTTCGTCTTCCTGCGCACCGAGGATGAGAAAGTTGAGTCGGCGTTTGTGAAAGGCGGCGGTGACGTCGCGGTCGGCGATGCGACCGGAGACGTTCGTAACGATGGCGTTGCGAAAGACGGTGAGGCCTGCGAGGACCGTGATGGCAAAGACGGCGACGAACGCGACGAGGACGAGCGGGATGCGCTTCATCGCAAGCTCGCAAGGGTCGCCCCGAGCGCGCCGACGACCGGAACGCGCGTCGCTTCGGCAACGACGGGAATGAAGGGGTCCATACTATATTGTGCTAGAAAAATCGAATCGACCTCAGGGGCGGTGGTGACGGCATCGACGAGTGCGCGCGCGTATCGCGCGGCATCGTCGGCGAACGCGAAGGCGTTTTCGGCAAGGAGGGCGGCAATTTCCACGTCGCGTCCGTCGTCGCGTGCGAGCGCGACGAGGTGTGCCTCGACGACCTCGTAGGACGGCGGGTAACTCACCGCGAGTCCGACGCGCGGACCGTGTGCGAGGACGGCTCGCGCCCCCGCATCGTCGGAACGCTCCACCGCAATGCCGAGATCGGCTTCGAGTCGCGGGGCGAAACCGTTGTACACGGAACACGAAAGGACGACGCGCGTTTCGTCGCCGCGCAGGTGGCCGCCCAGCGCCGTGCGGATGCGTGCGTAATCGATCTCGTCGTGAGCGAAGTTCATCGCGCGCGGATCGACGAGGCCGGTCGCGAGCGCGTGGCGCACGGGTAGGCGCGTGCGCGTGCGTTCGATCGCCGCCTGCGTCGCTGCGAGCGACACGGCCGCGGCGTGGAAGAAGAGGATCAAGCCGGATGTGCCGGCGGCGGGACGACGATCGTGAAGGTATAGTAAAGCGCGATCGCGCCGACGATCACCACCGTCGCCCAGGCGATGACGTTCGCGGTGCGCGTGTTGCGATAGACGCCCATCACGCGCGCGCGATTGATGATGAGCAGCATGAGCACGAGCTCTGCGGGTAAGAGCACGCCTTGCACCACCTGCGAGCCGATCGCGATCTGCACGAGCGGAATGCCGGGAACGAGCACGAGCGCGGCACCCAAGATCAAGCCGCCGCCGAAGAGCGTGAAGAAGACGGGCGCTTCCGAGAAGCGGCGATCGAGCGCGGCTTCGAAGCCGAAGGCTTCGCAAACGAGATAGCTCGTCGAGAGCGGCAACACGGCGGCCGCAAACAGGCCTGCATTGAGGATGCCGAATGCGAAGAGCGCGCTCGTGAAGCGTCCCGCGAGCGGTTGCAGTGCGACGGCGACGTCGGAGGCTTGCGTCACCGTTATCGGATGCGCGGCGTGCGTTTGATTGAAGACGAAGATCGTCGCGGCGTTGGCGATGATCATGAAAGCGGCGACGACGATCGCGAGGACCGAACCGTTGATGACGTCGATGCGCGACATCAGCAACCCGCTCGGGCGTACGCCCTTCTCGACGACCGCGGACTGCAAGTAGAACTGCATGTACGGCGAGATCGTCGTGCCGATGAGCGCGACGATCGTACCGATGTAGGCCGGATCGTGCGTATCGACCGTAGGGATGAAGCTGCCGCGCGCGACGTCGCCCCAGTCGGGTTTCGCGAGAAAACCCGAAATGATGTACGTGATGTAGACGAGCGAGAACACGACGAAAATGCGTTCGACGATCTTCCCGCTAATGCGCAGGACGAACGCGAACACGATGATGAGCGCCAAGGGCACCGAGATATAACGCGACATCCCGAAAATCTCGCTTGCCGACGCGATGCCCGCGAATTCTGCCGACGTTGTGAACGTGTTCATGAAGAAGAGTCCGATCATCGTGAGCAGGGCGATCTTCACGCCGAACTCCTCGCGGATCAGCGCGGAGAGTCCCTTGCCCGTCACGGCACCCATGCGTGCGGCCATCTCTTGCACGACGATGAGCGCGACGGCGATCGGGATGAGCGGCCAAATAACCTTGTAGCCGAACTGGGCGCCCGCGACGGAATACGTAAAGATGCCGCCGACATCGTTGCCGGCAGACGCCGTAATGAAGCCCGGTCCCAGCGCCCCCGCGATGAAGAGCGCCGATCGCATTAGCCGCGCGCGACGCGAGGGTTTAGCGGCTTGCACGCGTCGGCTTCTTCGTATGGTGCCGAACGAAGCGCGGCAAGGCGTTCGCGATTTTCTCCGGGATGATCGCGTCGATCGCGTCGTCGACGGTCACGATGCCGAGGATGCGACCCTCGTCGTCGAGCACGGGGAGCGCGAGAAGGTCGAAACGCGCGATCGTGGACGCGACGTCCTCGGGGCTCGTGTCGGGCGTGACGCTCACGATATCGGTATCCATGATCTTGTGGATGAAAGCCGTCGGTAGCGCGAGCAGTAGCGTGCGCAAACTGATCGTGCCGACCAGCTTGCGGTGGTCGTCCGTCACGTAGAGATAGTAGATGAACTCGGACTCGGGCCCGATCTCTCGGATCTTCTCGATCGTGGCTGCGGTCGTGCGGTGCGGATAGATCCAGACGTAATCGGTCGTCATGAGGCCGCCCGCGGAATCGGGTTCGTACTCGACGAGCTCTTCGAGTTCGCCCGCGTACGCGCGGTCTTCCATCTTGGCGAGCAGCGAGGTGCGCTGATCTTCGTCGAGTTCGCCGAGCAAGTCCGCGGCGTCGTCGGCATCCATCTCTTCGATGATGTCCGCGGCGCGCTCTTCACCCAGATCGTCGATGAGCGATTGCTGGAGATCGGGTTCGAGGTGCTCGAATGCATCGGCGGCGGTCTCGTCGTCGAGCGATTGCACGACGCGTGCCGCGTCTTGCGCCGAAAGTTCGGAGATGATCTCGGCGAGTTCGGAGGGATGCAACCGCGAAAGTCGCGACTCGGAAACCGAGAGCGTGATTTGCGAGGGGTTCACATCGGAGATCGGCGCGACGTTATCCCACGCGATGAGCGAACGCGGGACGCGATCGACGAGTCCTGGGGCGATGCTCGCCGCGCCCAACCGCCGTAACAGCCCCGAAACGCCGATGTCGGCCGCCACGACGCGCAGCGCTCCGCCAGTGTTGGCGACCTCGAGATCGTTGATCCGCACGACCTTGCGCCCGTCGACATCGACGATCTGTTTGTCGAAGAGGTCTTTAACGAGATAGAGGGCTTCGTCGTCGGACATCGCGGGCTGCGATGGGACGGTCGCGAGCGTCATCGCGCCGCGCGGGTCGATATCCAGAACGTCGGACATCGGACACAGTCGCGCGCCGTCTTTGGTTTTGAAGAGGATGCCGTCGATGCGCGGAAACGTGTCGTCGGGCTTGGAGACGAGGAAATCGCGGACGTGTCCGACCGTGGTTTTTTTCACATCCCCCGCCACAACCGCAGGGCGGCCGATCAATTCGGAGAGGTAGCCGTCGTAAAAATTCATCGGTCACTCTCCTCTCTGCGAGCGTCGAACAAGGCAAAAGACCGGACGCACGCGCGGCCGATCGCACCCGACTCGTTTCCGACGCTCGTAGCGCCGTCCCTCGCGGGGCGCGAGAATCGCGCGGGTCAGATCGCCCGGCGCCGTCCGAATCCGGCAAGCGCCAGGGCTGTGACGACGCACAGAAATGCCGCGCCGTAGGCGCGCGACGAGGCCTTGTGTTCGTCGTCGTACGCTACGCGGCGCGGATCCGTTTTCGAAACGCTATCGATCGGTCCCAGAATCTGGGACGCGGTGGCTTCCATGCGCGGAATGATCGTGCCCGATTCGTAGGCGCTCGCTCCCAGCGCCACGACGACGAGCAGGATGCGCGCGAGCGCGAGGCGCCGGATGCCCGCGTGCGGGCGTGCCGAACGGCTCGCGCTTCCGCGCGCGCCCACGATGCGCACGAGCGATGCGACAACCGCGAACGCTCCGCAGACGGTTCCGAAGCTTCCGATGCCGCGAATCGTCGCCGCGATCAGCGCTGCGAAGACATCCATGCGTGAGACGCGTGTGATCGCGATCGGTGCGAAGATGAAAGCGAAGCCAGCCATCGAGCCGGCCCACAGACCGAGGACCGTCGTCTCGATCCCGGTAACGATGCGTTCGACCATACGTCGTGCGCAAGTTGCGCCTGGGAGGCTCGTGGACCCGCTCTCGTGTGCCGTCGCAACCGCGCGTGAAGCGGGCGCCGTGATCCTCGCGCACGTCGGTACGGATCTCGCGATCGAGGAGAAGTCGAGTCGCGCCGATCTCGTCACGCGCGCCGATCGTGCGAGCGAAGCGCTCATCGTCGCACGTTTGCGCGACGCGTATCCGCGCGCGTCGATCTTAGGCGAAGAAAGTGGAACGCACGCCGGCACGAGCGACGAATGCTGGATCGTCGATCCGCTCGACGGCACCACGAATTTCGCGCACGATTACCCGCTTTATTGCGTTTCGATCGGCTACGAACGCGCGGGCGAGCTTCGTGCGGCCGCCATCTACGCACCCGCGCTCGATGAAATGTACGCAGCCGAACGCGGCGGGGGCGCGACACTGCAGGGCCGCCGAATCGCCGTTTCTCGGACCGCGGCGATCGGCGAAGCCCTCGTGTGCACGGGGTTCAAACCCGCGCACTTCGAACGCAATGGCGCGCACTTCGCCGCTCTCTCGCGCGTCGCGCAAGGCGTGCGCCGCGGCGGTTCGGCGGCGCTCGATCTTGCGTTCGTCGCGGCGGGCCGGCTCGACGCGTTTTGGGAATTCGACCTCTTCCAATGGGACGTCGCCGCGGGCGCCCTCATCGTGCGCGAAGCGGGCGGTCAGGTCACGGGCATCGACGGGTCGCCGTTTGCGGTCGACGGCCGATCGACGCTCGCCACG
>JAABUX010001809.1_pt1 | contig 31384 bp, 35 predicted proteins | sample 5561851 | NCBI WGS metagenome assembly JAABUX01 (sample SAMN10711883, study PRJNA513361) | rock metagenome | isolation source: Antarctica rocks | place: Antarctica: Victoria Land, Richard Nunatak red sandstone | collected 2016-01-03
CCGTTGCCGACGTAGCCCGAACCGGCGCGTCAATCAGTGTGATCGCCTCCCCGTTCACCGCGACGTGGGGATGGTGGCGGGCGACGCGCTTCGCCAGGGCGCGCAGTGTGTCCGGCTCCCCATGCACAAGCACCGTTGTCCGTGGCCGCGCGCGCGTGACGGCCACCTCGATCTGGCCGGCGTCCGCGTGTGCCGACAGGCTGTACCGCTCCACCGCGCAACTCAGGGTCAGTTCCTCCTTGCCCAGCGCGACGGTCGTGCCCTGCCGCGCCCGCAGCAGGGCCGCCCCCGGACTCTCGTCGTCCTGGTAGCCGCTGAAGATGATGGCGTTGCGCTCGTCCGCCGCGAAGGCGCGCGCGTAGAGCGGGGCGGGGCCACCGGTCATCATGCCGGACGAACTGATGACGATGGCCGCCTCGGGGTTGTCGAGCAGGCCGCGCCGCCGGCTCGCCGTGACGGCGTACACCGCGAGCGAGGGGTCGGCGAAGAGCGGGCGGCGCGCGTTGCGCACGTAGTTTTGCAGGCGCGGGTTGAGATCATGGACCTGCGCCTGGTAGAGGGCGCACACGCCGCGCACCATGCCGTCGAGGTGGATCGCCGCCGGGGGCAGCTCGCCCGCAGTACGCGCCGCGCGCAGGATCAGCGCCACCTCCTGCGCGCGTCCCACCGCGAACGCTGGCAGCAGGGCACGCCCCCCGCGCCCGACCACGCGCGCCACCGTCGCCACCAGCGCGCGTTCCTGCTCCTTGCGGTTGGCGTGGATCGCGTCGCCGTAGGTCCCCTCGCTGATCACGGCGTCGGCCTGGGGCAGGCCCGGCACGTCCAGGCCGTGCAGGGTGCGCTGGGCCGTCACCGAATAGTCGCCCATGTGCAGGACGCGGCCGGCCGGCGTGTCGATGAGCAGCATGGCGGCCCCCGCGATGTGGCCAGCGTGCAGGAAACGCACCGTGATGGCGGGGTCGGGGGTCGGCGCGATGGGCTGCGCCCACTCGACCGGCCGCACCCGCGCGAGCGTGCGCTCGACCACCTCGGCCGTGTAGAGCGGCGTCTCGCCCTCCTGTGCGAGGTGCTCGGCCTCCATGACGCGCACGCTGTCGGCGAGCAGCAGGCGCGTCAGGAGCAGGGTCGTCTCCGTGCAGATAGATCGGGGCCGTCGGGAACATCTCGGACACGAGCGGCAGGGCACCGGTGTGGTCGATATGCGCGTGCGTCACCAGGATGGCGTCCGGTGGCTCGACGGTCAGCCGATCGAGGGCGGGCAACCGATCTTGCCCGGCGCGCGCGGACGGGCGCATCCCCGCGTCGATGAGCACGCGCCGGTCCCCGATCCGTAAGATGCCGCACGACGCGCCGACCTCGCCCGCGCCGCCCAATGGGAGGTACTCCACCTTCACGCGTGTCCATCCCCTCTTCCTCATTCGTCCCTGCGCGGCGCGCCGGTCCTCCCGGTGCGCCGACGACGCCTCAGCCTTCTCTCTCTAGTGTCCCAGACGCGCCGCGAAAGACGTGGGTCATCGCGCACAGTGGCCGGATACGCGGGCGGGCGTGCCCGGAGAGCGCACGCGTTGGCCGACGTGTTTCTCCGCGCGGCGCGCGTCGTGTGTGGCGCGGCCGACACAGGGCCGCGCCAGGCGCGGGGGAAAGGACGGTTCACGGTCGTTGTTGCGGGGTGTCATGAGTGCGGGAGTGCCTCCGTTGTGATCATCAGGTCCACTTGATCACCCGCACTCTTGACATGGGAGGCTTGTCTGAGGCTATAGAGAAACGGTGGGCAGTAGTAAGTAACAGTTGTTGCGTCCAGATCGTGCGGAGTTGCATCGATCTCTAACATGCATCGATCTCGCATTGCCGGCCGTATCCCCACACGGTACACTTTTTCTAACAGATCCCGTCATCTCGAAGCAACAGGAGGAGGAGGACATGGCGATACCCGTCCCCGAAGATCAGCGCCTTGAGCACAACGCCGTCAGCCTCATTGGGGCCATCATGTCCGGCTCGGTGCAGGTTGCACCCGCCTTCAACGTTATGTTCACAGTTGGCCTCATTGCAGGGACGGTCGGGGCATCGGTACCGCTTGTTCTGCTGCTGGCCGGACTCGGCATCCTTGCCACCGGGAATTCCTTCAGCCAATTCTCGCGCGTCTGGCCGAGCGCCGGATCGTTTGCCACCTTCATCTCACGGGCTATCGGTCCCCGGGTGTCTTTAGTTGTGGCGGTGACGGCGATCCTTGGCTACATCATCGCGTTTAGCGGTGTGTACATCTTCGTCGCGAATTACATTCTCACGCAGTTGTTCAATAATCCCCACGTCCCGGGTCTGTTGCAGGTGGTCGCGATTCTCTACGGCGCGCTGGTCACGATTCCGGTGATCCTCGGTGTGCGTCTCGGACTGCGGATCGCCATAGCGCTGTACGTCTTCGAAGTTGTCGTGCTGGCGATCTTTATCCTCGCCGTTCTCGGGCACGGCGGGTTGCACGGCCTGTCGGGGACGCCGTTCACTCCCGGCACGGGCGGCTTCCGGACGCTTGCGCTCGGCTTCGGCCTGGCCTTTTTCGCGTACGGCGGATTCGAGGCGCCTGCACCTCTGGCGGAGGAAACCGAAAATCCTCGCCGCAATGTGCCGATCGCGGTGTTGTCCGCCATCGCTATCAGCGCCATCATCTACATCCTGTCCGGCTACGCCCTCGTAGAGGCCTTCAGCAGCGCGTCGAAACTCGCCGCGGACCCCGCGCCGGTCGTGACCGCCGCCACCACGTTTGTGCCCTTCATCGCGCCCATCGCGGTCTGGTTACTGCTGACAAGCGTCACCAGCTCGTTTCTGGCAGCCAACACAGAGACCGCTCGCGTCATTTTCAACACGGGCCGGGAAGGTCTCCTGCCGCGCGTGCTCGGGACGGTGGATCCGCGCTTCAAGACGCCCTGGATCGCCGTCATCGCCTTCGTGGCCCCAAGCGTGATCATCGCCCTTGCATCCACGGCCTTCACGGATCCGCTCACCGCGTCCGGCTTCCTGGGCACGTACGGGAGCCTGGGCTTCGTCTTCATGTATCTGGTGACGAACATCGCCCTCATCGCGGAGTGGTTCCGCGAACAGCGCCGCGGTCACGCCCACCACATGGTGACCTGGTTGATCATTCCCGTTGTGGGAGCGATCGTCCTCGGCATACCGTTCTGGGGCGACTTCCAGCCCGGGCAGGCGGCGCCGTACAGCTACCTGCCCTGGCTCTTCGCCGCCCTGGTCGGCGTCGGGATCCTGTACATGCTGTTTGTCCAGGCAACGAAGCCGGACCTTCTGGCGCGCGCCGGCACGATCATCATGGGCGAGGATGCGGGCACGCCGGACGACGAACCCGAAATACGTCCGGTGACGCGCTGAACGAACAACTATCTGAATACCCCTCGCTGTGGTCTCCCGACGGACAAGGCGCCGGAGACCACAGCGAAGCGCGGCCCACACGAAGCCGGATCACCCGAGAAAGTCGATGACCGCCCGATTGAACTCGTCGGGCGCCTCCCAGAGATAGGCGTGCCCTCCATGGGCGGTGAACCGCGATATCGAACCGGGAATGCCCTGATGGATCTGCGCGGACTGATGGGGTGGAAAGATCTGGTCTCGCGGCGCTCCCAGCACAAGCGTCTGAGCGCTGATCGTCGACAGCCGGTCCGTGGCGTTGTGCGTCTGAATGGAGTTGAGTTGGCTCAAATAGGCGTCGACCGGCTGCGTGATGCTGGTCAGCGCCTCCTCTGTTTCCCTCGCCTTGTCCCCGTGAGTCTGGAAATATTCCGGCGTGAAACACCAGAGGAGGACTTCCTTCATCATCTCCGGGAGGCCGAGAGCCGGAGCCGCTTGCTGCCAGAAGGCGTACAGCCTGAGATTGGCCGCGCTCGGCTCGCTGCACGTCGCGCACAGCACCAGCTTGTCGACGGCGTCCGGATACGCAATGGCGAATTCCTGAGCAATCATCCCACCCATCGACACCCCGAGGATATGGGCGCGCGGGAGGCCGAGGGCGTCCATCAGCCCTTTCGCATCCGCCGCCATATCGGCCGTCGTATAGCCACCTGGGGGCTTGTCGGATTCGCCGATGCCCCGATTGTCGAAGATGATGGTTTGGTACCGCGCCGCGAAGTCCGGTATCTGGTCACCCCATGACGTGAGATCGTCGGCGAGACCGTTGATGAGCAGCAGGGGCAGCCCCGCACCGTGTACCTCGTAATTCAGCGTTATCCCGTTGGCCTGCGTGGTCAGCATCTGCCACCTCCCATCATATAATTTCTCAATCCAGAAGCCACCCGCATAATACCAACTCCGTAGCTAGGAGGGGCGTTACGCATCGACTGGCTGGGTGTTCTGTCGCAGTAGCGCAGCGTTGTCTGGACGTCTGCGTGTCTGTGCCATAGCTCCCGCCGCAGACGGTTTCTCCCGGCCCCAGGCCGGCCCTGTGTCGCCACACCCTGTCGTCGCACCCTCGTCACACAGGGCCACGCCGGCACACACACACGTTGCCGCGTTGTCGCTGGCTACGCACATCTCCCCCGGGAACTGTTTTCCTATTGTGCGTGAGCTGATAGGTCTGTCATGTACTACTGCATATGAAGGTGGATAAAGTTATGAAGGTGGATAAAGTAAGGTGCTGAGACAGCGGCGGCTACGTACACTGATCTGGCGCACCGTACGTGTGGTGGCCGACGCGCTGCGGTTCGTGGCGCGTTCCCTGTAGCGCGTCTTCCTACGCTGGCCGCGACCGCTGCTCTACAAGCTCCTGCTCCTCGTGTGCTTCGTCGGCGCGCTCGTCGAGGGGACGTATCTTGTCGCCTTCGCCCCGGCGGTCTACGCGGTCGGCAGCATCGCCTCCGTGGCGACCACCGCCCCGCCGCCGCACCGCCGACGGTGCCACCACCGGTCTATATCGCTCCCACGGATGTCCCCACGATCGCTCCCACGGATGTCCCCACGATCGCTCCCACGGATGTCCCCACGATCGCTCCCACGGATGTCCCCACAACGGCGGCGCTGTCGCCGAGCGCGGCCGTGGTCGATGTCGCTAGTGGGCAGTTCTTTGTCGAGCCCGACGCCGGGGTAACGCCGCTCGTGTCCTTCATCCGCGCGACGCGGCGCAGCCTGGACGGCAAGGTCTACCTGCTCTCGAGCGCGGCCGTGTTCGACGCGCTCGGCGACGCGGTGCGGCGGGGCGTGCGCGTGCGCCTCGTGCTCGACCCCCACCCGTTCGGGGGCGACGGCGGGTCGGCGGACGGAGCGTATCGGGTCCTCATGGCGGAGGGCGTGTCGGTGCGCTGGGCCGCGCCGGCGTACCGCTTCACGCACGCGAAGTTCCTCGTGTCGGATAATGCCGCCACCTGGATCGGCACCATGAACTGGACCAATGCCGCGTTCACGCGCAACCGCGAGTTTGCCGAGGAGACCGACGCCCCGGCGGTCGTCCACGAGAGCGGCGCCGTCTTCGCGGCGGATTGGGACGGTCGTCCGCTCGACACAGGGACGCCAGATCTCGTTGTGAGTCCCACCAACGCCCGCGGGACGATCCTGGGCCCAGGGCAATCGCATTTAAATTATAGCATAATTATGGCGTTGGGAGGCCCAAACCAAGGAATCCGTGCGACAGCAACGGCTTGTGCATTGCGTTCCTGTTACACGTAGAATTACGGTTGCGGGTTCGTATGGGCCGATTGCGAGATGTTCGGCCGGATGAGCCGCATCATTCCTATTTAGCACGGAAATTTGTAGCGCTAAAGCGAATTTAAATGCGATTGCCCTAATCCTGGGCCTCATCGCGGGCGCGCGCTACAGCCTGGACATCTACGCGGAGGAAGTCTACGACGCGGCGAGCATCCAGGCGCTCGCTGACGCGACCAGGCGGGGCGTGCGCGTGCGCATCGTCTACGCGGGCCTCGGCGACGCGGAAGGGTTGAGCGGCATCGGCGCGCAGGTCGCGCGCGTGGCGTCCCCGTACATCCACGCCAAAGCCATCGTCGCCGACGGGACCACCCTGTTCGTCGGGAGCGAGAACTTGAGTGCCACGTCGCTCGACAGGAACCGCGAAGTAGGGCTGCTCATGCGCGACCGCGTGGCGATCGCGGAGGTCGAGCGCGCCTTCGATCAGGACCTGCGGCGTGAGGGACCGGGCCGTGCGCCCACCGTCGCACCGACAGCGGAGGCCACCGTCGCGCTGGCGGCGGGTGTCGACGTGCGGGCGGCGGGTGTCAGCGTGTGGGCGGCGGTGACGCCGGCAATCATGCCGTACGATGCCTACCCCACTCTCTCCGCGCGCAGCATCCCCGGCGCGACCTGCACGGCCGCTGTCGTGTACGCGACGGGCTACGCACACGTGTCATTCGCCGGGTACCCCCAGACCGTCGGCGCGAGCGGCGTCGTGCGGTGGGGATGGCACAAGATGACGAAGGGCGATAGCGGGCGGGCCACCGTCAACTGCACGTCCAAAGGGACGGCGTGGAGCACGACAACGACGTTCGCCGTGACGCAGTAGCGGCGCGTATGACGCGACCGGCGCACCTAAGACCCGGCACTGCCGCGCAGGGATAGCATTGCCCGGATGGGGGTGGTGGCCGAGGGGCTGCCGCGCGTACCGTGAGGGTGAGGGCACCTGGCCGACGATCGGAGAAGACGAGCTGTTCGATTTTCCACCGATGTTCCGCACCCGCGACACCACCTGTTTGCGCCCGCTAGCGGCCGCTCCCTCGCCCGACGCGGTGTGGAGCGACAGGCGCTCACGTAGTACGAATGTGCTATAAATGAGAGTGTCGGCCGACTGGACCGCGTGCGGGACCGGCCATCATGTCAGGAACCCACGAGAGGAGACACGCATGTTCCCCGAGACCGTGACCACCGCTCCCCCCGGCATCTTTACCCGCGTGCGCAGCCGTACGACCCTGCTGACCGCCCTGGAGGAGGTCACCGTCCTGGTCACCGCGGCCATTGACGGGCGGCGCGTCACCCCTTCGGCGGGGCAGCGCGCGGCGGAGCAACTCACCAGGGCCAGGGCGCTGACCCAGGCCGCTCCGCTCAATGATCTCACACTCCTGGTCCACCTGACGGCGGCGCGCACCTTCTTAACCGATGGGTGGGCGCCGCCGTCGCTCATTGCGGAGCTGAATGCGGCCATCGTGCGCATCCACCACCTGGCCCGCACCGCGCCGGACGTGTTCCGTGCATCAGGGGGCGCGACCGGGACCGGGGCTGCGGAGGGGACACGCGCGCCACGGCTCCTCCCGTGAGGCTATCCGCTCACCAATCCCGCGCGCGTGCCCGGCGCGGCAGCATCTCCACGACGGCCGGGCGCTGGCCCCGAACCTGCACGCGACGACGCCAGGACAACAAGGGGCAGGCATGTGTGAGCGGGTACATAGGGAGAGGATCGACGAGGCGGCCGTCACCGTCTTCCTGGCCGGCCTGGTGGGGATGACGCCCAGGGACATGACGCAGCGCGCCCGTGCGCTGGCCGTGCTCGTACGCGACGCGCCCGGTCGACCCGATCTGCCCGTCAGCCCGGCGACGCTCGCGGAGGCGTTGCGGCGGCTACGCCTGCTCCTGATCGAGGAGCCCTAGCGGACTCGTCGCGGAGCGGTGGACAGGAAGCGAACGCTGGGTGTAGCGTGAGGGTGGAGGCGTGCAGGGCCTCCCGGCACGACAAGTGAAAGGTGGGCGACCCCATGGACAGCCACATCCCACCGACCGGCGCATCAACCACGACGGGCGAGATCCTGGCCGCGCTCGCGGCCGAGGAGCCCCACGGCGCCACCGCCGATCACGTCGCCCGCGCCCTGGGGCTGAACCTGGACGGCGAGACGGTCCAGGCCGAACTGGAGGAATTGGTGGGACGCAGGCTCCTCGATCGGCGTGGTCTCGGCCACGGTGCCGTCTACACACTCAGCACGGCGGGCCGGGAGTGGATGCGGTAGGGACTGGCCCCATGGGCGCGGCTGGCATTCTCTCCCCTCATTATCCATCGGCCTCACTGTCACCGGGCAGCGGGACGAGGCGCAGGTAGGGCTCCTCCAGCCGTGCGGCCCGCTCGCGCTCGGCCTGGGCCAGCAGCGCTAGGAACCGCGCCGCCTCCTCGCGCGCGAAGCGATCCTGGTCGGCGGGCTCCCGGTAGCGGCCGATGGCGGGGCCGAGCGCGGCGAAGTAGTGGCCCACAAACGCGGCTGTGAGCGAATGGTGGTACACGTCGGCCAGCGGGTCGGCCGTCACGAGCGCGCGGTAGAGCGCCGCGCGGGTCCGCTCGACGAGTGGGGTGGGCCGCAGCTCCTCGGGCTCGTCCGGCGTCACCATGCCCACCCTTTCGTCGGCTATTCGGAGGACGCGCTCAACGTCCACCCCATCACCTTGGTCGTCAATGAAGTACAGGTGATGGGGTCCGTAGGGAATACGCTCGGCGAGCTATACGAGGCCGTGCGCTGGGTGGGCGAGGGCCGGATCAGGACGGTGGTGGATCGCTGCTTGCGCCTGGACCAATTCCAGGACGGGCTCGACGCCCTCGCCGCAGGAGACCTGCGGGGGCGCGCTGTGCTGCTGCCGGACGGGGGATGATGACGCATCTGAAGAGAGTTGAGCAGGGCTGGCGTCAGAACCAGCGATCGCGCTCACGGTTGGCGCTCCGGGTCGCCTCTCCCCGCACGCGCTCCACGTCCGGGTCCAGCAGCACGTAGCGCGTCGTGCGCTCCGCATAGTCGTAGACGTGGCCCCGCTTGCGCTCGTCGATCCGGGGGCTCCCCTCGCCGATCGCGCGCATCAGGTCCTCCTTGCGCGCCTCCGGGTGCGCCCGCGCCACGTCGCGCGTCACCATCCAGTCGAGTCGGTGCAGGTCTGTGAGCGCGGCGTTGGGGTAGCGCTCCAAGAGCCGCCGCGCCCGATGCGCGTACTCGCGGCCCAGGGGCGACACAGGCCCGGCCCCGGCCGGGGGCCGGGGGGAAGCCTCCCGCCGCGCGGCCTGGTCGCGTGGTGGCTCCATGCCGGCGCGCTCTCCCGCCGCGCTGCGGCGGCCCTGTGTGGCCTGTACCTGTGCCCGGTCGAGGATTGCCAGGGCCTCGGGCGCACGCACGCCGCCGGCGTCGTGGAGCCTGGCGTAGGGGTGCCGCCCATTCGGCTGCGTGTGCTCCTTCTTCTGGTTGGTGAAGCCAGCTAGCCGCCCCATGTGCCGCCAATTGGCACTGCTCATGTCGCCGTCGTACCGCGCGGCCAGGTCGCGCGCCACGGCCGTCCCCTCCTCGGTGGAGAGGGGCGTGTCCGACACACGCACCCACGCTTGTAGATTGCCGGGGCTGGTCTCGATGACGGCCGCCGGTGTGTAGCCCTCGGCGCGCATCCGCTCGACGGTCGCGGCCGGCACGTCGTCGATCAGGTAGAGCCCGCTGCTGCCGGTGGGCCGGATATAGATATCGCGGCCCTGCGCGTTCATCCCCTTGAACCATCCGACCGAGGCCTCGATCTGCGCCGGTGTCCACTCCCGGCGTAGCAGCATGTCGTCGTTCGCGCGGTCGTACACGCCGACGTCGTACCGCTCCGCGCCCATGCCAGCGAGCTGCGCCCGGACCGCCTCGGTCGTGCGGTCCCCTTTGCGTGCCCACCGTGTCGCGGACGGCACCGGCACCATCCGCTCCGTCCTATCCGTCCTGTCTAGCTGCTCTGGCTGCTCTGGCTGCCGCTCCTGCGGCTCGGCTAGCGCGGGGGCCGGCCCGCGTGGGTCGAGCGCGGCCAGCTCGTCGCGCAGGTGCGGCCGGGCACCCAGCTCCCGCCCCACGTCCACCCGCCTGACGCTTTCCAGGTGCGCCACCTGCGCCGCCAGCGTCGCGCCGACCGGCCGCCCCGCGCGATCGACGAACCCGTAGCGGCGGCCGTCGTCGGGGTGGACCCCCAGCGGGGCGCGCACCGGTTGTTGCGCGGCCTCGTCGCGCTCCGGACGCGGGTACACCTCGACCTCCTGGCCGCGCGCCGCCATGCGCAACAGCGCGTGTAAGTCCTCTGACGGCACGGGCTCGCTGGTGAAGACCCACAGGCGTCCGCCCTGCGGCGCGCGCTCCACGGCCGCGTCAATGCCTTGCAGGGCCAACCGTTGCCGCGCCTCCTGCAACGCGGCGATGCCATCCTCGGGCGCACGTTGTGGTTGGCCGTCGTCGTCGTAGGCCGTCCTGTAGCCCGCGTGCGTGACGAGGCCGACCGTGGCGCGATCCTGGCCGTCCCTGAGATAGAGCCCGATGGACGCCTCCCCGCGCAGGTGCGCCCGCGCGGCGTCCCCCGTGAGCGGCGTCGCGATCTCCTCGGCCGCGCCGCTGGCGGCGCGCCGGGCGTGGCACTCCCCGCCGCGGCCGAACCGCGCGGCGTAGGCGTCGGCCGTCGTGCGGCCGGTCGCCGGCTGGGCTGTCGTTCGTTCCGTTGTAACCATCGTCCCGTCCTCCCGCTACGCCCACAAGGCCACGTCGCGCCAGTCGTCCCCGTCGTCGTCGCCCGGCGTCGGCTCCGGGGGTACCATCGTCGTCGTCGCAGTTGCCGTCGCCGTCCCTGCCCATGTCGCCGTCACCGTGCCCGCGTTGCCGTCCTGCCGCTTGCGCTTGATCCCCTGAAGCTGGGTGCCTAGCGGCGGCGCGGAGCGCGCCGGGTCCGTGGACCGCGATGGCGTCGTCCCCGCCCGTGTCGTCGGGGCCGTCGCCTCCGTCGCGGCCGGCGGTGCGGTCAGGGCGAAGGCCACGGCCGGGACCGGGAGCGGCGTCGGGCGCGGCGGCCCCGCCGGCGGCACGGTCGCGCCGTCCGGCAGCCGCAACAGCCCCAGCCGGCGCACGCGCGTCGGGAAGAGGCCCAGCCGCTTGCTGTACCAGCGCACCTGCGTCACCACCACGGGCGGCCGGTTCCCGCTCAAGAGCAACATCTTGGTGGTGGGCATCCGCGTCACGTCGCCCGCCGTCATCAAGGGCTGGCTCGTCTCGCTGTACCCTTGATTGCCGTGGTCCACCAGGACGGCACCGCGCTTGCGGCTCACGCCGGCGTTGGCCGCGAGCACCGTCGTCGTGCCGGTCTGCTCCGAGAACCACTTGGCGTCTTTGTCCGTCGTCTTGGCGAGCGCGATCTTGACGTTGCATGCGCCCATGATGATCTCCTTGCCCTCCGCGCCGTACAATTCCTCCAACTGCGCGAGCGCCTGCACCGCCAGGATGAAGCCCATGCCGGCGCTGCGCACCGTGGTCATCCACGTCGGGAAGTTGTAGATCGTGCCCAGGTTGCCGAACTCGTCGCAATAGCCCAGGATCTGGCGGGGCAGCATCCCGCCGGGCGAGCGGTCCGCCACCTCGATCACCTCATTGAACAGCTGCGAGAAGAAGCACGCCGTGAGCGGCCGCAGTTCCTTGCTCATGCGCCGGTCGAGCACCAGGAAGAGCGCGATCGGGCGCGCCTCCCGGTCGGCCATCTCCGCGAAAGGCACCTCGTCGCAGCCCGTCGTGGCCTGCACGCGCGGGTCCGCGATGACCTGGAAGCGTAGGGGCAGCTCGATGAAGATGGAACCTTGCAGCTTCTCGTTGCGTTCCAGGTCGCGCTTAAAACCCTCCATCGCCTCGCGCACGTCCCCAGCGGGGCTGTCGCCGAGCGTGCCCATGATCGTCGCGCTGCCCAGCATAAGGAACTTGCGGACGTGCGTGAGCGTCGCCCCGCCCCCCTGCGTGGCGTTCAGGTGCAGCACGATCGCCGTGATGAGGTACTTGGCCGCCGAGTCCCAGAAGGGCTCGCTGCTGCTCTCGCCGGTGTTGGCGATCCACGTCTGCGCGAACACCATCGCGTCGAGCGCGCTTGTGATGTGCGCGAGCGGGTTGTAGCCCGCGCTCGTCGCGGGCGATACGAAGTTGACCACGATCACGCGATGGGTGCGCGCCAGGGCGGCGTAGGTCCGCTCGGTCAGTTCGCCTTTGAGGTCGGTGGCGACGATGCTGCGCACCCCGCGCAGCCGCCACCGCATCAGCCGGCGCGCGGCCCGGTTGAGCGCCCCCGCCGCCAGGCGACGGTCGAGGCGCACCCGCACGGCCTCGCCCTCGCCCTCGCCCTCGCCCTCGCCCTTGCTCTTGCCCTTGGTGCAGCTCGTCAGACTCTTTTGTAGCCGCTGCAGAAGCCTCGTCAGCGCCGCGCCCCGCCCGATGCCCCGCTCAAGCAGCAGATTGGTGATGAACAAACCGACCGACTTGCCGGCGCGCGGCGGCCCCACGACGAGGGCGCTCTGATACTGCTCCAACCCGCGCAGGACCAGCAGCTTGCCGTTCAGCTTGCCCACGATGATTTGAGCGTCGCGCGTCGTCGCTTTCAGTTCGCGCAGGTCGCGCCACGTCCCCAGGACCGCCCCGCCCAGCGCCTTGGACGGCTTGAGTTTCGCCATGCCCGTGGTCACGTACCACAACGGCCGCGACAACAGCAGCACCAAGAGGAGGAGCGCGCCGCCCAATTCGCCCATGACGGCCAGGCGCAGCAGGGCCATGTCCTTGCCCGCCCGATGGATGCGCGCGTATTGCCGCTCCGGGTCGCGCGTCCAGTCGCCCCAGCTCACCAGGCGTGGCGACACCTGCGCCGTCGTGCCGCCCTTGGGCATGCTGTAGAATCCGCCCGCGCCGCGGTTATGCGCCTTGAGGTAGGCCCCCAGGTAGATGCCCGCGTCCTCGGCGGGCCACGCCGCCGCGACGTAGGCCTGGTGGTAGCGCGCCGTCGCCTCCCGCACGCCTCGGTGATACCAGCCGCCCGGCCCCAGCGCCACGGCGGCCGCGGCCGTCAGCGCCAGCGCGATCACAAGTAATAGCTTCCGCATCGTCTTTCTCCTCTCCTACTCGTGCCCGGCGCCGGCGCCGGGCGTCCCGGTCGCGCCCGTGGCCTGGGCCTCGCGGGCCTGGCTGCGCCTCCAATTGGCGTAGCGCGTGTTCCTCTCTCGGATGTGATCCCTGACGCGATCCAGCGCCCCCATATCGCGCACAAAGGCGTCGTCGTCCATCAACGCGATGACGACCTCATCGCGCCGCTGCCGACGGCCCAGCTGATAGCTGCCCATGAGGGCGAGCGTCAGCAGAGGCAGCGCCCCCAGCGCCAGCGCCACGATCCATAGCGTTCCCATCTCCATCTGCCTTCTCCCTTGCCTGTGTGCTTCTGTACGTGTGTTCCCTTAGGGTCATTCCGCGCGGACTACTAGTGTGCCAGCTAGCGGTCGCCGCGCCCGTCGCGCTCGTCGTCCGCGCGCCCGGTCTCCGGTCGGCGGCGCCGGCGTTGCCATGGGTCCGCCGTCCCGGCCGCCTCGTCGTCGCGCCCCAGCTCGGCGGCGAACGCCTCGACGAGGCGGCCGCCCCAGCGCGCGATCCCGTCGCCGCCCTGCTCCTGGTGGTGGGCTGCGGCTTCCCGCTGCGCGGCGACGCGCTCCGCGGCCTCGGCCAGCGCCCGCGTCGCCGCCAGCGTCACCCGCCCAGGCTCATCGCCCGCACCCTGCACCGTGACCAGGGGCACGGTCTCGCCATCCTTTTCCCCGCGCGCCCCGGGCGCGCCTGTGTGGCCCCCCCGCTCGCCGTGCGCGACGAAGCCGGCGAGCGGCCCGACGTGCGCCAGCGCGCGGCCCTCGCCAGGGCCATATCGCTGCTGTAGATCGTGCGCGGCCCGCGCCGCCACCTGGGGGTCCAGCTCGTCGGTCGAGAGTCGGAGCCACGCCTGATAGCGCCCGTCCGTCATCCCGGTCGTCCCGGTCGTCCCGGTCACGACGGCGGGCGTGTAGCCCTCGTCGCGCAATTGGCGCAGCCCCACCGTGTCGAGGTCGTCGAGCACGACCAGCCCGCTCGCCAGGCCGTTGGCTGGCCGCACCGTGATCGCGTGGCCCTCGCCGTTGAGCGCGGCCAGGCGCGTGATCTGGAGCATGGCCTCGTCGGCGGTCAGCACCGCCCGGCGCACCCGCCCCGTGTCGCCGTCATGGACGGCGATCTCGTAGCCGTCACAGCCCAGTGCCGCCAGGTGCGCCCGTACCTCCTCGGCCGCTACAGCGGCTGATGGAGCCCATGGAGCGCCAGCGCCGCGACCAGGGCCACCGCCAGCAGGCTCACCAGCGCGACCAGGACGACGGCCCCCAGCGCCGCCGTCCGCACCCGGCGCAACGTCCGCTCGATCTCGCGCCCCTGCAGCGTGATCGTTTCCCGCGTCTCCTCGTCCGCCGTCCGGCGCACCGCGGCCAGGTCCGCCGCCAGCTGTTCCAGCTCGCCCCGGATCGCCGGCAACCTCTCGGCGATCTGGTACCACTCCGTCGCCATCGTGTTGTGCGCCCGCTGCACCTCCCGCAGATAGTCCTCCTGCCGCCGCGCCACGCTCGCCGCCCCCTGCACCTCCGCTTTCACCGCCCGCAACTCGGCCTGCACCCCCTGGTGCAGCCGCTCCACCGCGCGGATCACCGGCGTCGGCTCCACGACCCGGAGCACCGGCGGCTCCGGCTCCCGTGGCTCCGGCGGCTCCGCTGGCTCCGGTGTGTCCATCGCTGGCTCCCGCTCGGCCCGGCTCGCCGCTTCCCTCGCGTCGTCGAGCGTCGCCGTCGCTTGCGTGGGCGGCGGCTCCCCTGTCACCGGTGTGTCGTGTCCCCACGCCTCGGGGGGCGGCGACGCCGGCGGGATCGCGGCGCTCGCCTGCACCAACAGCGCGTCCATCTTGCCCATATGCCCTCTCCTCCAGGCGGCGCTCTAGCCGCATCCAGCTATAGTCCTTGCCGATCTGCGAGCCCTTCAACACCGGCTGCATCGCGCCCTGATAGTCGGCCAGCTCGAAGCTCGCCCCGCTCACCCGGCCGGTCGAGGCAATGTTCCAGTGGGCCACGACGCCGACGCCGGCCAACGCCCGATCAAAGCCCGCGCGCGTCCCGTCGCTCCTCTCAATGGCCTCGTCGATCCGCGCGGCGAGCAGCAGCTTGGGCGGGACCTCGCCCGTGCGCTCGGCCACCCCGATCTCATCGCGCGTCACGCGCGGACGGCCCCGGCCGTCGTCGTGCTCCTGGCGCATTCGCTCCGGGTCGATGGCGTGGCTCAGACCGTACCGCCCCTCCACCTCATGCACGACCCGATTGCTACGCCAGCGGTCGTTGCTGTCGCTGACGGTGCGGCCGTCGAAGTCGATGCGCGCGGCGATGATGTGGACGTGATCCTCGGCATGCTTGACCACGACATAGGGCACGTCAGCGAATCCCATCCCCTCCAGATAGGCGCGGCTGACCTGGCCCCATCGCTCCTCTGTCACGCGCTCGCCCTCCGGCAAACGCAGCGAGCAATGGTAGACAGCCCGGCTGACGTCGGGGTTCAGCACGCGCACCAGCCCGAACTCGGCCGCGAGCGCGCGCGGCGTTTCCCCGACCATGTTCGTGCCCACGATGCGCGGGTCGTCGTGTCCCAACTCCGCGCTCTCCTTGAACACGTAGTTGAGCACGCCCCGGAAGCCGCGGCCGATCTGCGCCTTCTGAATCACGCCTCGCCCCCCGTGTCGGACACGTCATCAGCCCCGACGAGCGCGCGCCGGAGCGTGCGGACCTCCCGGTAAAGATCGGCGACCACGCGCGCCAACTCCTCCGTCCCCGTCGCGCCCAGGATATGGCCCTCGTTCAGGTGATGCGCGATCTGATTGAGATTCGCTGCCGTCCGCGCCAGCTCGCTGTACAGGCGCGCCCGCATCCCCGACCGCGCGGGCTCCGCGCGCCCCGCCCCGCAGACCACGCTCCTGATGTACGCCGCCAACCGACGCCGCCCGCTCGCCGCCTGGCGGCGCGTCAACTCGGCGTGCTCGGCGGCGTTGACGCGCACCACGATCTGGCGTGTCCGCCGCCGCTCGGGCGCGATTGTCGCCCGCTTTTTCCTCTGTGTCATGGCGTCCTCTCACCCCTTTCTCCCGGCCACGGGGAGGCCGCCCTGTGTGTCGTCGGCGTGCGTCCCGATGACGACGGCGAGGCCGTCAGGGCGTGCGGGGGTGGGGTGGGGCGGACGCGGGGTCCAGCGGCGGAACCCCGGCAAGGCCGTTCAAGCGCCAGCGCAGAACATGCCTTGCTCCCCGCCCCACCGCCGCGCGCACCCCCGTCATGGCGCGGTGTCATCACCCCACACAGGGCGGCGCGGTCGCGCCGGGAAAAGCGGCCCGCGCCCGCGTGCCCCACGTCGCCGTCGCGGCCACGCGCGTCGCTCTCGGTAGACCCAGCCGATACCGCGTCGGACGCGGCCACGAGCCCCACCGCCACCACCCTCATTGGCCCGTGCCCGTCGCGGCGCTCATTAGCGCGCGCACGACGACGGTGACGCTGCTGCCCGCCAGCACCATCCCCGCGGCCCACCACAGGAGCCGCACCAGGCGGCGATAGCCGTCCAGGCCCATGCGCGGCGCGGCCCCGCGCGCGAACGCCCGCCGGTCGGACCACACCAGGAGGAGCACCGCCGCGAGGGCCGCGACGCCCACGGCGAAGCCCCACCAGACGCGCGCTTGCAGCCCCGCGCCGGTCGCGCCGCAGGCCAGAAAGAGGGGGGCCTCGATCCGGTCGATCATCTGAGTCAGGTCGCCCCTCTCCATCAGTCCTGCTCCTGGGCGTCGGCCAGCAGCTGGTCGTAGGCGGCGTCGGATAGCAGGCCCCGGAGCGCGGGGAGCGCCTCCGGGGGCAGCGCGAAGTAGTGCCGCCCGTTGTCGGCCTCGACCGCGACGACGCGCCCGCCGTCCGCCGCCCCCCCCGCGATGCCGCCCTGGTAGGGCAGTGTCACGATCTCCATGTCCCACTCGCGCAGGATCGCCAGCCATTGCCGCAGCGGGACGCCGCGCACCACCTGCACGGCCAGTTCGTCCTCCCACGCGCGCGGCACGATCCAATACACCTCCGGCTCTACTCCGTCGTACGTCGGCTCCATCGGGGGTCCCTCCTCACTCTCGGTCAACACAGGGATAGGTCTCTCGGCCACCATCATCGGGTCAGCTCCTCTCTATCCAGGAAATCTCGGATCACCGCAATCGTGCTGGGTAGGTTCTCCCGGCGCAGGTCCTCGTCGGTCACGACCAACACCTCCCATCCTTGCGCCTCGATGCGCTCCTTGCGCGCCCGGTCGTGCGCCGCGATCGTGCCGTCCGGGTCGAACAGGGGGCCGACGTGCACACCACCATAGACCTCGATGATCTGCCGGCGCTCCGGCCAGGCGACGTCGGCCCACACGCGCAAGGGTGCGACGCGGTACTCCTTTTCGTAGGGATCGACGCCGAGGTACGTGAGCACGGTGTGCAGGCGCTCCTCCTCCCGCGAAGGGTTGGCGCGTCGCCAGTCCGCCACGCGGTCCAGCACGAAATCGGGGCCGTAGCGCGCGAGCGTGACATCGTAGCCCTTGCGGCCGGCCTCGGACAGGCTCCGATGGGTGCGGAAGGATTGGGCATAGCGCTGATAGGTGGGGTCCGTGAAGCGCGCCGACCCCAGCGCCTTGAACCGCGCGCGCTCCTCGGTGGTGAGCCACGTCGGGTGCGGCCCGCTGGCGCGATCGGGTGGTCTGCGGTCGTCCTCGCGGCCGCCCCCGCGGCTCATGGGACGCTCCTATGCAGCGGCGACGACAGCGCATGGTGCTCGTCGTCACGCGCGCCCGCACCGTCTTGCCCCGTGAGAAGCACGGCGCGCGCGTGTCCGACGAGCCGCGTGAGTCGCCGCGTCTCGGCTTGGGCCACGGCACGGCCCTGGAGCGTGAGGCGGTAATAGCGCCGCCGCTCGTCGTCGCCCGGCGAGGTGGGCCGCGCGGCCGGCGTGACGAGGCCGGCCGCGACAAGATGCTTGATCATGCGGTAGACCGTGCCCGCGCTGAGCGCGGTCGCGTCCATGATGGCGTACCCGTGGCGTTCTCCCGTGGCGAGCGCGAGCAGGATATGGAACGCGACCGGCGTGACCGGCGCGACGGGCACGCGCGCGTCGGGGTCCTGCGTCATCGTGCCCCTCCCCACGCGGGCTGCCCGTCCCATAGGCGCGGGGTGCGCTGGGCCAGGGCGACGAGCTGGACCAGCCGCTCCGTCTCCGCGCGCGCGATCCGCTCGCCCAGGTCGGTGAGCCGGAAGAGGCGCCGAAGCTCAGGCGCGTCGTCAATCGTGCCCCGCGTCTCGTCGATGAAGCCGGCCATCAGCAGCACGTCGAGGGAGCGATACAGCGATCCGTTGCCCACGCGCATGCGCCCCTCGGTGGACGCGACGATCGCACGCCGGAGGCCATAGCCGTGCCGCTCGCCGGCGGCCAGCACCAGCAGGATGTGGTAGATCGGGTGCGTCAGCGGCAGCGGCAGCGGCACGGTGAGGTCATGTGTGCCCTGGTTCATCGCGCGCCCCCTTCTCCCACGGATGGGGCGACGAGGGGCGCGCCCAGGCGATCTTTCTTACGCCCCTGAGGTGGCCCCGTATGAGTCAGGGACGCAGCCACACAGGGCACCGCGCAGTGGCGGGGAAAGAGGGGTGGCGTCGTCGCGCGGAGACACGCGTTCGCGGAGAGTGGCGAGCATACGGAAGAAGGCGCGCACCAGCTACGATAGAGCCGTGTCGATTTATCGTAGGGCTGAGAGCCTGCGAACCGCGCGCGATGTATTGCGGACGTTGGAGAAGCTAGCGCAGGGGCTAGTGCCCGTGGCCGAAAGACCTCTAATCTATGCGCTTCTTGAGCGTATAAATCATTTGTGCGACCATCGCGGTAGGAGTGACAGCGATTATCTCCCAGCCCTGATCGCCTAACTGATTCAAGGGATCGTTGTACTTGTCTTCCCGCATGCGCTTGGCTTCGAGTATAAGCGTCATGTACCTCCACCTTGGAGTATCGCTTGCGGGCCGGGCTGCGCCGAACGGAGCGGGGCCAGAATCGGGTGCTTGGTTGCGCATATCTAACCATCCTTCCTACGTACTCCTAACACTATACACGCGGCTTGGAGCGCAGCGCGCTGCCACAACGGAGCGTGGGGCCGTAGACGCTTAATGGAGAGGAACGCGCGGAGTTGGCGCACATCGCCGCGGACTCCCTTGCCCTGCCCACTGAGCAGGACAATGAGGCAGGCGAAAGCGAGCACGAGCACGACATGGATGGGGCGGGCTAGCAGGTGATGCCGTTCTGTTAGAAGTGTGACGAGCCACAGGACGATACCGGCGGCTAGAAACACACCCACTAGCTTGCCCTTGCCGCGAGAAACGAGGGCAGTAGCATCCTCCTGCCAGCGGCGACCGCCGCGTAATAACAGCAAGAGGTCCTTCATGACTTCCTCCCCAACAAGGCTATTGCCTTGGCGACTCCAGGGCCGGTGGCGGCAGCCGTTGCCAGGCCGGTCACGGCCCCTGCCGGCGCGTGCGCCCCGGCCGCGTTGGCGACGGCCCCACCCGGATTAAGCGACGCGATGATCTTGGGCACCCGGTAGAGCACCATCAGTCCGGCCAGGCCCAGCAGCGGTTGTAAGAAGCCGTCCATGTGCAGCCCGAACTCCATCACCACGATCATCTTGAGCACGATGGCGTAGCCCACACCCCATAGGCTCGTGTTGACGAACGCGCCGGCCCAGCCGCGCGCGAAGCCCGACGCCTCGGGCAGCACCCAGCAGGCGATCATCAGTGGCGAGATGCCGTAGAGCGTCGCCAGCAGGAACAGCCCGACGAGCTTGGTCAGCGCCGTCAGCAAGAGGATGATGACGCCGACGACGGTGAAGATGATCCCGAAGAGGGTCATGAGCAGCGTTGCCCACAGCGCGCCGGCCGCCGACCCGAAGATCGTCCCCGCCGTCTTAGGGTCAATGCTAATGTGCGCGAGCGCGCCGGCGTCGGTCCCCCCCGTGTACGCGAGCACCGCCGTCGTCAGGTCTTGCAGGCCGACGAACCAGAGGTGCAGCACGTCCGGCAAGATGATGACGGCGACGAGGCCAAGCACGGCGCGCCAAAGGACGTCCACCGCCTCGACGACGTTGGCCCGCCCGATGGTCGCCAGGCCGACCTTGCACAGCCCGATTAGCGAGAGCACGCCGTAGAGCCCGAAGGCAAGATCCTGCATGTTGCCGAAGAAGGTATTGAGTTCAGCCCAGTCTCCGCTCCGTGTGTCGGAGAAGTCGGGCGTCTGGGTCAGCACCGTGATGAAGGGCGCGGCGATGCCGGCTGTCACCTTGTCCATCCCCCACTTGATGCCGCCCCCGATCCCCTGGACCGCGCCAACAAAGAGGCCCGTGAGCATGCCGATGGTATCAATGCAGATCGGCGAGCCGAAGGGCACGGGGATGTGGAAGGCAAGCGGCGCGTCGCACCCACCGGCGCCGGCCACGCCGCCCGTCGTCGGGTCGATGCCGGGGATGCTCCCGCCGATCACGACGGGGCCGGTCACGTTGTAGGGCGCGCCGGCGCTGGTGTGGTGCGCGCCCACGGCCCTGATCTCGTGTGCCCCCACCGGGGCGTCCGGGATCGTCACGTCGAAGCGCGTATAGCCTGACTCGTCCACGTCTTTGCGTCCCAGGATGTGCGGCGTCTCATCCCAGTAGAGCGTCACCGTCGTCTGCGGCGGGAAGTCGTCGACGATGGCGACGATGTGCGTGGTGCTGATCCCCTGCGACGACGAGAGCGCGATGGCCGGGTGGTGCGCCGGCGTCGCCGACGGGTACGGCGTGTACGTCGGCTCCGGCGTGCCCGTGGCGTATGGCGTGTTGGTCGGGTAGGGCGTCTGCGTCGGGACCGGTGTATCGGTCGGCGTCGGAGCGCTCGCCGCACGAGCCATCTGCGTGTGCATCGCCAGCGGCATCGACAACGCCGCCAGGACGACGACGAGGCCCACGATGGCGGTTATCGTGCGGCGCATACCTGCGCTCCTCCCTGCGCCCTCTCGGGCGTCACTATCGCTATGGTCATCTGCTCGGGTGTTTTGCCCTGGGCGAGCGCGTCCACTGCCGCCCACACCTCCTCTTGAGTGGGGTTGGCGCGGTCACGCGCCACGGCGGCGATCATGCGGTCGCGCTTGATGCGCTCCGACTTGTACGAGGCGGTCATCCAGTAGTGATGCCGCGTCGAGGGGAAGCGCACCGCCCCGTGCGCCGCCTGCCCCGCCTTGGTCTCGCGGATCAGGAAGAGGTCGCTGAACGCCCCGCGCTCACTCTTGAGGTTCTTGAGCTTGGCGACCTCGTGCCCCGTCAGGTCGAGCGTACCGGCGAGCCAGTCGAGCGCCTGCTGCGCCCCGCCCTTCCGGCCCCGGTCCTTCTGTCGAAAGAGGATCTGGATGCTCGCCTGGTTGAAGAGCGCCGCCGCGGCTGGGTCCTCGGTCAGGTCCGAGACCTGCTGCGTGATGAACGCTAGCACCAGGCCCCAGTGCCGGCCCTTGCGCGCTAGAGTTTCGATCCACTCGCCCGCGCCCTGGTACTTCACGACGTGCCAGCCCTCGTCGATGATGAGCAACTCGCTCATGCGCTCGGCGTCGTCCTCGGCCTCCGCAGCGCGCCCCTGCGCCTCCACCTCGCGCAATGCCCGCCGCTTGACCGTCTCCGCGACGGCGAACATGGCGAAGGCGTGCGCCGGCGTCCGCGGCCGCAGATCGCGCAGGTCGAATTGGAGGAACGGAGCCTCCAGGTCCAGCTCCGGGCTCGTGGGCCGGTCCACCAACCCCCCATAGCGGTTGTTGTGGGTGTAGGGCCGGAGGTGGTAGGCCATGTCGGAGAGCGTGACGCGCTGGTGCTCCTTCCACCGCGTCGTATCCTCGGCCTGCGCCGCCAGCCAGGCCACCAGATCGCGCTCAAGCGGCGTGCCGTCCGCAGGGCGGCTGTCGTCCGCGGCCGCGTCGGGGGCACGGAAGCCGTCATAGACCTTACGCACGCCCTCGTCGATGGCCGCGCTCGGGAAGCCCTCGTAGCCGCCGGGGATCGCGGCCAGCAGCACCTCGTGCGCGTCGCACACGAAGGCGATCTTCTCCTCCCGCAGGTCCTCGTCGTCGAGGTCGATCCCGGCGCGATCCCAGATGTTGAGCGCGACGGGTGAGCGCGGCCCCAGGCGTGCCCGGACGCCGCCGACGACGCGCCGCGTGGTGTCGTAGTGGTCGGTGCTGTCGATCACCGTGACGCGGCCCCCGGTCTGGAGCATGTGCGTCGCCAGGAATTGGGCGAGGACCGTCTTGCCCGAACCCGAGCCGCCGGTGATGCACATGAGCGCGTTGCGCAGCGAGGGGTCGGCCCAGTCGAGCAGCACCGTCTCGCGGCCCTCCGGCGTGTAACCCACCAGCATTCCCCGCGCGGTGCCGGGACTGCGCAGGTGGTAGGGCATCCCGTTGCCCACGGTCTCGGCGTACATGCGGTAGACGCTGCGCGCCTTGTCCCAGCCGATCGGGCGTGTCGCCATGTATAACGGCTCCTGGTGCCCCTGCGCCAGGGCCACCGACGACGACACCGCGAGGATGGACGCGACGGTCTCGGCGCGCTCGTCGAGCGCGGCCACGTCGCCGGGGGGAGCCGTGACCGTGACGTAGACGCCGACGTGGGCCAGCGTGTGCCGGCGCTCGCGCAGCAGCCGCGACTCGTCGCGGGCCTCGCGCCGCGCCTCCTCCACGTCGGTCGTGACGTGGCGGCTGACCGCGACCTGATCCCCCAGGTAGCGGTCGCGGCGGGCCGCGGCCTTGCGCTCGCGCTCCTGGTCGAGCCCGCGCAACGTCACGACGAGGGTATAGGGAACCTCGGCGCCCACGAGGGCCTGGGTCCAGCCGGGGTCGGTCTCCGGCGGCGGGGCCAGCAGGTAGATCGTGCGCGCCAGCGTACCGTCCGGCAACACGACGTGCGCACGCTCCTCGGCGTCCGTCAGGTCGGGCACCTCGAACGTGACGACGCCGCCGGGTCCGTGTCCGGGCTCGGCGGGGAGGGCGGCCGCCAGCAGCGCGGCCACGGCCGGGCCGTCGAGGCGGGCGGTGTCCACGCCCATATTCGTCAGGTGGCGGGTCGCGCCGCGCACGGCCGCGTCGAGGGCGGCGCGCTCGCCGGGACTGCCCGGCGCGTGCCGGCCCGGCAGCGGCGACACGACGGCGTAGAAGTCGCGCCGCGCCTGGTGGCGGTCGCGCAACTCCTCGGCCCACCAGGCCCGATTGCCGGCGCGGTAGGGGCGCAGCGCCGGCGGGCAGGTCGTGGTCTCGGCGGCGACCTGCGCGAGGAGGTGGTCCCGGTCAAGCGGGTTGCTCCGCACCAGCAACTGGACCTCCTGTGTGGGCAGGAGGCTGGCGACGAGGGCGGCGGCGGCGGCGGCCGTCTGGTCGCGCTCGTCGTCGGATTGGGTGTCGTGGTAGACACCGCCGACGGCAAGCACGGCGCGCTGGCGGCCGTCCACCCCCACCTGGATACCGTCCGGGTGGACGTCGATGCGCCGCCGGCGGCGCATCAGTTGATTGGCGACACTCATCACGCCTCCTCCACGGTCGGACGCGGCCGGCGCAGGCGCGCGATCACCCGCCCCGTCAGGTCAGTGTCGGTTGCCTCGGGGGACCGCGTGGCCGTCCGCGCGGGCAGGGACGGCCGCGCGGCACCGGATAGCGTGCCGCGGGCGTGCGCGCGTACCTTGGTCGGGGCGCGGCGCACCAGCGCCACGGTGCGTCGGCGCAGGTAGCCGACGACCTGGCGCGGATACGGCTCGGCCCCGTCCATGAAGAACACGAAGCCGACGACGATGGGCAGCGCCACCGCCGCGAAGATCAGCAGCAGGTGCATCTTGCCGGCCTGACCACCGAAGGTCATCCCCTTGGTGAGCTGGAACGCGATGTACCCTAGGGCGGCGGCGGCGGCGATCCCGGCCGCCTCGGGGATGGTGCGCCCCAAAAAATAGCGCGGGCGCATGTTGCTGTACTGCGAACTCTTGCATGTGTGGGCCATGGCAATCCTCCCCTGGCGAGACACAGCGCCCCCGGCTTCCACCGTCGGGAGGCCGGAGGCGCGTCGAGCGGCGTCGGATAGCGGGCGGTTATTTCAAGCCCTGGATGGCCGTGGCCAGCGGGCTCGCGCCGAACAGGATCACGGCGCCCACGATGGTCCCCACGAGCATGTCGCGGGCGGCGCGGTGGTGCAGGATCATGAAGATGGCGCTGATGGACAGGCCGATGACCGTCACCGGCAGGGCCAGGTCGCCCATCCACCCGGCGATGGCGGTGAAGACGTTGCTGAACGGGTTGGCGGCACCGGCGGCGATGAGGGGCGCGATAGCGGCGAAGGTGACGACCTTGCCGGCGACGAGGCTCTGCGCCGTGGCGAAGCTCAGGGTGTGGGCGTGCGCGATGTGCGCGAGGGATAGGCTCTGGTGCATATGACGTGTCTCTTTCTCCCGCCCCTGGGGACGGCCCTGTGTGGAGCGGCGCGGAACGGCGCCGGGTTACGTGTACGAACAGGTCTGTGGTGTCCGTGTGGCCCGCCTCATGCTCACCTCCTGTCAACGGGCCGCGTCGTGGGCCGGGCGCTTGTCAGAGCGCCGGGCTAGGTCCGATCCTGACTCTAGTTTCAGGCCCACCGCCGGCCTGCACCAGAGACAACGCCTAGACAATGCCTAGACATTACCTAGACAAGTAGCACTGCTACTTTTGCAACTGCATTTTTCCTGATGGCCCTCGTGAGCATAGATAAGTGGCGGGCGTCATCTTGACGCCCGCCGCTTACTGTATGTCCTGATTAGGGGGAGGGTGGTCGCGCTAGAGAAGGGATTGCTGGGGCAGACGCGTACCCGCGTCTGAGTTCCCAGCGGGATCGGCGGCCACGAACAGGTCGATAAGAGCTGCTTGGCGTGCGTGCAACTCGGCGAGGGACTGGACCAGCGCGGCGATGTGGGGCGGCGCCGTGACCACCAGATCACACAAGCGCGCGGGGGGGCACGCGGCGTCCTGCAAGACGTGCTGATCCTGGGCGGTGAGCCCGAGCGCGCGACCCAGGATCAGCACGGTCTCGCAGCGCGGGGCCTGTCGCTTGCCATGCTCTAGCTTGATAATCGCGTCAACGCTCAGGCCGGCGTGCTCCGCAAGTTTCGCTTGCGTCAAATAGGCCCGGACGCGGAAGTGTTTGAGCAGTACGCCAAAGGCCGTTGGTTGGGTCGCCATGTCATCCTCCCCGGACATGCTGGACAGGTCGCGCTCAGGCATCTGGCTTGCGGACCCTGTCCCTAACCTGCTACGGTTACGGACAGTGGCTATGCCTATGCTCACGCGGCGTCACATGTACAATATGTATCATCGGTTATATATTGTACATGTGACTTAGTGTATACCTCACCGTGGGAGGGTGTCAAGCGCATGCCGCCGATTAGCCGTACGCCCCTATTTCTGGTGACAGCCCACATGCCGAAGACGCCGCGTGAGCCGCGCGAGAGCGATCAGCTCTTCGCGCTCCGGCTCGATCAGTTGTTCGAGACACACCTGGACCCGACGGGGAAGCCCTACTCCGTGCGCCAGGTGGCCGCGCACACCGGCATGTCCGCCTCGTACCTCAGTGGCCTGCGGCGCGGCAAGCTCACGGGGCCGGGGGCCGACAAGGTCGCGGCACTGGCGCGCTTCTTCGGCGTCGAGATGGCCTATTTCATGGGCAGCGAGCGGGTGGAGTTACCTGCGGCGACGGCGGGCGACGACCGCCTGCGCAAGGCGCTGGAGAACCCCCTGGTGCGCGAGATCGCCGTCACCACCGGCGACTTCAACCGTGAGCAATGGGACCACATGCTGGCGATCCTGGAGCACCAGGTCGAGATCCAGCGCATCGCCGACGAGCGGGCGCGCAAGAAGTACGAGCGACGAGCGGCCGCGGAGCGCCCACCCCGCGACATCGCGAGCGGGCGACGGAGTAATGGACAGGAGCAGGCGCAGGGGGGCGACACCGCATCGGGTGACGGCGATGGCGCCGAGCGGGGATGAGCGCGCCGGGCAGCCCGGCGCGCTCATCCCCGCCCCGTCATGCCCACTACCGTGAATAGCCAAGCGGCATCCAGGGACGGGGCACAAAGCGGTCATGTGGGGCGTTAGGTGCGTGGTTATGTGGATGTAAGAACCGGTTAGTGGTGGTGCGGATTGTCTCCCTGGCGCATAGTGAAAGTGACGCGACACGACGTATTGAAGGAAAGGAGTATGGGTCATGCGTCACCTCAGTCAATTCGTGGAAGGGATCATGACCGGATACCTGGTGCTAGCAGCGTTCGCCGCCGTCGTCGAACAACTCGGACGCGCGTCGACGCAGCGGACATGGCACGGGCAGGTCGCCGGCGTCCCCTATGACTTTCGCCGCCTGACGCTCGCGCGCCTGCGTCGGGCCTGGTGGGACCCCCGGAACCCGCACCTCGTCACACCGCGCGGGGACTTTGGTCTCGGCTGGTCCATCAACGTGTATCGCCTAGCCCATCGTGAGCCGGGACAAGGGGGAGGCTGATGGCGATGCACTGGTCACGCTGGGTCAGCCTCGCCTCATGCTCGCCGCCACGATTGTCGGCGGAGGGGTCGGCCTCTTGGGGCAACGCCGACGGCTGCGGCGCTAGGGCAGCGTTTACGATGTGTGCCTGACACACGCGTGTTCCGCTCTCCCGCACCAGGGCCTCCCACCCCGTTGCGCGTGGCACCCCCCCTCGCCGGCTCGCTGGCAATGGGGGGCCACGGCCGCGACGCGCGCCCGGCTATGGTGGCCGCCGACGAATGACGCGCGTACACTATAGGGGTAAGACACTCTCATCAGAAACGAAAGGGTAACCCCATGCGACGTCGGACCATCGGAGCCCTCGTACTCATCACCGTCGGCCTATACCTCGGCCTCCAGGGCGTGCTCGCCCTCATCAGCGCGCCCGCCCTCGCCAATAGCGTGGCCCTCATCGTCCCCCTCCTGGCCGCCTCCACCCTCCTGCTCCTCGCCGGTATCACCCTCGCCGTGCACCGCCCGCATAAGGCGTTATCCTAGTAATCGTGCATGAGAGTATAGGAGACACGATGATGGCCGAGTACCAGCCTTGGACGGACCGCCAGACCTTCTACGTCACCCTGCTCGTCGCTGTTGCCGTCCTCCTCTGGGAACTGCTCCCGTTTGCCCGCGCCTGGATCACCCCGTATACCTTCGCCATTTTCTGCACCCCCCTCTGGCTCAACGTCATCCTCGCCGAGGCCCACAGTTCCGCTCGCCGCGCCTATCGCACCTTGGCCCTCCGCGGCTCCCTCCTTAATCTCGCCGCCGCCCTGCTCCTCCTCGCCCAAGGCGCGCATTAACCGGCACGCCGGACACTTCGCCACGATCGTCTTGACACATGTTTGCAATGGTCAGTGAGACGGTTTCGAGGTATGGCTGGCCGGCAATGCCGCCCTTCCACGCGTGCGGACGGACTAATTGGTATGTCAGGCAGCCGCTTTTCGTCTCATCGTCCATGGCACGTATGTGTCAAGCTAATCGTGGCGAGGTGTCGCACGCCGCGCATCCCTGCCTCCCTGGCCCCTCCACAACCCCTCCGTCCCATGCGCGGGTCCGTTCGTATACACTGGAGCTACCACCGCCCCACGTCGAGGCGCATCTTTGCCTACGCGGAAGGAACATCGCGATGAGAACCCATGGAGCCGGTTGGCAGACGCCGGCCATCCTCCGCCTGCTTGCCGCCACCGCCGTCGCGTTCATGATCGTCAAGAGCCCCGGCCCGCTCACCATCGGGCCAGCTATCGGGGGCCTCGCCGCCTTGGCCTGGCACATCGTCACGCGGCGGGCCTGACCCATGACCCTCCACCGCGCGCTCCTCGCCCTCGCCGCTGTTGGCCCCGTCCACCACGGCGTCACTGGCCCCTTGTTCGGCTTCAATGCCGCCGCCTTCTTCTTTGCGATCGCTACTATCGCTGCCGCGCGGCGCCACCACCGGAAGCGTCGGCCCCCACACCACAGCCCTAGCCCCTCCCCGCCTACGGGCCAGCGGCGTCTACTTGGGTCATGAAACGTGCGCTCATCGGCGGGGGTAGCGCCCTCCTCCTCCTCCTCGGTATCGTGGCCGGCCCGCTCCTCGGGCTCGCCACGCCATCGCCGCGCGTCTACACGGTCGACGAGGTCCAGGCCGGTGTGCAGCAGCGCCCGCGCGCCTGGCTCGGGCGCACGGTGCTCGTCCGTGGGTGGAGCGATAGCGCGGTCGGCATGGGCTGCACGGCACGCACACCCGGACCGAGGGTATCCGTCATCTCCCCCGCGTCGTGTACCCGCGCCTGGATCATGCTGACGCCCGCGTTCCCCTACACCGGCCCCCCGGCCTTGGACTTCTCCGTGCTCCTGGCGCGCCGCAGCACCGTCCCGACCCAAGTGGACGAACTGACGTCCATGGCTATGGGCCTGCACACGCTCCCAGGGATGGGCGCGTCGCTGTTCCGCTGGAGCGGGAGCCGGACGCTGCGCGTGCGCGTGACGACAAGCACCACCTTGTGCGCTAACCCGCCCCCCTGTGGGGTGCAGGTCCCCTAGCGGCATGACCGCAACCACCCCGTCCATACAGCGACCGCGACGACGTACTCAACGCACGACGCGCACAAAACTACCTAGTTTTACCCTCGTCTTGACTCCGGCACCGACGTCGTGACGCGGACGCGCACAAACTACGTAGTTTGTGCGCGTCCGCGTCACGACGTGACATAAGGAGAGAGGTATGCGTTCGCTCTCAGCCGAAGACGAAGCGGCCCTGCGCGCCATCGCCGAACGCCATGGCTTCTATGCCATGCGAGGGCCGCACACGGGCGAGGGCAGCGCCAGCCGGCTTATCGACGCGCTGCTCGCCGGCGAGGTCGTCACGCTCGCCCTCACGCCCGCCGACCGTCGCCGCTTGGTCGCGTGGCTGGATGAAGCACCGTCCGCCGAAGGACGCCTCGCCACCATCCTGCACAGCCTGGCCACGCAACTGCGCCCAACCCTCCCCAAAGTGGCGAAGGCAGCGGCGCCGCTCGCCTCGATCACCAAGGCGACGACATCCCCCAAAGCGCGTCGCGGCCATCTCACGACCGACGAGGCCGCCCGCCGCCTGGATCTGAGTGCCGCCCGCGTGCAGGAGTTAGCCCGCGCCAGCGAGATCGGCCACAAGGTCGACGGCCGCTGGGTCTTCACCGAACGGGAGATCACCCGCGTCAAGGGCGAACGCGACCGCCGCGCACGCCGGCTCTCCCTCACATCGACACGCCCACAGAAGCGCACCACGCGCCGCCAGCGGTCCTCCTCTGGCTCCGGCTCCGGCTCCGGGCGTCTGACCCGCGCTGATACGCAGGCCCTGGGCTACCTTGATCAGCGACTCGCCGAGGAACGCCGCCTTGAACAGACGTACAGCTTACCGTTCCGCGCTCCCCAGCGCGTCGCGACGACGGTCCATGCCTGCACGCGCTGCGGGCAGGACCTGCTCCTGCTCATCTTCGGCGACCAGGCGCGCGATGAGGAGGGGCTACTGGCCTACGGGCGGCTCATGCACGAGGCCATCATCGCGCGCGGCCTGCCCGCTTATATCCTGGGCGCGCCAGAGGGCGATGGGATGCTCGACGACACGCCGTCGCCGCTCCTCCAGGTCTGGCCGACACCCGGCACGGTGTGGCGCGTGACGCCTCGGGAGTGGGATGGGCTGCTAGAACAGTGGAGCCGGACGCATTGCCCGCACACACCACTCACCCTGCCCATACCGTGAGACCGGTGGCGGTGGGTTCGACAGAGCTGCTGGTTCGTACGGGTTTGCTCCGCGCACCCCCACCATCAGCCTACACGGTCGCGTCGGGCGCGCGCACGCGGGGCGCGGGGCTACCTGGAAAGCTTCATGCCCGTCAGAGGCGTCTGCTATCGAGGACGCTCACGGCATTGTCACCCAGGACGAAAACCCGTTTGGCACCGTCGTCCACCACAACGCGTCGCCCTACCCCAGCGCCGACCACGCCGACAGGGATCGGCTGTCCACACAACGCTCCCGTTGTCGCATCGAGCGAGCGCAAGACGCCAGGGCCGGTCACGGCCAATGTCCGCCGATCGATCGGGCTCTGGGAGAGGACGAATATCCGCCCCACCCCCTCCGCGACCGTGAGCGCCGCAGGAGGGCTGTAGCCGAGCGATGTGTTGTGCAGCACAGTCTCGTGCCGAGTCTCGATGATGCCGACGCCGGAGTGCGCGCTCGCGGCGTCGAAGGTCGCGGTGACGAGGTGCCCGGTCCGTTCGTCGACCGCAAACGGGATGTCCGCCACGCGCGCGGTGATCCGAGCGAGGATAGCCCCGCTCGTGGCATCGAGCATGGCGAAAACGAGGCCTTGATAGTCGAGGTGGGCGTCCGGCGTTGGCGCGCTAGCGACGAAGACGTGACCATGGAACTCGTCGACCGCCAGCGCCGTGTTGGGGACGCCGGAGGCCGGGGTGATGGCAATGGTGCGCAGGATCACGCCATCGGATGTGTCGAGGAAGGACACAGCCCGCCGCGTCGTGACGACGGCGCGTCCGGTGCGCGCGTCCACCGCGAGGGAGTCGGGTGTCGTCTTGATCGTTTCCAGGCGCAATCTTGATCGATATCTGGCGCGCGCTACGGCACCATGCGTCGTCGTCGCCATGCGCGCAACTCGGCATCGGCCGTCGCGTCGGACTGCGCGGCATAGCGCAGCGTCGTCTGCAGGTTCTTGTGCCCTAATCTCTTGCGTATGGTCGCCAGGCTCACGCCGTCGTTGACGAGTTCAGTGGCGTGCGTATGGCGGAGTTGATGGAGTGTGCAGGCGACGCCTGCCGCGCGGCAGTATCGCTGCCAGCGCTCGTGGACGGATTGGTACCGCAGCAGACCACCGCGACCATTCTTCGCAGCGCGGAAAAGCGGTCCGTACGTGTATCCCATACGCCGGAGATAGGCCCGCAGGGTCCTAACGACGCTGGCGTCATCGAGCAGGATCGTGCGCGGCCGCCCTCCTTTACCGCGCACACCGATGTGCTCGTCGTCGCATGTCAGGTCGAGATCTTCGACATAGAGGCCCAACGCCTCGCCCACGCGCAGGCCGGTCTCGAAGATTAAGCGGAACAGCAGGCGATCGCGATACTGCGTCGTCGGGATCGCGGCCAGGATGCGCTCGATCTGGGCGCGCTTGAGTCCGCGTGGACCTGGCGGATCGAGATGGACGCGCGCGACGCGCGCCATGGGCGTTACGTCGATCACCTCGTGCCGGTAGGCCCAGCCCAGAAAGCTGGACAGGGCCGCCTGTTTGCGCGCCCGACTGGCTGGGCTCAGATAGGCGAGCGTCTCGAAATAGGCGCGCAACACAGCGCCGGTGATGCCACTGGCTGGTCCCGTGTAAAAAGAGGTGAAGCGGGTGAGATCGGCGGCATAGGCGCGCCGCGTGTGGACCGAGCGATTGCTCTGGACGAGGTCGGTCAGGAAGTCGTCGATCATGGCCTCGAGCGCCCGATCACAGACCTGCGGATGTGCGATGATCATA